>Ga0307505_10000714_pt1 | contig 33480 bp, 35 predicted proteins | sample 23_S_MG_FD_202183 | JGI IMG/M metagenome (GOLD analysis project Ga0307505, IMG submission 202183) | Soil microbial communities from Populus trichocarpa stands in riparian zone in the Pacific Northwest, United States - 23_S | ecosystem: Environmental > Terrestrial > Soil > Riparian zone > Trees... | reverse complement strand
CGGAGGTCGAAATGACGATCGCCCGGCCGGCCACGCGGTCGGCTACGACGCCGATCTGGACAAAATTCGAGCCGCGCACATGCCGGGACTGCGGTACCTCCCCGAGCGGAAGGACGCGCACGAAGTGCTCACTGGCGTAGAAGTCGGCGAGCACACGATGAATCTGCTCCACCGTCGTCTTGCCCTCCACCCGCACATAATGCGTCGCATAGATGCCGCGGTTCATCGGCGCGAGATGCGGCGCGAAGGTCGCCGTCACCGAACGCTTGGCGGCGAGCGAAAATTCCTGATCAAGCTCCGACATGTGCCGGTGGTGGCCGACGCCATAGGCGTGGATGCCTTCGGAGACCTCGGAGAACAGCATCGTCTCCTTCGGACTGCGGCCCGCGCCGGTCATGCCGGTCTTGGAGTCGATGACGATCTCGTCCGGGTTGATCGCGCCCGCCTCGATCAGCGGCACGAGGGCGAGGATCGAGGTCGTGGTGAAGCAGCCGGGATTGGCGACCAGCCGCGCCGTCTTGATCTCGTCGCGATAGATTTCGACAAGACCATAAACCGCTTGCGGCTGAAGCTCGGGCGCCTGGTGCGGGTGGCCGTACCATTTCTCATAGACGGCCGCGTCGCTCAGCCGGAAGTCCGCCGAGAGATCGACGATCTTCAGGTTCTCATGCTTCTCCATCAGCCCCTTGATCACGAGCTGCGTCGTGCCGTGGGGGAGCGCGCAGAAGACGAGATCGAGGCTGCTGGCATCCATCTCCTCGATGGTGACGAGCTTCGGCAGATCGAAGCCGGCGAAATGACCGAACACGGACGACATGGCCTGGCCCGCGCGGCGGTCACCGGTCAGCGCCTTGATGGAAACCTTCGGATGACGGAGCAGAAGGCGCACCAGTTCGGCGCCGGTGTAGCCCGACGCGCCGAGAATGCCGACCGACGCCGTGTCGCCGGTGGAACTCTTGCCTGCGCTCTTGGCCTTCTTTGCCTCTGCCATGGCCGCCTCCATTGCGGCGCGTTGCATACAGGAAATGGGCGTGTGGCGAAAGCTGGGGTTTTCCCGTGCCCTAACGCCGCTTCTCCGCAACCAATCCGACCATGGTCATCGCCATGGTTGCCGCCGCGACCGCCGTGATGTCGGCGTGATCGTAGGGCGGCGCAACCTCCATCACATCGAAGCCGACGAAGTCGACCGGCCCGAGCGCACGCAGGATCGCCATCGCCTCGCGTGACGTGAGCCCGCCCGCAACCGGCGTGCCGGTGCCCGGCGCGAAAGCCGGATCGAGGCAATCGATGTCGAAGGTGAGATACGCACGTCGATTGCCGACGCGGCGCAGGATCCGTTCGACGACTTTCTGCATCCCACCGGTCTCAAGCTCATGGCCGAACACGATCTCCATGCCGCATTCGTCGGGCGCGTGGGTGCGGATGCCGATCTGGATCGAGTGCGCCGGATCGACCAGCCCTTCCTTCACCGCGCGCGCGACAAACGCGCCGTGATCGATGCGCGCCGGATCCTCGGCGGCCGGATGCCAGGTGTCCTGGTGCGCGTCGAATTGCACGAGCGCGAGCGGGCCGTATTTCGCGGCGTGCGCCTTGAGCAGCGGATAGGTGACGGAGTGGTCGCCGCCCAGCGTCAGCAGCATCGGCCCCGCACCGATGATCGCCGCCGCCTGCGCCTCGATGACGCCCGGCACCAGATCGATGCGGCCGTGATCGATGCCGCAATCGCCCCAGTCGATGAGGCCGAGTGTCTCATACAGGTCGAAGCCGAAGGGATATTGCGGGTCGCCGTCGAGGATCGCCGACGCGCGGCGGATCGCCTGCGGGCCGAAGCGCGCGCCGGGGCGGTTCGATGTCGCGGCATCGAACGGAACACCCCAGACGACGAGACCTGCGCCCTTCAGATCGCGGCTGTAGCGCCGGCGCATAAAGGACAGCGCGCCCGAGAACGTCGGCTCCTGCGACCCGCCGAGACGCTCGCCCGTGAAGGCGTTGTCGGTCGGGCGCATCGGACTTTTGGTCATATCCACCTCACAGATGAAATGTATCAGAATTGCCAAACGATTGCCGGGACTCGCTGCCCGCGTTAGGCTGCGAGCCGATTTCGAGAAGGAGCGAGCCGATGGGCGCCGACGGCACCTGGAATATTGCGATTGAGACTCCCATGGGCACGCGCAACACGACGCTCGTGCTGAAGACGGAAGGCGGCGCGCTCAAGGGCACGCAGTCCGAGGGCTCGAACTCGACGGACATCGCCGACGGCACGGCGGACGGCAACCAGCTCTCCTGGAAGGTGTCGATCTCCGATCCGATGCCGATGGACCTCGACTTCACGGCGGAAGTGGACGGCGACAAGATCACCGGCAAGGCCGCCACGATGATGTTCGGCAGCTTCCCCTTCACGGGCACGCGCACCGCCTGACATCCGCCTGCATGGTCGAGCAGATTTTCCGCCACCCGATCGGCGCAGTCGAACAACGGCTGCGCCGTTTTTATTGCGAGACGTTGCCGAAATTCGGCATCCGGCACTTCATTGTCGGGGCGCAGGGCGCGCGCTTCTGGATCGGCAATGAAGACATGATCGACCGCTGCATCGGCTGGGACGGAATCTGGGACCCAGTGCAGCTCAACCGCCTCGGCGCGCTTTGCCGCGCACGGCACTTCGACCGTTTCCTCGACATCGGCGCGAACACCGGCTTCTACAGCATCCTGCTCACCGACCGCGGACTCGTGCCGGAGGTACTGGCGTTTGAACCCGATCCCGGCACGCGCGAGCTGCTTCACACCAACATCACGCTGAACGGCCTCGGCGGAAAGATCCGCGTGCTGCCCTACGCGCTCGGCGAGGCAACGGGCACGGCCACGCTCACGCAGTCGTCGGAGATCAATCGCGGCGAGTCGTGGATCGAGCACGCCGAGATGCCGGCGGGTGCGGACACTGTTTCAGTGGACGTTCGCCGGCTCGACGACGAATTCGCGCTCAAGGGCGAAACGCTGCTCGCGAAGATCGACGTCGAGGGCTACGAGTTTCATACCCTGCGCGGCATGGAGCGGACGCTGCGCGAGAACGGCTGCTACCTCCAGGTCGAGCTTTACTCGCCCCATATCGAGGAACTGAAGGCGACCTTCGCCCGGTTCGGCTATCGCTATCTCGACACCTGGGACATCGACCACTATTTCACGAATATCGACGGGCTCTGACGACCCGAGACGCCGCGCTTCGCGCGGCTCCTCAGGTGAGGTTGCGTTACACCCTCATGGTGAGGAGCTTTACGCAGCGGCGCGTCTCGAACCATGAGGGGTGATTCAAGACTTTACCGCCGCGTGCCATGATCCCGACAATCTGATTCGCCAGTGAAAAGAGCTCATGTCCCCTCGCCGTTTCGCCGCCAAAAATTCCAGCAAGTCGGTCAAGAAGTCGAAGGCCCCGGCACGCGCCGCGGGCAAGGCTAAGCCTTCGGCCAAGTCCGCCAAGCAGGACGATTTGTTCGAGGCACCGAAGGGCAAGGCGGCTGCGAAGGCCGACAAGGCCCCGAAGCGCAGCGGCGAATATGGCGCGCACCACATCGAGGTGCTCGAGGGCCTTGAGCCCGTCCGCCGCCGCCCCGGCATGTATGTGGGCGGCACCGACGAGCGCGCGCTGCATCATCTCTTCGCCGAAGTCATCGACAACGCCATGGACGAGGCGATCGCGGGCCACGCGACCTTCATCGAAGTCGACATGGAAGCGGACGGCTACATCTCCGTCATGGATAACGGCCGCGGCATCCCCGTCGAGCCGCATCCGAAATTCAAGAAGAAGTCCGCGCTCGAAGTGATCATGACCACGCTGCACGCGGGCGGCAAATTCCACCACGAAGTCTATGAGACCTCCGGCGGCCTGCACGGCGTCGGCGTCTCGGTCGCAAACGCGCTCTCGGAAACTCTCGAAGTCGAGGTTTTCCGTGGTGGTGAACAGTATCGCCAGACCTACAAGCGCGGCGTACCGCAGGGCCCGGTGAAGCTCGTGCAGAAGGGCGTGAAGCGGCGCGGCACGCGCGTGCGGCTCCGCCCCGACCCGCAGATCTTTGGCGAGGGTGCGAGCTTCAAGGCCCCGCGCGTCTTCCGCATGACGAAGGCGAAAGCCTATCTCTTCGGCGGCGTCGAAATCCGCTGGACCTGCGACAAGGCGCTGACCAAGGGCACGGATGTCCCCGAGGAAGCGAAATTCCACTTCGAGAACGGGCTGCGTGATTACCTGACCCAGGAAATCGAAGGCCAGACGCTCGTGAATGCCGAACACTTCTTCGGCTCCTCCGAAAAGAAGGGACTCGGCAAGGCCGAATGGGCGATCGCCTGGACCGCCGATCACGACGGCTTCTTCAATTCCTACTGCAACACGATCCCGACGCCCGAAGGCGGCACGCACGAAACGGGCCTGCGCACGGCGCTCGTGCGCGGGTTGAAGGCGCATGGCGAGCGCATCGGCAACAAGCGCGCGGCCGTCATCACCGCGGAAGACGCGGTGGTGGGCGCTGCGATCATGCTCTCGGTCTTCATCCGCGACCCGGAATTCCAGGGCCAGACGAAGGACCGCCTCGCCAACTCGGAAGCCGCGCGGCTCGCCGACTCCGCGGTCGGCGACGCCTTCGAGCACTGGCTCGCCGGCAACACGCTGGAAGCGAACAAGCTGCTCGACTGGGTCGTGGACCGCGCCGAAGAGCGCCTGCGCCGCCGGCAGGAAAAGGACATCGCGAGGAAGTCCGCCGTCCGCAAGCTGCGCCTGCCCGGCAAGCTCGCCGACTGTTCGGCGAGCGCATCAGCGGGTTCGGAAATCTTTCTCGTCGAGGGCGACAGCGCCGGCGGCTCCGCCAAGCAGGCGCGCGACCGGCAGACACAGGCTGTCCTTCCCCTGCGCGGCAAGATCCTGAACGTCGCGAATGCGGGCCGCGACAAGGTCACGCAAAACCAGCAGCTTGCGGATTTATTGCAGGCGCTCGGCTGCGGCACCGGCACGCATTATCGCGACGAGGCGCTGCGCTACGACAAGGTGATCGTGATGTGCGACGCGGATGTCGACGGCGCGCACATCGCCTCGCTCCTCATCACGTTCTTCTACCGCGAGACGCCGAAACTGATCGAGAACAGCCATCTCTATCTGGCCGTTCCGCCGCTCTACAAACTCACCTATGGTGGCACGACCGTTTACGCGCGCGACGACAAGCACAAGGAAGAGCTCCTGAAGACCGAGTTCAAGGGCAAGAAGAACATCGAGGTGAACCGCTTCAAAGGTCTCGGCGAGATGCTGCCCTCGCAGCTCAAGGACACCATGAACCCGAAGACGCGCACGCTCCTGCGGGTCACAGTCAAAGACGCGCAGAAGGCCGCGACCGCCAAGGCCGTCGACCGCCTCATGGGCAACAAGCCCGAGGCGCGCTTTCAGTTCATCACCGAGAACGCCCAGTTCGCGAAAGAGCTGGATATCTAGCTTTCCCCGCCCGTTTTTCGGCCCGCAAATGACGCAGCGGACGATCTAGGCTTATATTCACATTCGCGTGATCCTGTTTCCACACTCCTCTCAGCGCCATTAAATTCGCCGCGTCCTGATCCAACGAGGGGCGCGTGGCCACGCGTTACCATGTGCGGGTCGGGAGCGGTGGCTGCGGAGAGCGGGCGTAACGCACCCGTGCCGCGGCGGCCCAAGCCGCATGGCGCCCGGCGCACCGGCCGTGTGTCACAAGGGGCCTCCGGGTCTGGCGCTTCCCGTATCCCGAATACGGTCGCGCCGGTGAGAGGCACCGCCAGCGGTGGATAGAGGGGCTGTCAAAAGCAGCCTGGTACGTCCACCGGGGTTCATGCGGAGCAAGCCTAAAACACCGCGCGCGGGACGCCGGGCGACCGGCGGACTTGCGGTTCTCGATCTCGGCAAGCCTCGGTGTCGCGAGGCGCCGGGGTCCGTGGGTCCTTCGAGGACCCGGCGTCCCGCGCCGCCCTCGGTTTTGGGCGGCGAGACTGACGATGCCTCGGGCGGACTCCCGCCGCGAGAACGCGGGCGGCTGTTTCAAAACTGAATCGTTCTATGGGTCAGGTCTTCTGCACAAGTTTTGTGCTGCGACCTCACGCCTTTTGCAGTATTGCGCCGCTATTCACGCAATTTTGCAGGGAATGAATTTCGCGCACGAGACGAACAGGCTAACGTTCGCCGTTCAAATGCGGGGGCTGAAGTGGGTTCAGAAAAGCGGCGCAGCTGGCGGCGACCGATGCAGATGCATGTCGCCATTTTGCGCGAGGACGGCTCACTCGTCTGCGAATGCGACCTCGCCGACGTGTCGCAGGAAGGCGCGCGACTGCGGCTGTCGACGAAGCCCGGTGTGCCGTCACCGTCGATCGATCCGAAATTCGTGTTGTCGCTGTCGCGCCGGGGCAACCTCTTCCGGCAGTGCGAACTGATCTGGCAGAAGCAGGATGAGATCGGCCTGCGGTTTGTCGGGCGCGAAAAGTTCTCGCCGAACGCGTAAGCGCCCCTCACACCATCAGCGCCGTTTCGACTTCGCCTTGCGGCGGCGCGCGGCTGCCTTGCGTTTACGCTTCCGTTCCTCGGCGCGCTTTTCGCGGCACTTCGGGCACTGGCAGCCTTTACCTTTGATATAGGCGTTCCAGTGGTCCTTGCCGTAGTCGTAGGCGATCTCCTCGCCCGCCGCGATCTTCTTGCGCGCGCGGATCTTGATCTCGTGGCCGACGAAATAGACTTCGGCGTTCGGGCGGCAGGAGTGATTGATGTAGCGCGCGGTGTTCTTGCGCGACTTGCCGTCGATGGTCCAACGGTTGTTCAGCTCGAACAGGTACTTGTTCTCCGCGCGGTCGGCCTGCTCGTTGGTGAGCTTCGGGCCCGTGTAGCGGATGATAAAGCGGCCCTTGGGAATGTCCTGGGTGGCGTAAAGGCCAAGACCGGAACGCGAGCGGCCGATGCGATAAGGCCGGCGGGACGATGACGATTTCATGAGCTGCAAAAAGACACTGCGCGGCGATTCAAATTCAGCCTAAGCGGTTACAGGCTCGGGCGCGCCGCGTCCACCATCCTCGCGGACTTCTTCACGCCCCGATCGCCGCACGCGGCGCGGTCATTTCCGCGGCCGATAGATGTAGCGGTAGTACTCCCACCCGCCGCGTACGAAGGTGCAATCGAATTCGCGGTTGGAGCGGTCGTCGTAGCATTTCCAGTCCCCGCGATCGGCGCCGATGGGGAATGCCTGGTAGGGCGGCTGGAACGCGCCGTCGATGTAGAGATATTCATAACGCTGCATGTTTGGATGCTCGCTGCCAAAGCATCCGCCAAGCAGCAAGGCTCCACTCACCAAACACGCCGACCGAATCCAAGCCGTGCGCATTCTTTAATCAGCCCCGTAAAACGCGGCAATTCAACGGCCATTATGCTTGGCTTGCCCGCTAATTTCTGGTTTAGGTCGGCCGTCAATTTCTATCAAATGGCGAATCGCGGTTTATGCAGGCCTACGAGCGGCAACCAGCGGATATTGTGAAATCGATCCAGCAGCGGTGGCTCCCGCTCGTGACCGACTTCAGCCTGAAGGATGCGGAGACCTGCCGCGACGACCTCACCGTCCTCGACGTGTTGCCGCATAACGGCGCCCACCGGTTCCGTATCGTCGATCACGGCAAGAATGTCGGCGCGATGTACGCAGGCCAATGCGCCGGCAGGCTGCTCGAAGAAACCTTGCCGGAAGTCGCGCGCGCGGCAACGCTGGAGACCTACGAACATGTCGTGCGCACGGGGATGCCGGTTTACACGGTGTCGAGGATCAGCGACGCCGCTGCGCGGCCGGTGCAATATGAGCGGCTGCTTCTGCCCTTCGGCGACCACGGCGGCCGCGTCGCTCGCATCTTCGCGCTGCTGGAAACGATCAGCACCGAAGGGACGATCGAGCGGAAGAGTCTGCTCACCGATCCGCAAACCACCCGGCAATATGTGGTGAAAGCGGAGCTGAGGGTCGGTTGAACGGTTTGCGATCCGGCGCGATCACCGCGCCGGATTCAAAAACATTCGGCTCTTAGCAAACGTCAGAGCGCGCGGAGATTGTCCGCCGCTTCCTTGCCGTTCTTCGGGCTCTTCACCACATCGAACGAGACCTTCTGGCCTTCGTTCAGATTGTAGAGGCCAGCGCGTTCGACGGCGCTGATGTGGACGAATACGTCCTTGCCGCCGTCATCCGGCTGGATGAAGCCGTAACCTTTTTGAGCGTTAAACCACTTGACCGTTCCGGTGCTCATTAGCGAGCCCTTTCTGCTGATTGAGTTCGTTCGTCCGCGCTCGCGCGCAAGCCGCATGTGCCATCGATGTTTTGGAGAAGGTCGTCAGCAGCAGTGGGAGCGCCACGGCAGGCCAATACTTTCGGCCGAAACTCGATGTGTGTCGGGTTCGGTGATGTCCTCGCCGTAGTCCAGACCTGGAACCTTTGTGCCACAATTTGCGGCTGAACGCCACGGGGTTTGCGCGGTACGCGGCGGCCACTTCTCCCGCAGCGCAGAACGAAGCCCGCTAGGCCCGATCAGACCGAAATCCAGTCCACCAGCAGCCTCGTGACCGCTTCCGGACGCTCCAAAGTCGACAGATGACCACACTCCGCCACCGTTTCGAGGCGCGCGCCCGCGATACCGCCGGCGATCTCCTCGCTCAGTTCCGGCGGGGTCAACCGGTCGCCGTCGCCGACAATGACCAGGGTCGGGCTGCGGATGGCCGCGAAGCCCGGCCGGGAATCGGGGCGGCCGATCAGCGCCTCCTGCTGTCGGATGAACGCCGCAGGGCCGACTTCGGTCAGCATCGCGTCCACGGTCTGACGCAGTTCGCGGTCGGCATGGCGAGACTCGTGGACGAGCAGCGGCCAGAGCACCTCGTTCACGAGCGCGAGCCGATCCTCGCGCGCCATCGCCATCAACTTCTTTCGCCGTTCGCTCTGCTCCGGCACGTCCGCGCGCGATCCGGTGTCGAGCAGGACAAGCTTCTCGATTCGCTCCGGCTGCTGACGCAGAAGCTCGAAGGCGATGTAACCGCCCATGGAGAGGCCGATCAGGTGGAACCGTGGCGGCGCCTGTTCGAGGATCGCCTTGCCGATGCCGGCCATCGTGTTCGACGTCGTGTGATTGGCGATCGTCACCGGACCGAGCTGCCAGAGCGCGGGCAGTTGCGGAGCGTAGAGGCGGGCCGAACAGCCAAGGCCCGGAACAAGAAGGATGGGCGTCACGGACAGTCCTCAAAATCAGCGGAACGAGGCATTCACCTTGCCGCCAGCCGCGCGCCGACGCGAGACAAATATGCATGATTCGACATTGACTTCGCGCCCCTTGTTCCTATGTTGCCATACGTCGACCGGCCTCATACGGACTTCCGCGCTCCTCCCCGTCGACATTTCGCCGCCCTCGATCCGCGACGGGCTGGCTTGGATGACTTCCATCCGGAGCGCTATCGCTGAGCGCGGTCCCCCGCGCCGGACACGGGACTAGATGTCTTTTGACCAACTCGGACTGAGCGACAAGGTGCAAGCCGCCGTCGCGACCTCCGGCTATACGACCCCCACCCCCATTCAAGAACAAGCGATCCCGCACGTCCTGCAACGGCGCGACGTGCTCGGCATCGCCCAGACCGGCACCGGCAAGACCGCCGCCTTCACGCTGCCGATGCTGACGCTGCTCGAAAAAGGCCGCGCACGCGCACGCATGCCGCGCACGTTGATCCTCGAGCCGACGCGCGAACTCGCGGCGCAGGTCGAAGAGAGCTTCGAGAAATACGGCAAGAACCACAAGCTGAGCATGGCGCTGCTGATCGGCGGCGTCTCCTTCGACGACCAGGACGCAAAACTTACGCGCGGCGTGGACGTCCTGATCGCGACGCCGGGCCGTTTGCTCGATCACTTCGAACGCGGGCGCCTGCTGCTTTCCGGCATCGAGGTCCTCGTGATCGACGAAGCCGACCGCATGCTCGACATGGGCTTCATCCCGGACATCGAGCGCATCTGCAAGCTGACGCCGTTCACCCGTCAGACCCTCTTCTTCTCCGCCACGATGCCCCCCGAAATCCAGCGGCTCGTCGGCCAGTTCCTGCAAAACCCGATCAAGATCGAGGTGTCGCGCCCGGCTTCAACCGTCGATGCCGTCACGCAGATCCTCGTGTCGTCGGCCTCCGATCCCGCCAAGAAGCGCGAGATCCTGCGCGCACTCATCCGCGCCGAGACCAGCATCAAGAACGGCATCATCTTCTGCAACCGCAAGACCGAGGTGGCAAAGCTCCACCGCTCGCTTGTGCGTCACGGCTTCTCGGCGATCGCACTGCACGGCGACATGGATCAGCGCTCGCGCACGAACGCGCTGGAGTCGTTCCGCAAGGGCGAGATCACGCTCCTGATCGCGAGCGACGTCGCGGCGCGCGGTCTCGACATCCCCGACGTCAGCCATGTGTTCAATTTCGACGTGCCGCACCACGCGGAGGATTACGTCCACCGTATCGGACGCACGGGCCGCGCCGGCCGCGCGGGAGCTTCCTTCACCATCGCCTCCTCGGCCGACGGCAAGTCGGTCGCGGCGATCGAAAAGCTCATCGGCCGTAAGATCGAATGGAAAGACGCGCCGGCTCAAGCGCAGGTACAGGTTGACGACGGTGCGCCCGCCAAGTCCGCGCATCGCGGACGCCGCCGTGAGCGGGAAGCCAAGCGGCCTGAGCCGGTCGAGCGGTCCGAGGTTCGCCGGGAGCGGACAGAATCGCGGCCACGGCCGGAGCGTGAGGCTCGTCCGCAGCGCCAGCCGGTCGAGGATCCGTCCGGGGACTCGGTTGCCAGCCACCTCCCGGCCTTTCTATTGCGTCCGGTGCCCGTAAAAGCCGGCTGAACGGCCGGAAAAATTGCGGGCAAATTTTGCCAGTTTACCGACCGTTCATGATCGCGGCCTAGGGTTCCCCTCATTGCCAAGGCGACCTGCCTCTCATCGAGACGGGTCGTTTCGCGGTGGGTGCCTGACCTTGACCGATAGCGACGATCACGCCCGCACGATTGCCTACGCCGAAACGGCAATGGGCCAGATTCGGGCGTTGCGCCAACCGGCGACCCCCCGCAATTTCGAAATCTGGTTCACCTACGCCACCGGACATAATCCGGAGCTCAATCAGGCCATCAACGACACGCTTGTGAAAGAGGGCCGGCTCACCGAGCAGGACCTTTCCTCGCTGTACGACCGCTATTTCTCCGCCGCCCGCTTCTGCGACAAGGTCGATGAAGTCGGGGCCCGCATTGTCGGCGAGATCGAGCAGGTCATGACGATGATCGAGACCGCGATCGGCAATTCCAACGACTTCTCGCAGTCGCTGGTCGGCGCGCAACGCGAAATCGTCAGTTCGAGCGACCGCGATCAGCTCCGCTTCATCGTCGAGACGCTCGTTCGCGCGACCAAGGAAGTCGAGGAAGCGAACCAGACGCTGCAAAAGCGGCTCGTCGACTCGCGTGAAGAGATCAACGTGCTTCAGGAGAACCTGGAAACGGTGCGCACGGAGTCGCTGACCGATCCGCTGACGACGCTCGCCAACCGGAAATTCTTCGAGGACTCGATCAAGACCCTGCTCGAGGAAACGGAGAAGTCGGGCGCGCCGCTCTCGCTTATCCTCACGGATATCGACCACTTCAAGAAGTTCAACGATACCTACGGCCATCTCACGGGCGACCAGGTGTTGCGTCTCGTGGCGATCGCGCTCAAGCAGAACGTCAAGGGCCACGACGTGGCGGCGCGCTACGGCGGCGAGGAATTCGTCGTGCTGCTGCCGCGCACTGCGCTGATGGCCGCCGTGACAGTTGCCGACAACATTCGCCGCGCGGTCATGGGCAAGGAACTGATGCGCCGCTCGACCGGCGAGACGCTCGGCCGGGTGACGATTTCGCTGGGCGTCGCCAACTGGCGCAAGGGCGACACAGTCGCCACCCTTCTTGAGCGCGCCGACGCCTGCCTCTACGCGGCCAAGCATGGCGGCCGCAACTGCGTGGTGGCCGAGACCGCGCTCGACGACGCAGAAACGGACCTCGAGGCTCGCGTCGCCTGATCAGCGCCTGGCTTTGCGCCGCTTGATATTCTCGGTCATTGGCGATGGCTGCTTCCGCTTCACCACCGCCTTCCTCGCCGCTGAACGCCGGGCCGCGCCCAGCGCTGTCTTCGCCCATTCGGCGAGTTCGTCCGGATCGTCGAGCAGGCGCTCCGGCATCCGCCAATAGGACATCACCACGCGCTTGCGCTTCGCGCCGTAAGTAAAGGGCTTGAGGCCCTCGCGCTCGAAGGCGGGTGAGCTTTCGTCGTCGGCCTTGAGGAAGATGTCGCCGTTCGAGATCAGCCCGATCATCAGGCCGTCAGCGAAGATGCCGGCGCCGCCAAACATACGACGCACGGAGACACTGCCGAAGCTTGAGAATAATTCGGAGATATGTTCGGCGTCGACGCCCGTCACAGGCTCAGGCGCGGCTTTCGGCGGACTCAATCTTCGCGGGTGCGAGCGTCACGGACTCGCCGCAGCCGCAGGCCGAGGTCTCATTCGGATTGCGGAAAACGAAGCGTGCGGACAGCTTGTCGACAGTGAAGTCCATCTCGGTGCCGAGGAGGAACAAGACTGCCGCAGGATCGACGAGCAGACGAACGTCTTCGCCCAAATCCACTACGTCGTCGCCCTTGTTCACGCTCTCGGCGATATCCATCGTGTAGGTCATGCCGGCGCAGCCGCCCTTCTTGATGCCGAGGCGTACGCCCGCGACAGGCTTACCCGCACTCGACACGATCTCGCGCACGCGGGCCGCCGCGGCATCGGTCACCGAGAGAATCGCTGGCTTAGGGCGCTGGATGTTCATGAAGAGCATCTTACCGGCAGATGGTTACCCAATATAGATGGGGTCACCAGAGATTGAGGGCAAGGCGGGCTTCCTCCGACATGCGGCTCTGGTCCCAGGGCGGGTCGAAGGTGACATTGACCTTCACCAGACCCACGCCCTGCACCGAGCCGACGGCATTCTCGACCATGCCGGGCAGTTCGACCGCCGCCGGGCAATTCGGCGAGGTCAGGGTCATGTCGACGGTGACGGCGCGGTCGTCGGCGATGTCGACCTTGTAGATGAGTCCGAGTTCATAGATATCGACCGGGATTTCGGGGTCGTAAACGGTCTTCAGGCCCGCGACGATATCGTCGGTCAGGCGCGCGAGTTCCTCGCCCGGAATAGCGGACTGGATTGCCGGCGCGTGCGGCGCCTCGGGGGCGGATTCGGTCTTCCGGTCGGTCATGCGAACAGGTCCTGCGCCTTCAGAAGCGCCTCGGCAAGGGTGTCGATCTCCTGCGGCGTATTATACAGGGCAAACGACGCCCTGCATGTGGCGGTGGTTCCGAAGCGGTTCAAGAGCGGCAAGGCGCAGTGCGTCCCGGCCCGCACAGCCACGCCCGAGCGGTCGATGACGGTGGCGATGTCGTGCGCGTGCGCGCCCTTCATCTCGAAGGAGAGGATCGCGCCCTTCTCCTTGGCTCGGCCCAGAATGCGCAGGCTGTTGATGCGCGACAGGCGGTCGGTGGCGAGCGTCAGGAGTTCATCTTCGTGCGCACGGATGCGCGCCTTCCCGATCGAGCGGACATAGTTGATCGCGGCCGCAAGCCCGATGGCCGGGACGATCGGCGGCGTGCCGGCCTCGAATTTGTGCGGAGACTCGCCATAGGTGACGGTCGCCTCGCTCACTTCGCGGATCATCTCACCGCCACCGAGGAACGGCGGCAGTTCGTCCAGCCACTTCTTCTTGGCGTAGAGCACGCCGATGCCGGACGGGCCGTATAGCTTGTGGCCGGTGAAGACGTAGAAGTCGGCATCGAGCGCCTGTACGTCGACACTCAAATGCACAGCCGCCTGGCTGCCATCGACCAGCACCGGCACATTGTGCGCGTGCGCGATCCGGATGACCTCGGCGATGGGCACGATGGTGCCGAGCGCATTCGACATCTGGGTGATCGCGACGATCCTGGTGCGCGACGTGAAGAGCTTCTCGAACTCCTCGATGAGGAAATTGCCGTCCTCGTCCACCGGCGCCCACTTGATCACAGCACCTTTGCGTTCGCGGTGGTAGTGCCAGGGCACAATGTTGGAGTGGTGCTCCAGGATCGAGAGAATGATCTCGTCACCTTCGCCGATATGCGCGAGTCCGAAAGACGACGCCACCAGATTGATCGCCTCGGTCGCATTCTTCGTGAAGATGATTTCCGCGGCCGAGCCCGCATTGAGAAAGCCCCGCACCGTTTCACGCGCACCCTCGTAGCCTTCGGTCGCGGCGTTGGCGAGAAAGTGCAGGCCGCGATGGACGTTAGCGTACTCTTCCTCGTACGCCTTGCGCATGCGGTCGAGCACCGCCAGGGGCTTCTGCGCCGACGCGGCATTGTCGAGATAGACGAGCGGCTTGCCGTACACCTCGCGCGCGAGGATCGGAAAATCCGCGCGGACACGGGCAACGTCGTAGCTGCCGTCCTTTACCGCCGGATGCAGCCACTCGCCCATGCTCAGCTCCTCGCGGCCAGCCAGCCGGCGGCGCGGGTGATGAGGGCGTCGCGCACGGCCTCGTTCTGCACCTGATCGAGCGCCTGACCGAAGAATGCCTGCACCAGCAGCGCTTCCGCTTCCTTGAGCGGAATGCCGCGCGCCATCAGGTAAAACAGAAGCTGCTTGTCGATGGCGCCGGACGTGGCGCCGTGGGCGCATTGCACGTCGTCGGCGAAAATCTCCAACTCCGGTTTCTGGTTCGCCTCCGCGCCTTCGGTGAGCAGGAGCGCGCCAAGTGACATGCGCGCGTCCGTCTTTTGCGCGTCGGGCTGAACAACGATCCGGCCCTGCATGATGCCGCGCGCGGTATCGTCGAGGACGGTGCGGAAGGTCTCGCGGCTCGTGCAGTTCGGCACCGCATGGTCGAGTACGAGCGTCGTGTCGCCATGCTGCCTGCCGCGCAGCAGGATCGCGCCGGAAAGGCGGACGTTGGTGTGTTCGCCGGCGAAACGCAGAAAGCCGGTATGCCGCGATACGGCCGCGCCCAACGTCAAACCGCCAAGGTCGAACTCCGCGCCAGAGCCGATTTCGGCCATGAGCGAAGAGAGATGTAGCGCCGCGTCGCCTTCAGCCTGCAGGCGTACGAGCGACGCCCGCGCCTTATCGCCGATATGCAATTCCATCGCGGAGTTCGCCTGATAGGCGATGGCGTCGGGCCCTTCGAAGGTTTCGACGATGTCGGCCTGCGCGCCCTTGGCGACGACACAGAGGCTGCGGGTGAAAGTCGATGCGGCCTCCCGGCCGGTGAAAATATGACGGATATGGATCGGCCGTTCGGTTGCGCCGCCCTCGCCGACCTCGATCAGCGCGCCGTCGTTCAGGAATGCGGTGTTGAGCACAAGCGCCGGATCGTGTGTTTCGGCGCGCAGCGTACCGATGCGCTGAATCAGCGGATGCTTGCTTGCGAGCGCTGCCGCAAGCGGCAGCACGGTCAGCTTCCTTTCAAGCGAGTCCAGATCGGACAGTTCGGGCACGCAAGCACCGTTCACGAATACGAGGCTGCGCAGTCCCGCATTCGCCAACGGATCGGTCGCGCGCAAAGCCGCGATCGAAGACGCGCTGGCGGCGTCCGCCAAAGGCAACGCCTCGCGCAGGATCGTCCGCAGATCGGTGTACTTCCACTCCTCGACGCGGCGATGCGGCAGGCCGGTCGTCATGAAGGACTGAAATGCCTGCTCACGCAGGCGCCCGGCCTCCGGGCCGCCCGGCAGCCGCGTCTTCGCCGCTTCGTAGTGAGCGGCGAGCGCCTGTTCGGCGGCGGTCTTGATCGGCTTGATCTCGGCGTTCATTGGAATGCTCAAGCCATCTCGGTCTCGATATCGGCGTAGCCACGCTTCTCAAGTTCAAGCGCGAGGCCCGGTCCACCGGTGCGCACGATTCGGCCCTTCGCCATGATGTGCACCACATCCGGCACAATGTGATCGAGCAGCCGCTGATAGTGCGTGATCACGATCATCGAGCGGTCGGGCGAGCGCAGGCGATTGACGCCGTCGGCGACCACCTTGAGCGCGTCGATGTCGAGGCCGGAGTCGGTCTCGTCGAGCACGCAAAGTTTCGGCTCCAAGAGCGCCATCTGCAGAATCTCGTTGCGCTTCTTCTCGCCGCCGGAGAAGCCGACATTGACCGGACGCTTCAGCATCTCCTGATCGATATGAAGATCCTTTGCCTTCTCGCGCACAAGGCGCAGGAAGTCGGGCGTCGACAGCTCGGCTTCGCCGCGCTTCTTGCGGATGGCGTTCAGCGCCGTGCGCAGGAAGACCATGCTGGCAACGCCGGGAATTTCGATCGGATACTGGAAGGCAAGAAAGACGCCCAACGCAGCACGCTCGTCCGGCGGCAATTCGAGCAGATCGTGGCCGTCGAACGTCACGGAGCCTTCGGTGACGTCGTAGCCATCCTTGCCCGCGAGCACATAGGCCAGCGTCGACTTGCCGGAGCCGTTAGGGCCCATGATTGCGTGAATCTTTCCCGGTTCGACCGTCAGGTCGAAGCCCTGCAAGATTTTCCGGTCGGCGACCTCCACATGGAGGTTCTTGATCTCAAGCATTTCGAATTCCTACTCGCCATCCCAATAGTTGATGCTCATTTCGCGTCGACCGATGAAGCGCAAACCGGCCTTGGCGCGGTCGCCGCTCGGGTGCGGACGCGACAGCACCGCGAACTTGTTCGATTCCGGATATTCGATTGCTTCCGGCCAGAGCGTCGTCGAGATGCCGAGGTAACGCATCTCTTCGCTGCCGGTGTTGATGATCTGGTGCGCGCGCTCGGGTCCGCCTGCGGGCGCACTCACCACATCGCCGGCTTTGATCGGATAGATCTGCTCGCCGAAGCGGTATTCGCCGTTCCCCTGCAGGATTACGAACATCTCGTCGTTGGCGTGATGAACATGGAACGGAAATGCCGACCGGCCCGGCGGCACGACAGTCAGCATGCAGCCGAGCTTCTCGAGGCCGAGCGTCTTCCCGAAGCTGCCGATCCTCGCCGTGAACTTCTCGCCGTGCTGCCAGTCGGCGAGCGCAACGTCGGCCAGACTGACCACCGGATTGATGTCCGCCGCCTCGGTCATCCGACGCTCCCTTCGAGCGAGATCGCAATCAGCTTCTGCGCCTCGACGGCGAACTCCATTGGCAGATGCTGGAGCACGTCCTTGACGAAGCCGTTGACGACGAGCGCCACCGCCTCTTCCTGTGAAAGACCACGCTGGCGGGCGTAAAAGAGCATGTCCTCGGAAATCTTCGAGGTGGTCGCTTCATGCTCGAAAACGGCGCTCGCCGTCTTCGCCTCGATATACGGCGTCGTGTGCGCGCCGCACTTGTCGCCGATCAGCAAGCTGTCGCAGTTCGTGAAATTGCGCGCGTTCGTCGCCTTGCGATGCGCTGACACGAGGCCTCGATAGGTGTTCTGCGAGCGGCCGGCCGCGATCCCCTTCGAGACGATACGGCTGTTCGTGTTCTTGCCAAGATGGATCATCTTGGTGCCGCTATCGACCTGCTGGTAGCCGTTCGAGATCGCGATCGAATAGAACTCCCCGCTCGACTCGTCGCCGCGCAGAATGCAACTCGGGTATTTCCAGGTGATGGCGGAGCCGGTCTCGACCTGCGTCCAGGAAATCTTCGAACGGCGGCCGCGGCAGTCGCCGCGCTTCGTCACGAAATTATAGACGCCGCCCTTGCCTTCCTTGTCGCCCGGATACCAGTTTTGCACCGTCGAGTATTTGATCTCGGCATTGTCGAGCGCGATCAGTTCGACCACCGCGGCATGCAACTGGTTCTCGTCGCGCATGGGCGCGGTGCAACCTTCGAGATAGCTCACATAGGAGCCTTCGTCGACGATGATCAGCGTGCGCTCGAACTGGCCGGTCTGGCGCTCGTTGATGCGGAAATAAGTCGAGAGCTCCATCGGGCAGCGCACGCCCTTTGGGATATAAACAAAGGAACCGTCGGAGAAGACCGCCGAGTTAAGCGTCGCGTAGAAATTGTCGGTGATCGGAACAACCGAGCCGAGATATTTGCGCACAAGCTCGGGATGCTCGCGCACGGCCTCGGAGATCGAGCCGAAGATCACGCCAGCTTTTTTCAATTCTTCCTTGAAGGTCGTCACCACGGAAACTGAGTCGAAGACGGCGTCGACTGCGACGCGCGAAGGCGTCGAGCCGTCCTCGCGCACGACACCCGCGAGCATTTCCTGTTCGCGCAGCGGAATGCCGAGCTTCTCGTAGGTGCGCAGGAGCTCCGGATCGACATCGGCGAGCGAGGTCGGCCCCGGCGTCTTCTTCGGCGCGGAGTAGTAATAGAGATCCTGAAAGTCGATCTTGGGATAATGCACGCGCGCCCAGGTCGGCTCGCGCATGGTAAGCCAGCGGCGGAAGGCCTCAAGCCGCCATTCGAGGAGCCACGCGGGCTCGTTCTTCTTCGCCGAGATGAAGCGGACCGTCGACTCGTCGAGGCCCTTCGGGGCCTTGTCGGATTCGATCCGGGTCTCGAAGCCGTATTTGTACTGATCGACGTCGATCGAGCGGACGCGCTCGACGGTTTCCGTGACGGCCGGCATTCTACTCGCTCCTCATCCTTGCGGTTTCAAGGACCGCAACGTGGGGGGTCAGGCGGCGCGTTCGCGCCGTTCCCGACCCAGCTTCTGATATAGGCGCTTCCAGGCTTCGTTAAAGCGCTCAATGTCGCTTTCGTTTGTATCCCAACCAATACTTAACCGCATGGCGCCCTTGGCGATTTCAGGGCCGACACCCATGGCCTTCAGCGTCTCCGAAGGCCCGACCTTGCCCGACGAGCAGGCGGCGCCAGCGCTGAGGGCCACACCTTCGAGATCGAAGGCGATGATTGCGGTCTCTGCGGCCACGCCGGGCGCGGCGAAGCAGACCGTATTGGGCAGGCGCTCCGCACCTTCAGACAGGATCGCGGCATCAGGCGTCGTCGCGCGGATGCCGTGCTCCGTCTTGTCGCGTAACGTCCGCAGACGCTTTGTCTCGGCTGTGAGCGCAGCATCGGCTTCGCTTGCCGCCGCAGCGAAGCCCGCGATGGCAGGAACGTTCTCGGTGCCGGCCCGCCGGCCGGCTTCCTGCGCGCCGCCGCGCAGGAGCGGCGGAACACGAATGCTGTCGTTCCTCACGATCAGCGCGCCCGCGCCCTGCGGTCCACCAAGCTTGTGCGATGAAACCGATATAAGGTCTGCGCCGCTCGCCTCGAGGTCAAATGGCAACCGGCCGGCGATCTGCACGGCGTCAATGTGCAGCATTCCGCCGGCTTCCTGCACCGCGAGCGCGACGCCCGCCAGCGGCTGCAAGACGCCCGTCTCGTTATTCGCCGCCATCACCGAGACCAGCGCTTTGCGGCCAGCCTTGCGGTGCGCGGCGAGCATATTCTCCAGCGCTTCGATATCGACCACGCCATCAATGTTTACCGGGATCGTTTCAATCCGGTCGGCTGCGAAACGGCCGCCGGCACGCACCGACGGGTGTTCCACGGCGGAAACGAGCAGCACGTCGAAATTGCGCGCCTGCCCGCCGACCTCGATCACCGGCGAGAGCGCCAGCGCATTGGCTTCCGTTGCCCCGCTCGTGAAGGTCACGCAGGCCGGTGAAGCCCCAAGGAAATGCGCCAACTGCCCGCGCGCGCTCTCAATGGCCGCACGCGCAGCCCTGCCCTCGGCGTGGACGGAGGAGGCATTGCCGCACGTCGTCAGGGCGAGCACCATGGCGTCCCGGGCAGCGGGACGCAGGGGCGCTGTCGCGTTATGGTCGAGATATGCGCGGTTTGCAGCCATTCACCTGATTCCTCACCCCTTTTTCCTTGCAAAGGGGCTCGCGTTCGTAATATCTGGGTTTCCGCTCGCTGCCATCGCGCCGCGCCGCGCGACGATGAGCGGTGTCCAATATTAGAATAATTCTAAAGAGATAGGCCGATCGCAAGGTCGAGTCAAGTTGCCGAGTTCCCCGCCCGGCGGCTTGCACCTACCACACGGAGCATTGAATGCCTGAGGTGATCTTTACCGGCGAAGACGGACGGATCGAAGGCCGGTTTCACCCGGGAAAGAGCCGCAACGCGCCGATCGCGATCATCCTGCATCCGCACCCGCAGTTCGGCGGGACGATGAACAATCCGGTCGTCTATCAGCTCTATTACGCCTTCGCGAACCGTGGCTTCGCGGCACTGCGTTTCAATTTCCGCGGTGTCGGCCGCAGCCAGGGCGTGTTCGATCACGGCCAGGGCGAACTCTCGGACGCGGCCGCCGCGCTCGACTGGGCGCAGGCGGCAAACCCGGATGCGCGCGCGTGCTGGATCGCCGGCTTCTCGTTCGGCGCATGGATCGGTATGCAGCTCCTGATGCGCCGGCCGGAAGTGGAAGGTTTCATTTCCATCGCCGCGCCCGCGAACCTCTACGACTTCTCCTTCCTCGCACCCTGCCCGTCATCGGGTCTGTTCGTGCATGGCGATAAGGATGCGGTGGTGCCGGGCACGGCCGTCGGCACGCTCGTCGAGAAGCTCAAGACGCAGAAGGGCATCGTGATCGAGCAGCAGACGGTGAAGGGCGCGAACCACTTCTTCGATGGCAAGGCTGAAGAGCTGATCGAGGTGGTCGACGAATATCTCGACCGCCGCCTGCCGAAGACGCGCGAGAGCGCCGCTTAAGGCTTCACAAGCACGCCGCCCGTCAGCGGCGATTGCGCGCCGGTCGTGGTGGGGAAGCTCAGCGGCATCCCTTTCACCGAGCGCACGGCGAGGTAGGCGAAGGCCTGCGCTTCCAACGCATCCGAAGACCAGCCGACGGCTTCGGCAACCTGCACGCTCGCGCGCAACCGCTCTCGCAGCATTTTCAGCAGCGCGCGGTTGCGCGCGCCTCCGCCCGCGACAACCCATGTGGCGGGCGGACGAAAAAGATGATCCACCGCACGAGCGATTGAAGCCGCCACACAAGCCGTCGCGGTCGCAACAGCGTCCTCCAGCGGGAGATGATCGAGCGGAATGCGCGCAAACTGCGCACGGTCGAGCGACTTCGGCGGTTTCTTCGCAAAATACGGATCCGCCAGGAATTTGCCGACCGCGGTCTCGTCGACCTTGCCTTGTGACGCGAGAGTCCCGTCGCGGTCGAAGCGCTTGCCCGTCCGTGCCATGACGATGTCGTCGATCGGCGCATTGCCGGGACCGGTATCAAAGGCGACAGGATCGGCGCTGCCGTCGAGAAACGTCACGTTTGCGACGCCGCCGATATTCAGAACCGCGATCGGCTGTAGTTCATCGAGCGTGCGCACGAGCGCGCGGTGAAAGACGGGCACGAACGGCGCGCCCTGCCCGCCCGCCGCGACATCCGCGGCACGGAAATCATAGACGACCGGAATGCGAAGCTGGCGCGCGAGCAGCGTGCCGTCGCCGATCTGGATGGTGAGGCGCGCGTCGGGCTTGTGCAGCACCGTCTGGCCGTGGAAGCCCACGACATCCACCGCCTCACGCGCGATGCCGTGCTCGCGCATGAACGCCTCGATCGCCTGAAAATGCGCGCCGGTGACGAGGCTTTCCGCCTCTGCAAGCGGACCGGGACGGGCCTTGCGATCGGTAAGCGGGGCGGCGGCAGCAAGCGCCCGCTGCAACAGCAACCGTTCTTCATTCGGGTAGGCGCGGTATCCCACCGGTCCAAAGCGGGCCACCGTCTCGCCGTCGGTCTCCAGCAGCGCCACGTCCACCCCGTCGAACGAAGTACCGCTCATCGTGCCGATCGCGGTCAGGGACTTGGAATCGGGCGCCATACCGCAGGCTTCCTTTGAAACGGGGCACGGACCTGTTACACCAACGGCCCGGCGGCGGCGACCCGCCGCCTCAAGAAATCAACGATTCCAAGGCCATGAGCGAATTTCAATCCGATTTCCTGCGCATCCTGTCGGAGCGCGGCTTCATCCACCAGGTATCGGAGCCGGAGGCGCTCGACGCGCTGGCGAAGGACGGCCGGGTCACGGCCTATATCGGGTTCGACTGCACGGCGCCGTCGCTGCACGTCGGATCGCTCCTGCCGATCATGATGCTGTACTGGATGCAGCAGACCGGCCACCGGCCGATCGCGCTTATGGGCGGCGGCACGACGCGCGTCGGCGATCCATCCGGCAAGGACGAGAGCCGCCAGTTGCTGACCGAAGCGCAGATCGAGAAGAACCTCACCGGCATCCGGGCGATCTTCTCCAAGTTCCTGAAATTCGGTGACGGCCCCGGCGACGCCATCATGGGCAACAACGCCGACTGGCTGAACACGCTGAACTACATCGACTTCCTGCGCGACGTCGGACGGCATTTCTCGATCAACCGGATGCTGAGCTTCGACTCCGTGAAGACGCGGCTCGAACGCTCGCAGGAACTGTCGTTCCTCGAATTCAATTACATGATCTTGCAGGCGTACGATTTCGTGGAGCTGCATAAGCGGCACGGATGCGTGTTGCAGATGGGCGGCTCCGACCAGTGGGGCAACATCGTCAACGGCATCGATCTCGGCCGCCGGATGCTGGGCGCGCAGCTCTTCGCCCTCACCTCGCCGCTGATCACAACCGCGTCGGGCGCCAAGATGGGCAAGACCGCGCAGGGCGCTGTGTGGCTCGATAGCAAGATGGTCAGCCCCTATGACTACTGGCAGTTCTGGCGCAACACGGAAGACGGCGACGTCGAACGCTTCCTGAAGTTCTTCACGATTCTTCCGCTCAGCGAAATTGCCCGGCTCGCGGCGCTCAAGGGCGCGGAGATCAACGAAGCGAAGAAAGTGCTCGCGACCGAAGCCACGGCACTCGTGCATGGCCGCGAAGAAGCGGAACGCGCCGCTGAGACCGCACGCACGACCTTTGAGGACGATGCGCTTTCGGCCAATCTGCCAACCATTGAAGTGAAGCGTGCCGACCTCGAGAAAGGCATCGGCGTGCTCACCGCCAATGTGCAGGCGGGTTTCGTCACTTCCACCAGCGAAGCGCGGAGGCAGATCAAGGGCGGCGGCATCAAGGTCAACGACGTGACAGTGACCGATGAGAAACAGGTCTTGACGACGAAGGACCTGACGCAGGAAGGCGTGATCAAGCTCTCGTTCGGCAAGAAGCGCCACGCGCTCCTGCGACCCATCTAAGCGCTAGTTCGGATCGAACGGACCGGTCGGCGGCGGCGTTTCGGCCGAGCCGCGGAACTCGAACAACTTGCGCAGGAAGCCCGGCGCCACCGCCGACATCGGATTGACGCGCAGCGTCGGTCCGCTCGCAGGTCCGACAACCTCGAACGTAATGGCGATCAATCCTTCCTTCGGCCCGCCGAGGAAGAGGCCCAAAATCGGCAACTGACCGAACAGATTGTTCAGGCCGTAGGCCGGGACATAGGTGCCGCGCAGATGCACATGGTTCTGCGCGAAGTCGAGCACGCCATCGACCGTCGCGCCGATATTCGGCCCGTAGATGACCGCTTCGCGAATATTGAAGCGTCCGGGCGTGCGATTGAATTCCACCTGCGAGCGCAGAAACGGTATGCCTTGCGACGCGGAACGCTGCATCCCCGCCTGTCCGGTCTGCTCGGCGGGCGCTGCCGCCTGCATACGGTCAAGCGCGGGTTCGCCGCGAATGGTGAACTCCCGGATATTGATGATGCCTTCCTGCGGCCTGCCGTCGGGGCTCGGCGGCTCGATTATGATCCAAGCCTCACCACCGTAGAGCCTGCTGTAGAAGTCGGCGTAGCGAAGCAACGCGCCCGCGTCGCCGGATGTGAGATAGATGACGGGCCGGCCGCCGTCGCGCGCGCGTAACTCACCCACCATGCTGGCGTCGCGCCCAATCTTGCCGATCATCGAGAAGGCGCGGATCGTGCCATTGCGCCGCTGCACTTTAAGTTCGATCTGCCGCGCCACTTCACCGTTATGACCGGTGGCCGCACCGAGACGCAGTTCGAGATCGAGATCGCGCGGTCGTTCCTTTTTCGAAGCGGGAACTTCGCCGGACGACGTCAGGCCGCGGATTGCGCCGCGTGCATCGAGCACGTCGCCGCGCACCGAAACGCGCAACGCGCCGTCAGGCGCGCGCTCGGCGCGCAAAGTGGCCTTGTCTCCGTCCGACAGATGGAAGGCAGGAAGATTGGCGGACACGAACGCGCCGTCGCGATCAAGCTCGAGCGTGCCCCTGATCGACGTACCGCCACCGCCGACCGACAGGTCCTCGAGCCGGATCGAGTTGTCGCGCTCCACAACCCGGAACGACGCCTTTGCCGGTCGCCCGGCCGCTTTTTGCCAACCGGGGACGAGGTCCGCCACCTGCGCGGCTGTAAGATCGGCGTCGACGTCGAAACGGTTCTCACGATCGTTCGAGCGGCCCTGCGCCTGCACCTGGACCGGGCCGACGAGCCAAGGAGCGAGATCCATCCCCATTCGGGCACGCGCCGTGTCGTCGAGGGTGGCGACCACGCGAAACTCGGACTCGGCCTTGTCCTTGACGCGGCGGAGATCGAAATTGGTCTGCGCACCGGCGATCCGGCCGGTGCCCTTCGCCTGAACGCCTTCGCCCGTGACCGTGACGCGTGCGTTGACGCCTTCCACGCGCTGGCCGCGAATGACGGCGTCCGCGGAGAAGTCTTTCACTTCGCCTTCAGCCGTGTAGCGCACTTCTTCGCCACGCACGTCCTGGCGGAAGATCAGATTCAAATTCACGAAAGCATTCACCGATCCGCGCGCGGTCGCCGGATCGATATTGAAGCCGGTCACGCCCTTCAAGAGATCAGAAGCTGCCATTTCGGCAACCGCGTCGGCAGCGCCGTCGAAGCGAAAGCGGACCGTCCCGTCGGGGTTGGGAGGAATGTGGTTCGGCACCTCGAGCACGCCATCGCTCAGCGTAATGCGGCGGCCGTGCGCCGTGTCGAGCGCGGCCTTGGCGATGCGCACGCGTGCCGTCCGTCCCGTCACGACTCCGTTGACTTCGGCGTCATAAATCAGCGGCAGGTTGGCCGCGGGACGGAAGGACCCGCCGCTCGCCGTGAATTCGAGACGCACCGCCTCGTCCGGCAGTTCGGCGTCCGGACGGCCGATGGAGTCGAGCGGCACGTTCAGCGCAATCAGAATGCGGTCGATGACGCCGTTCTCAACGCGCTCCAGCGCCCAGCCGCGCGTGCCGCGCGCAACGATCGCGGGCCACATCCGCTTGGCGGCCGACACCGGCATGCGGCTCGCCGCGATGCCGAGCGCCAGCATTGGTTTTGGCCCGAAGCTGAGCGAGCCGGAAAACGCGCCGCCCGTCGTCGCACCCGAGAGATTGCCTTGCTGCACCACCAAACGCTGTGCAGGTGCGTCGTAGATGCCCTTCGCCGACACCTGATCGAGCACCAGCGGCGGCTCGTTGGCGCGACCGCTCGACAGAAACAACAGCCCCTGCGGGATCGACACCGGCCAGACTCGCGTGCCGTCCTTCGGCGCCTCGATGACCGTCGTGAGCACCAAGCGGTTGGTGCCGCTCTGAACGATCAACGGCTCAATCACCATTGCCTGACGATCGGCGTCGAAACGGGCCTGAACCTGCACTGTGTCGATCCGAAAGCGCGCGTCGGGATCGGATGCGCTGCCGACAATGCCGCCGCCAGCTGACGCACGGAAATTCGCACCGACCAGCTTGCCGTCGCCGGCAATCTGAGCGCGCAGGATTCCCGACAGCGCATTCTCGGCAAGCAGATCCGCGTCGGCCATGCCCGCCGCCAGCATAATGTCGCGCGGCGCGAGATTGTTCGCGACAACATCGAGGGCCCGCACGCCGTCCTGTGGCGGCGCCACGGTTGCGGTCAGGCTCCACTTGTCGGCTTCACCATTTGAGGAGAGCGAGAACAGCAGACCGCCCTCGGGCGGCCGCGAGAGCTGGATGTTGATGTCGCGGAAGGACCATTGTCGGCCGGTGTCGGCGTCCTCGACGGTGAGCGAACCCTGCTTCAAACCGATCTGCGAGAGCGCGACACCATCGAGACCGCCCTTCTCAAAGCTGTCCAGCCACCGCGCTAGCTCCGGGTAGTGAAATGGCGGCGGCCGTTGTCCAACGGGTTTCGATTGGCCGCTGGGGCGGGGGGCGGCCTGGGCCGTGTTCGCCTCGGTTGTTCCTCCGGTTTCAGATGCCGTTATGGGCGTCGCGTCGCGGCCGGCACGGATCGCCACGCGTCCGTCGGAACCGACCTGCACCAGCGTTTCCGCGCCGACGAGATCGATGCGGCGGGCGCGGAAATTGCCGACAAGCAAACTCGACCCATCGAGTCCGACTTCGGCGCTCGGTGCGTTGGCGATGACCTTTCCGCCGGGCCCGAAGACGCGGATGCCTTCAACGCGCAGCACCGGCGCACCCGTCGCGTCATGATGGAGTTGCGTGCTGCCGATCTCGACGCGATGACCGGGTCCGAGCTGCCGCTCAAGCGCACTCGCGATCCACGGACTTGCGACATCGAATGGAAAGAAGCCGCGAACAAGGAGGATGTAGATCAGCCCGGAGGCGACGATGCCGATCGAAATGATCTTGGCGCGCGACAGGTTTCCGTAGCGCGTCCGAAACAGCGTCTGCCCAATCGCGTCGAGGACGCCGCGCATGCCGCCGCGGCGACGCCGGACGGGACGATGCGGATGGTGCGTGGGATGATGATGCGTCGTATGAGGCGCGCGATGTCCGCGGTGCGGCTCATGGCCATGCGGCTGATGCGGGTCGTGGGGATGTTTCGGGCTCATCGCTGATTTGTGCCTCAGGCCGTCCCCTACTCATGCCGGGCATTGCGCGTGGTACTTTGGTACGCACGGCAAAAATGCGGTTCCCGCCCCCGCGAACCGCTTCATAATGCAAGCTCTTATTGCAACAAAAGCTATTAAAAGGCGACGAAAGGAAGGCAAATGGCGGGGACCCTCGGCCGGGGAGACCCGGCTCCTGATTTCAGCCTCCCTGCCGGGCCGGCGGGCACGCTGACGCTTGCCTCGCTGCGCGGCCAGAAGGTTGCCCTCTACTTCTATCCGCGCGCCGACACGCCCGGCTGCACGCAAGAGGCCATTGATTTCAACCGGCTACGCAAAGCCTTCTCAGCCGCCGGCACTGAGGTGGTGGGCGTCTCCGCAGACGCCGAGAAGGCGGTTGAGAAGTTCAGGAAGAAGCACGACCTCTCCCTCACGCTGGCGACTGATCCCGGCCTTGAGACGCTCCAGGCCTATGGCGTCTGGGCCGAAAAGATCATGTACGGCCGCAAGTTCATGGGAATCGTTCGCACGACATTCCTGATCGACGCGAAGGGCCGGATCGCCGAAGTCTGGCGCAACGTGCGGGTCCCCGGTCACGCCGATGCGGTGCTCTCGGCCGCCAAGGCGCTCCGGTAACGGAATTTAGCTCGCATTAACCATGTTGGTTCATTCAGGACCTCTCGCTGGTGACGTGAGGCCCGATGAATCGTCCCGAGTCCGCCCACGCGCGCTTTGGCCATCAGCCGCATCGACGCCACCCGAGCGATCAACCGATACGCGGCCGCGGCGGACTGGTCGCCTCGCTCGCCGCCATCGCCTTCCTCGCCACCTGGGCCGGGAGCACGACGCTCTACATCCTGTTCAAGGACGACGCGCTGAAGATTCTGATCGAGCGTCAGGTCGCGATCACGCGCAGTTATGAGACGCAGGCCGCGCAGTTACAGACCGAGATCGACCGGCTACGCTCGCTGAAGCTGATCGACCAGGAGCGCGTGGACCGCGCCATCTCCGACATCGCGCGCCGGCAAAGCGCCATCGAGACACGCCAGTCGGCACTGTCCGGTCTCGCCGCCGAAACGCAGCCAGTCGGCTCCACGCCGGCCATCACCGGGACGGTGCCGCCGGTCGAGCGCGCACCCTCGCCGCGTCCTGCGAACAGGCCCTCGCCGCTCTCCGACACCATTCTGATCGCGCCGCCGACCGATCGCTGGGCGCAGTTGCAATCGCGCCCGCTTCCGCCGCTCGGCCATGAACTCGAGGCTCGCGGAACGGCAACTGCAACCGAAGTGCATCTGGCAAACCTGTCGCGCGATCTCGGGCGCCTTGAAACAACGCAGAGCCGCACGCTCAATCAGCTCGAAGTCGAGGCGGACAGCCGCGGCCGGCGCATGCGCAAGGTGCTGGATGAACTTGGCGCGCATCGCGCAGTCGCGTCGCGTGCCGCGCATGCGACAGCTATGGCAGCCGGCGGACCATTCCTGCCCTGGGCCAGACCGGCCACCGACCCGTTTGCGCGGCAGGTTCAGCGTGTGCGGGCCGCGTCGATCACTTTGAAAGCGCTCGAGCGCGAACTCAGCACGATCCCCGTGCGGCGGCCGACGGCCGGCGAAGCGGAGGTCACGAGTTCTTACGGTGTGCGGCTCGATCCCTTCCTGCGACAGCCGGCGATGCACACGGGCGTGGATTTTCGCGGAGAGACCGGCGACCCCGTGCTGGCGTCAGCCGACGGCGAGGTCGTTCAGGCCGAGCGTCATGGCGGCTACGGCCTGATGGTCGAGATCGACCACGGCAACGGTCTGGCTTCGCGCTATGCGCATCTGTCGGCCATCGCGGTCCCGGCCGGCACGAAGGTGAAGGCAGGCGACGTCATCGGCCGGATCGGCTCGACCGGGCGTTCGACGGGCCCGCATCTGCATTATGAAATTCGGACGCAGGGCGACATCACCGACCCGCAGCGTTTCCTGCGCGCCGGATTGCGGCTACACGAACCGGACTGACCGGCTTTCCGCGAAAGCGAAAAGTGCAAGTCTTTTCATCGGTTTCGCCTGCGTGCTCACGTTCCGATTCAGGTGTCTCACAAACTGAATCAGCAAACGGCCACGCCGGCACTCACCCGCCGGCACGTTCGGCTCTTGGTCCGGTTCTCTGGTCTCAGGCGGCTCGCTTCCAGTCGATGACGGTCGCGAGCCAGGCGCCGGCTTCGGCGTCGAAGCGAACCCTGTAGGCGATACGGCCCCTCTCCCGGAGCTTCAACGCCACCTGCACGGGCTCCTCAGCCGCCGGCGCGGAAAAACCCGCGCGGACGCGGCCCTTGGCTGTTTCCAACAGAACCGGAAAACGACGCTGTCGCATGGTCGTCTCCTGTCGGTTTCAGACAGAATATAGGGAGGCCGCCGCATCGTTCCATCAACTGCGCGCGAGCGCGAAAACCGCTCTCACTTGCGGTGTTCTTGAGGGCCAGCCCCTCCGTTCCAAATCGGGAATGCCGGAATTAGTCCGCAATCGATTCAAGGTCGATCAAGAAATTCCCGCGACCTTCGCCGCTCATGGACGACCGCCGCAAGCATCCGCGCATTCCGACCCTGAAAGCCGGGCAGATCGTGTTCAACCGGCGCCTCAATGTCGTCGATTGCGTCGTGCGCGACATGTCCGATGGCGGCGCCTGTATTCAGGTCGAGGACGCCGGCTGGCTCCCAACGACATTCGATCTCACAGTACCGATCGACGGGCTCAAGCGAGCCTGCCGTGTGGCCTGGCGGTCGGCGGACAAGCTCGGGGTCGCCTACCAATAGCGCGGTGGCGGCGGACACCGCCCCGGGCTAGACTCCGCCGGTTGATCCGCCGTCGGGGGACGTGATGGTCAGGGGGACTCGTTCGATCCTGCATCCGGGGCACTGGACCGCCGCCGCTTTGGTGGCTGTCGGGCTCGCGGGTTGTGCGGGCGATAGCGCTTTGTCGCCGAGCCCGGTGCAGCCCGTCGCGACCGCGCCCGCCATTCCGCCGGCGGCGATCGCGGGCCGCTGGGGCCTCGCGTCCTACCATCGTGAAGAAGATCGCGGCCGCACCGAACAGCAGGCGCGCGCCGTCTGCAACAATCCCTACGAAATCGGTCTCGGTCCAAACGGCGGCGTGATGATGCATCCTGCCGACCAGAACCAGCGCGTTGAACTTGCGGTCAAAGGCGCGTCCGGCAACCGGACCTTCGTCGGCCCGCCGGGCGAACCCGGTCAGCAGGAGGACCGGGAGATCGTCGCCTTCGACGGACAGATCATGGTCATGCGCTGGCTGGATCCGGAAGTGGCGTCGCGGTTTGGCACGATTGTCTTCGCGCGCTGTCCCGACGCTACGGCTGCACGACCACCCGCGTCCCGACCGGCACCCGCTCGTAAAGGTCAATAACGTCGGCATTCACGAGCCGGAAACAGCCGGACGAAACGGCGTGGCCGATCGTGTGCGGCTGGTTGGTGCCGTGGATGCGGTACACCGTATTGCCGAGATACATCGCGCGCGCGCCGAGCGGGTTGCCGGCACCGCCTGCCATGAAGCGCGGCAGATACGGTTGACGCTCGATCATTTCCGCCGGCGGACGCCAATCCGGCCACTCGGCCTTGCGCGCGATCTTCTGAAGCCCCTTCCAGCGGAATCCGTCGCGGCCGACACCAATGCCATAGCGCATGGCGCGGTTTTCCGGCAGCACCAGATAGAGCATCCGCTCACGCGTTTCGACGATGATCGTGCCGACCGGTTCTGTCGTTCGGTAGAAGACGACGCGGCGCTGATACTTCTCGTCGACCTCGTAGCGCTCGTCGGCGACCTTGCCGGGCTCGTCGTCAACGTCCAAGGTGATTTCATAGTCGCGGAGCGCGCTGTATTGCGCGTCGGCCGTTGCCGCGATCATACCGGCTCCGACCGCAACCAAAGACAAGAACCAAATTCGCTTCATGGCTGAAACACCGACTCCCTCGCCCGATTCAGGCACAAGCGGCGATTTCCGGCAATGGCCGCCAGCACATCGGCAGACGGCACAATTTCCTGATTTGCCCGATCGAGGACACAATTTCTGCTTCATACGCCCTGTCCTGGCTGCCGCTATCGGGCTCGCTCTCGTCACCAACGCCTACGCGCAGACAAAGCACGTCCCCATGCTTGGCAAGAACCTTGAGAACTACACGGCCGACCGGATCGACCCGCGCTATGCGCCGCATCCTTCCGGTGGCGACACGCGCGTATTCACCCAGAGATACGCCGCATCCGCCGCGCGTGGCGAAAGCTGGCGCATTGTCAGCGACTGCGCTTCAGCCTGTACGATCGGCTTCGGCCACTATCCCAAGAGCCGGATCTGTATTGGCGGCTGGGTGAAGCTGGGCTTCCATCTGGGCGAGAACGAACGTGCAGCCGCCCAGATGTGGAATTCTTATCCGGTCGAGATTCAGGCGTTGGTGAACTCACACGGCGGAATGCGCCGCGAATGGACATGGATTCCGGCCGCCGAATTTCACAGACTTGGATATCGCCCGTGCTGACGGCTTCGGCCGTCCAGTTCGGGGGAACCGATCACTTCTCCTGCAATTCCACCGGCGCATAGGTACGCGCAGCCGCGTCGAATACCGAGATCTGAATCACCGGAAAGTTCTGTTTGAGTTTTGTACCAGCCGCCGTGGCTTCACTCTCCGTCTCGTAGCGCGCCTTCAATTTACCGTCGATGGACAGCACATAGCCGTCCGCCGGCACCACATTGGCCCGCAAATTCTTGGGCCTGGTCGTTTCGTCGCTCATGTGCGGTTCCTTCTTATAGTTTGTTTGAGCCTGCGCGATCACGCCCGGCCGGCAACAAGCCACCCGTGTCGACGTTTATGCGCACCGTGCTGCGTGGTCAGAAGTCGTTTGCGTCCAGGTGATAAGAGCCTTTTCGTCCGCGCGCATAAACCCGCGCAGCGGCCGCGTGGATCAATTCGCGATTGGCGTCGAAGGCGCGCAGCAGGCCCGCCTCGCCGAGCTGCAAATCCGGCTGAATGCGCAGCAACGCATCGGCCGTCACAAAGAACGAACTTTCCATCGAGCGGTCATGTCCCCAGAAGCGGATCACACTCCGTGCCGCGTCGTAACTGCGGCTGCGGTTAGGGAAGGCCATTGACATATCGATTGCTTTCTCGCGCCGCGGCCCCGCCTGTTGTCAATTCGCGGCAGTGCGGAACGTTCCTGTGTCTCTTGTGCGCGCAATGGGAGGAAAGCGCAAATGCGCCCGAATAAGGCGCTAAATCCTTACTCCGTGGCCACAACTCCTCGGTCAGCAATCTCGCTGATGGCGCGGCGCACCATTAAATTTCCGCAACGCGAAATTTTCCACGCGTAAGCACTTTTGCTCTGCGGAATCAAGAATTGCCTCCCCTCGCCGCGCCTCCTACGATGCTCGCATTCCGAATGCGGCAGCGTACGCAGATACGCAACAACAGCATCGGAAAATTTCATCACGCGCTAAACGCAAGGGGAAACTGCGTCATGGCGGCAACGTATAATATTCTTATCATGGGCGCGTCTTACGGCTCGCTCCTCGCCTCCAAACTTATGTTCGGCGGCCACTCCATCAAGCTCGTTTGCTTGCCGGCGGAGGCCGACCTCATCAACAACGAAGGATTCCGCGTGCGCATGCCGGTGCGCGGGCGCGCGGAGCAAGTGCTGCTCGACTCGCGCAAGCTCCCGGGCAAAGTTTCGGCCACGGGCGCCGCAGGCGTGAACCCGACCGACTACGACCTCATCGGGCTTGCCATGCAGGAGCCGCAGTATCGCTCGCCGGGCGTGCGCGAACTGCTCGACGCGGTCGCGAAGTCGAAGGTGCCGTGCATGTCGATCATGAACATGCCGCCCCTGCCGTATGTGAAGCGCATTCCGGGTCTCGACCACAATGCGCTGCGCGCGGCCTACACCGACGCGACCGTCTGGGACAGCTTCGAGCCGGGGCGCCTCACGCTCTGCTCGCCTGACCCGCAGGCGATCCGTCCGCCCGACGAGAAGGTCAACTTTCTCCAGGTCACGCTGCCGACCAACTTCAAGGTCGCGCGCTTCGACGATCCGAAGCACACCGCGATCCTGAAACAGCTCGAAGCAGACGTGGAAGCGGCACGCTTCGATGCGCCGGAGGGCAAGATCGAGCTGCCGGTGAAGCTCAAGGCCTACGACTCGCTTTTCGTGCCGCTCGCCAAGTGGGCGATGCTGCTCGCGGGCAATTACCGCACCATCACGCCGGACGGCATGCGCACGGCGCAGGAAGCGGTACACAGCGACATCGAGACCTCGCGCTCGGTCTATAATTTCGTCAACGACCTCGTGGTGAAGCTCGGCGCGGCGCCATCCGATCTCGTGCCATTCGAGAAATACGCCGCGGCGGCGCAGTCGCTGTCGCGGCCGGCCTCGGCGGCAAGGGCGCTCAACAACGGCGTGCCGAATATCGAGCGGGCCGACAAGCTGGTGCAGTTGATCGCGAAGCAGAAGGGTCTGTCGCATCCGGTGATCGACGCGACGGTCGCGCTGGTCGATTTACGGCTTGAGCAGAATCGAAAGAAAGCGGCGGCCTGAAATCTACACTCGTCGTCCCGGCCTCGCGCAGCGAGAGCCGGGACCGTTCGAGTATCACTGACTACGGTCCCGGACAATTCGCTTCGCGAATTTCCGGGACGACGTTTTTCAGGCGTGCGCGTGGCGGCCG
>Ga0307505_10000713_pt1 | contig 33505 bp, 26 predicted proteins | sample 23_S_MG_FD_202183 | JGI IMG/M metagenome (GOLD analysis project Ga0307505, IMG submission 202183) | Soil microbial communities from Populus trichocarpa stands in riparian zone in the Pacific Northwest, United States - 23_S | ecosystem: Environmental > Terrestrial > Soil > Riparian zone > Trees... | reverse complement strand
GCTGAACTGGTAATAGGCCTCCCAGTTCCAGGTGTTGCCGATGTCCCCCTTGATGCCGCCGGCAACGCGGCGGACGTGGTAGACAGAAAGGGGCTGGTTGAAGCCCTGCTCCTCATGCGAGCGGCCGATGGTCACCTGAGTGAGGTTGTTGGCGTCCATCAGCGTGGCAAGAGCGGCCGGCATGTACGCATTGTCACGCCTTATCGTGATCGTGCCGATATCGAAGTTGGGCGTGATGTCGTAAGTTTGACGCGCCCGCGCATAAAGCCCTTCGGCCCAAAGCTCGATGTTGTCCGTCACGTCGTAAGTCGCGTGCGCGAACCCGTACTGCCGCGACAGCACGGGAGCGAGGTTGCCTGTCGAAGAGTATTCGATCCCTCCGCCACCGATCATGAACTGGGTGCCGACGTAATCTCCATACTCGAAGTTCTTGAGCGTACCGCCGGGGCCGAACTCGATGCCGCGGAGCGGTCCCGAGACGATCAGGCCGCCGTCGGTGAGGCGTGAAAGCCTGACATTGGGCGTGATCAGGATGCGAGGCTGGCCGTTGTTCGATCCTGCCACGTAAAGGGGATTGGCGATCTGGCCCCACTGGTCGCGACCCCACGGGCGATCGGATTGGTCCAGAAGACCTTCGTTGGAGAAGAGCCCGCCCGCGGCGACGATGTGTCCGCGCCCGCCCGCGAAGCTGGTGCCCGCGGTGATCGAGGCCGAATGCTCCTTGAAGTCGCCGTACTGGGTGACGCCGAAGGTGTAGGCGCCCTTGATGCCCTCGTAATCGGTGTTGAGGAACAGGTTGACCACGCCCGAGACCGCGTCCGAGCCGTACGCGGCCGAGGCACCGCCGGTAACGACCTCGATGCGCTCGAGCAGCGTGACCGGGATGATGTTGACGTCGACCGTGCCCTCGGGGCTGGTCGGCGCGACCCGGCGGCCGTCGACCAGGAGCAGGGTGCGGCTCGCGCCGAGGCCGCGCAGGTTCATGGTCGAACCTCCCGGAGGCGCGGAAACCATCTGCGTCGCCTGGTTGGGGATGAGGACCGGGATCTCCTGCTGAAGATGCTGCGCCGTCTGGGCGCCGGTCATCTCGAGCTGCTCGGTGGAGATCGCGGTGATCGGCGTGGGCGACACGAAGCCCGGCGTCGAGATGCGCGAGCCGGTGACGACGATGGCGTTGCCGCCGTCCTGAACCGGTTGGCCCTCCTCTTGGGAAACGATCTCTTCCTCGGGCGCCGGTTGTCCCTCGCCCTGAGCCAGAACGGGGCTCGCGAATGCCATGCATGCCGCGAACGTCAGCGCGCTTGCACCGACCATCAATAGCCCACGTTGTTCTCCGCCAACACGCCTGCACCCTGTCGAGGGTATTCTCAAAGTCGTGCGCATGGAAATCCTCCCTAATTATTACGAGGCAGCGCCCCCTCGGCTGACCACCTTGACTCGGCAATGGGCCGGGCGACGACAGGCTTGTCCTCGACCGGGATAACCGTTTACTTTCAACCCAATACTATCGACCCGGCGAGCCTTATGCGGCCTTCTCCGCCGGCGCACTTGACGCTGGCATCGGGTACTGTTCGGCATTTACGACCACGCCCTCCCGAAGAGAGAAGTCGATCCGCGGCGGTGCGAAGATGTCGATAAGGCGCCCGGCGTCAGGTCCGATATTCCGGCTCGTGTGAATGACATTCGGCGGAATGATCAGCACCGACGGGCTGGCCATCTCGACAGCTTCGTCCTCGCGCCACTCCGCCATGTCCTTGGTCCACGGGTAGCGGAGATGATGGACGTAAGCGCCGCCCACGGCGAGCGATCCCTGTTCGAAATCCTCGTGCGAGTGCGGGCTGAGCTTGGATGTTTCCCGCGGCACCTCGCGCGGCGTCATCACGTTGAGCATCAGGTTGGTCGAACGGAAGACCCTCATGTTGGTGCCTTCGCGAACGTGATCCGCCAGGCGATAGCGGCGCAAGCGATAGCCGCCGACGGGCTCCGGCCAGGGCTCGAGCGGCGCGACGTCCGCCGGATGGTCGGCATACTCCCCGGCATTGCTCGCGCGGGCCGCGAGATCGGCGGCTCGGTTCGAAAACACGCGCACGATCAGGCCCTCGCCCGCCAACGTCACGCTGCTGGGGCCCGGCGGGACGATGACGAGACTCTCGGGCTCGACGTCGATCGTCTCATCGCCCGCTGCGATCGTGGCGCCGACCGCCTGGGTCACGACCATGTATTCGTCCGGGTTGTCGCTCCGGGCGAGCACCGTCCCGGCGCCCGCGTCGGTCACCACCGAGACGAAGTTCGCTCCTCGTGCGATCCAGGTTTCGGCCCCCTCGTCCACGTCCGTGAGAGGAGTTTCCCGATAGTGCCATGCGCCGGTGGCCGGGCGCGCCGGAGTGCTCATGCCGCGTTTCCTTCTTGCACGGCCAACTCGGCCGAACAGGCCGCGATGGCGCAGGCGCCGCTCCGCAGGATCGATTGGTCCGACCCGACGATGAACCAGTTGGCGCCAAGCGGCGTGAACTGGGCCGCTTCCTGCGTCGAACCCACGAACATCCCGACAAGCTTGCCGACCGCGACGCCCGCGGCGAGGATGCGCCTGGTCGCGGAGACGACGGGCGGAGCTGCCGCGCTGGTTTCCCCAAGCGACAGCGAGAGATCGGAGCGACCGATGAAGACGCCGTCGAGCCCCTCGGTCGCGGCGATCGCCTCGCACTCGTCCAGGCCTTGGCGGCTCTCGATCTGGCACAAGACGAGCGCCTCGTCGCCGCGCCGCTGCGCTTCGGCCATGCCAAGCGCGCCATAGCCCGCATATCGCGGCGAACCGGAATAGCCGCGCTGCCCGCCGGCGAACCGCGCGGCGCATACGATCTCCGCTGCCTGAGCGGCCGTATCGACATGGGGCACGAGCACGCCCGCCGCCCCGATGTCGAGCGTCGACAGCAGGGTGGAGGGGCGATCGTCGGGGACACGGACCAGGACCGGCAGGTTCGCTGCGCGGCCGGCCATGACCATCAGATCCAGCGAGACGCGGTCGAACGGAGCATGCTCCGCGTCGATCACCACGAAATCGAGTCCGCACCCGCCGAGCACCTCGACGATGTGGGGCGAGCCGGTCTTGACGAAAATGCCGGACTGCACGGTCATGCCGGCAAGCCCAGCAGCTTTGCGGCGTTGCCTCCCACGAGGCGCCGAATAGTCGCGTCGTCGAAGCCCATCTCGATGCACAGGCGGATGACCGACCGGAAACCGGTAACGGGCGTCGGATTCTTGATCTGCCCGAGGTCCGAGCCGAGAATGGTCTGCTCGGTTCCGCCGGCCTCGATCATCGCATGCAGCTCTTCCGCGGTCCATTTCTTGAACCGCGATTCCTCGATGAACATGCACAGCGAATGCTCGACGAACGCGCCGCCGCGGGTCAGCTCGCCGATGTCCTCCAATGTGGCATCGATCGTATAGGTCGGATGCTGCACCAGCCGCCGCTTGACGCCGCGCTTCTCGGCCTCCTCGAACAGGGGCCAGATCTCCGAGATGTGAAGATGGCCGGCCGACAAAACGGCATCGAACTCCGCGATCTGATCGAGGATGTCCTTGACCTCCTCCTTGATCCGGCCGTCTTCGTCGATCACCGTGAGCATCTTGGCGGGACGCATCGGAACCCGCGTGACCAGGAGGTGACCACGCCGGTTGTGCCGAATATGGTTCGCGGCCGAGAACGTCGGCATCCACACCAGACGCGCGCCGAGCTTGAGCCCATGATCGACCGCGTAGGGATTGAGGCCCCCCGACGTATCGTTCAGCGGCACGCCGGAGATCATCGTTACGTTCAAATGGCCGTAATGAGCGGTGAGCAGTTCCGTAATCGGAGTCGCCGAATAGAAATGGTCTTTGAACAGAAGTGCCCGCATTCCCGCTGACGACGCTTCTTCTGCTGCCTCGATATGATCGAGGCAGCGGGGCATGACTGAAGGCCCGCTGTGGCAATGCATGTCTATTGCGCCTACGAGAAGCGCATTTACGCGCTCCTCGAGATCCGAATTGTCCGGACCGCCGACGCCGACGTCGGTTACACCAGAAGGCATTCAATTCCTCTCCGAATTTTCTTCCGCTCGGGATGGCCCCCATTCTTGGCGGTCGGGGGCTTTGCACAAAGGCCCGAGTTGGATCTTTCCGGCCTGCGAAAGATTCCGCTTGCCGGAAAGCTTCGCTTCGCGCGTTGCGCGCACCGGGATCATCGCTGAAAGCCTGCATCCTCCGGGCGCGGCAGAATTTCGGCCTGGGAGGGGGAAGATTCGGCCTCGATGGCAACCAAGACGATCATTTCCTGCGCGGTCACCGGGAACCTGGTGAAGCCGGAACAGCACCCGAACCTTCCGATCACCCCCAGGCAGATCGCCGATGCGGCGTTGGATGCCCGAAAGGCGGGCGCCGCGATCGCCCACATCCACGTCCGCGAGCCGGACACGGGCAAACCGTCGATGCGTATCGAGCTCTATCGCGAGGTCATGGACCGCATACGCGACAGTGGCAGCGATGTAATCGTCAACCTCACCACCGGGGAGGGGGGCCGCTTCGTTCCGTCGGAGGACGAGCCGAGGACTGCCGGGCCCGGAACGACCCTGGTGCACCCGCTGCAGCGCGTGGCGCATGTCGTCGAATTGCGACCCGACATCTGTTCGCTCGATTTCAACACCATGAATTCGGGCGGCCAGGTTGTCATCAACACGCCGGGAAACGTTCGCAAGATGGCCAGCGCGATCGTCGAAGCCGGCGTGAAGCCGGAACTGGAAGTGTTCGACAGCGGCGACATTCACCTTGCCAAGGATCTGATCGCCGAGGGCATGCTGCCGGGCCGGCCATTCTTCCAGATCGTCACCGGCGTGAAGTACGGCTGCGCATCGACCGTCGAGACTCTGGCCTATATGAAGTCACTCCTCCCGGTGGAAGCGATCTGGTCGGCCTTCGGCATTGCCGCGCGAGAATATCCGATCCTTGGCGCGGCCTTTCTGCTCGGCGGGCAAGTCCGCGTCGGCATGGAGGACAATATCTACATCCGACGCGGCCAGCTCGCCCGCGACAATGCCGAACTGGTCGAGAAGGCCGTGCAACTCCTGGAGCTGCTCGGCGGTGAGCCGGCGACACCGGCGGAAGTGCGGGCGATGCTCGATCTGCCCGAACGATGAGACTGGAGTTCCAATCAGATGCCTGATCCCGCCTGGAACGAGAAGCTGATCGCGCGGCTCGAGGCCGCTCGACGCGACCGCAAGCCGACCTCGCTTCCGCGCGCGGAGTATCCGGCGCTGACACTTGACGAGGCATACGAGGTGCAGCGAGGCTGGGCGGATCTGCGCGTGGCATCCGAAGGGCGCCGGCGGGTCGGATACAAAGTCGCGCTGACCACGGCAGGCATGCGGCATGCGTTCGGCGCGGACGAACCGGTATATGGCGTGCTGCTCGACGACATGGAGTTCGACGAGACGAGCCCGATTCCCTTCGACCGGTTTGTCGCGCCGCGCGTGGAGATGGAGCTTGCCTTCCGCATGCGCACGCGCCTGGAAGGGCGATGCAGCGAGGCCGAGGCGGTGGCGGCGATCGAATGGATAGCCCCTGCCATCGAGCTTCTCGACAGCCGCACGGTGATGCGCGATGCCGACAGCGGCAAGACCAGGAGCGCGCTCGATATCGTCGCCGACGCGGGCGGTGCGGCGGGCTTCGTGGTTTCCAAGCATCGCGTCCGGCCCGGAGCAACCGACCTCAGCCAGGTGGCCGCGGTCCTCTATCATAATGGCGAGGCCGAAGACTCGGGCGTGTTCCCCCTGGTCTTCGGCCGCCCGGAGCGAGCGCTGGTCTGGCTGGCGGAGGCGCTGGCGCAACGAGGAGCTGCCATTGAAGCGGGGGACACGGTTCTCTCAGGCTCGGTGATCAAGCCCTATCCGGTGGCGCGAGGCGATCGCTTCGGATTCGATTACGGCGCTCTGGGCACGATCGAATTGCGCTTCGAATAACGAGCTCGAAGGAGGGAATGATGCCGAGTTATCTCCGCGAGGCCATCCGCACCGCAGCGTGCGCCGCCGCGCTCATCCTTCTTGCATCGCCGGGCGTGTCCTCCGCTCAGAGTTCACCGCAGGGCCCGGAGCCCGGGCGCGTCTATCGCATCGGCCTGATTTCCTATGCCGGTCCCGGGGGCGGCGGGCCGATCAAGCGCGAGCTCGCCAGGCTCGGATATCGCGAGGGCGAGAACGTGATCTACGAAGAGCGCGCGGGTGATCGCGATCTTTCCGCGATGGATCGATACGCACGGGAACTGGTGGCCTGGAAGCCCGACCTCATCGTCTCGCTCATGACCAACGCCCACGTGGCGGTGAAGAGGGCGACCGAAAACAACCCGATCCCAGTCGTGCTTTGGTCGGCCGATCCGCTGCAGACCGGAGTTATCAGCAGCTTCCGCGAGCCCGGGACCAACTTCACCGGCTTTTCCTATGAACCGCACACCCAGGTCCTCGAGGTTCGCTTCCTCAAGCTGGCGTTGCCGGGGATCAGGTGCATCGGCCACCTCTACAACCACACTTACGCTCCGGCCCCGTCGACCAGGCGAGATCTTGTTGCGGCCGGCGAGCTGATGAACGTACCCGTCCGTGTCTACGAAGTTCTCGAGAAGGAGGGGCTCGAGCCGGCGCTGGCGCAGATGAAAGCCGATGGATGCGATGGCTTCGTGGTCGGACCCCACGAGCTGTTCAACGGCAATGGCGCGCTGATAGGGCAGCTGGCGCTGAAGTACAGCCTGGCCGCGGTCAGCATTCAGACGTCGATCACCAATGGCGGGGGTCTTGCCGCGTTCTCGCCGCCATTCACCCGCGGTTGGGCCGCCATGGCGCCGGTGATCGACAGGCTCCTGCGAGGTGAGAACCCCGGAAGCATCCCCGTCGAGCGCGGATTCAAGAGCCCGATGACGATCAATCTTCGGGCTGCTCGCCAGCTGGGGGTGACCCTTCCCCGGCAGTTGCTCGATGAGGCCGACGAGGTGATTGAATAGCGACGGGTTCGCTGCACGGAGGTTTCGACAGGCGGAATTTCGGACACAAGCAGTTGTCGCGGAGCGGGGCGGGGAAGCATCCTCGGCCGCACCGGGTGCAAGCCCGCTGGAATCAAGAATGAGACGCGGCGCTGCCCGAAGCAGCAAGCTGCGTCGTCGGGAGCGTTTGCAATGAACTTGATCAGCAGGACAAGCACGCCCGACGAGGCTCGCTGGCGGGTCTACAACAAGATCGCCTGGAAGATCATGCCGCTGATGCTGATCGGCTACACGCTGGCCGCGCTCGACCGCGTCAACGTCGCATTCGCCAAGCTCCAGATGGCCCCAGAGCTCGGCCTGACCGAAGCGATGTACGGCTTCGCGGCCGGCATCTTCTTCGTCGGATACTGCCTGTTCGAGATCCCCAGCAACATGATCCTGCACAAGGTCGGCGCGCGCATCTGGCTGGCGCGCATCATGATCGTGTGGGGGCTGCTTTCGGCCGCGACGATGCTGGTGCAGACGCCGACGCAGTTCTACATCCTCCGCTTCATCCTGGGTGTCGCCGAGGCCGGATTCTATCCCGGAGCGCTTCTCTACCTGACCTACTGGTTTCCCAGTCACCTGCGCTCGCAGGCGGTAGCCATCCTGCTCCTCGGTACGAGCTTTGCCGCGATAATCGGCAACCCGCTCTCCGGTGCGATCATCCATTTCCTCGACGATGCCGGCGGCCTTGCCGGCTGGCAGTGGATGTTCCTCATCGAAGGTCTGCCGGCGACGTTCCTTGGCATCATCGTGTTTATCGCGCTGCGCAACAACCCGAGCGAGGTCAAGTGGCTCAATGCCGACGAGAAGGCGCTCGTCACCAGCGATCTCGAGAGCGAGCGCAAGGTCCAGGTCGGCGCCGGAATACGCCACAAATTCGGGGATGCGTTCCGCAACGTCAACATCTGGTGCATCGTTCTCGCGAACTTCTGCAATTTGTCGACACTTTACGGCATTCAGTTCTGGCTTCCGACGATCATTCAGAAGGTCAGCGGTTCGACCATCCTTGCCACCGGCTGGATCGCCGCCGGGCTGGCGGTGATCCCCATGATCGTGCTGATCGCGAACGCTCGCCATTCCGATCGCACCCGCGAGCGCAAGTGGCATGCGACCGCGGGCTTCGCCGCGTCGGCGGTCGGATTGCTTTTGGCCGGCACCTTCAGCGACAACGCCTACCTCGCGCTCGCCGGTCTGGTGCTGGCGCATTCGGGCGTCGTTATCGCCGCTGGCACGATCTTCTCGCTTCCCGGGACGTTCGTGATGGGCGCCGCGGCCGCCGCCGGGTTTGCCCTCATCACCACCATCGGAAACTTCTCCGGCTACACGACGCCGTTTCTGTTCGGCGTGCTCAGCGATGCGACCGGGAGCTACAGCGCCGGGTTCTACGGCATGAGCGCGTTGGCCATTGTCGGGGCGGCGACCATACTCCTCACGCCCGCGCTGCGTCGACAGCAGCGGCCGGAACCCGGACTGGCAGCTCAGTGAACGGGCGCCGAGTGGCCGGGACCGGCACCGCTTCTCGCATCGGCATGGCCTTGCCGTGCCTGAAGCGGGCGGCTTTGGGGCTCGGCCTGATCTTCGCCTCGATGGCACCGTCCGCGGTGCAAGCGGTCCCCCCTCCCGCCGCTGCGCAAGCGGAGCGGCTGCTGCTCGACGTGGAGCGGGCCGAGGCACTGCGCCGCGTCAAGCGCCTCCAGCACGCTCACGCCCAGTTGATGCAGTATGGACTGTGGGACGAGCTCGCGGAGCTGTACAGCGGAACCGCCGAGGTGATCTCCGGCGAGAGCATCGTTCGCGGACGCGCCGCTATCAAAGCCTGGCTCATCGAGCGATACGGCGGAGGGAATGGCGAGCCGCGGCCCGGGACGGTCCACACTCAGCTCCTTCTCGCTCCGGTCGTCACGCTGTCTTCGGACGGCGCCAGCGCCAGGGGGCGGTGGGCAGAGTTGGCGATGACCGGTGAGCATGGCATCCGCGCCGACTGGTCGGGCGGAATCCTGGTAAACGACTATGCGAAGGAGGACGGGGTCTGGAAGATCGCCCGGGTCCACCAGTATCCCCACTTCGCCGGGGCTTACGAGACCGGCTGGTTCAGCCTGACGCCGGACCTCCCGGTCATCCCCTATCACTTCATTCCCTCGCAGGCCGGGCGCCCGGTGCCGGACCTGCCGGGCAGCGTCGAGCGGCCGGAGATCGCGACGGACGAACAGCTGACCGCTGCCCTGGCGGAGAGCGAGCGCCGCATCGCGGCCATGAACGACGAGGACGCCGTCTTCAACCTGCAGAACGTGTACGGTTACTACGTCGATCGCAAGATGTGGGACGATGTCGTCGACCTGTTCACGCAGGATGCGAAGTTCTTCATCGGCGGTGTCGGCGAGTACCTGGGACCCGCCGGCGTCCGCCGGGCTCTGGAACTCGATGGCCCTCCGGCGTTGCGGTACGGCCAGGTCAATGACAGGCTCCAGTTGCATACCATCGTCACGATCTTGCCGGGAGGCCGCGAGGCCCGCGCCCGCGGCCTGCAGTTCGGCATGCTTTCTCCCGGACTGGGCGAGGCCTACTGGGATCTGGCCACATTCGAGAACCGCTATGCAAAGGGCGCGGACGGCAAATGGCGAATCGCCGAGATCAGGCTGTCGCCGATGTTCCGCTCGGACTACTACGAAGGGTGGGCCAGGAGCTGGCTGTCGCCGCCGGCTCCAGCCGCGGACCTCGCACCGGATCGCGCGATCCCAGCCCGCGGGGCCGGGGCCATGCCGTCGTTCAGCTATCCGCACCCGGTCACGGGACGGCCGATAGCCGGCAGCCCGACCGGCCTCGTGCGAGAGCGCGCGACGCCCTTGCCGGAGCCAGGCGCCACGCCGGAAGCGCGGATCGCCGCGGTGAACATCGCCCTGTCGAGGTCCAAAGCGTTCGACGCGATCGAGAATGTATCCAGCGCGCTCGGCTACTATCTCGACGACTTTCAGTGGGAGGCCTTTGCCGATTCCTATTCCGTTGACGGGTGGAAGCCGCGCGCGGGAGGCTATTACGTGGGTCGCGACCACATCTACCGGTCGATGGCTCAGGCCTACATGGCGGGACCTTCGCCGACCATGGTTCGCGACACCATCCGCGAGCACGTGCGCACCCAACCGGTGATCGACGTATCCGCGGATGCGAAGAGCGCCAGGATCCGCACCCGCCTGCTTCTCTACACCATCAGCAGCAGCGAGGCGGGCTCTTTCAACAGCGGCGTCTACCCGAACGATGCGGCGGTGCTCGAGGATGGGGTGTGGAAGCTGAGCGTCGGAGGTGCGATCGACGAGAAGTACTTCGAATCGAGGAACTGGCGGGACGGCTGGGCGCGGCCGAGACCGCGCAGTGCGGCCGCCGCTCCCGCCGAGCCATCGCCAACTCCCGCTCCCGGCTCGCTGAGCAGGCGATTGGGCAATCCCGTCGATTTCCCCCCAGACATCCCGGCCTCGTCGATGCCCGCGCGGCTCAGGGGCTTCGTTCGCGGCAGCCCGACCTGGCCCGAGATCAAGCCGATGTGGTTTGCCTACCCCAACCCGGTGAGCGGACGCCTGCCGGAAAACCATTGTCCGGACCTCAAGACCTGCGAGCCGATGGCGGCCGAAGCCGAGGCGCGTCGGAGCGGAGCGCCATGAGGCTTACGCGCCGCCAGTTCTGTGCCGCCCTGATGGCCGGTACGGCCGTCGCGGTCGCGCCGTTGCGCGCGGCGGCACAGGCGGCCCCGGACGACGCGCAGCGCGTCGCTATCCTGCTGGCAGGAATCGAACGGGTCGAGAGCGTGCGCGCGGTCAAGCGGCTGCACGACGCATGGGCGCACCATGCCCTCTACGGCGAGTGGAGCGCGATCGGATCGCTCTTCGCCGAAGATGGGGAAATGGAACTTGGCGACGCGGTGGTGCGAGGCCCCGCCGCCATCGCCGAGCGCTTGCGCTCGGATCTCGGCGGGGGCGCGGACGGACTCGCCGCCGGCGCGGTCCACGCGCAATTGCTCATGACACCTGTGGTGACGCTCGCACCGAGCGGCGCCGAAGCGAAGGGACGCTGGCACGAGATCGCGATGCTCGGCCGTCTGGGCGAAGAAGCGCGCTGGGCCGGCGGGATCCAGGAGAACGACTATGTCAGGCGCAACGGCGCCTGGCGGATCGTCCGCCTGCGCTACACGCCGCAATTCGCCGGGGATTACGCCGAGGGCTGGAGCAACGTTGCCGACGACCTCGGGATCGTGCCGTATCACTACACCGCCGACATCGCGGGTACGCCCGCGAGCACGCTGGCCGTCCCGCCGCCGGCGGCCCTCGACATGGCCAACGTGCTCGACGAAGCCGAGCGGCGCCTCGCGGCGATCGAGAGCGAGGACGCTATTCGCAATCTGCAGTTCGCGTACGGCTATTACCTCGACCGCAAGATGTGGGACGATGTGGTCGACTTGTTCGCGGCGAAGGGCACGCTCGAGATCGAGGGGCTGGGGACCTGGACCGGTCATGCCGGCATCCGCAGGGCGCTGGAACGCAACGGGCCCGCAGGCTTGCGGCATGGCGAGTTGAACGACCACGTCCAGCTCAACCCGGTGGTGACGGTATCCCACACCGGAACGGAGGCCGCGGCACACGGGACCGAACTCGGAATGATCGGGCGCAACAACGACTACGCGCAATGGACGCTCGCGACGTTCGAGAACGGCTTCGTCCGGGAGGACGGCATGTGGAAGCTGAGCTCGATGCGGCTGCGCCCGGTCCTGCGGACCGACTACTACAAGGGCTGGGGGAAGGAGCAGTTGCCCGAACCGACAGTACCGTCCGAATTCGCTCCCGACGTCCCGGCGGCACCGGCCACGACGCCGCGCCGCGCACGGCCGCCGGCCCTTCCCGCGCATCGGCGATCATTCGAACGCCCGCCCAGCGCGGCTGGGCCGTGCGGTAGCGCAGGGCAGCGTCTCGCCGCCGCCGAGGCGGGGTTGCGCCGCGGGGCGGCGGTCGACGCGGTCGAGAACATCTCGAGCGCGCTCGGCAACTGGCTCGACGACTTTCAATGGGCAGAACTGGCGGCGCTGTTCGCGGCTGACGGGTCGCGCAAGTCACCCGCTGCAGGCTACTACATCGGACCCGAACGCATCCGGCGAATGCAGGAGCTTCGCAACGGACCGCTGCGGCGCCCGCGCCGATCGATCCCCATGCACTTACGGATACAGCCGGTGATCCACGCCGCGCCGGACGGCAAGACCGCCAAGCTGCGCACCCGGCTGCTGCAGTTCAACAGCCGCTGGGGCGGTTCAGGTTCGCTGACCGGCGGAATGTACGAGGACACAGCCGTCCTCGAACACGGCCACTGGCGATTCCAGACCGACGTGATCAACCACATCTGGCGCACACCCGGTTATGAAGAAGGCTGGGCGCGCGTGCCGGAAGGCGCCGGCGAAGCCCTCGCCCCCAGCCCGACGCGTCTGCTCGAACAGATGCCGCCCGACCGGCCGATCGATGGGCCCGCCTTCGCGCCGTTTCCGGCGATCGGGCCGCTCGAATTTCATTATCGAAATCCAGTGAGCGGGCGAGAACCACCGGGCTCGCCGACGCTCGGCACGCCACAGGATACTCGGAGCGGGTGTCACAGTGCGGCGATATAGCCACCGTCGAGCGCGATAGTCGAACCGTTGACATAGGCGCCGGCGCGGGAGGCGAGAAATATGCACAGGCCCTGGACATCTTCGGGGGTGCCTGGGCGATTCACCGGGATATAGGTCTCGACGCTCTTCTTCGCGGCGTCCGACGTCGTGTCGGTGAGACGCGAGTGAAACGGTCCAGGCGCGATCGCGTTGACGCGGATCTGGTCGCGTCCGAGCCGCTTCGCCAGTGCGCGCGTGAGGTGATGAAGCGCCGCCTTCGACGCCCCATAGGGATAGGCTTCCCAATTCGGGATGTGCAGACCGCCGATCGAACCGAGATTGATCACGCTGGCGTGGACGTTCTCGCTGGCGGCAGCCCGCAACAGCGGCAGCGCTTGCTGCACGAGCAGAAACGGTGCCCGCAGGTTGACGTTCATCACCGCATCCCAGGCCGCCGCGCCCATTTCCTCCAGCGGGCCGCGATTGTTGGCTCCGGCATTGTTGACCAGAATGTCCAGCGCGCGCTCTCGCTCCTTCAGGGCATCGATCAGCGCGGCCGGCCCTTCCGTGTCACCGAGCTCGGCGCCCAGGCCGATGCATTCGCCGCCCTCCGCCATCAGCTCGGCGGCGGCATCGGTGGCCCGCCCTGAATCGCGCGCGGAGATGTACGTCTTCACCCCGCTGCGAACGAATCCCCGGGCAACCATCTGCCCGATACCGCTGGTCCCGCCGGTGACCAGCGCCACTTTCCCGGACACGCTGAAAAGCTCTTCGATCATCGATGCTTACCCTTACCGAAATGCCGCGCGCAGTGCGCCTTCGCGGATCGTCCACACGCTGGGCGGGTTCAACCCCGCGTTACGATCTTTCCGCAGAGCGAAAAATATGCGAACCCTCCATTGCTGTGCCCAGACGCATATCCTATGCGTTAGCACCGAAATGGATGGATTGGGTGACTCACGCCGCAGGTGTCGAATGAACCTCAAGGTTGCAGCCCCGAAAGTGGAAAGGACCGACTGCATCCGATCCGTCGAGAGGGCGATCGAGCTTCTCCAGGCCCTTAACCGTCGGCCCCTCTCGACATTGCACGACCTGCATAACGACACCGGGCTCCCGAAGCCCTCGATCGTGCGCCTGCTGCGGACACTTGAAGCGAAGGGCCTGGCCGCGCAGTCTTCGAGCTATGGCACCTACCAGTTGCTGGGCCGCGTCAAGACGCTGTCGTGTGGCTTTCATCATGAGCCGCTGATCATCGAAGTCGCCGAAGAGATCATGATCGAGTTTACGAAGCGCGAAGGCTGGCCTCTCGCGCTGGCGCTGTTCGATCTCGACGCGGTGACGGTGCGGGCGAGCACGATTCCCTACACCTCGCTATCGTTGTTCCATTCGTCTCTCAATATGCGGCTGAGCATGGTCAGCCGTGCGCTGGGGCGCGCCTATCTCGCGCATTGCCGACCCAACGAGCAGAAGATCATCCTCGAGATCGTCAGGCGCAGCAAGGATCCAGAGGATCAGGTGGCGAAAGACAAGGAGGCGATCGCGCGGATGATCAAGCTGGTCCGGCAGAACGGCTACGCCACCCGCGATCTCGGCATCGAGCCCAGGTCGTCGACGCTCGCGGTTCCGGTTCGGGAAGACGGTCGCGTGATCGCCTGCCTGGGCTTCACCTGGATCACCGCCGCGATGCCGTTGCAGAAGGCCGTCGACCGATATCTGCCAGCCGTCATCGAAACCGCCGAGACCATCTCGGGCGAACTGGCGAAACGGACGCCCCGACCCCGAAACCCCTACCGAATACCGATCGGTGAACCGATACCCGATCTGCCGGGAGCCTTTTGACCCCTCTCGCACGGCGGTGCGCCGCAGACCATCGATGGAGATTCGAAGGCGAGCAGCCTCGTCTCGCCGGGGCGGATTGCGCGGCGGCGGGGAGTCATCCGCGCGGCCGGCACGATACTCGCAGCTGCGCTCGACGGGGTCGCGGCGGAGGCAGGCCGCGATGCGGCTGTGTTGGCCGACGGCGAAGTGACGAACGCTCTTAAGGCGGCGGTTTGCACGCGTTGGCGACTGTCCGATCGATCGAGCGAGTCTCTTGGCAGACGGCCGTTGGGCTGACCGGGCAACGTCGTATCGAGGCGCAAGGACGCAACTTACTGATTTGGCGTTCCCCGACCGAGTCGCCCGATCGATGAGGCGAAAGCTCGCGAACTGGCGGCTGAGCCGCCAAGAGCTGACCTTCTCCAGAGCGCCCTCGGACCTATTGGCATTTGAAATGCGGGAAAGTCCTTGACGCCCCGTCAGTACCGCGATCCCTCCTTGGCATTTTCCGTTTTCCAACAAGAACCATAATGGTTATATGAATCCGGCTCCAAAGCAAGGAGCCCGTCCTCATGGTCCTCACGGATCCCCTATGGCTGACAGCCCTCGCCACCACCCTCGTGACGCGTTGCGCATCGCTCGTCTGGGCCGTGCCGGGAAGCCCAGAAGGAAAGCCACGAGCGGCGGAATGGGGCTTGGCATTCCTAAGTGATATTAATATGTACTTTTGTACAAAGCGAAAATCGAGCATCGGATGAGGGCTATGCCAGGTAGGGTACTGAGATGAACAAATGGGCCTGCCTTCCCGATGCGGCCAAGGGAGACGTATGGGTTCGCGTATTGGATCCTGAAGGATCGCGCTCCCCGTCGTTCGGGCGGTCGATCGAGGATACCGTGGTCCTGATCGATGGATCTCCGTTCGGCGAGTGGCGCGAGAACGGGCGCCGGATCGCTCGGGCAGATGCCCGAATCGTGGCACCTGTCATTCCCCCGACCTTCTACGCCTGCGGCATCAACTACGCCGGTCACGCCGAAGCCTGCTCCGCGGAGTTCGACCGCCCGATCGAAAGCTTCCTGCCCGGACGGCCCGAAGTGGGGTATCGGGCCCAGAGCGCCATCGTCGGACCGGGTGAGCGGATCGTCATTCCCGCCGACGCTCCCGCCAACGTCCAGTGCGAGGGAGAACTCGGGGTCGTCATCGGCAAGCGCGCAAGGAAAGTGCGGGCCGCCGACGCGTTCGACCATGTGCTCGGCTACACGATCTGCAACGACGTCAGCGTCCGCGACTGGCAGTTCGCCGACCGCACGTTCTGGCGCAGCAAGAACGCCGATACGTTCAAACCGCTCGGTCCCTGCATCGCGACGGGCATCGAGGTCGCCGACATGACAACGCGGATTCTCCTCAACGGCGAGTTGCACGAGGAGTTCGCGACCGGGGCGATGCTCTACGGGATCGCGGACTACGTCGAGGCCATTTCGGACTACATCACGCTCTCGCCCGGCGACGTGATCATGATGGGAACGGACGGACACAGCCCCCGCATAGCCCACGGCGACACGATCGAGATCGCGATCTCCGGTGTCGGACGGCTCGTCAATCCCGTGGTGCGCGAAGCGCGGCGCTAGTCGTCAATGATCGGCGAGGCCAGGGCGGCGGGCCTCGCTTCGAATGCGCCATGCCAGCGCGCCAGGCTCGCGTGCTCGGCCTTCCAGTTCCGGTCGGCAAACCTGAAATCGACGTAGGCGAGTGCGCAACCGATGGCGACGTGGCCGATATCGAACGGGTCCAGCGCCAGCGCTTCGGTTTCCCGCTCGAGCCAGGCCAGGCAGCGATCGAGCTTGAGCGCGAACGCCCGCTCGTGGGCCGCCGAGCGGATCGCTTGCGGACGCAGTCGTTCGCCGCGCCAGGCTATCATGAGGTCGAGCAGGCCGTCGCCCAGGGCCTGGCGCCGCAGCGTCTCGAAGTAGCGATCGTCCGGCCGGAAGAAGGCGGTCCGCCCGCAGCTGTGCGCCAGGTACTCGCAAATCACGCGCGAGTCGTAGAGCGGACGGCCGTCCTCGAGCACCAGGGTGGGTATCTTGTTGAGCGGGTTGACCGCCATGATCCCGGGATTGGGCTCGGTGGTGACCGCGACGGAACGGGTCAGTTCGATCCGGTCGGCGAGCCCGAGCTCGTGGACGACTATCATGACCTTGCGAACGTAGGGCGAGCGCGGCGACCAGTGAAGCTGCAACATGCCCTCGCCTAGCGCAGCTTGACTTCGAACCGGACGACGTCGCCCCGGTAGGTGCTGTCGACCCACAGGATCAGCTCACCGTTCGCGTCGATCGCTTCGCGATGCAGGTGACCGACGGGAGCGCTGAGCGGGATCTGCAGCAGCGAGGCGGTGAAGGGGTCCGCGGCTCCGATCGTCAGGATCTGGGTCGCCGAGCGAATGGTGACGCCCGGCGTTTCGGCGAGCATGCGCAGGGCCGTCTTGGAATGAACGGCCTCGTCGTCGATCCGCGAGCGAAGCGTTTCGGCGATATAGACGTCCGCGATCATGAACGGCGCACCGTCGCGCGAGTGCAGCCGGCGCAGATGGCGATAGGCCGGCGCGCGACTGGCATGCCGGGGCACGATGTGCGGCGCAGGATCGTCCGCTTCGTCCGACAAGAGTTCCATGTCGGAATCATAATTGGGACGCAGCAACCCCGACCAGTCGGTTCCGACCGAGCACCACAGCGCTTCCTGCGGCTGCCTGATGACGAAGGTGCCCTTGGCCCGGTGCCGCTCGATCAGGCCTTCGTCGGCCAGCAGATCCATCGCCTGACGAATGGTCGCGCGGGCGACGCCGCATTCGGTGACCAGTTCCTCGAGCGTCGGCATCCGCGCGCCGACCGGCCACTTGCCGGCCTTGATGCGCTCGCGAAAGAGCGCCGCCAGCTGGATGTAGCGGGAGACGGCGCTACGCGAGAGATCTTCGGCGATGTTGCTGCCTGGGTTCACGCAGGTGATCCTTTGCCTCGATGGCCGCGTTCAGGGCGGCCCCGCCCGACCTGCGCAGAGGCCGGCCGGTCGATGCTGCAAGTGCCCTCGGGCCCGATTGCCGGCGGGATTGGGAGATTCATCGGCGCCCCCTCCGATAGTGAGCGCCTGATAAATCACCGGCCCGCTTCATGTCAAAAAAGATAATGATTTAGACTTACCGCTTATGAAGTCGCGGAAGGCGCGCCACAACCGGAAGGCGGTGATGCGGAAGAGCGTCGGCCCGTGACCGGATTGGCGTAGGGGAAGCAAATCGGCCCGATCTCGGGAAACGGCGCCAGCCCGTCCTCCACGAGCGGCCTGTCGGGCGGAAACCGCTCCAGAAGCTCGTCGGCGGATCCGGCGGCCCGCCGACCGGAACCGGCCGGCACGCGCGCCCAGCCGGCGGCGTAGCCCGGCGAGCGCCAGAGGTGCCTGATCAGGACTTCGCCGAACTTCCAGGTGCCGGCCTCGACGCGCGCGCTGTCGTTGTAGATGCCGCTCGTCATCGATCCGGGACGGCCGAAATTGCTGTTGAACTGCAGCAGGCGCGTGCGCAGCAGCGCAGCCGCCGGATCGCCGCCGAAGACGATCACCGGCTGCGTCCGCAAGTGCATCGGGATCGACGGGCGGGGGTGCCTCGGCGGACCGTAGCGCGCCTCCTGGATCGTCCGGATACGCTCGGGGCCCACGTAATAGCCGACGGTCGGCGACAGGCGGATTCCGTCGCGCGTGAAAAGCGCCGCGAGGTCGCGCCACTGGAAGTCGTCGAGCCAGTTGCCGAAAGCGCTCGAGATGTTCTCGACGGCATCGTAGCCGATCGCCATCGCCAGCTTCGGGGCCAGCTCGCCCTGCGGCGGCGGGACGGCGGTGCTGCGCGGCAGGTCGGCGGCGGCGGCCACCACCGGCACGGCTCCGCCGGGATAGGCGACACCCTCGCCGGTCACCGGGTGCGGCGAGCGAAAAGCCGGAAGCTGCGCGCCCTGCAGCGCCGGCAACGGCAGGTCGGGCGCATGCTCGCCGCCCGGCCGCGGTTCGGGCAGCCAACTGTCCGCCCAGCCCTCGTAATAGTCGGTCCGCATTTGCGGATAGAGACGCATCCGGGCGATGCGCCATGTGCCGTCGCGGCGCACAAAGTCGTTCTCGAACGTGGCGATGGTCCAGAAGGCGTCGCCGCCGTTCTGCCCGATCATGCCGAATTCGAGGCCCCTCGCGGTCGCCAGGTCGCCCGAAGGATGCACGGTGACGGTCATGTTGACCTGGACCCGGTCGTTCACTTCGCCCTCGCTCAGGCCGGGCGGGCCGTCGCGCTCGAGGCCGCGACGAATGCTCGCCCCGCCGATCCACCGGCCGAGGCCGGCGATCTCGAGCGTCCCGTCGGCTTCGAACAGGTCCCCGACGTCGTCCCACATCTTGCGGTCGACGTAATAGCCGTAGATGTTCTGCAGGTTGCGGACCTGGTCCTCGCCGTTGAGCGCGCCGATGCGCGCCGCGAGCGAAGCGCGGTCGACGTCCGCCGCGGCAGCCGGCGGGGCGGCGTCGTGCGGGATCGGGGTGCCGGCCTGCGCGGGCGTGTAGTGGTAGGGAACGATCTTGAGGTCGTCCGTCAGGTTGGTCCAGCCCTGCTCGTAGGGGCCGGCGAACTGGGGATGGTAATGGACCCTCGAGATGCGCCAGACCCCGTCCTCGCGCGCGTATTCGTTCTCCATGATGGCGCCGGTCCATTGGGCATCGCCGCCCAGGCGCCCGCCCAGCGTGACGACGTGCCAGCGACCCCGGGCGTGATCGCCGTCGCGCATCATCGTCACCACCGGCGTCATGACGAGTTCGACGCTGAGCACGCCGTCGGCCGGGCCTTCGGGCAGGTCTCCGAAGATGGCCTGCCACTGCGCACGAATGGCCGCGGGGCCCTGAACACGCTCGTCGCCGAAGATCGCTTCGGCCTCGGCCGAATAGAGCTGCTCGACGTTGTCCCACAGGCGGTACTGGATGTACTGCGCCTGGCTGACCTCGAGCCGCTTCACCGCGCGCAGGGACTCGGCCTGGTCGAGCCGGTGCGCCAGGGCTTCGATACCGACGGCATCGGCTTCCACCTGCGCCCTGGCCGGGCCAGCGAGCACCGCGGCCGCCATTATCGCGAGAGCGATTCTGATCGTATTCATGCGATCCTCCCGGGGCTCAGGGTTGGAAGCCGGGCTCGCAGCTGCGCAAGTCCGGGCAGAAGTTCTCGGGCAGCCGGCCGCTCACCGGATTGGGATAGTGGAACCACATGGGCTTCACTTCGGGGAAGTGGACGAATTCGTCGCCGATCGTGAACGCCCCCTGCCGCACCGGCATGGCCGCCAGGGGGATGTCGGGCGGAACGCGATCGACCAGTTGCCGCATCGCCGGCGGAACGGTGCGGCGCCGCTCCTCGCTGAACGGCGGAACGCGCGCCCACCCGTTGGCCCAGCCGTTGGAAACGAAGTAGGGCTCGTCGATCCCCACGATCGACAGCTTCCAGACGCCGCCTTCGAGCGCGGCGGCGTCGTTGGGGTACATGCCGTTCTTGACCTCGCCCGGCCGGTCACGGTTGCCGGTGAAATGGAGCAGGCGGGTCCTGAGATAGGCGTACCCGCCGTCCTCCGCGACGTCGATCACCGGCTGCATCCGCAAGTGGATGCGGATCGAACGGCGCGGGCCCGGCGAGGGCGGGGCCTGCGTCTGCTCGGCCATCCTGATCCGGTCGGGACCGACATAGAACCCCACGAGGTACTTCTGGCGCCAGCCGTCTTCGGCGAACAACTCGCTCATCGAGGGCCACTGCTGGTCGTCGATCCAGTTGCCGAAGGCGTTCGAGACGTTCTCGACCGCATCGTAGGCGACCGAGCGGTCGAGCTTTCGCTGCAGCTCCGCCAGGTCGGTGTTGGCGGCGGCCGGGCCGGCCGCAAGGGCGGCCAGCGGTGCGAGGCAAGTGAGCTTCATGGTTCGCCTACTCGGTGACGCTGCGGGCCTGGCTCTTGATGGGCTCGGGGATGGTGAGGCCGAGCGCCTCGGCCGCCGCGAGGTTCAGGCTGAGCGCCGCAGGCGGGCGGCGCACCGCCAGGGTTGCCGGCGATTGGCCGCGCAGGATGGAGTCGACCAGGCCGGCCTGTCCGAACCAGATCTCGCGAAAGTCGGGACCGAACGCGGCGATGCCGCCGCCGGCGAGGACCGATCCGACCAGCGAGACCGCCGGCAGGCGGTGAGCCTGGGCGAGCTCGCCGATCTGTCTGCCGTTGATGCTGAAAAGCGAATGCGGGCCGACCACCATCGCCTGCATGCCGTCCCACTTCATCGCCGCGATCGACGTGGCGAAATCCGCGGTCGTGAGCGTTTCGTAAGGACGGACCTCGATGCCGAGCGCGGCGCCCGCTTCGCGAAACTCCCGCAGCGCTCCCGGCGCGGGCGCGTACGTCGGATTGTAGAGCATCCCGACCCGCTCGAGACCCGGAACGATCGCGCCGAGCAGGACCAGCTGGCGCCGCTGCGTGTCGGGCGCGTCGGCGCTCCCCGTGAAATCGGTGCCCGGCTTGTCGTACGAGTCGATCACGCCCGCACCGATCGGGTCGAGCGACCAGAAGACGACGGGGATGTGGGTTCCGCTCGCCTGCAGGGCGGCGTGCACCGCGCGCGTCGCGGTAGTATCGCCGGCAATGATGACGTCCGGCTCCATCGCGACCACCTCTGCGGCGTAGCGCTCGAGGAGGTCGTGATCGCGATCGGCCGAGCGCCGCGTCCATTCGATGTCGCCGGGATCGCGTCCGAGCGCCTCGAGTCCGGCAGCGAGCCGTGCAAAGGTCTGTGTGTCCGGGTCGAGGCTCGTATTGTTGGTGACGATGGCAACCTCGGGTCGGGCCGGAGCCCGCCCCTCGGCGCTCGCGGACGCCGCCGCGCCCAGCGCTATCGTGACGGCGAACAGCAGCGCCCTTCCCATCGCACCCTCCTATTATTCCTATAGGCTATCTTTACGGTCTTTTTGTCCTGATGCAAGCGCGAGCGTTCCCCGCAGGGACGCTTGACAGCCTAAAAGGCATAAGACTATCCTTTTAGATATAGATCGTGCATCCGGAGCGGGAGCGAGAGGGTGGCCGTTGGCCAGGGCGAGATCGTGAACGCAGGACCCAGCGGCAGCGCCGTGGACGCCGACGCGCTCTACCGGCGCGTCATGTGGCGCGTCATGCCGCTCTTGGTCGTCTGTTACATCGTCTCGTTCATCGACCGGTCGAACGTCGGTCTCGCGAAGATCCAGTTCGTCGGCGACCTCGGCTTCACCAACGCCCAATACGGACTCGGCGCCGGAATATTCTACCTCGGGTACATTCTGCTCGAGATCCCCAGCAATCAGGTGCTCGCCAGGATCGGTGCGCGGCTGACCCTGCTGCGGATCATGGTGCTCTGGGGCCTGTGCTGCGTGGCCATGGCGTGGATGACGACGCCGACTCACTTTTACCTCCTGCGCTTCCTGCTCGGCGCTGCGGAGGCCGGATTCTTTCCGGGCATCCTGCTCTACCTGACCTACTGGATCCCGTCGCGCCGCCGCGCCCGATTCACGGCCGTGTTCATGGCCTCGATTCCCATGGCCGGTCTCCTCGGGGGGCCGATCGCCGGCCTCATCATGGAGGGCATGGACGGCCTGTGGGGGTGGCGTGGATGGCAATGGCTGTTCGTGGTCGAAGGCTTGCCGGCCGTTCTGCTGGGTGTGGTCGTCTACATGCTGCTGGACGACAGCCCGTCGGAGTGCCGCTGGCTTTCGGTGGCGGAGCGGCGGCAGATCGAAGTGGACCTCGAGGCGGACGGCGCGCGCGCTGGAGCGGCGGGACACGCCTCGTTCGGCGCGGTGCTGCGCGACCCGGCCTTCTACGCGCTCGGCGTGCTCGGGTTCGCGATCATGGTGAGCACGGGGGGCGTATTCCTCTGGCTGCCGAGCGTGATCGCCGAGAGCGGCGTGACGAGCACGCGAACGATCGGGCTGCTGTCGGCGGTTCCGTTCGTCATTGCCGTGGTCGTGCAGTATTCCGTCGCCCGTCACTCCGATGCGGTGCAGGAACGCCGCTGGCACGCCGTGATTTCGGTTCTGGCCGGTGCGCTCGGCTGGACGGCCCTGCCTTTCGTCGCCGACGATGTTGCTCTCGCCCTCGCCGCGCTGACCCTCGCCACCACCGGCACGCTGGCCGCCATGGGCCCGTTCTGGAGCCTGCCGGCGACCATGCTGTCCAAGGCTGCGATGGCGGGCGGGATCGCCCTCGTGACGACGCTGGCCGGGTTCGGCAATTTCCTGAGCCCGATCCTGGTCGGATGGTTGACCGATCACACCGGATCGCTCGCTGCCGGCCAGTTCTACTACGGTGCGCTGTTGCTGGTGGGCGGTGCGGCGGTAACCTTCTTCCGACCCGGGGACCGGGCGAACGCTACGCAATCCGCACGCTCGACGCCGATCGAATCATAGCCCCTGCCGCGGCGATGACGCCAGCAGCGGCACCAAGGAGGCCGAATGCCCTTCGCGCAAGACGACAGTGTCCGAATCTACTGGAAGCTCGAAGGCAAGAGCGACCGCCCCCCGCTCGTCCTGCTGAATTCGATCGGCACCGAGATGGCGCTGTGGGACCGGGCGATGCCTCACCTGCTCGACCGTTTCCTGGTCCTGCGGATCGACACCCGCGGGCACGGCGCTTCGGATGCGCCGGCCGGCGACTACGACCTGGCGCTGCTCGGTCGTGACGTCCTCGCGGCCATGGATGCCGCCGGCCTCGACCGCGCGGTCGTCGCCGGGGTGTCGCTCGGCGGAATGATGGCCATGGAACTCGCGCTGATGGCTCCTGCGCGCGTCAGCGGACTCGGGCTCGTCTGCACGACCGCCACGACCCACAAGGAGATGTGGGCCGAGCGCATCGCCAAGGTCCGGGCGCAAGGCATGGCGAGCATCGCCGAGGCGGTCATGCCGCGGTTCCTCGACACCGCGTTCCGCGAGACCTGCCCCGAATATGCCGAGACGATCCGTCGCGCGTTTCTCGCCACCTCGCCGGACGGCTATTCCGGCTGCGGCGCGGCCATCCGCGACATGGCCCTCATCGACCGCCTGGGCGACATCGACGTGCCGACGCTGGTCGTGATCGGCACGCTCGACCAGGCGACCCCGCTGGCCGGCAACGGCGAGTTCATCCTCGCCGGGATCGCCGGATCGGCGATGGCCGAAGTCCCCGGCGCCCATCTTTCGCCGCTCGGCGCACCCAGGGAGCTCGCCGCAGTGCTGGCCGGCCATTTCATAAAGGAGGAAGGACGATGAAACCCACGAGCGGACTTGCCCGGGCGTTGGCCGGGCTGGCGGGCGCCCTGGCCCTCCTCGCCGGAGCGCCAACGGCGGCGAGCGCCCAGGCTTCGGAGGCTCCCGCCGCGCCGCCGCGCGCCGCGCCCTATCGGATCGGCATCATCACCTATGCCGGCGGCGGCGGCGGCGGCACGGAAAGCCCGGTCAAGCGCGAGCTGGAGAAGCTCGGCTACCGCGAGGGCGAGAACGTCGTCTATCGGCAGTGGAGCGGCAATCGCAACGCCGCCATCATGCCCGAGCTCGCCCGCGAGCTGGTCGCCTGGAAGCCGGATGTCATCCTCTCGATGATGACCAACGCGCACGTGGCCGTCCGCGACGCCACGCGCGAAACGCAAACACCGGTCGTGCTGTGGTCCGCCGATCCCCTTGAAACGGGGGTCATCGATTCGTTCCGCAGGACCGGAACCAACTTCACCGGCTTCACCTACGAGCCCTACCAGGCCGTACTCCACCTGCGGCTTCTCAAGCTGGCGCTGCCCGACCTGACGTGCGTGGGGCACCTCTACAATCATACGTACGCGCCCGCGCCCTCGACACTGCGCGACCTGCGCATCGCGGCCGGGATGATGAACCTCCAAGTCGTTCTCGGCGAAGCGTTGACCAGGGACGACATCGAACCTCGGATCGCCTCGTTCCGCGAGGCCGGCTGCCGGGCCTTCACCGTCGGGCCGCATGAGCTGCTCAACGGCAATGGTCAGATGATCGGGCAGCTCGCGCTCCGCTACGGGCTGGCGGCGGTCAGCATCCAGGGATCCGTGGTCAACGGCGGCGGCCTCGCCGCCTACACGCCGCCGCACGATCGCGGATGGCCCGTGATGGCATCGATGGTCGATAGAATCCTCCGCGGGGAGAAGCCCGAGGACATTCCGGTCGAGCGCCGCCTCGGCAGTCCCCTCGTCATCAACCTGAATGCGGCCTCGGCGCTCGGCCTGACATTGCCCGCAAGCCTGATCGACGAGGCCGACCGCCTCATCGAATGAAGCCGGAGCGATGGCCGAGAAAGTCTACGAGGCACCGGCTGCGGCCGTCGAGGGCGTGCTGTTCGACGGCATGACGATCATGTCGGGCGGGTTCGGCCTGTCGGGCAATCCGGAGAGCCTCATTCCGGCGATCCGCGATGCCGGGGTGCGCGGCCTGACGATCATTTCCAACAATTGCGGCGCCGACGGCTTCGGCCTGTGGATGCTGCTCGCGAACCGGCAGGTCAGCAAGGTGATCGCCTCCTATGTCGGGGAGAACAGGCTGTTCGAGCAACTCTATCTTGACGGAGAGCTCGAGCTCGAGCTCAATCCGCAAGGCACCCTGGCCGAGCGCATCAGGGCCGGCGGCGCCGGCATTCCGGCCTTCTACACGCGGACCGGCGTCGGAACGCTCGTTGCCGAGGGCAAGCCCGTCGAGTCCTTCGGCGGGCAGGACTACATCCGCGAGACATGGCTTCGCGCGGACGTGGCCATCGTCAAGGCCTGGCGGGCAGATCCTTCGGGCAACCTCGTGTTCCGCAAGACCGCGCGCAACTTCAACCCGATCATGGCGACCGCGGCGAAGACGACCATTGCCGAGGTCGAGGAGATCGTCGCGGCGGGGACGCTCGATCCCGACCATGTCCACACGCCCGGCATCTACGTGAACAGGGTGGTCAAGGCGACGATAAGCGAAAGGCGCATCGAGAAGCTGACCACCCGTCCCCGGCCGGCCGGGTCATGACCCGTCATCCGTACATCTGCGGAGGGCTGCGCACGCCCATCGGCCGCTACGGCGGCGCGCTGGCCTCGGTCCGTCCGGACGACCTGGCCGCGCATGCGATCAGGTGCCTGGTCGAGCGCGCGCCGGGGCTCGACCCGGCAGCGATCGACGAGGTCGTGCTGGGCTGCGCCAACCAGGCCGGCGAGGACAACCGCAACATAGCGCGCATGGCCGCCTTGCTCGCCGGACTGCCGGTCGAGATCCCGGGCGTCACCGTCAACCGACTCTGTGCGAGCGGTGCGGAGGCCGTCGCGCAGGCGGGCCGCGCGATCAGAGCCGGAGAGGCCTCGCTGGTCCTTGCCGGCGGAGTCGAAAGCATGAGCCGGGCCCCCTACGTGCTCGGCAAGTCGACGTCGGCTTACGGTCGGGGCCAGGACCTTGCCGACACGACGATCGGCTGGCGGTTCGTCAATCCGGAGATGGCGCGCCGCCATGGCACGGCCTCGATGCCGGAGACGGGCGAGAACGTCGCCGAGCGCTTCTCGATCTCGCGGCAGGACCAGGATCGCTTCGCCGAGCAGAGCCAGGCACGGGCCGAAGCGGCCCGCGCGTCCGGTTTTCATGGCCAAGAGATATGTCCGGTGACGGTTGCAGCCCGCCGGGAAGAGACGATTGTCGAGCGCGACGAGCACCCTCGTCCGGGCACGACGTTCGCGGACCTGCAAAGCCTCCATCCCCTCGTGAAGCCTGGCGGGACGGTGACCGCCGGCAATGCGGCGGGCGTCAACGACGGCGCGGCCGTGCTCTGGGTCGCGTCCGAGAAGGCGGCCCTCCAGGCCGGGCTGACCCCGCGCGCGCGGCTGCTCGGGGCAGCCGCGGCGGGCGTGGCTCCTGATATCATGGGCATCGGACCGGTCGCCTCGACCGGCCGGCTGCTCGACCGCATCGGGCTCAGGATTACCGATTTCGACCTGGTCGAGATCAACGAGGCGTTCGCGGCTCAGGCGATTGCTTCGCTGCGGGGACTCGGCCTCGACTTCCGCGATGAGATCGTCAATCCGAACGGCGGCGCGATCGCCCTCGGCCATCCGCTCGGCATGTCGGGGGCGAGGCTCGTCCTCAGCGCGGCGCATACGCTCGAGCGCAGCGGCGCCCGGCGGGCGCTGGTCACCCTTTGCGTGGGTGTCGGGCAAGGTGTGACGCTCGCGCTCGAACGGGCGTGAGGGGCCGAGGAACGCCCCTTCCCGAGCGTCCGAGTCCTCGGTCCATTGCCCCTTGACAGCATAAAGATCATAAAGCTATTCTTTTAGCATATAAGGGCGTGGAGACGGATGACGAGCTAGCGTGACGGCCGCCCCGCGGCGTCTAAAGGCCGAGTTGCCCCGACAGGCGGTATCTCTGTGGCGCGCTGGCGAGATCCTTTTTCGCCGTCATTCGAATCGATCGCCGCGGCCTTGCGGCCTGGAACAAAAAGAGGGGAGGTTGCCATGAGTACGGGGCAGAAGATCACAATGGAGCAGCCCTTGCGCCCGGCACGGGCCAGAGTCGATGGGTCATGGCTCCTGGCGACGACCGCGCTGAGCCTGGCGGCTGGCCTTGGTCTCGCCGCGCCCGCGCACGCTCAGGAGGAAGAGCAGGCGCCGGCGCAAGAGCAAGCCCCCCGAGACGAGCCCTCTCCGCCAGGGGAGGCCCCTGCCGAGGCCGATCAGGCGTCGGAGGAGTCGGGGCGCGCGATCGTGGTCACCGGTTCGCGCATCTCGACGCCGGGATTCGTCTCGCCGACCCCGATCACCGCGTTTTCCGAAGAGCAGCTGAATATGACCGGCGCGCAGACCGCTCAGCACCTGCAGCAGGAGATCCCGGTCCTCATTCCCAACCAGGCGACGCAGATGGTTTCCGCGCCTCCGGGCAGCTCGAACATGAACCTGCGCGGCCTCGGCGCGAGCCGCACCCTGCTCCTGGTCGACGGCCGCCGGGTCGCGCCGACCAGCCCCGAGGGCACGGTCGACGTCAATATCATCCCGACCTCGCTGCTCGAGCGCATCGAGATCGTCACCGGCGGTGCCTCGGCCGCGTACGGCTCGGACGCGGTCTCGGGCGTGGTCAACCTGTTCCTCAACACCGACTACGACGGGATCAAGGGCGCCTACACCTTCGGCGTGACCCAGTACGGCGACTTCAAGGAGCATGCGGCTTCGCTGACCGCGGGCACAAGCTTCGCCGACGGCCGCGGTCATATCGTCGCTGCCGGAAGCCTGTTCTCCAACGAGGGAGTGCTCAACCAATCCGATCGCCCGTGGGGTCGCGACGCTTGGGGCCAGATCGCCAACCCCCTCTACGTTGAGGGATCGAACAACGGCCAGCCTCGCATCCTGATCACGCCCAATGTCAGGCTTTCACGCCTCACCGACGGCGGCCTGATCGTCTCGGGGCCGCTCCGCGGCATCGAGTTCGGCCCCGGCGGTACGCTCAAGAACTTCGAGTATGGAGATTACGTCGGCACCCAGTTCATGATCGGTGGCGGAGGGATCGAATACTCTTCGACAGGCAACCTCGCTCCCGTGCTGTCGCGCCAGTCGGGCTTCGTCCACGCCACGTACGACCTGACCGGCAACATCGAGCTGTGGGCGGAAGGCCTCTATGCCCGCGCGCGGCAATTCTACGACGTCACGACGAACTTCGACATCGGTACCCTCACGATCCGGCGGGACAACGCCTTCATGCCCGCCGCGCTCGCGGCGCTGATGGATGCAAACGGTCTGAGTTCGGTCGTGGTCGGCCGTTCGCACGAGGAAATGGGCTGGAACGAGGCCCTTTCTGTCTACCACGTCCGCCGCGTTGCCGGCGGCATCAAGGGGGACATCGGCAACACCTGGAACTGGGAGGCCTATTACCAGTTCAGCCGGAACACCTACGATTACAAGATCTTCAACAACCGCAACAACACGCTTTTCAACCTTTCGATCGATGCGGTGAGGGATCCTGCAACCGGCAATCCGGTCTGCCGCTCGACCCTGACCAATCCCGGCAACGGCTGCGTGCCGTCCAACCTGTTCGGCCCGGGCGCGATGTCGCAGGCGGCGGTCGATTACACGACCGGGACGACGGAGCTCATCCAGACCCAGACCCAGCACGACGTCGCCTTCAACGTCGGCGGTACGCTGTTTGAGAACTGGGCCGGCGAAGTTGCGGTGGCAATCGGCGGCGAGTACCGCAGGGACAGCTTGGTCGGAACGACGGACGCCACCTCGCTGCTCAGGCAATGGCGCGTGCTCAACCCGCAGCCGACCGAAGGCGAACTGAGCGTCAAGGAGGCCTATGTCGAGGTCGTCGTGCCGCTCCTCGCGGATCTGCCCATCGCTGAAGCGCTGGAACTGAATGCCGCCGGCCGCATCACGGATTACAGCCTGAGCGGCCAGGTCAAGACGTGGAAGGTCGGTCTGAATTACGAGGTCACTCCGGACATCCGGTTCCGCGCCACACGGTCACGGGACATTCGCGCGCCCAACCTCAACGAGCTGTTCCAGTCGCGCGGCGCCAACGTCGGTTCGTTCCGAGACCCTCGCGACAACACCAATATCTCGATCTTCTGGTCGTCGGGCGGCAACCCCAACCTGCAGCCTGAAATCGCCGATACCTTTACCGGCGGTGTGGTGTTCACGCCCAGGTTCATTCCCCGGCTCCAGCTCTCGGTCGACTACTACAAGATCGAGATCGAGGACGTCATCACGACGCTGGGCGCGCAGGCCGTGATGGACGGGTGTTACCTGCGCGGCCAGACCGATCTTTGCCAATACATTCACCTCAAGCCCAATTCGACCGTGATCGATTCGGTGGACGCCCTGCGTTTCAATGCCAACAGGCTCGAGACCTCAGGCGTCGATTTCGAGCTGTCATACCGTCTGGGGCTCGACGAGATCTTCGCGGGCGGCAACGGCGAGCTCACGTTCCGGGCGCTGGTGAATTACATCCCGCACCTGATCACCACGGCCAGCGGCGTGCCCACGGACAACGCCGGCGAAAGCATTCCCCACTGGCGCGGAAACCTCATCACCAGCTATCGCAACGGCCCCTTCAGAGCCGGTATGACCATCCGCTGGATCCAGGATTCGGTCCGCGACAACGACTGGATCGAAGGCATCGACGTCAACGACAACACCGTGCCGGGCCGCACTTACGTCGATGTCAGTGCCGAGCATGAGATCGGCGAGCACTTCTCGGTGTTCGGGAGGATCGCCAACCTGTTCAACGCCTATCCGCCGATCACGCCGAACGGCGTGCTCGGACCGCAAACCGCCACGAACGCGCTGTTCGACACGATCGGGCGGCGGTTCCAGATCGGAGCGCGGTTCGAGTTCTGATCCCTCCCGGGTGTCTGGCTCCGGCCGCCTCTCGGGCGGCCGGAGCGCCTTTTCCCGGGGATCGAGACGAGTATGGCCGCTATGGCCAACAATGAGGGGCATCTCGCCGGTGATCAAACAGCTCTGCAAACGGCGATCGGCCCTTCTCATGCTTGCTTCCGCTTGGTGCGCGGCGACGGCCGGCGCGCCTGCGCAGGCTTCGGCCGGCAATCCGCCGCCGATCACTATCGCCAGGCAAGGCTCGTTCGAAGCCGGCGGGCAGGTCATCAGCAATCCCGCCGGCGCTGCGATCTCCTGCGACCACGGCCACGTCGAGTACCAAATACCGGCCGAATCCCGGGCCGTCTCGTTGTTCCTCTGGCACAGCTCGAGCGTGGCGGTCTGGCAGCGGCGATGGGATGGAGGCGAAGGCTTCCAATCGATGTTCCTGCGCCGCGGCTTCCCGGTCTATCTCTGGGACGGACCCCGTGTCGGACGCGCGAACTGGGGCTGTGAGGAATACGCTTACCGGCCCTGGCTGGGCCGCGACCAGTCGAGCTTCGTGTCGTGGCGCCTCGGGACCCGGTATCCGGAGTGGTTCGACGGGGTGCAGTTCCCGACCGAGGATGCCGAGGCCTGGAACCAGGCCCTGCGCGCTCGATACGAAGAATTCGATTCGGTGACGAATGCCCAGCTCGAATCCACGGCGGCAGCGGCAGCGCTGGAGCGGGTCGGGCCCGCAGTTCTCGTGACGAACTCGGCAGGGGGCTTCCGCGGGCTTCTGACCGCTTTGAAGAGCGACAACGTCAGGGGGATCGTAGCCTACGAAACTCCCGGGTTCGTTTTCCCCGAGGGGGAAGGACCGCAGCTCGAGGAGGGCCGGTTCGGACCGGTCTACGTTCCCAAGGCGGAATTCCTGAAGTTCACCCGCTTTCCCATCCAGCTTGTGTGGGGCGACAACCTCGACAAATCGCCGAGCTGGAGCGAATATCGGGAGCTGGGCCGGCAGTTCGTCGACCTCGTCAATGCCAACGGTGGCCGGGCCGAGATGCTCGATCTTCCGAGCAAGGGCCTGCGCGGCAATACTCACATCCCCTTTGCCGACCTCAACAACGCCGAAGTCGCGGAGCTGATGGCGGAGTTCCTGCGTCGGCACCGCCTCGATCTTCCCGCAACCGAAGCAGGCGGCGACACTCCCTGATCGACGAGGCCGCTTCCCGCTAGCGCAACGGCTCTCCGTCGTGCTGCGGACCGGTCGGAGGCAACTGATAGCCGTGGCTGATCATGCTCGCTTGCGGCATCATTCCGCACGGCACGCAGTCGGGCCAGTAATTCTCGGCGATGCGCCCGCTCACCAGATTCCGGTAATGGAACCACATCGGCAGGATGCCCGGCCAGACGATGGTTTCGCCGGTGCCCCCGCGGAACCCTTCCTCGCGCCTCCCGAGATCGGTGAGCAGCACGTCCGGCGGATATGTGGCAACGATCGGACTCGGCGGGGGTCGCTCGCCGGCGGGCGGCGCCTTGGCTGCCGCCCATCCGCCCTGCCAGTTGGGCGAGTTGAAATAGTGCTCGTCGATCGTGATGCTCCACAGACGCCATACGCCGTCCTCAAGCACGAACTGGTCGTTGGGATACATGCCGGTGTTGATGGCGTTCGGGTTCGGCGCGCCGGACGCGAGGTCGACGTTGCTGGTGCGCAACTGGAACAGGCGCGTGCGCGAAGTCGTTGAACGGCCATCGTGCGAAACCAGGATGACCGGCTGCGGCCGCCAGTGATAGACGCCCGAGGTTCGCGCCGACGGGCGAGCATTGGTCGGCCCGTATCTGGCGGTCGCCGCGCCGGCGATCCGCTCCCTACCCATGTAGTAGCCCGCGAACGGCGATTGCTTGTTGCCGTTCACCGCGAATAGACCCGACATGTCGTCCCAGCGCGAATCGCCGAGGTAATATCCGTAGGCGGCTGACACGTTCATGGTTCCGTCATACGCCAGCGAGCGCCGGTAGCGGCGGCGGAGGTCCGCGAGGATCGGCGCTTCCCCGGCCCTGGCGGGCTCGATAGGGCCGGCGAGCGGTTCGGCGAAGACCGTCCGGCCCGGATTGGCGACTTCCCGTCCGGTTGCCGGGTTGGGCGCGAGGAATGCAGGCATCGGCGCCCGCGGCTTCTGGCTCGCACCGGCCAAACCCCAACCGGTCGAGTAATCGGCCTTCATCAGTGGCTGGAGGCGCAGTTCGAGGATCTTCCAGATGCCGTCTTCATTGACGAAACGGTTCCTGAAGACATTGATCTCCCAGCCTGCCGGCTCGCCTTCGCGATGGGCTAGCAACGCGAGCTCGATCCCGCGCGTGAAGGCTTCGCGTCCGCCGGGCAAGACCTTGACCATGGTGTCGAACTCAGGCCGGTCATTGAGCTCGCCATGGCTGAGGCCGGGCGGCCCCATCAGCTCCAGCGCACGTCTGATGCCGTCGCGGCCGCGAAACGTACCGATGCCGGCGATCTCGATCAGTGCGTTCGGCGCGAAGAGGTCGACGACATCGTCCCACATCTTGCGGTCGACATAGTATCCATACGAATGCTGCAAGTTGCGGACCGCGTCCTCCTCGTTGAGCACCGCGATGCGCTCCGCCAGAGCTTCGAGCGAGGCGCCGCTCGCCGGTGCTGGATGGCCGCCGCTGGGGATGGGTACGCCGACGGTGTCGGGATCGAAATGATAGGGGACGCTCGGCAGGGTTGTCCCGCCGGCATTGCTCCACCCACGGGCATAGTCTCCGTCGAACTGCGGATAAAAGCGAAGCGTGCCGATCTTCCAGCGGCCGTTCTCCAACACGTAGTCGTTGACGTGCATGCCGCCTTCGATCCGAGTCGAGCCGTTGCCGTCGGCCATCAGGCCGAAGTGTCGCCAGCGGGCCTTGGCCGAGCGGCCGTCCGCCGACAGATTGACGAGCGGATCGTCGATAAGGAGCGTGTGAAGCGCGCCCGCTCGAAGCCCTTCCGGCCCTCCGCGTTCCCTCAGCCAGGCGCGAATGTCTTCACGGCCGGCTATTTCGTTGTTTCCCCAGAGGATCTTGCCCTGCGCGGCGAACAGGTCTGCCACGTCGCTCCACAGGCCGAACTGGCTGTATTGCGCGTACGCCCGCTGCACATCCTTGACCGTGCGGAGCGACTCCAACCGAGTCACGTCGTGCGCCAGTTCGTCGACGCTGTCCGTCGATGACTGTCCGTGACCTGGCTGGGAAACCAGGAGCAACAGGCATCCGAAGAGCTGGACTGTCCTGCGGGCCATCTTCACTCCCTCGTTTCCCGTGATCCGTCCCGTGCGGATTGGAGAGCGTCCCCATGTCCCACACGAGGGAACGATCCCTTTTTGGTTCGATGCTCTTGCACCATTGCTGGAAATCGAGCGACGGTTTCACTGCTTGTTTCCGCAGGACGGAAAATCCAGGAAAAATGCCGTTAAGAATCGGGCCGTAGAGAATAAGGACTTCGACTTCGTCCGCTCGGGCGAGCGAGAGACCGCATGGCGCTCACTGACAGCAACCGTATGACGATCGGAGCCCTGCATGAACAAGCTCTTTTCCAGTGCGGCCGCGGCGCTCGACGGCCTGCTTGGCGACGGGATGCTGATCGCCGCGGGCGGGTTTGGCCTGT
>Ga0307505_10000712_pt1 | contig 33588 bp, 29 predicted proteins | sample 23_S_MG_FD_202183 | JGI IMG/M metagenome (GOLD analysis project Ga0307505, IMG submission 202183) | Soil microbial communities from Populus trichocarpa stands in riparian zone in the Pacific Northwest, United States - 23_S | ecosystem: Environmental > Terrestrial > Soil > Riparian zone > Trees... | reverse complement strand
CCGTGTAGCCGAAGTCCGGAGCCGCGCCGCAGAACTTGGTGTGATCGGACACGGTCTTGTCGCGCTTCTTGAGAACCTTCTGCTTGGGGTCGAGAGTCAGGCAGTCCTCGGCCGTGCCGATGAGCTTGTTCTTGCCGGCATCCTTCAGGCAAGTGAGGTTCGCTTTGCCCTGTGCCGCCGCCACCGCCGCACCGTCTTTGTTGAGCTTGTTGATGCAGTTTTGCTGGTCGCTGTTCTGCAGTTGCCCGAAGCTGCTCCCCGCTGCAAACCACAGCGCGCCCGCTGTAACGACGATCACTCTCGCTCGCATCATTGATACTTCCTCCCAGGTGTTGCTTCCCCCGTCGGCGCCGTACTTTCACAGCTGCCCGACGTCGATCCAGCGGCTTGCCCGATCGCGGTGTGTGGCCCACGGGACACCGCCGCCCGTGTTCGCGGATGAGACCCGCTGTCGATACCACATCGGCGTCCGGGAAGTCACGGTCGAATTCGCGCCTTTCGGGCGGACGACGCGCGGCCGCGCGGCCATGGTTGGTGCGGCCGCCGCGGCGCCCTGGAGCAAGCCGTGCGGGGCCGCAACTCAATCGGCGGCCGCGTCGTCGCGGTAGCGAGCGCGCGGGGCAAATCTGGGCCGGCGCGCCGGATTGCGGCGGGGGTTGGCCCCCGCCAGGCTCATACGGCGCCGTCGCAGAAAGCGGATGACGCGCAGCCGGGCCGCTGCGACGGTGGCGACCGTCTCGACCCGAATCCGCGCCAGCGGCGAATCGACCTGCACGTCGCCCTCGTAGCCGAAGCACGTCATCAAATCGCCGACGCGATCCTCGATGAGTCGGATCTCGGTCGGCGACAGGGTCGCCCGATAGCGGCCGGAGTTGTCGGACATCAGAGGCTTGGCCAGGTTCTGCCAGTAGTTGGGAAGTTGCCCGGCCGCTTTCTGGGCTTCCGGCGTCGAGTGGAAGTCGAGCATCTGCCGCTCGAACGGGAGGTCGGCGAACTCGCAGAGCGCGGCCAGGATGTTCTCGGCGTCGCGGATGAGGTCCTCGTAGCGGAGGAAGAAATACCGATCGTCGGGGAGGTTGGCGACGACGTTCAGGGATTGCGTCTGGTCCTCGCGCCACACGCGGATGGCGTTGGGGATCGAACCGTAGTGCGGGGTCCAGCCGGCGACCTTCTTGCAGGAGGCGACGAAGTCGCGCGGATCGCGAACCTGGAACACGAATCGGGCATCGGGGAACGCCTCGAGGATCTGTCCGACCAGGCGGTGCGAATGATTCTCTTTGATGAACAGGCGCGACCGCTGCGCTTGCCTCATGCCGGTGGCGTAGACGTGGCGGTAGAGGGATGCGAACCGTCGCTCGGGCACGCCGGCGCGCAACGCGTCGGCGTCGAGCTGGGCGAACGCTCCCCCAGGAGTTTGCGCCAGGTGTGCGACGACGTCGGCCAGCAGCGTGTTCCAGTTCGCCTCGATCTGGAGGTCTCCGTACTGGTACAGGCGCGGCCAGAAGCGCGACCCCAGATGGAACGGCGGCGGCGCGAACACCTGCGAGTGGGTGTCCAACATCGCCCGGATCAGGTTCGATCCGGACCGTTCCGAACACATCAGGAACAGCGGCCGATCCGCCTGCATCAGCGGAGCCACGCAAAGGTCAACATCGTCATGGGCCACAACACCTCGCCAATGGCGCGACAGGGTACGGACGCGCCCCTTGCCGGTCAAGCCACGTTGCAGCCGCGTTGTCACAGGCCACACTACTGAGCTTGTCGGCCCGACACGTGACTCGCCACATCGCAGTTCGCAGTCGGACGGGTAGTGTCCTAGTTTGCCCCGACGCCCCGACCTACCGATCATGTCGGGTGCGAGCGGAGCGAGCGTATCGAGACACGCTCCATGCAGGGCAAGGCCTCTCGATACACCGGCCCTTCGGGCCGGCACTCGAGGCGAACGGTGAGGGGCGACTGACTGGGCAAATTGGGACAGTAGCGTCGGACGGATCCCGGTTTGTCGCGCCAAGTCGCCGTGCTATGGAGCGCGTTTGGCGCGGTCGCGCGACCGCGGATTGCCCCGCATGGATCCTTCTCGCATCGCATTCCTCTTTCCCGCCTTCCCGGTGCTGCACCAGACGTTCGTCCTCTGGGAAGTACTGGCCCTGCGACGCCTCGGGGTGGCGATCGATTTGTACTCGATCAAGCAGCCGAGTACCTCGACGCAACAGCCGGAGGGCCGGGAACTGGCCCGCGAAGTCCACTATCTGCCGCTGCTGTCCGCCGAGGTCCTGCGCGCCAACTGGCAGGTGTTGCGCCGCGATCCGCGCCGCTACGTGGGGGTGTGGGCTCGGCTGACGCGTGAGTGGTGGCGCGATCGCAACGCCGGCAGTGGGTGGCGTAAGAAGACGATCGCCAGCGACGCGCCGGAGCGCGAGCTGACTCTGCGCGAGGTGCTGCACGGCCGCTTCAATCGCAACCGCTACCTGTATCTGTTGAAGTCGCTCGCGCTGATTCCGCAAGCGGTGTACCTCGGCACGGTGCTGGAACGCGACGGGGTGCGGCGGCTGCACGCGCACTGGGCCAGCTACCCTGCGACGATGGCGATGGTCGTCGGTTGGGTGTTCGACATTCCCTTCAGCTTCACCGCGCACGCCTACGACATCTACATGGTGCCCTACCTGCTGCGGTCGAAGGTCAACGAGGCGGAGTTCGTCGTCACCTGCGCCAAAGTCAACGCCTCCTACCTCGAAGGGCTCGCCGGCGAGTCGCAGCCGCACCGGGTGATCGTCAACTACCACGGCGTGAGCCTCGATCGTTTCAAACCACTGCCGCGACCGGAGTCGGCGAACCGGCAGCGCTGCATCGTGACGTGCGGTCGCCTCGAGCCCTACAAAGGCCACCACGTGTTGTTGCAGGCATGCGCGCGGCTCGGCGCGGACGTCCGCTGCATCGTCGTCGGCGAAGGGCCGCAGCGCCAACGCCTGGAACAGCTCGCGGCACAGCTCGGGATCGCCGACCGGGTCGAATTCACCGGTCCTTTGCCGCAGGCGGAGTTGGCGAAGCGCTACGCCGAAGCGGACGTCTTCGTGCTCGCCAGTGTCGTTCTCGAGCGATCCGGCAAGCGCGACGTGATTCCCAACGTCCTGGCGGAGGCGATGGCCATGCGACTGCCGGTGGTCGCCACCGCGATCTCGGGTATCGGCGAATTGGTGGCCGACGGCAGTACCGGCCGCCTGGTGGCGCCGAACGATCCGGTCGCGCTGGCCGCGGTCCTGACGGAACTCTTCTCGGATGACGCGCAGCGCGAGCGGCTGGCCGCGGCGGGGCAACGCTTCGTGGCGGAGCAGTTCGACCGCGAGATCAATATCCAAGAGCTCGCCGCGTTGTTTCTCGGCGAGGTCGGCGGAGGTGCGGTGCCGTCGCCGGCGAGCGCGGCGCGCACGTGAAGCGCCGGCTTTCGAGTCCCCGCACGGCGCCGGCGCCGCGGGTGGATGCGCGAGGGCCGCGGTGCACATCGGCGCGCTGATACCGCACATCGCCCGGCACGCCCGCGAGCGCGGCGCCGACACGGCGATCAGCAAGGGCAGGGCGGAAGCCGGCTTTCACGTGACCACGTGGGCGGAGCTCTGGCGCCGGACCGAAGGATGGGCCGCGTTCCTCGATACCGCGGCCGCGGATCAGCACCTGGTGCCGGTGCTCGCCGGGAAGTCGGCGGACAGCATCGCAGCCGGCCTCGGTCTGATGGCCAGTGGACGGGCGTTTTCTTTCGTCAATCCGAAGTACCGGATGCCGCAGGTGGCCGCCGTACTCGCCGCCGTCGCGCCGCGGGTGTGCGTGATCGACGCGACCGGCCTGCTCGCCCTGCGCGGTGTGGCGGACAACACCGCCCTGGTCGGGCGAACGACCTGGCTGCTGATCGGTGGTGATCCGCCGACCAGTGTTCATGCCGCGGCGCTGCGCGACTTGCGCGCAGCCGCCAACGTCGTCGAAGTTCCCGAGCCGTTCGCCACCGCGCCGCCGATCGACGGCGCGGCCGCTCCGGCGGTCGATCGGGTCGGCGCGTGTCTCTTTACTTCCGGGTCGACGGGGGAGCCCAAGGGAGTGCTCGTCAGCGAGGCCGATCTGATCGGCCGGGCCGAGGCGGAGATCGACTGGTTTGGTCTCGACCGTAGCGACGTGCTGCTCAGCCTGTTGCCGTTCTCCTTCGACGTGGGGCTGAACCAGCTGTTGACCGCGCTCGCGGTGGGCGCCGAACTCGTCCTACTCGAATCGTGGCTGCCCGCCGATATCCTGGCGGCAACCGCCGCGCGCGGTGTCACCGGTATCTCCGGCGTACCGGCGATCTGGCAGGATCTCGTCAACTCGGGTCTGCGTTTCGACGGCACCGGCCCGCACGCGCGACTGCGCTACCTGACCGTGTCCGGCGGCAGCCTCGCGCCGCGGGCGCTCGATGCGCTGCGCGATGTCGCGCCGGGCGTCGGCATCTTCAAAACGTACGGCCAGACCGAGGCGTTTCGCGCCACCTCGCTGCGGCCCGAGGAGATCGAGCGGGTCAGCGGCAGCGTCGGCCGAGCCTTTCCCGGCGCGCGCGTCTATGTCGTCGACGACGACGGCGGACTCTGTGCGCCCGGGGACGAAGGCGAGGTCGTGCACACCGGGCTCGGGGTGATGATGGGTTATCTGAGAGGGGCCGAGCTGCGCCCGGACCCGGCCGACAAGTTGCGAGCGAATCCGTTCTTCGGTCCGGATGATCTGGCGCCGAACGCCATCTTCACCGGAGACATCGGTGTGCTCGACGGCGAGGGCTATTTGTTCCTAAAGGGACGCCGAGATGGCATGGTGAAGGTCATGGGAAATCGCGTCTACCCCGAGGAGGTGGCGAAGGAGCTAGCGGCGCTGCCCGGCGTGGTCGACGCCGCCGTCGCCGGAGCCGTCGGCGCCGATGGTCTCGGGCTGCTGATCGGTTTCGTCGCGCTCAAAGAGGGCGCGGAGTCCACCCCGGCGCGATTTCGCAAGTGGCTCGGGGCCAAGCTGCCGGGCTTCATGATCCCGCGCCGATTCGTGGTCGTCGACCACATCCCGCGCGGTGCGACCGGTAAGCCCGCCATCCGTCAGTTGCTCGAGGAGCATGGCGGCGCGGCGGCCGGCAGCGACGACACCTGAACGGCGCCACCCACGTCGCGCCGAACGACACGACCGAGGAGCACTGCACGTATGGCATTGACCAAAACTTCGTTGACCGAGTTTCTCGCCGACACTCTGGGCGTCGATATCGCCGGAGTCGACGACGGCACACCGCTGTTTTCCTCCGGGCTGATCGACTCCGAGGACATGGTCGAGTTGGTGTTCTTCATCGAGGGCGAGGAGGACTTTCAGTTCGCGCCGGATGACATCAGCCTCGACAACCTCGACTCGATCGCGCACATCCTGAAATTCGTCGAGGCGCGGCGTGGCGGGTGACAGCGCCTCCGTGACCGGCCTTCTGCACCGGGTCGCGGACGAATTCGGCACGCCGTCGTTCGTGTATCTCGTGCCGCGCATACGCGAGCGCGCCGCCGAGATCCGAGCGGCGTTCGGCAACCGCTTCCAGATCAGCTACGCCGTCAAGTCCAATCCGAACCCGGCGTTGTTGCGGGCGCTGCGCGACATCGTCGACCGGTTGGATGTGTCGTCGGGCGGCGAGGTCGCGACGGCGCTGGCGTGCGCCTGGCCCGCGGAGGCGCTCAGTTTCACCGGGCCGGCCAAGTCGGACGCGGAGATCGCCGCCGCGGTCGCGGCGGGGATCGGTGAGGTGATCGTCGAGTCCGTCGACGAGTGCGAGGTGCTCGACGCGGCGGCGGCCTCGGCGGACCGACGTCAGAGGGTGTTGGTGCGCATCTCGCCCGCCGTCGTGCCGCGCGGATTCGGCTCCAATATGAGCGGCAAGCCGTCGCAGTTCGGCATCGACGAGGAAGTCGTCGACCAGGCCATGGAGCGACTGCTGCGGCTGGAGCACATCGAGGTCGTCGGATTTCACGTGTACTCGGGAACGCAGTGTCTGAACGGCGACGCGATCGTCGAGAACTACGCGACGTTCGTCGACATCTTCACGCGCGTGTGCGCGACGCACGGCATCCGCCCGGAGATGCTGGTGTTCGGCTCCGGCCTCGGCATTCCGTATTACGAGACCGACACGCCGCTCGATCTGGGGACCGTCGGTGCCGGAACGCTGCGCCTGTTGGACGAGCGTTTGACAGACGCTGCCTTCGCGGCGACGCGTCTGGTGCTCGAGATCGGCCGGTACCTGGTGGGTGAGGCGGGCATCTACCTGACCCGGATCGTCAGGATCAAGTCCTCGCGCGGCGTCGAGATCGGCATCTGCGACGGGGGCATGAACCACCACCTCGGCGCGGCGGGTCACCTCGGCAGCGTCGTTCCGCGCAACTATCGGATGTTCAAGGTGGGGACCGAGGCCGGGTTCACGCCGGAGCGCTCGTACAATCTGGTCGGCCCCCTGTGCACGACCATCGACACGTTGGCGCGCAACGTCAAACTCGGCGAACTGAGCGCGGGAGATCTGATCGGGATCCATTGTTCGGGTGCCTACGGCGTCAGCGCGAGCCCGATCCACTTCATCAGTCACGCTCCGCCGCGCGAGGTGTTGGTCGACGGAGATTGGGACCTCTTGCGCCTGTCGGATGTGTCGCAGTTCCGGCCGCGCGCGGCCGAGGGATGAGGAAGGGGGACGGCGTGGCCAACAGCAAACGCGAGGGACTGCTCGTATTGGGAGCGCCGCGCTCCGGCACGACGCTGCTGCGACGGTTGATCGACGCGCACCCGAACATGGCCTGTCCGGGCGAGACCAACGTCTTTGTCGGCTGTGGTCGCATGCTGCGCAGCGAGGAGATCGCCGGCGGCACGTCGATCGGGATGCTCGATGGTTTGGGGTTCGCCGGCTTCGAGCGCGGCGAGGTGCTGCGGCGCCTGCGCGAGTTTGCCTTCGGCTTCCACCGCGAGTACGCGACCGCGCAGGGCAAACCACGATGGGCGGCCAAGACCGCGTTCGACGCCTTCTACCTCGACGAGATCGAGGAGCTGTGTGGCGATCAGGTGAGGTACGTGTGTATCCAACGGCACGGCCTCGACGTCGCGTGCAGCATCCAGGAGCTGTGCGAAAAGAACGGCGGCTACCTGCGGGAACTGCATGAGTACGTGGCGCGGTATCCGATGGCGCTCGAGGCATTCGCCCACGCCTGGGTCGACCTCACCAACTCGCTCATTGCCTTCGCGAAGCGCCGCCGCGGCGACGCGCTGTTGATCCGGTATGAAGACCTGGCGGCGGATGCGAACGCGACGATGTCGCGGGTGATGGAGTTCGTCGGCGAAACCTGGGAACCGGCGATGTTGGAATCGGCGTTGGCGAAGCGCGAGGGCGTAGGCCTGGGTGACTGGAAGACCTACGGCCGTTCGGCCGTCGGCGGGGAGAGCGTCGGTCGCTGGCGGTCGCTGCCGCAGCATACGGTCGGCAGGTTGGGGGCGATCTGCAACGACACACTGTCGCGATGTGGCTACGAGCCGGTGGCACGTATCGCACCGCGCGGCGGCGCCGAGACACGGCGCCGCTACGAGTTGGGTCTGCTGCTGCAGGGGCTGAAGGGCAAGACGGGCGGCGCCGACGACGCTTGAGCGTCGGCTTCCGCGAGGTGTTCCAGATGTTGTCGATCGGCCGGATCTGGCAGGGCGTGCGTCGAGAGGGGTTCGGCGCGACGCTGTGGCGCCTTTGGACGCGGTTCTTCGGCACGGACGAATGGTGTGTCTTCGTGCGGGAGGTGAGGGCGGTCGCGAGCGGATCCCCATCGGTCGAGATCAACGGGGTCGTCGTTCGCGACATGACCGAGGCCGATCTGCCGGTGGTGGCGCGCCACATGCCGGTGGAGTTGGGCTTTCGCTCGACAGCCGAACGCGTCGAAGCGCTGCGCCGGTGCCTGCCCGACGGCGTCGTCGGCTTGCGCGACGACCAGTTGATCGGGGCGGCGTGGTTCGCCGACGCGGTGGCGCCCGACCAGGAATGGTGGCGCGCCGTCTCGCCGCACATCGAAGGCGATGCGCGGCTGGCGCGCGGTATCTTTGTCGTGGCCGGGGAGAAGCAGGCTACCTGGGCACTCGTCAAGCAAGCCAACGGTCGCCTGGCCGATCGCGGGGTGCGTTGGGTGGTCAGCGTCATCCGCGCGTCCAACCGACCTTCCATCCTGGTCAACCGCATGCTGGGTGGCCGCATGGTGGCGCACAAGGTGGACCGTTACCGTTGGGGGAAGTGCGAGACGCGGATCGAACCCGCCGAAGACAACGCCGGTCTCGACAGGCGGGCCCTGCGGAACAGCGACTGAGCCGGCGGCCACGCCGCCGTTTCGTTTCGTCAGTTCCGCTCCGCCGTGCGGGATAGCCCCGCCTCGACGCCGAGCGAGGCCTCGCCTTCGACAGCGGCGGTCGCCTCCGCGAAATCCGTGTCGCCGTCGAGGACTTTCATATTGCCGTCGCGGCCGACCCGAAAGCGATTGCCGCCCCAGACCACCGTGTCGCCGACGAACGCGAGCAGCCAGACCACATCGAACAGCAGGTCCTTGAGCGGCAGCGCGAGCATCGCAAGCCAACTCGTATCGGTCTCGAGGTGCCGCCAACTGATCGTCATCGCCGACGCGTAGCGCACCGCCAGGACCGACGCGCTGACGAGACACGCCCATGGCGAGAATGAGTGGTAGACGACGTTCAGCAGCGCCCACAAGGTTCCATGGGTGACGATACTGGCGAAGTATCCGCCCGGGCGGCAGATCCGGTATGTGCGCGCCCAGCGGAGTTGGTGATCAAACAAGCGCTCCCAACTACGGATGGCCAGAACCGTGTCGACGACCTCGTCGACCAGGGCCAACTGGTAGCCGCGCTCGGCCACCGCGTAGCCGAGTTGGTAGTCGTCGGCGAGCGTGTTGACCAATGGATGGAATCCACCGATCTCCTCGAGAATCTCGCGGCGAATCGCGATGGTGGCGCCGAACGCGTACGTCGATTTTTCGACCTTGCGCGCCACCATCACGAGCGGTGTGAAGTCCGTGTTGATGAAAAGCGACTCGACGAGGGACGGCATCGGGCCGCGGTTCACGGCGCGGTAGAGACAGGTGGCAAGGCCGACGCCGGGCTCGCGCACGGCGTGATTCAAAGTTTCCAGATAGGTCGGTCCGACGCGGATGTCGCTGTCCGCGACGACGATCAAGTCGTGTTTCGCCACGCGGTACATGTTGATGAGATTCGAGACCTTGTAGTTCGCCCCGTAGATGCGGTCGTCCGCCACCAACGCCAGATCGACGTGGGGGAAATCGCGCTGCAGACGGCGCACCACGGTCGCGGCCGGATCCGATTCGTCGGCCACGCCACAGACGATCTGCAGCGGGCGGTAGTCCTGGCGGCACAGCGAAGCCAGGTTTTCGTACAACCCGATGTCCAGACCCTTGAGGGGCTTGAGAATCGTGATGCCTGTACGAGGGACGTCGCCCCGCCGTGGCCGCCGGCGCCCGAAGAACTCCTCGGCGGAATACATGCCGAGCAGGTAGCAGAACGTCGAAGCGCCCAACCCGATCGCCAAAAGCACCTGGATGATCACCTGGACGCCCGTCAGTTCGGTCACGACTTCCAGCATCGCATCTCCACCACTTCTGACCGGACGGTTAGGGAGCGGACAAAGTGAACGCTTTCGCGGGCGAAATAGGATGGCGCGCCGCTTCGGGTCCGAGAGAAAACTGGCGCCGTTGCTACACTGGATCGGCCGGCCAAGTCAAACCACGGCCGGTTTGACGGTTGGCGGCGACTCTCATAAGCAGCGCCTCTGTCCCGGGCCCCAGACGAGGAGTCGATCGTGAGCCAACCGAGGATCTACCACAACCCGCGATGCTCGAAGAGCAGGGCCACTTTGGCGCTCCTGCGCGATCGCGGCTTCGAGCCGGAGATCATCGAATACCTGACCGACCCTCCCAGTGCGGACGAGCTAGAAGGACTGCTCCGCCTCCTCGACATCGAGCCGCGCGACCTGGCTCGCCGACAGGAACCCGCCTACGCCGCCGCGGGCCTGGCCGACCCGGCCCTCGGGCGAGACGAAGTGATCCGACGGATGGTTGCGAATCCATCCGTGATCGAACGGCCCGTGGTGGTGTACGGCGGCCGGGCGGTGGTTGGGCGTCCGCCCGAGAGGGTTCTCGAGATCCTCTGATGCGTGTCGGCCGCGCCTCAGGCGAGCCCGTTCTGCGCGGCTCTTGCCGCCAGGAGCGGGCGCGGGGCGGCCGCAGCCTCCTCTTCCTCCCAGATGATGTCCTGGTAGTCGAACCTCGCCCCGGGCAGGTGGTTGAACTTGACGATCTGGAAGTAGGGAGAGAGGTCGAAGTCGCGCGGCGTCACCAGCTTGGGGTCGCGGCGTCGGAAGCGCGCCTGCTGCCGTCGCCAGCGGCGGGGTAGCATGCGGTGCAAACCATCGGCGTCGGTGGCGGCGTCCATCTGCTGCGGCAGGATGGGATACCCGACCCGCGCCAACCCGCGGGCGATCATGGTCGAACAGATCACGGCGTGGTCGCGGTCACGGCCGAAGGTCAGTGCGGCGCTGCGCCAGCGGCGCGGTACGATACTGACGGGAAAGAAGTAGCGCGCCAGATCGACGATGTGCCGCGTGTCGTAGCGGTCGCCGAGGCGCGAGCAAGCGTAGCGCACCACTTCGTCGGCATCGGCACGACGCAATCCCTCGGGGCGGCAGATGCGGATGTTGTAGGGGACATACTTGGCGACCGTGCATGCCGAGACTCCCAGTCCCTCGACCGCCTCGATCAGGAGGTGGCCCGCCTCGCTGCCGAACTTGGCCCGCGCCCACTCCGCCTGGTCGACCGGGCCGCGCAACAGCGCGTCGCCGATGTACAGAGCACAATGCGACCAGCAACTCTGGGTCAGGTAGCGAATGACCTGGCTGATTCGTTGATCGCCTTCCACGAGCAGAACGTCGCCCTTGCGCAGAGTGGACCGCAGCACGTCGCCGTTGTTGGGAACGCGAACCACGTAGTTTTCGAGCGGCTTCGTCAGCAGCTTGGTGCACTCTGAAACGATTCTCTTGCGGACCTGGGGCAGGATTTTTCCGGGCATGATGTCGCCGTCCACCTTTCTCGACATGCGCTACTCTAATCGCGACGTGTGCGATTCTAACGGCGCGTTTGCGGCATTGTCTAGCGCAAATGCTGAGGAGCGCGGATCTATCGGCTCGGCCGACAAACTGCTGTAGGATGCCTGCCATGTCCGAACATCGAGCTTCAGTTCAGTGGCGCCACTCCGGAGGCGCCTTCGACTATGAGTCCTTCAGCCGCGATCACACCTGGACGTTCCCCAACGGCAAGGCGATCGAGGCATCGGCCGCTCCTGCGTTTCGCGGCGACGACTCGCGCATCGACCCCGAGGAAGGCTTCGTCGCCGCCGTGTCGAGTTGTCACATGCTCACTTTCCTCGCGATCGCCGCGAAGAAGCGCCTCGTCGTGGCGACTTACGACGACGACGCGGTCGGCTACCTCGAGAAGAACGACGACGGCAAGTTGGCGGTGACCCGCGTCGAGCTCCGCCCGCGAGTGCGCTTCTCCGGAGAAACCACGCCCACCGCCGAGGCACTTGCCAAGCTACATGACCTGGCGCATCGCGACTGTTTCATCGCCAACTCGGTGCGAACGGACATCCGCGTCGTCGCCGAGGGCGAGGCGATTCGCTGAGCCGGACGCTTCGGCTCGTTCCTCCATGCAGGTCTCTGTGATCATTCCCACGCACGACCGCGCGACGCCGGTGGTGCGTGCGGTCGAGTCCGTGCTGGCCCAGAGCGCGCCGCCGCTGGAGATCATCGTCGTCGACGACGGTTCGACGGACGACACCGTCGAGCGCCTGCGACCGTTGCAGGCACGAGTCCGCTACGAACGTCTCCCGCACCGCGGTGTATCGGCGGCGCGCAACCACGGCGCGCGTGTCGCGAACGGCCGGTGGCTCGCGTTTCTCGACTCCGATGACCAGTGGCTGCCCGACAAGATGCGGGTCCACACGGCGCTGCATCGCGACGATCCGGATCTGGCGGTATCGCAGACGGGCGAGATCTGGATTCGCAACGGCGTCCGCGTCAATCCGTGCAAGCACCACGCGAAGCCGCGCGGCGACATCTTCACGCGCAGCCTACAGCGGTGCCTGGTGTCGCCGTCGGCGGTGATGTTGCGCCGCGACCTGTTCCTCGACGCGGGGGGGTTCGACGAGGATCTGCCCGTCTGCGAGGACTACGATCTGTGGCTGCGCCTGGCATCGCGTTGGCGATTCGGCCTTGCGGATCAGCCGCTGGTGGTCAAACACGGCGGGCATGCCGATCAACTATCGGCGCGCTACTGGGGCATGGACCGATTTCGCGTGCGGTCCCTGGTCAAGCTCCTGGCCGACCCTGGTTTGTGTCCCGACCGTCGCCGCGAGGCCGCGCGGGTACTGGCAATTAAGTGTGCGGTGTTGGCGAAGGGGGCGCGGCGCCGCGGTCGCGCCGACGAAGCAGATTCGTACGAGCGGCTGGCGGCGCGGTGTGCCCATGAGTGACCGCGAATTCGTCACCTACGCCGAGAAGCGTCGTCTGCGCGAGACGACGGTGGCGCGGATGCGCGATCTCGGCGCGGAGTCGTGCGCGGCGGTCGCGGACATCGCCGCTCCGCTGGGACTGAACGACAACCAGTTGCGCGACGTTCTCGACATGCTCGAGGACATCGCCGCGCGACGCCGGTGCGATGTCGCAGCGGTCCTCGCGAGTTCCGGGCTGTCCGAAGTGCTGCGTCCCGACCTGGGTCGCGACGACCGGGTCCGGGCGCTGAAGGGGCATCTGCGTCGGCTTCGTTACCCCCAGTTGAGTGCGGCGATGGAGCGCATCGACGAGCTGCGCGGCGCGCTGCAGTTGCCACGCGGATCGCGGCTCGAGTTGCCGGTCGACCTCGAGGGCGACGAGGTGGTCGTGAACGTGCGCGCCTCCTCGGTGGAGCAACTGCGGTCGCGGGTCGCGGCGGTGGGCCAGGCGTTGGCGCGACCGGAGCTGGAGACGATGTTCGCGCTGTGGCAGGAAGCAGAGGAATGAAGTTCACGCCTGAGGAAGTCTGGATCGAGCGCGGCGAGGAGAACTCCGTGATCGGGCGCACCGTGCGGGCTCGGCTCGACGGCGTTCCAATTCGCGACTTCGCGGCGCCGCAGGCGCCACCGCCGGTCGACTTCGCGACCGGCAAGCGCTCCCTGGTGTTGAAGCGACACCGCGGCGGCTTTCTCCAACACTGCCCTGCCGGCACGTCGGGTATGGTCTGCTGCAACTATCTGGTGGTGAACTTCGCCAGCAATTGTCCGTACGACTGCTCGTACTGCTTTCTTCAGGACTACCTCGCCTCGAACACGCGCTTGACGGCGTTCACGAACGTCGACGAGGCGCTGGCGGAGATCGACCGCGCGCTCGCCGGACACCCCGAGAAGCAGTTTCGCATAGGCACCGGCGAGTTGGCGGACAGCCTCGCCCTCGATCCGATCACCGGGCTGAGCCGACAGCTGGTTCCGTTTTTCGCCGAACGCGACAACGCGGTGTTGGAATTGAAGACCAAGAGCGACTGCATCGAGGAACTGCTGCGGCTCGACTGCCGTGGGCGGACCGTCGTGAGTTGGTCGATCAACCCTGAGGTCGTCGGATCGGACGAGCGGGGAGCGGCTCCGATCGCGGCGCGTCTGGGAGCGGCGGCGCGCGTGCGGGAGCACGGATACCGGGTCGGGTTCCACCTCGACCCGATCGTCGAGCACGACGGCTGGGAGCGCGGCTACGGTCGACTGCTCGACGACGTGTTCAGCGCCGTCGAGCCGGACGACGTCGCGTGGTTCAGTCTGGGCTCGTTGCGAATGACGGCCTCGTTGCAACGCCAGGTACGGGATCGGCGCGGTCCTGCCGCCGCGCAGGTAGTCCAGGGCGCCGAAGTGGTTCGGGGCCGCGACGGCAAGTTTCGCGTGTGGCAGGGACTGCGAGTGCGGATGTACCGGTTTCTGATCGAGCGCATCCGCCAGCGGGCACCGCGCGTCCCCGTCTATCTCTGTATGGAACCGCCCGCGGTCTGGCAGCGTGCGATGCGCGAGGTCCCCACGGATCGGGAACTGGGAATGCGGCTCGCCGCGGGAGCGCGCTGGTGACAAAGGGGGCGCCAGAGGCCGCTGGGGCGATTGGCATCTTCGACTCGGGGATCGGTGGGCTGACCGTCGCCAAGGCGATCGGAGAGGCGCTGCCGGACGAGTCGCTGATCTATTTCGGTGATACCGGTCGGATGCCGTACGGGACGAAGTCCGCGGACGTCGTCCGCCGGTACTCGCACGAAAACGCACAGTTCCTCGTCGACAAGGGCATCAAGCTCCTGGTGGTCGCCTGCAATACGGCCAGCGCGGTGGCGCTGGCCTCCCTGCGTGCGGAGGTCGATGTCCCGGTCGTCGGCGTCATCGAGCCCGGCGCCGCGGCCGCCGTTGCCGGGACGCGCCGCGGCAAGATCGGGGTCATCGGTACCGAGGCGACCATCCGCAGCGGGGCCTATACGCACGCGCTCAAGGCACTGCGGCGCGACCTGGAGATCTACACCCGGGCATGCCCGCTGTTCGTGCCGCTCGCCGAGGAAGGCTGGGTCGACAACGAGGTGGCTCGGGCCACCGCGCGGCTCTACCTGGCCAGCTTGCGGAAGAGCGGCATCGATACCTTGGTGTTGGGTTGTACGCACTATCCGTTGCTGCGAGCGACGATCGCGGAAGTGATGGGGCCGGAGGTGCAGTTGATCGATTCGGCGGCGGCTACGGCGGTCGTGGTTCGCGACGCGCTGCGCGACGCCGGCCTGGCGGCCACCGGGACGGGGGCGGCAAACTCGTTCTTCGTGACCGACGCCCCTGAGCGCTTCGTCAAGGTCGGTGCCCGTTTTCTCGGCGTACAGGTGGATTCGGCGGTCCAGATCGAGCGCTGAATCAGCGTCCAGGCGGGTTGATCTTTCCCCGAGCCGGGGGCACGATTGGCGATTCTTTCGGGAGGGGGCGCGTCTTCCGGTGGCGACATGCCGAACGCGCCCGACCCCGAGCGGCTACCGGTGGCAGGAGAATCATGAATCGGATGTTGTTGGGGGCACTGGCGGGGATCCCGGCCGGTGCAGCGGTCGCGAGCGGCATCGGCGCGTACCTGCTTGGCGGGTTCGACGCTCCGGAGATCATGCCGGCGTTGCTCGTCGGCGCCGTGATCGGACTGTTCGGCGGCGCCGTGGCCGGCGATCCGAAGAGGATCCTCGGCAGCAAGAACGAGCGCGAGCTCAAGCGTCTGCGTCCGACACTCCAGAAGATCACCGACCTCGAGCCGGAGATCGCCGCGCTGGGCGACGAGGACTTGCGCGCCAGGACCGCTGTGCTGCGAGCGCGCGTGGAGGAAGCCACGCAGGGCGAGAGGGACACCCTGGAGCAGCTGCGCGCGGAGGTGGCCGAAGCGCATCGACAGGGGACGGACGCCGTCGAGGACTTGCGCGAGCGCATCAAGAAGCAAGAGGAGGCGCTGTACCGCGAGGAGAACCGGATCTTCGACGAGATCCTGCCGGAAGCGTTCGCCTGTGTCCGCGAGGCGTCGCGTCGCACCATCGGCCTGCGGCACTACGACGTGCAGATGCTCGGCGGCATGGTCCTGCACCGGGGGAAGATCGCCGAGATGAAGACCGGCGAGGGAAAGACCCTGGTCGCGACGCTGCCGGTCTATCTGAACGCCCTGAGCGGCCGCGGCGTTCATCTGGTGACCGTGAACGACTATCTCGCCCGCCGCGACGTGCAATGGATGGGCCCGGTCTACCACGCACTCGGCCTAACGGTGGCGACGATCGTCCACGACGAGAGCTTCCAGTTCGATCCGACGTACGTGGTGAAGGACTACCGGATGCTCAATCTTCGCCCGGTCGAACGCCGGCAGGCCTATGCGTGTGACGTCGCGTACGGCACCAACCACGAGTTCGGCTTCGACTATTTGCGCGACAACATGAAGTTCTCGCTGGAAGAGTACGTGCAGCGGGAGTTGACCTACGCGATCGTCGACGAGGTCGACAACATTCTCATCGACGAGGCGCGGACGCCGCTGATCATCTCCGGCCCGGCCGAACAGTCGACGGACAAGTACTATTCGATCAACCGAATCATTCCCCGCTTGAAGCTCGGCGCCACGACGGTCGGCGACGTTCGCCAGGAGGACCGCGCCGCGGTCGACGCGCAGGGCGACTATACCGTCGACGAGAAGGCCAAGGCGGTCACACTCACCGAGTCAGGTGTGGGCAAGGTCGAGCGGATGATGGGCATCGCGAATTTGTACGACCCCAATCAGATCGACATCCTCCACCACGTCAACCAGGCGCTGCGTGCGCACGCCCTGTTTCGACGCGACGTCGACTACGTCGTCAAGGACGGCCAGGTCGTGATCGTCGACGAGTTCACCGGTCGACTGATGCCAGGCCGGCGCTGGTCGGACGGATTGCACCAGGCGGTCGAAGCGAAAGAGGGCGTCAAGATCGAGCGCGAGAATCAGACCCTCGCGACCATCACACTGCAGAACTATTTCCGTATGTATCGCAAGGTCGCGGGCATGACCGGAACCGCGGACACGGAGGCGGCGGAGTTCAAGAAGATCTACGGACTCGACGTCGTCGTCATGCCGTCGAACAAGGTGCTCGCCCGCCTCGATCAGCCCGACGTGGTCTACAAGAGCGAACGCGAGAAGTTCAACGCCGTGGTCGAGGAGATCGTCGATTGTCACGAGCGCCAGCAGCCGGTGCTGGTCGGAACGATCTCGGTGGAGAAGTCGGAGGAGCTGGGTAAGCTGCTCAAAAAGCAGCGCGTGAAGCACAACGTCCTCAACGCGATCAATCACGAGGCCGAGGCCAACATCATCGCTCAGGCGGGTCGTCTCGGCGCGGTGACCATCGCCACCAACATGGCCGGCCGCGGCACGGACATTCTTCTCGGCGGTAATCCGGAGTTCCTCGCCCGTTCGGAGATGGAGAACGAGTGGGTCAACCGCGCCTCGAAGTCGCCCCAGGGCGCGCGGCGGTACGAAGACGTCCTGGCGCAGCTGCGCGAGGACTTCGACGAAGCCCTGGCGGCCGCCCGTGCCGAATTCGAGCCGCGGCTGGCGCCTCTCGAGGAGGAGCAGAACGCGGCGCTCGACGAGGTGACGGAAGCGCACCGGCAGCACCTCGAGGCGACGTTCTGGAGTACGCGCGGGGCATACGAGGCCGGAGCGGCGGCGATCGCGACGGACGCTTCGGCCGTCGAGGCCACCGCGGCGGCGGCCGAGGCATACGCGACCGCCATGGAGGAGATCGACCACATAACCGGACCGCATTACGGCGAAGAGGGGCAGATCCGATTTCGCAAGGCGATGCAGGAGTTGTGCGCCGTCCTGCGGGATAGCGGCGAGGATGGGCCCGCCAAAGCGCAATGGCAGCGCGCGCAGACCGCGTTCGAGCGGGCTCGGCTCGAGTACGAGCGTGCGATTGGAGGCGTCCTCGGCTCCGACACGGATCTCGACCCGGAAGCGACGAGTGTCATCTTCGCGGACGCCGAGCGGCGGTTCCGCGCGGCCGAAGAGGTCTGCGCGCAGGAACGCGTTCCCTACGAGGAGGCGGTTGCCGAGGCGCGCGCGAGTTACGAGCGCGATCGGCGGAAATACACGGAAGCGATCGCGGAGGTGCGCGAGCAGATGGAGGCGGCGCCGGACGAGATCAGCGAGCGCTACAGTGAGATCCTCTCGAAGTACGAGGGAGTCTGCGCGGATGAGCGAGCCCGGGTGGTCGAGGCCGGCGGATTGATGATCGTCGGCACCGAGCGGCACGAGAGTCGTCGGATCGACAACCAGCTGCGCGGTCGTGCCGGTCGGCAGGGAGATCCAGGCGGGTCGCGATTCTACCTATCCCTCGAGGACGACTTGTTGCGCATCTTCGGTGCCGACCGGATTCAGGGTCTGATGGAGCGTCTGGGCATGGAAGAAGGCGAGCCCATCGAGCACCGCATGATCACGCGGGCGATCGCCAACGCGCAGACGAAGGTCGAGGCGCGCGATTTCGATGTCCGCAAGCACCTGCTCGAGTACGACGACGTCATGAACAAGCAACGAGAGGTCATCTACGGCCAGCGCCGGGACGTCCTCAATGGCGAGGCGCTGAAAGCGCAGGCCCTGCAGATGGCCGATGGCTTGGTCGATTTGCTGGCGGAGACCTATGGCACTCCCGCGAGCCCGTCGGAACCGATCGACTGGGCCGCGCTCGACGACGCCGTGTTCAAGCAGTTCAACGCGCGCCTGGAGCTGACCGACGAGCAACGCGACGAGCTCAAGGGCGACGCCCTCGCCGATCACCTCAGCCAGTTCGTGCGGACCGTTTACGATCGCCGCGAAGAAGAGTTCGGGCCTCCGGTCATGCGGCAGATCGAGAAGATCTTCATGCTGCAGACCATCGACCAGCTGTGGAAGGACCACCTGTTGTCGATGGACCACCTCAAGGAGGGGATCGGTCTGCGCGGCTACGCGCAGAAGAATCCGTTGCAGGAGTACAAGAAGGAAGGGTTCGTTCTCTTCGAAGAGATGATCGGCCGCGTTCACGAGGAGACGGTGCAGAAGCTGTTCTCGGTGCAGGTCTCGAGAGAGGAAGAACTCGATCGGCTCGAGGCGCGCCGGAGGCAACAACAACAAGCGCAGATGGTGACGAGCGGCGGAATGGCGCTCGGGGCGCCGGCGGGCGCTGGCGTCTCGTCGGCGGCGCAACGGGCGGCGACGCAGCGCCGTGACGGAGACAAGGTCGGACGCAACGATCCGTGTCCCTGCGGCAGCGGCAAGAAGTACAAGAAGTGTCACGGATCTTGAAGCGCGCGCCCGGCGTGTTTGGATCGAAGACTGGGAGGCATCGCTGATGCAGGTGCGCGTTCGTCGCCGCGTCGTCCGTGTTCCGGGTTACCGCTTTGCCGGGATCGCCTGCGGCCTCAAGCAGAGCGGTAAGAAAGATCTGGCGTTGATCGTTTCGGAGCGGCCGGCGGCGGCGGTTGGGGTGTTCACGACCAACCGGGTCAAGGCGGCCCCCGTCGTCATCGGGCAGGAGCGGCTGGCGAGAGGACAGGTCCAGGCGATTCTCATCAACAGCGGCAACGCCAACGCCTATACCGGTCGCGACGGCCTCGCGGTAGCGCGCAAGATGACGCGGCGGGTGGCACGCGGCCTCGGCATCGACGAGCGCCTGGTCGTGCCGTCGTCGACCGGACGGATCGGGTGCGCTCTGCCGGTGGACCTCGTTCTGGGGGGCGTCGACAAAGTGCTCGGTGAGCTATCGGAAGGACGGTTCCTGGACGCCCTCGAAGGGATGATGACGACGGACGCCTTCCCGAAGTATGCGATCGAGAAGGTTGCGCTGGGTGGACGAGAGATCACGTTGGCGGGAATGGCTAAGGGCGCGGGGATGATCGCCCCGAACATGGCGACGATGTTGAGCTACCTGCTGACCGACGCCGCCGTGTCGCGACCGGCGTTGCGCCGTGCCTTGACGCTGGCGCTGCCGGAGTCGTTCAACGCCATCGTCGTCGACGGGGACACCAGTACCAACGATACCTTGTTGCTGTTGGCGAACGGCGTCGCGGGCAACGCGCGGATCGAAACGGGCTCCCGCGACTTCGAGAAGTTCGCGGCGGCCGTCGCGCGGATGGCGCGCTCGCTGGCGCGAATGATCGTCAAAGACGGGGAAGGGGCGACCAAGTTGGTCGACGTCGTCGTGCAAGGCGCGCGCTCGACCGACGACGCCGTCAAAGTCGCGAATGCGATCGCTCGCTCTCCGCTCTGCAAGACGGCTTTCTTCGGTGGCGATCCCTATGCCGGACGCATCGTCTGCGCGGCGGGATACAGCGGGGCGTCCTTCAACCCCGGCAAGCTCGATGTATTTCTCGACGACGTGCAGGTCGTCGCCCGCGGTACGGAGATCGTCGGCAGGGTCGAGAAGAGGGCGGGGCGCGTCACCGCGAAGCCGGAGTTCACGGTGCGGCTGGACCTCCATGCCGGACGTGCTTCGGCCATGCGGATGGCGAGTGACCTCACCGTCGACTACGTGCGTTTCAACTCCGACTACCGCACGTGACAGTCGCGCCGCGGAAGGACGCTACAACTCGACTTCGCAGACCGCGCTGCAGCCGTCGCCCGACGCGGTATTGCCGTCGTCGCAGCGCTCGTTGGGCTCGCGCATGCCGTTCCCACATACGCCGAGAGGGCAATCGAACGCCACTACCGGATAAGTGCGATCCGTCAGGCATGCCGAGCGGCTGGTGATGAGGTCGATCGCCTGCGTCGTCGTCAAGCCGTAGAGCGACGTAAAGTCGTCTTCGCTGCAACGCCGCACGAGCGCGTCTCGCAACGCGGTGTTGGCGAGAGCGATGCGGCGGTTGGCATCGGCAATGTCATTGTTCTTCACGCGGGCCGGTCGGCGGCGGTACGCGATGCGGTCGAGAGCGCCCTTGCGGACTCGGAACGAATACTCGAACGCCTTGGTCGCCACGGTGGCCAGGGCGCGTACGCACTCTTGCTCGACCGGGTCGAGCTCGCCGTCGCCGGCGGCGAAGTAGGGATTGAACACGGCGGAGACGGCGGCGGATTCCAATTCTCGGCAGAAGGTTACGACGTCGAACTGGACGTCCTGGGCGTCGGAGAAGAAGAGGGTGTTGAGATTGGCTTGTTGGCAGGCCGGATTGATGGCCCCCTGGAACACGGACAGCCGTGCCGCTTCGATGGCGGCGCGGTCGGCCTCCTCGTCACAGGTGCCGCCGGCGATCCGGCGCAACAGGCACTGTCTGCGGATCTGCCACGTCCGGAGGCCGCAGGAGGCGGCTCCGGCGCCGATCTCGAGCTGGCAGCGCGCATCGACCGAGTTGAGATTGTCGCCCCAGAAGGTGAGCGGCACGGCGCCCTGGTGGCCGGCCGTGGCGGTCGTCCAGAGGACGACCGCCATCAGTACCGCGCCTCGGAGCCGAGACCGCTCGACGTGCACCGCTGTCATGAAGCCGGCTATTCTCCGCCGCGTCAGCCGTTCGCCGCCGTCGCGAGGATGGGATCGATCATCTCCTTGAATCCTTCGATGGAACGATTGCGGAGCACCTTGCCGTTGACGAAGATCGTCGGGGTACCGCGAACGCCCACGGTCGAGGCCAGGCGCATGTCCTCGCGGACGTTCTGCTTGACCTCTTCCGAGTTCATGTCCGCTTTGAACTTCTCGATGTCGAGGCCGAGCTGTTGCGCGTACTCCACCAGCTTTTCGGGTTGCAGTGCGCGTTGGTTCGCAAACAGCAACTCATGCATCTCCCAGAACTTTCCCTGCTTCTGTGCCGCGATCGCGGCTTGGGATGCGCCCATCGCGTGCGGATGAATCGATTCGAGCGGGAAATGCTTGTAGACGAAACGCGCCTGCGTCGGGTAGGCGGCTAGCGCATCGGCGATGAGCGGTTCGACTCGAGAGCAGAACGGGCACTGGTAGTCCGAGAACTCCACGATGGTGATCGCACCGTCTTTAGCGCCCTTGATGTCGGACGAGCCGACCGGGAGTTCGTATTTCTTCTCCGGATCCGGGCCACTGGGTCGAGGCGGCGGCGGAGCTGCCGCTGGGCGTTCCAACTGTTTCTCGACGGCGTTCAGCTTGGCGAGGATCTGCTTCTGTTGCTGACTGATCTCGGCTAGTTCCGCCGAATTGTCCGGGGGCGTACAGGCGGAGGCGATGGCCGCGGTCATTAGTAGCAAGCCGAGCCGTGCGATTACTCTCATGGGATCTCCTTCTGGAAAGCGGATGACAGCGATCATGTTTACCGATCGGCGTCGTCGGTCTCAAGGGGCGACGCAGCGAGCGTGCCGTGGCGCCATGGTCGACGTGGCCCGGGTTGGATGTTGCGGATTCTTCCGGCATAGGCTCGGCCCATGCGCGTGATCGCCGGCCTCGCTCGAGGTCGCAGGCTCAAGACGTTGCCGACGCGAGAGGTGCGCCCGACGGCGGATCGCGTGAAAGAGGCGATGTTTTCGATGATTGACAGTCGGCGCGGGCTGGCCGGTGCTCGGGTTCTCGACCTGTACGCCGGCAGCGGGGCTTTGGGGATCGAGGCCCTGAGCCGCGGCGCCTTCCACTGTACCTTTGTCGAGCGCGATCGCCGGGCGGCGCAGATCCTGGCCGAGAACCTGGGCACCTGCGGGTTCACGGACCTCGCAGATGTGTGGACCATTTCCGCGGCGTCGGCCCTCGGACGCCTCTCCGGACGGGATTCGCTCTACGACGTGGTGCTGCTCGACCCGCCCTATGGCGACCGAATCGCGGAGCGACTGCTGCACGGACTGACTGTTGGGGGTGTCCTCGCCGAGGGCGCCGTGGTGGTAGTCGAGCACGGAACGGACGAGAGTGTCGGCGATGTCGGAACGCTTCAGTTGACGCGCTCCCGGCGCTATGGGAAGACGTGCGTGTCTCTGCTGACCAATCACCGCAGAGAGGAATTTCCCGCGACGTGACTCGGAAGGCCGTATACGCAGGTTCGTTCGATCCCATCACGAATGGACATCTCGACATCGTGCGCCGGGCGCTCTGCTCCTTCGACCGGATCATCGTCGCTGTGGCGTACAACTCGGCGAAGGACTCCGCGTTGTTCTCGGTCGAAGAGCGGGTCGAGATGATTCGGGAGGAACTCGTCGATCTCGGCGATCAGGTCGAGGTGGACGCGTTCGAGGGGCTGTTGGTCGATTATTGCGATCGCAAAGGCGCATCCACCGTGATCCGGGGCCTGCGGGCCGTGACCGACTTTGAGTACGAGTTTCAGATGGCGATGATGAATCGCCATCTGAATCCGCGAGTTGAGACCTTCTTCATGACCGCGAGCGAGGCGTACCTGTACACCGCGTCACGCCTGGTGAAGGAAGTCTCGCGGCTCGGCGGGGACGTCAGCGGTCTGATTCCTCATGGCGTGAACCGGCGGCTCAAGGCGCGGTTCGCAGCATCGTGATGCGCGCGACCCGCGCGCATGTGTATTGACTCCATCGACGGGTGCATCTACGAAACTCGAATGGCGTCTCCAGCGCAGGCGGCTGTCATCGGCGGGGCGGAGGTGATGAAAGCGCACGTCCTCGTGAGTCCCGGCCAACTGGAGCTGCGTGAGTTGCCCATGCCGCGTCCGGATACGGACGGCATCGTCGTGCGCGTACGCGCGGCTCTGACCTGCGGGACGGACCTCAAGACCTACCTGCGCGGCCACCCGAAGTTCGCGTTGCCGATGTTGTTCGGTCACGAGTTCGCCGGGGAAGTGGCCGCGGTCGGACCTGGGGTCCGCGGACTGCGTGAGGGTGACGCCGTGATGGTCGCGCCGACGGCGCCCTGCGGCGAGTGCTACTACTGCGCGCGACAGCAGGAGAACCTCTGCCCAGAGGTGATGCCGACGATGGTGCACGGAGCCTACGCGGAGTTCATCCGGGTGCCCGGTCCCGTCGTGCGGGTCAACGTCTACGAGAAGCCGGCCGCACTGCCTTTCCGTGAGGCGGCGCTACTCGAGCCGCTGGCGTGCGTCGAGCACGGATTGTCCTTCGTACGCCTGAGGCCGGATGACAGCGTGGTGATCGTCGGGGGCGGAGCAATCACCCTCCTGCACCTCCTGGCGCTTCGCGCGCGTGGGTGCGAGCGGGTGATGGTCGTCGCGCGTAACCCGCGCCGTGCCGATGAGGCCCGCCGCATGGGGGCCACGGAGGTGGCGCAAGTCGACGTGAGCGCCGTTGGCGAGCGGGTGTTCGACTGGACGGCGGGGCGCGGAGCCGATGTGGTCATCGAGTGCACGGGCCAGGTCGACGTGTGGGAGAAGGCGCCTGGCCTCGCGCGCGTCGGCGGACAGGTTGTGTTCTTCGGGGGATGCGCGGCCGGTTCCGTGGTGCGCTTGGACACGGCGCGTCTGCACTACGATCAGGTCCAGGTGTTCAGTCCGTTCCATTTCACTCCGCGCGACGTGCGGCGTGCGTTCGAACTCCTCGCCGATGGCACCTTGTGCGGCGCGGCTCTGATCGCTGGCGAGCACCCGCTCGAAGACCTACCGGTCGCGCTCGATCAGCTTCGCGCCGGTGGCGGCCCGAAGTATGCCATCGTGCCGAACGGCCGATGAGAGTCGCGCGGCTTTACGACTACCTGGACGTTCGCATCGAGGAGGTCGAGCGACCGTCGATCGGGCCGGGCGAGGCTTTGGTTCGAACGGCCGCGTGTGGCATTTGCTCGGGCGACGTCGTGGCGTGGTACATCCGCCGCAAGGCGCCTTTGGTCTTTGGCCATGAGCCGGTCGGGCGGATCGTCGAGGTCGGCGCGGGAGAAGACCGATTCCGGCCCGGCGACCGCGTCTTCGTTCATCACCACGCGCCTTGTTTCAAATGCCCGCTGTGCCTTCGCGGCGAGTATGTCCAATGTGCGACCTGGAAGAAGTCGTCCATCGACCCCGGTGGGATGGCGGAGTATTTTCGCGTTCCCGCGACCAATCTGAACGACACCCTGATCCTTCCCGATCACGTCGCCGACGAAGACGGGGCTCTGGTCGAACCGCTGGCGTGCGTGGTCAAGTCACTGCGGCGCGCCGGATCGGTGCGGGATCGCTCGGTGCTGGTGATCGGTCTCGGCGTGATGGGGCAGCTGCATGTCGTGCTGGCGCGCCACTACGGCGCGCGGGTGGTCTTGGCGGCGGATCTCGAGGAGAGTCGCTGTGCTCATGCGCGATCGCTTGGCGCGGATGTGGTGATCGACGCGTCGCGGGAGGATCTCGTGGGCCGGATCGAGGCGGCAACCGATGGCGCCGGCGTCGAGGTCGTGATCGTCGGGCCGGCCACGGTTCCGGCGCTCGAACAAGGCATGGCGTGCGCCAGCCGCGGCGGCACCATCATCCAGTTCATGGGCACGCCGCCGGAAGAGCACCTCACGTTGTCAACGTTCGACTATTACTTCCGCGAGTTGAAACTGATCCCGAGCTACTCGTGTGGTCCGGACGATACGAGGATCGCGCTGGATCTGATCTCCAGCGGGGCGGTGCGCGCCGCACAGGTGGTGACCCACCGGTACCCGTTGGCCGAGGCGGCAGCCGCCTATGCAACGGCGGCGACGGACAAACGGGCCATCAAGACCCTGGTGACGTTCGACTGAGAGGTCGGGGCTCGCCACGCGACGCCCGCCGGCCCTTCGCGACTAGGGAGCCGTCGCCTTCTGCTCGAGCCGCCGCGCGGCTTCGTCGGCCCGCTGCGCGGCTTCTTGCGCCGCCGCGGCCGCGATCTCCGCGCGCCTTGCTGCCTCTTCGGCGCGGGTCGACGGTACGACTTCCGGCGACGATGGGGGTGCTACCGTCGCGCCGCACGCCGCCATCATCGAGATGGCGGCGGCGAGCACGACAGATCTGGTACGTTTTGAAGCCGCCACGAATAGTCGCAGCGATTACTTCTTCATCGAGCGGAAGAGAATCGCGTCGGCTTTCTGTGCGGCAGCGGCAGCGCGGTCGGCCGAGGCCTTTGCGCTGCGCGCGGCGTCTTCCGCCTTGGTGGCAGAAGCGTTGGCTCGGGCCGCGGCCGCTTCGGTGGCGGTGGTCAGTGAGTCGACCTTTGCCTGGGAAGCACTATCGAGCTTGACCGTACAGCCGATCGTGGTTGCCATTGCGACTGCTACGAGCAGTCCAGTCATTGAGGATAAGCGCATGAGAGTAGCTCCTTCCTGCGCTTACTTGCGCAACGACGAGCCGAAGATCGCTTCGGCTTTGCGCGAGGCGCGTTCGGCCGCTTCAGCTGAGTCGGCCGCTCTTGCCGCCGCGCTAGTCGCTTCGTCGGCCGCCGCCTGGCACTTGTTGGCCGCTGCCTCGGCGCTGCTCGAAGCCGCCTCGATACGGGCCATCTGGGCCGGGTCAAGTTTTGCGGTGCATCCAGCTGCCAACGCCGCGACGCCCGCGATCAAGATGATGCTCTTCCAAGACTTCATTTCCTACCTCCTGCATCGCAGCGGCGATGCGTCGCAAGGCGGCATGCCGACCATCGACACCCGACAAACGTTGCAATCGGGCGCTTATCCCACAAATCATGACATCCGGCAAGGGGGATTCGCTTTAAAAGTCGCAGTGGCCGCAGGAGTCGTGCCACCTCGACATAGGCAGGTTGGGCGGTCACCTGGGTTGGCGGGGGTAGCATTGAGTTCCGCTGAGCTTTTTGGCAAGTCTGACCGGATTTTGGAGCCGACTGGGGGGCGGAGTGTGGGAGGCCGCTCGCACGCGCATAGAACCGGGTCTGCCGATCCCGGGCAGTCGTCTCGCACTTCTATCGGATGCGCATAAGGAGATATCGGACATGTATGTACTCATTCCCCTGATCGCGGGCATCGCCGCTCTGATGTTCGCCAAGAACAAGACCGACTGGATCGTCGCCCAGGATCAGGGCACGGACCGGATGAAAGAGATCGCCAAGGACATCCAAGACGGGGCGATGGCTTTCCTGTCTCGCGAATACCGGGTTCTGGCGATCTTTGTTGCAGTGGTCGGCGTGCTTCTCGCCATCGCGGGCCTCCTGCAAACCGACTCGTCGATCCTGATCGCGTTCTCGTTCCTGGTGGGGGCTTTTACGTCCGGTCTCGCGGGATTCATCGGCATGCGCGTAGCGACCCAGGCCAACGTGCGGACGACGAACGCCGCTCGGCGGGGGCTCGTCGCGGCGCTGGACGTGGCTTTCGCGGGCGGGACGGTCATGGGGATGTGCGTAGCCGGGTTGGGCGTCATCGGTCTGAGTTTCTTGTTCATCGTGTACGGTTGGATCTTCGGGAACAGCACGATTCCGGAGATGAACAAGCTGATGAACGTGCTCACCGGGTTCTCGCTGGGAGCCTCGTCGATCGCGCTGTTCGCGCGCGTCGGCGGAGGCATCTTCACGAAGGCCGCGGATGTGGGCGCCGACCTGGTCGGGAAGGTCGAGGCGGGGATTCCGGAAGACGATCCGCGCAATCCCGCCGTGATCGCCGACAACGTCGGCGACAACGTCGGTGACGTCGCCGGGATGGGCGCGGACCTGTTCGAGAGTTTCGTCGGGGCGATCATCGGCGCGATGGTCCTCGGCGTTGCGTACCACAACTATTATCTGGTCGTCCTACCGCTGTTGTTGGCCGGCGTCGGCATCGCCGTTTCGATCCTGGGCACACGTTGGGTCCGAACCGAAGAGGGCGGCAATCCGCAGTCGGCCCTGAATCGCGGCACGTTCGGCGCGGCCTTGGTCATGACGATTCTCACCTACCCGTTCGTGAAGTGGATGATTCCAGGAACGGCTGTTCCGGTGACGAACGTGACGGGGACGCTCATCGACCTGACCGCGGGCGGAATCTTCATGGCGACGATCGTCGGTCTGGCCGCCGGCACCGCGATCGGCGTGATCACGGAGTATTACACGGGCGAGAGCCGCGGCCCGGCGCGCAAGGTTGCGGAACAGTCTTTGACCGGCGCCGCGACGAACATCATCTCCGGCCTCGGTCTCGGCATGTTGTCCACGGCATGGCCGACCCTGTTCATTGCCGCGGCGATCGTCCTGTCCTTCTACTACGCGGGGCTGTACGGCATCGCGATGGCGGCATTGGGAATGCTATCGACCATCGGTATTCAGCTCGCCGTCGACGCCTATGGTCCGATCGCCGATAACGCCGGCGGCATCGCGGAGATGGCGAACCTGGACGACGAAGTGCGCGAACGCACCGACAAGCTCGACGCTGTCGGCAACACCACCGCGGCGATCGGAAAGGGTTTCGCCATCGGCTCGGCGGCGCTCACCGCGCTCGCGCTCTTCGCCGCTTTTCAGACCGCTGCCGGTGTCGAGAAGATCGACGTCAGCAATCCGCTCGTAATGGGCGGCCTCTTCGTCGGCGCGATGCTGCCGTTTCTCTTTTCGTCGATGGCGATGCGGGCGGTCGGCGAGGCCGCGTCTGAGATGATCGAAGAGGTGCGCCGGCAGTTCCGCGAGATCGAGGGGCTGATGGAGGGTACGGCCCGAGCGGACCACGCGAAGTGCGTCGACATCGCCACGGCCGCGGCCATCAAGCGAATGGTCGCGCCGGGCCTGTTGGCGGTAGTGACGCCCGTGGTCGTCGGATTCATGGACAAAGAAGCACTCGGCGGTTTGTTGGCCGGTGTGACCACGTCTGGTGTGTTGATGGCGATCTTCATGTCGAACGCCGGTGGCGCATGGGACAACGCCAAGAAGCACATCGAGGGCGGGAACTTCGGCGGCAAGGGATCGGACGCGCACAAGGCCGCGGTCGTGGGCGACACGGTCGGCGATCCGTTCAAGGACACCGCCGGTCCATCGCTGAACATCTTGATCAAGCTGATGTCGGTCGTGGCGCTGGTGATCGCGCCGATGATTCGCTGACATTACGCGCGGGGAGTCCGGGCGCTGTCCGGACTCCCCGCGCTGTTCGCATTGCCGACGCCCGGGGCGCTGGTCGCCAGGCTTCTGAGCGTAACTCCGTTCAATGCGGACTGTACGGCATCCTCGCGCGTCTGCAGGGCGTTGGCGACCGATTCCAAGACGGGGCGGTTGGCCTTCTGCACGCCGTGCATGAGGCGGAGAACCTCATAAACCGGCACCGATTCCGGCGGGCGCGCTAGCGCGAAGCCGCGAGGCCGCACGGATTCGAGCAGGACCCCGCCCGTCACCATCTGGTCGGTGATCTCGGCGACGATCGCGGGCGGGATGCCGGTGCCGCGGGCGAGCATCCAAAGGGATGTCGGGGCGGTGCCGTCGAGGTGCCGCCGGGTGAGGAACACCAGCACGGCGAGTCCGTCCAACTCTCGATCGACGGCGCGGTCGCTCGCCCTGTCGCGCAACACGTCGGCGGGGTACTGCCAGAGGTAGGCGACCTCCGCGCCGACGAGGACGATCAGCCAGCTGAAGTACACCCAGAGGAAGAACAGAATCAGGATCGCGAAGCTCGAATAGATGGCCGCGTAGCGTCCCGAGCTGGCGACGAACGCGGTGAAAGCGGCGCCGGCCAGGTTCCAGCCGATTCCGGCCGCGCTGCCGCCGAGGACGGCGGCGTTCCAGGTGACGTACGTGTTCGGCATGAACCGATACAGAAGGGTGAACGCGATGGAGAGAATGACGTAGGGCAGAATGACGGTGCCGGTCCAAACCAGCCAAGGTGCGTACGCGACCGCGCGCCGCACCATCTCGTATTGTTGTGCCGACGCCGTCAGGGCCAGCGCCGAGAACACGAGCACCGGACCGACGGTGATGACGCTGAGGTAGTTGCGGACCTTGCTCGACCACGTGCGTCCCTGCCGCGCCTGCCAGATGCGGTTCAGCGCTTCCTCGATGGCTGCGACCAGCATCACCACCGTATAGATCAGCCCCGCGATGCCTACCGCACCGAGCAGACCTACTTGCATGCGGTGGACGAACTCGATGATGTGCTCGCTGAGGGCGACCCCCTCGGGCCCCAGCGGTGCAAGCCACCGCGCGAGAATTGGCGCGACCTGGTTGTGTACGCCGAATGCCTTGAGCATGGCGAAGATGACCGCCAAAAGGGGGACCATCGACAAGATGGTGGTGTAGGTCAGGCTCGCGGCATGAAGCGTGACATCGTCGTCACCGAGTTTGCGCCAGAACGCCGCGGTGAGCTGGCCGGTGCTCGCGAGCGCCGCCCGTCCGCGGACGCGTCGGGGCTCGCCGCCAACATCGGCGGCGCGGCTTTCGCTGCGCTTCTGACCTGCGTGTTCTTCGTCCATGGGATGCGTCCGCGGCGAAGCCCGCAGCCTCCGCTATCGAGTGGCCAGGGCGCCGAGGTCGACCTGGAGTGGGCCGAAGTCCGCGCGATGGGCGACTTCGCGCCCGTCGACGCGGATGGAAAGTCCCTCGGGATATCCCTCGTAGCGGGGGGGACCGTCGCCAGGTCGATCCCATGCGATGGTTACGTCGCGGTTGCGATATCGCAGGCCGTCGATGACGAAGTAGGCCCAATCCTGGGCGAGCGGCGCGACCTCGAGGATGTCATCGGCGCGTGGCACGAGGCCGATGGGTCCTTCGATGACCAGGCTGAGCCACATCGAGTGGAAGTCGTGCGAGATATCCGAGGGCTTGGGTCGGGGCTCGCGGGCGTAGGGTTCCCACTGCGAGTAGTATTCGTGCGCGTTGGGACGCCAGGTTGGATCGTTGGGATGGACACCGGGGTAGACCAGGTCGTTGTAGCGCTCGAGCAACTGCATCACGTGTTGTGGGCGAACGGCGCTTTGGTCGTATCGGCGCAGCGCCTGGATCAGGGTTCGGCCGCCCATACTGATGGGGTGTGGCGCGATGTTTCGCGTGAGCCCGTCCATCTCCCAACTCCAGTCGCGATAGTGCCTCTGGCTGGTGATGACCGGCGGAAAGCGCGACCAGAACTCTTCCGGATCGACCAGGTAGCGGAGGGCGGTTGTATAGCGGGGTTCGTCCGGCGCGAGGCCCGTGGCGAACGGAAACAGACCGTGCAGCTCGCGAATCGGTGCGCGGGAGTCGTCGTCGGCGCGCTGCGGGTAGAAGAACCCCGACTCGTCGTCCCACAACTTGCCCAGCGCGGCGGTGCGGATCCGCTCCGCCAGCTGACTGAACTCGGCGACCAGGGCGTCGTCACCGGCCGCGGTAGCCAGCTCGACGAGACCCGCGGCGTTGCCGTACACGAAGCTTGCAAAATCGACGCGCTCCATCGACGGGGGACGCGCGTTCTGGTCGAGCCGCATGCCCGCCCAGTACCACCACGAAAGGATGTCGAGGTCGTAGCCGGTTACACGCGGCCGCTCGCGTTCCGGCAGCGCGTCGCCGTCGCGGTCGTACGCCGTCATCCACGCGCGGACGTCGCCGGCCATGAGCGGCAGGAGTTCGGCCAGAAGGTCGCGCGGCAACGGATGGACGCGGTGAAGTTCGGCGGCCGCCTGCACTGTCCAATGGGAATACGTCTCGCCCCAATAGGGACTGCCCGGTGGGTCGACGGTCGCGCCGTCCGGGGCGAGATTGCGATAGCTGTTCCGCAACTGGGAGAACGCGTACGCCGGGTCGCGCAGGTACGCGAGCTCCTTGAGCTGGGCGGGAATGGCGAAGACGATCGGATTGTCGAAACCCAGTTTGCCCTCGTAGAACGCGAAGTCGCGGAGATCGGGCGGCGGGCCGTCGCGTAGGTCGACCATGTGAAACCGCACGATCCACCAGCGGTAGTACCACATCTTCTTGAACGCCGGATCCGAGCAATCGAAGTACGGGATGTTCTCGGCGAACCATCGATTGTATTCGCTGGTGTGTTCGAACAGCGAGGGCAGGGGAGCGTCCGACGCATCGTCGGCGATCGAGAACCGCACGCCGAGCGCCGCCTGCCGCACCGATCCGTCGGCCGGCAGGTGGATCTGGCGGCTCACGTGGATGATGTCGGTGGGAGAACGTTCGAACCCCGGCGCTTCGAAGTGTAGGAACAGGGGTTGGCCTTGGTACTGGCTCCCACCGAGCATGGGAAAGCGCGGCGCCACCGTCCCACCGCCCGGTAAACGGGGATGCTGGACGATGGCCTCGATGCGCAACAGGTGCTCTTTGCCGTCGTGTGAGCGTGCTTCATACGTCGCCATGACCCGGTCGTCGTTGGTGATGAACTTGTGCTCGTCGATCGCGACACGATCGAGCTGGTAGCCGACGGTGGTGTGGCTCGGAAAGCGGCTGATCGAATACTGGTTGTCGTAGATGACAGCGGGTTCCCCATCGACGGAGAAGCTGACTTCGAAAGCGCGCGGCAGGCAGAAGGTCGAGTGGAGATAACAGAACTCGCCGACCATACCGGCCTGGTGTTCGAGCTTGCGGTTCCAGACCCGCCGTCCGGAGGGGAACAGCAGCTTGTCGTCATCCAACAGCAGAGCGCGGGCGATGTGTTCGGGGGCGCCGCGCGGCGGCATGCGAAACACCTGGTGGCCGAGGACGCTGTCGATAAAGAACTTTCGCATCGCCGGCGCGGCCATCGCCGATTCATTCTCGAACTTCAACCATTCGTTGAACAGATCGGGCGCCGATGTGACCGGCGTATCGCCGGCGTCGACCGGGGCCGCCGTTGCGCTTGCCGAGGGGGGAGGCGGTTCGTCGCTTTGGCACGCCACGCAGAGCAGCAGCGAGATCACGAAAAGCGAATGCCATGGCCGGCCGAGTTTCAAGGACAGTCCTCCCGTCGCGCGCGGCGTGACGCCGCCGTCGCAGTGTGCGCTCGTGCCGTCGTTCCGTAAAGAGCCGCGCCCGTCATCTTGACATTCGTGCGGGGCGAACCGTAAGTCTTGCGGCGAACTCGACATCTTCCGCGCTCTCGTCCACGGGGAGCCGCAACTTTGGTACGGGGAGGTTTTCATGGAAGCCCTGCAGGGAATCTTTCGTTGGGCACACGTCGTGGCCGGCATCACTTGGATCGGACTGCTGTATTTCTTCAACTTCGTCAATTCCGCGTTCGCACCGACGATGGATGGTGAGACGAAGAAGAAAGTGGTCCCGGAGCTGATGCCGCGCGCTCTCTACTGGTTCCGCTGGGGAGCCGCGTACACCTGGATCACAGGCGTTCTTCTCGTGTTGTTGGTGTTCTACCACGGCGACCTCATGTTCGACGATCTCGACGCGACCTGGACTCCGGTAGCCATCGGCATGGTCGTCCTCAGTTTCGTGGGCGTGTTCGTTTACGATCTGCTGGCGAAAACTGTGATGAAGCCGATCAACGTCGCCTTCTGGGGCGGGCTGGCCCTCACGGCCGTCGTGCTGTTTCTCTATCAGTTCGCTGGCTTCGGGTTTCGTGCGATGGCCATCCATCTGGGTGCGTTGTTCGGGACGAACATGGCGTTCAACGTCTGGTTCCGTATCTGGCCGGCGCAGCAGCGCATCATCACCGCGACCAAGAATGGGGAAGCGCCGAACGCGGACGACGTCGCGCTGGCGGGTCTCCGTTCGCGACACAACACGTACATGTCCGTGCCACTGGTGTTTCTGATGCTGAACGCGCACATGACGTGGCTGCCGGGCGGGCCCATCGGCTTGGTGGTCGTCGTCGCCCTCGGCTGGGCGGCGACGTACTGGCTCTACGGCAAAGCGGCGCAGGTCAAGGGCTTTTGATTCGAATTCCGGGGCGGCGGATCCGCCGCCCCGGCATTCGACCCAGTGCAGTCGGGGCGACCCGGCATCCACGTCGCGGCGACGCCCCGATCTCGGAATGGCCCGCGGCGTGAATCCTCGCTCGCGCGATCGAAGCGCCCGAACAAATCTGTCGAGCCCGGGTGCCTCCGTCCCATTCGCGGAGGCGGTGCGGGTTTGGGTTCGCGTTGGCCTGCAGAGCTTTGGCGGCCCGGCCGGACAGATCGCGGTGATGCATCGCATCCTCGTCGAAGAGAAACGGTGGGTAAGCGAAGCGCGGTTTTTGCACGCTCTCAACTACTGCATGCTGCTGCCCGGGCCGGAAGCCCAACAGCTGGCAACGTACGTGGGTTGGCTTTTGCACGGGTATCGCGGCG
>Ga0307505_10000711_pt1 | contig 33635 bp, 18 predicted proteins | sample 23_S_MG_FD_202183 | JGI IMG/M metagenome (GOLD analysis project Ga0307505, IMG submission 202183) | Soil microbial communities from Populus trichocarpa stands in riparian zone in the Pacific Northwest, United States - 23_S | ecosystem: Environmental > Terrestrial > Soil > Riparian zone > Trees... | reverse complement strand
GACGAAGGCATAGTTGACACTATGTTGAGGAGCGAAATCGTCGTTCGGCGAAGCAGGCAGGCCGCTATCGGCTGTCGTAGCAGAAGGGCTGTGAGAAATGCGGGTTAGCCCTCCGGGCGCTCGCGATCAGTGCGCCGAAGACGCGTGAGGCTCTCGGAACTCTCGTGCCGAAAGCCACGTGCTTCGTCGAGGCCGAGACGGCAGAGGGATGTGCCTCGCGAGAGCCCGGTGGGCTAAAGCCCACCGCTCCACAGCAACTCGCAACTCGCCAACTACAACTGCCCCTCTACCAGAGGCAGCAGCAATCGTGCGGCCCAGGCGCGGAAGGACTTGGCGCGGGAGACTTCCGGATCGCGATGGACGCGGGCGGGTTTTCCGTTGCCGCGGACGGTCCAGGCGTTCTCGAGGTGCAGGGCGATCGAATCCTGCAGCTCGCGCGCGATCGCCTCGTCCTCGACCACGCACAGGACCTCGCTGTCGAGGCTCTGCGAGCGCCGGTCGAGGTTGTACGAGCCGATGATGGCGATCTTTCCGTCGATCACGTAGCTCTTCGCGTGCAACGGATCGGGGCCCTTGTACTCGCGCACGTCGATGCCCGAGCGTGCCAGTCGTCGCCGGTACTTGAGATAGCCGGCCTGCGGCAGCACACCGTCCGCGGAACGGAGGGAGTTCGTCACGATCTGCACGTACACGCCCTCTTTGAGCTTCCGCTCCAGGAGCTCCAGCATCGAGCGGGAGGGCACGAGATACGGAGACTCGACGAGGATCGATGTCTTCGCGCCTTCGATGAGCTCCGCCAGTCGCTCCGCCACCCGCGTCCCATCCTCGGAGACGAGCGGGTCGTGGAAAAAGCGCACAGTGTCGACGTCGCGCTGCCCCTCCGACCAGTCCGTGCCCGTGTCGAGCTTCACGAACCGGTCGCAGAGCGCGACGTCGAGCGTCCGCGCCGCAGCCTCTTTCTCACGGTCCGTCACACGAACCTTCAACGCCACCACCTGGGGGCTCGACCACAAGGCCGCGAAGCGACGATCCGCGTCCGCCGCCGACGCCCCTTCCACGTACACGTCGCGGTCCACGTAGTTCTTCTTCTCCGCCATCCCGAAGTACGACTCCGCGAGGTTGCGTCCCCCCGCGATGTAGCGCTCGCCATCGACGACCACCACCTTCTCGTGCATCCGCCGGAACAACCAGCTCGGATGGCGGAGCGTGAGCGGCTGATACACGCGCACTTCCACGCCTTCATCACGCAAGTGCGCGAGCACGGCCTTGGGGATGCGGTGGAAGTTCGCGTCGACGATGAGCCGGACGCTTCCGACCCCGCGCCGCCGCGCATCGCGGAGCAGCGCCAGGGCCGTCAACGTGATGCGGTCATTGCGGGCCAGAAAGTACAGCGCGTGGATCTCATGGTCCGCCTGCTGGATCAGATCCACCCGCGCCTGCGCCGCCTCGCGCGGGTCGTCGAGGATGCGAAAAACATCGCCCGCCGCTCTCAGGGAGCCGAAGAGAACCGCGACGAGGAACAGCGCCCGGTGGCCGCGCATGGGCCTCCCTTGTGCACATCCCGAGCCGCCGGTACGACCGGCAGCGCTGGTTGGCCTAGCCTTGGGCACGTGCGGTCGCTCCGAGGCAAACCCTCGAACCGCGCCGAGGAGACTGTGCAGCAAAAGCAAAGCCGGCCTCGGAGCTGCCGTACGTGCCCAAGGCTATGCCAACCAGCGCAGCCGGTCGTACCGGCTCGCCCTAGAATGCGGGTCATGCTCGAAACGCATCCAGGACGTCCCACGCAACTCGGCAACCTGCAGATCTGGCGGGCGTTGCCCTTGAGAGACCGGCGGCTCGTGGGGCCGTGGTGCTTCCTCGACCGCTACGGACCTCTTTCTTTTGCGAGCGACAAACCGATGGACGTCGCGCCGCATCCGCACATCGGCATCCAGACCGTGTCCTGGTTACTCGAAGGCGAAGTCCTCCATCGGGACAGCCTCGGCTTCGAAGCCATGGCCCGTCCCGGCGCCGTGAACATCATGACCTCCGGAGTGGGCATCTCTCACGCCGAAGAGACACCGCACTCGAACAGAGGACGCCTCAATGGCGTCCAGCTCTGGGTGGCTCTCACCGACGCGCAGCGCAACGACGCGCCCTCGTTCCTGCATGTCCCCGAAGTTCCCCGGCACGAGTACCGTGGCGGCTTCGCGGAAGTCTTCTACACACCGAGCCTCGGCGCCGATGTGCGTGTGCATGCTCGAGAGTCGCTGGAGCTGCCCCTCGACCCCACCTTCGAGCATGCGCTCTTCATCCTCGAAGGCGACGCGACCCTCGAAGGACAACGGCTCGACGTCAACACCCTCTACTACCTCGGCACCGGACGCACCGAAGTCGCGCTCCGAAGCATCGACGGCGCGCGCCTGCTCCTCCTCGGCGGCGTGCCGTTTCCTGAGCGGGTTCTCATGTGGTGGAACTTCGTCGCCCGAACACCGGAGGAGATCGCCGCCGCGCGCGAGCAGTGGGAGACAGGCACGCACTTCGGCACCGTCCGCGGCTACGACGGCCCTCGCATGCACGCCCCGGCATTGCATCGCTTCGCGCCTCCCAATCCCGTGAGCTGATGTTTGAGTTGCGGGTTGCGGGTTACCGCTCGACTCAGTGTTGTCAGTTGACGGTTCTCCGTTCTGGGTGATCCGTCCGAGGCGCGACAAGGCGCAGACAACCGACTACCGACAACTGACAACCGAGTTAGGGAAGCAGGACCACGTCGTCGAACCACGTGTCGAACGTCGCGAAAGTGGCCGAGCTGGCGATCACGACGAGCAGCGCTTCTGTGCGAGAACCGGTGACCGTGGCGAAAGAGAACTCCTGCCAGACGTTTGGCGCATCCGGCCGGAGCTCATGGATGACCTGGCTCGTGTACTGGCCCGAGCAATCAGCCTCCGGGTAAGTGAAGACGGCGATGATGCCGTTGCCGCGCTCACTGCCTTCGCTGGTGCGCACCTTCGCGCCCACGACGTACGGAGTGCTCCGCTTCACGGGGATGCATTGCAACCTCTGAAAAGCGAGGCCGACCACTCCACCGTCCTGCATGAGAATCGAGCCCGAGGACGGACTGCCGTTCGCATCGAGCGCGGACCAGGAAGATGCACCCAGACCGTTCGGAAAGCGATCCTGCCAGGTCCAGTTCGCGACGTTGGTGTCGAAGGTGCCGTTGACGATCAGCGACTGCGTGCGGATCGCCGCGGCCGGCTCCTGCGTCAGATCGAGACGCACGCCCGCGATCGTCAGTGAAGCCGTCCGCCCCTCCGGTAACCCATTTGGCGCCACGGTCACATAGGCCGCCGGCTGAGCATCCAGCGGCCCGCTCTCCACCGTGACCCAGTCGACGTTCGAGTACGACATCCACTGCGCGCAAAGGGCGGTCTGCCCGTACACCAGCACCACCCCGCGCTGCAGCCCCGCCGCCGGAACCGGCGCCGTGTCCCACGTGGGAACGAGCGAGAACGAACAAGCCTCCGCCGGATGACGAACCGCACGCGACCGCGCGAAAGCGGGCGCAGCCATCAGCGCAATGAGCACGAGAGGAACGATGCGTTTCATGAACGTGGAGGTCACGTTTTGGGGGAGGACTTTATTCCAATCGAGCGGGTGGACGGTGGACTTGGTGGACTTTGTGAACAGCTGGACGATGCGGACAAACTCACGAAGAGTTGTCATCCCGAGCGTCGAGCGAGGGACATGGGCGGGCGGGGCGCCAATCCCGTGCCTGGTGCCCCTCCCACCCAGGTCCCTCGCTCGACGCTCGGGAGGACAAACATGTGCTACCAAGAATAGAAGTTCGTGATCAGTCCACGTCCACCGCACGGCCTAAGAGTCTGCGCGTTAGAACACGTTGGCCTCGGAGCGGCCGCACGTGCCCAAGGCTATGCCAACCAGCGCAGCCGGCCGTGCCGGCTATCGGCGGTTGCCGCGGAGACGCACGTCCTCGGCGACGAACGTGCCGCGTCTCATCCGACCGGTGACGCTGATGCGATCTCCGCGGCGGAACCTCGAGTCATCGTCAGAGGCGTCGCTGAGATCGACCGTGACCGTGCGGCCATTTTCGGTCTGCAGGACCAGCGTCTCCGAGCGACGATCCACCGAGACCACCGTACCGTTCAGACGACGATCCTCATCACGATCTTGCGAGAGCTCGTGCGCAAGATCTCCAGAGTGCGCACCCGGGCATCCCGCCCGTCGCCTTCACGGCTGTAGACCGTCATGCGCACCACATCGCCGCGCTGCAACGTTGACGCTCCGCGGCGGCGCCCCTGACTGACGTCCATCACCGAGTCCGGCACCACCAGATCCATGCCGTTCGTCAGCCGGACGCGCTCGCCATTGCGAGCGTGCTCGACCGAAGCGACGGTGCCCTCCACCATGCGATTCGCTTCGCGCCGATTCTGTCCGTCTGTCCTCGATTGACCACGATCCTGGGCGAAAGCGGACGATCCCACCAGAAGCGCTAATGCTCCTGCGAGAGCCACGTTACGGGTTAATGCCTTTCTATTGAACAATTTGAAGCCTCCATTTGGCTGTACTGCTCCATAGCACCAGCGCAATAGCGAAGCCACTTGTCCAACGCTCGGTCAGCTACATCGATCGCCCCACCTCATCGATCCCGTTGCCGGCGCGAATGGCGGTCGTCGCGCGCACAGCGTTTGGACAACACCGGGCAGCCGGATGACCTGTCAGGCAACCTTCCTCCGGCGTTCGTCATCTCTTCGCATTCTCTGTCGCAGCGCTTGGCTCGCTTTCAGCGCTCGCGATCAGGTCTCGCCGAGATCGCAAGCGCATTACCAGTTGCGGTGATCTAGCTCTGATCTAGCTCAGGCGGGAAGGGGATTGGGGAGCAGGGCAGGGATGGCCGGCAAGTCTCCGCGGTAGAAATGCCTGCCACGGAGCAGCCGGGCGACTGGCGTCCCGATCGCACCCGTTGAGTTTCTCACCTCACGAGGCCTTGCTATTGATCTCCTGGATAGCGAACGCGCGATGAACACTGGAAGCGTCAGCCTAGCCTAGCGACAGTCCAGGCGCCGCCGCGGCAGCCGCGGTCCTGCGGCCGTTTCCTGCTACACTTACTAACGTCCATACACCCCGACATGTCATTGGAGCGCGAAGCGCGCAGTGTCAGAGCGGGTGTCTTTTCGAACGAGGCCTTGGCTATGTCAGACATGATGCCAACACCCGATCTGCTTGATCGAATCACGAAACAATATAGGGTACAGAAGACACGAGTGCCTTTGTCTGGGAGCGATTTCGCAGAAGCGTTCAGATCGAACTGGGAGCTCATCGTGGGCGGTGTGACGCTTGGGGTGACGTTCGCGTACCTCGGGCACATTCCTGTTTCGAACAAAGCCGGGAAATTCTTCCTCGACATTCTTGGATACCTCGGCCACGGACTAATCGTCTCAGCCACTGCGGTGCTCGCGTTCGAGTGGGTGTCGGAGGCCAAGAGAGCGCAGGCTTTGACCTGGGCTCTCCTCCAGGCGCTTGCGGCACAGCCTCGGGACAAGCTCGAAAACGCTTTATGGTTGCTGATGGGGCCGAGTTCCGAACGATTCAAATCTCTAGGATCGTTGACCGACCATATCGCCGGCCTCACAAAATCAAAGAACTGGGCGAGCGACGCATTTGTCAGGTTTCTGAGCGAGAGCGCGCTCGAATCCTCCGACAACGCGCGAAACCTCGCAACATTGTGCCGCGAGCTGGAAGATCCAGAGCCTAGAGAAACCTCTTTCGAGCTCGTTCTTCGCGAGTCGGCCAAGAAGACGGATGCTCTTCTGACGAGTCTACTCACCAGCCTTCCGAATGGAAGCTTCTATGACGCCGTTTCAAACGCTCTTATTTGGCGCGATCTGACAGACTTTCAGAATTCTCACACCAGAGCCATCAGGTCAGGCGTCAACATTAGACGCGTGTTTGTGCTCTTTCAGCCATCCGATGACCTCGTACCTGACAATAAAGCAATTAATACCGTGTATCGGCATTTCAAACTTTCAGAAGAATGGGGGACAGGAAGAGGCGGTGCTTCATACGAGATGCGCTTCATCCGAGATATGAAATACAAGGAAGTGGCGCCGAAACTCTGGCGGAAGCTCAACTTCGGTGTCTTTGTGCCACCAATAGCAGTAGGAAAGCCGATAGCATTCGACGTTCGCGAAGATAATCTTTCGGAGTTCGATGTTTTCATCGTCGACGACAGCGATCCGTTCGTCCGAGATTTCAACCTACTTTGGGACGCGTGCGGGCCGACAACAGATGTCACGCTGCGCTATGCGCTGCGCGCGGAACGGATGCGGCGCATGAAGGCCGGTAGCTACTCCGCAGTATCAACGTTTGACAACTGGGCGGACGAGCGACTCGAGCAGCTCGACAAAGATGCTCTGGAGGCATCCACACGAGGCGTAGAGATCAGGCGAATTTTCGTCATGGACGGCAACACCAACAACGAGATGCTGCACGTCCTGCGAAAGCACGCCGAGTCGCGGCGGGACCATTCCAGATACGACTGGCTATTCTGCCACCGCGAGAATCTTCCGTCGAACCTGACAAAGCACCTTCCGATCCCCTATGGAATCTTCGAGGATCGGGCGCCGTTAGGATTGCAGCAGGTGCTGCACGAGACATACTCGGGAAAAGACGATCAAGAGTTTGAACTTGCTGACGAAGTCAGCAATCAAATCTTCAACGCATTCAACTCCTTCTGGGTGATCTTGAAGAAGCAGGAAGAGACCGTTCTCGTGGACCGTTTCGGAGCTGCCGAATCTAAGGAGCTGATGCGTCGGTAGTCTTTGGGTCGTTTGGTGCCCTGGGACCGAACTTCATCGACAGCGGGATCAGACGCTGCTCGTTTCTCGAACAGCATTCGGTCTCGAAGGGTTCGGTGGTCTGAAAGCACCGGCGCAGGATCAAGTCGACTTGTGTCGAGTCAAGATTAGCCCCTCTGCCTCACTTCGCCGTGGTTGCGTCGAAGGGACCGAGGAACTTCTCTCCGTTGTAGTGGATGAGGTGGTCGGGGTTTTCGGCGATCCAGACTTCGGTCTCCCAGGCGATGTCGTTGACGTGGAGCTTGAACTCTTTGAAGTTCTGGAAGGCGGTGATGTAGACGCGGCCGGCGCGGCACTTCGAAAGGAAGGCCTCGAGATCGCGCTTTCGCTTCGGCGATACCGGCCCCGAGGCGGTCACGGCTTCGATGACCAGCAGCCAATTCCTGGCCGGCAGGTGGATGAGCACGTCGGGCAGTTTGTCGTGCTTCGTGATGGGAACGCCGAGCGCGGCCAACTCACGATGTTCGACATGGAGACTCTTGTCGGACGAGTCGCCCAGGTACAGCACCTTGCCGCCGGGCGCGAAACGCGGCGCAAACTGCTCGATGATGGCAGCCTGCAACTCGTTGTGCTTTCCCGGTGTCAGGGTCAGTTGCTGGCCTGAAGGCAACGTCACCGGAACCAGGTGTCGCGCTCTGGTTGCGGCATAGGCCTCGGATAAGCGGCCGTGGGCATGCGTAAAGGCCGATACCTCGGCGTCGAATTGAGCGGTCCCGAAGCTCTTCACGACCGCAAGCGCATCGTCAGTCAGAGCGTAGTCATTCAGTGGACTGGTCGTGGGCCGCGTCGGATCATCGGGATTGCGATCGACGACCCGCGCGTGCTCGAAGGGCTTGAGCACACCCTTCCGAAAATCTTCGCGCGTGTTCTCGGCGTACGCGCGGTGAAAGACCTTGCCCGTGGCGACGAGGATGTCGTGGATTCGCAGCGCCCTGCGCTCGGCGGACTTCCACAGCTTGCGCTCATTCATGTTCGCGAGCACGAGCAGCGTATACGCGGCCTTCACTGACGGCTTTGGAAGACCGAGCGCTTTCAGGATGGAGATCGCTTCGTCAACCTTCGCCATCGCCACCACTCTTCAGCTCCTGAAGGAGCTTCTCCGGAACGTGGAGCGTTTCGGCCACGCTGCGATCCAATCCGGTGCCGCCCAGCGCGACGCTCCGCCCGATCGTCTCGAGCAGTGATCGGGACGGAAGAGGGAGCTTGCGAAGCTCGGCAGCGCTGACCTGGGTGTTGCCGTTCGAGATGCGAAAAAAACGGTCGACGAGCTCTGAGCTCAGCAGCGCGGCGAGCCCGATGGCCTCGTCGCGATGGATCAAGCCCTTGGGGCGATAGATGTAGTTCAGATGATTCTCGAGACCAATCACGCTTCCCGGCAAATCGCCTTCGAACAGGGGGGCCGCGACGAGGCGCCGGTGCTCTTCCTTCGCACTGAATCGCCGCATGATGATGTAGGTGCGGTTGGGAAGCAGAAGTGGATCGGAGTCCTCGTTCGCCACGATGTGTTGCCGCTTCGACGTCGCAGCCGGCCAGCGGACGGCCATCTGTCTGACGTTTTGCAGCCAGAGAAGCGGCACGGTCTCGCTGCTGCCTTCCGCTCGGAGGAACTCCGTCGCCCGAAACGCAACCACCGGTCCGGTCGAGACCTGAAGCCCCAGAGAGTGCAGGGTGTGTGGCCAGGATCGCACCAGCGAGAGGACGTCATCCTCGACATCGGTTGTGGGGATGTGCACCGTCAGATCACGACTCGCGAGATCGACGACATCGGGAAGAGGCACGTCGCGGCTCGCGCTCTCCTCCAAATCATGGACTCCGGTGCTGGTGCTGATGGTGACCCGGGCGTTTCGTTGGGGAGCGACACGCCGAGCTCGCATGACTACGTTCTCCTGCAGGACCTCGTCCACACGGAATGCGTCTCGTCTCGAGGTGAAGAGGTGAACGGCGTCCGGAACGACGGTCGAAAAGAGAACTTCGCGAAACCGCCTGAAGTAGTTGCCGGCGGTGAAGCTCCTCGGCGTGATGGTGACCATCGTTCCCTCTTCACCGAGTAGAGCGGCCATCAGGGCCATGAAAATCGCGTAGATGTTCGGTTGACCGTGGACGATCTCCGCCGCGGCGAGCGCGCGAGGATCCTGCTTCTGGAGTTTGAAGTAGGGAGGGTTGGCGATGGCGATGTCGTAGGGGTGCGCCCGCTCGTCGAACCACCGTCCCGAGAGCCGGGCCCCGTTCTCGAGAACGAAGTCGTTCCGATGAACCACGAACGTACACCGCACTCCGCGCTCGTCGAGCCACCCGGCCGCATACGAAAGCGTGTCTTCGCAGAGGTCCGCGAGTGCAGGGTGCAACTCGAAGGCGTCGATGTGGATGCTGCGAACCGACGGCGGAAGCGATTCGCAAAGGGCCGAGCTGAGGACTGCTGCGCCTGCACCCGGCTCGAGCACCCGCAGCGTCTCCGACTCAGTCGTCATCGCCATGCGCGCCATCATTCGTGCCACGGCGACGGGGGTGAAGAACTGGCCGAAGTCCCTTCGTTCCTGATCGATCGCCGTGGCTGCGTACCGCGCGTGAAGGCGCGCCGCATACTCGGCAGGCCACTCCGCGTGATCGCTGGAAGCCTGGCCCCGAGACGTCCGTTCGACGACGGCGGGAAGTTCGATCATCGCGTTCAGTCTAGCAGCCGTAGTCCGCTTCCACCCCGAGTAGGGGGCGCGGGCATCGACTCGCCAACACGGCCGGCTCCGCTGATTGGCATAGCCTTGGGCACGTGCGGGGCTCCGAGGCTCATGTGCTTTTTGCAGCGCAAGACTCCCTAGGCCCGCATTTCTCACAGCCCTTCTGCTACGACAGCCGATAGCGGCCTGTCTGCTTCGCCGAACGACGATTTCGCTCCTCAACATAGTGTCAACTATGCCTTCGTCGCGAAATCGCCGTTCGACTCGCATCCAAGCCACTCTCGGCTGTCTCGCGACGAAGGGCTGTGAGAAATGCGGGCTAGCCCAGCCAGGTCCAGCGCCCTGGAGGAACAATGTCCGGTGACGTGGGTTGTCCAGTTGTCGGTGATCGGTTGTCTGCGCTGATCGGGCCACGGAAGGACCACCCCCAGCCCATGTTCAAGGAAGGAGCTCAAACGCACGAACGTGTCTCGGACGGACAACCGTAAAGTGCCGTCGATCCAGCGTCGCGACGGTATGGAGGCCGAGCCTCTCGGCAAGCGCTACCACAGAAGCATCGACCGTACCCAAGGGCAGATCGCGATAGCGGGCTACGAGCTCGGCGATCCGGATCCAATCGCTGGGGAGAACCGGTGCGGTCGCGAAGTTTCCAGAGGCGAGATCCCCGAGGAACCGCACTTCTGCTGACCAACCGAGGCGAGTCTCGAGGAGATAGCAGACTTCGGTGACAACCAACTGAGGCACGAGCAGTGGCCCCGGATGGGACTCGAGGAGGTCCAGGCTTGCCTCATGGTCGTCGTCATCCTCGTCGACGTACGCATAGAGCGGTCCGGAGTCGACGATCAGCGTGATCGGCGGACCTCCTGCCGAATGATCTCCTCGATACGGCGCGCCGTGTCACGCCTACCGCTTCGTCCCGCTTTGGCCGCAATCAGGCGTCGCCGCGCGACTCCGCCCACATGAGCCTCGATCGCCTCCCTCGTAACGTCCGCGATCGTGCTCCCGCGACGTTCCGCCTCGTGGCGCAGTTTCGCGTCGAGATCGTTCGGAAGCTTCACCGTGGTCCGCTTCATGGTATGCCAGCATACCTACACCTGTTTCGGAGCGTCAACCGGCGGCGCGAGAACGCTTCGGACAGAAGCACGTTCGCGCTCCGACCTCCACCCACAGGCGAGAGCCGAAGCCGCAACGCCCTCCGATCACGCGCCTCCGCGGGCTTTGACCGCGGCGAGGATCTCCTCGGCGCGATGCTTGGGGACTCTTCTCTCGTAGCCCCAGATGCCGTCGAGCCATTCGGTGCCGGTGGTTTTTTCCTGGCCTTCGGCGACCATGCGCAGGGCTTCGACGACTCCGGGGACGACGTTGGTGTGGCCGTGGGGGTCGCGGCGGGTGGTCCAGACCCAGTCCTGCATGGTGCCGAGGTCGGTGCGGGCGTGGGCGAGCATGGTGCCGAGGGCGCGGAGGCGGTGCACGAGGGCCAGGAGGCCGCAGGTGGCGAAGAAGGAGTAGGGCTCGAGGGAGGCCAGGCGTTCTCGGAGCGAGTTGATGTCGTGATGCGTGGTCACGGCGCCGGGGACGAGGTCGGAGGGCAGTTTCACGCTGGCGACGATGGCGTGCGGACGCAAATCGATGAAGCCGTTCACGGCCATCTGCAAGGCGCGTTGCTCTTCGTCCGTACCGAGAAGTTGGAGGAGCGAGTCTTCGTGCGTGACGATCGTGCCGAGCGGGGCGATGTAGTAGCCGCAGCGGAAGACCGGCGCGCCGCTGTCGTCCTGCACGACGATGGGCGAGCCGAGGGATGGGACGGCGAAGACGGCGTCGAGCACGACTTTCAGCACGGCCAGATGGGCTTCGTCGCGAGCGCCGAAGTTGCCCGGATCGATGAGCGGTTTCAGCGGCAGGAGCTGGCCCGGCTTATCTGCCGTGACCAGGATGCGCAGGTCGCGGGCCAGGGCGTCCAGGTCCCACCCGTCCACGTCGCGGAAGGTGAGCGGCAGCGAGTGGTCCTGGAAGAACCGGCGCGCGTTGAAGGACTTGTCCGGGAACTCCTCGATGGCCTCGATGTCGAGTGTACGCAGGCGATGGAGGAGGATGAGCAAGGCCAGGGTGTGCAGCTCGCCCTGATGCTTCGCGGAGCCGAGGTCCTGTAAGGCCATGGGCTCCACTCCGCTGAGCTGCGCGTCGAGGAGCACGGGCTGGTAGAGAAAGTCGAACACCGCGCGGGAATTGTCGGTCTCGGTGTAATAGCAGATGCCGTCCTCGAACCAGGGAAGGTTCGGGTCGTCGCCGAGCAATCCCACCGTGGCCAGCACGTGACCGAGCTCGCTGACCGAGGCGACTTTCATGACGCGGTAGAGCGCATCCGCGTTGGCCGGGCTGAAGAAACCGTTCTCGCCGCTGCGGATGACCCAGGAGGGATGCAGCTCCTCGCCGCGTTTGAAGTGCAGCTCTTTCGAGCGCGGCGCATCGAGTCGCAGCGTGGCGGGCTTGAACATCTGGAGGAACTGCTTGGGCTCGCGCGATCCACGGAAGAGCTCGTGCGGCGCGTCGCGCAGCAGTCTGACGACTGCACCGTGGAGGGGGATGCGCTCGCGGGTGCGGACTTCGTCGATACCGATGGCCGCGGCCGTGACGAGCATGAGCACGCCGCGGCTGGCGTAGCTGCGGGTGAGGTTGACGGCCTCGTGATGCTTGTTGCGCAGGAACTCGTCGCGTGCGGCGTGCGCGAATCCGAGGCGCAGCGTCGTGCGGCCGTCGGGCGTCTCGTCGTACATGCCGCCGACGCCCGTCGTGTGCGCGACGAGCACGCGCGCGCCCCAGGTCTCGGTGACGGCGGCCAGATCGCCCGCGAAGGTGGTCTCGAAGGCGTGCTTCACCCCATCCCCGAACTGGGCATCCAGTCCCAACTCCTCGGCCACGATGCCCAGGCCGGTGGTCTGGTACGCGAGGATGCTCGGCAGTGGAAATCCGAGGAGGACGGAGCGGAAGGGCTTGGGTCCGTAGTCGCGCAGGCGGAGGAGCCGGTCTTCGAGGAACGAGGTGATCGGCCGCGAGGCATTCACGTAGCGCATCAGCGCCTCGCCGATGGCTTCGCGAGTAAGAGTGCGGTCCGCTCCGGCCAGTTGCAGGAACTCGTCGACCGCGGCGGCGCGATGGTGATGGTCGGCGTCGCTGACGATCTCGAGGCCCGGGATCGGCCGCAGCTCGAACTTCGAGACCGCGACATAGACGCCGCCAGGAGACAGGAAGCCCTGTTCGAAATGGCGCGGCGAGACCGCTGCTCCCCAGCGCGTGCGCATGGTGCGTTTGAAGCGCGACTCGAACGAGCGCACCTCGTCATCGCTACGACCGGTGACGATGAGCACGGGCACGTCGTCGGGGGAGGCCGGCGGACGCACGGTCATCATCTCCTCGAGCATGGCCACCATTTGCAGCGCGGACGAACCGCCGACGGCTCCGGTACCGCCGATGAAGACGTGGACGTCGCGATAATGCCCGCCCGCACGAGCGGCCTCGATCAGTCGCGGCCCGAACCGGCTTTTCTTGAATCGCATTGCCGTCAGGATATCGCGTTGGTTGTCAGTTGTCGGTTGCGGGTTGCGAGTTGCGGGTCTGCCTCTGAGACTGTGAGACCGTGAGGCTCAGCACTCAGCACTCAGCACCGACTACGACCCCGGGGGGCCCGCGGGGTTGAGCCTGACCGTGCAATCCCACAAACGCCCTCCGTCCTGACAGTGGATCGTGGCGTCGAAGGGGGAGATCGACGTGATCTGCAAACCGTTCCAGGGGATTTCGCCGCGGGCGGCGATCACTCTCCGCGTGGGACCCGCGGCTTCCTTCACGAGGTGTGCGAAGCCGCGGCCGGTGTGGCAGCTCTGCAGGACGATCGTGGCGAAGGGATCGAGCCGGTCCAGGAAGCGCGCCAAACGCGCGCGATCCGTGGCGTCGAGCGTGCGGCTCTTACGGCTGGCGAAGTACATCGAGAAGGCATCGCCGTGCGCGGACAGGACGAGCAGCGTGGCGTCGTCCACGTCGACGGCGAACAGCTCTTCCTCGGTGGCCACCTGTTCGCGCACGAGCGTGTCGTAGCGCGCGCCGATGCGCTCGCGGAGCTCGCGCTGATGCGACGTATAGAAGATGCGCCGGAACAGGGACCGCTCCTGGGGATAGATGAGCACCGCCCGTTCGCGCGCGTGCGCAAGCGGAGCGAGGAGAACGACGGCGAGCAGAAGCCGCGCAACCATGGGAACCTGTGAAACCGGACTGGACGAAAATGAGTGTACCGCCGGATCAGGCCGGGAAGAGGTCCTGTTCCGCGGAGCGGTCAACCACGACGCAAACGATCAGGAGAATCGTTTCGGCTCCGAATGCCTGCGGCGGGACGCCGCAGGGCCAGCCGGCGGGGACGCCGGCGCTCCTCGGCTCGCCGCCTCCGGCGGCCTTGTACGGCTACGCGGTTCCTGGTAGTGGCGCTACCTTGACCACCAACAGTCCAGGCAGTACGCTCGAAACCAGTGAGCGCTCAAGATCCCGGAGACAGCACCCAGACATCGCGGACGCGGTTGCTCAACGCGGGCCGTTCGTTGTTCGCCAAGAGCGGTTATGAACAGACCTCCACGGCGGCCATCGCGCGCGAGTCGGGAAGCTCGGAGTCCCAACTGATCCGCTACTTCGGCGGCAAGGCAGGGTTGCTCGAAGCGATCTTCAACGAGTCGTGGACGGCGTTGAATCAGCTCGTGGAGGAACGCCTGACGACCGCCAAGCATGGCCGCGAGGCGATCCTGAATCTACTGCTGACGATGATGCAGGCCTTCGGCCGAGATCACGACATCGCCTTTCTGTTTCTCTTCGAGGGACGGCGCATCCGCGGGCACAACCCCGAGGTCCTGCTTTCGAAGGGGTTCATGAAGTTCATGGGGGTGATTGAAGCGCAGATCCGGCGCGGCCAGGAGGACGGCTCGTTCCGCACGGACCTGCATCCGACCGTCCTCTGCTCGGCGATGCTCGGCGCCGCGGAGGGCATGGTGCGCGACCGCGTGCTCAGCGACCGCAATCGCGTGGAGCATCCGTTCGCGGACGACGAGATGGTGCGAACGTTCGCCGCCATGGTCAACGGTCTCGCGCCCTGACGGTTTTTGGCACACAAGCGAACGGTCGCTGTGGAGCGGTGGGCTTTAGCCCTCCGGGCTCTCGCGAGGCACTTCCCCTCTGCCGTCTCGGCTTGGACGCTGCATTCGACTTTCGGCGCCTATGTCCCGAGAGCCTCAAACGGCTTCGGCGTACTCATCGCGAGCGCCCGGAGGGCTAAAGCCCCCCGCTCCACAAGTTGTCATCGACGCTTCGGTTTGTCGGGCGCCGCAGGACCAGCTACAAACTGGGGTGGATGTCCCAGATGTCGCGGGCGTACTCGGTGATGGTGCGGTCGGAGGAGAATTTGCCCATCCGGGCGATGTTGAGGAGGGACATGCGGTTCCACGCCGTGCGATCGCGATAGAGGTGATCGACCTCGGACTGCCGCTCGACGTACTCCGGCAAGTCGGCCAGGTGGACATACTCGTCGCGCATCGACAGGAGCTTGGCCACGATGGGGCGGAAGATGTCCTTGTCGCCGCGGGAGAAGTGGCCGGCGGCGATCGTGTCCAGCACGCGCGACATCCAGCGATGCTCGGCCAGGTAGCGATAGGGGTCGTATCCGCGCATGAGCAACTCGCCCACTTCGTTCGAGGTCAGGCCAAAGATGAAGATGTTCTCCTCGCCCACTTCCTCGCGGATCTCGATGTTCGCACCGTCGAGCGTGCCGATGGTCAGCGCGCCGTTCAAGGCGAGCTTCATGTTCCCCGTGCCCGAAGCTTCCTTGCCCGCCGTGGAGATCTGCTCGGAGAGCTCCGCCGCGGGGATGATGGCCTCGGCCAGCGACACGCGGTAGTCCGGCAGATAGACCACGCGCAGGTGTTCGCGCGTCAGCGGATCGCCATTGACCACCTCGGCGATGGAGTGGATCAGCTTGATGATCAGCTTCGCCATCCAGTAGCCGGGAGCGGCCTTGCCCGCGAAGATGAACGTGCGGGACTGCTCCGGGATGACGCCGTCCTCGACGATCGTCCAGTACCGATGCACGATGTGCAGCGCGTTCAGGAGCTGGCGCTTGTACTCGTGAATGCGCTTGACCTGCACGTCGAACATCGACCTCGAGTCGAGGGTCAAGCCGGTCAGCTCTTTCGTCAGCCGCACCAGGGCGGATTTGTTGCGGCGCTTCACCGAGTCGAGCTTTTCGAGCAGAGCGGCATCGCCCGCGAACAGCTCCAGTCCGCGCAGTTGATGCAGGTCGCGCACCCAACCGTCGCCGATGGTCTTGCTGATCAATGAAGCCAGGGGGCGGTTCGCATTCAGGAGCCAGCGCCGCGGCGTCACGCCGTTCGTCTTGTTGTTGAAGCGTTCGGGATGCAGACGGTGGAAGTCCGGCGCGAGCGTGGTGGTGACGAGCTTCGAGTGAATGGCGGCCACGCCGTTGACGGAGTGAGAGCCGGCCATGGCCAGATTGGCCATGCGCACTTCACCGTCGGCGATGATGGAGATGTTGTGCTGCATGAGGATCTCGCCCGGGAACCGTCGCTCCACTTCCGCGAGGAGGCGGCGGTTGATCTCCTGGATGATCTGCAAGTGTCGCGGGAGCACGCGCCCCAGGAGCTCGAACGACCATTTCTCCAGTGCCTCCGGCAGGAGGGTGTGGTTGGTGTAGCCGCAGGTGGCCACGACCAGGGACCAGGCTTCCTCCCACGGCAACCGTTCCTCGTCGACGAAGATGCGCATCAGCTCGGCCACGGTCAGGGCCGGATGCGTGTCGTTCATCTGGATGGCCACGCTGTCCGGGAAGCCGGCGTACGACTCGTGCGTGCGGCGATAGCGCTTGAGGATGTCTCGCACGGAGCAGGCCACGAGGAAGTACTCCTGCAGGAGGCGCAGCTCCTTGCCGGCGGCGATCGTGTCGGAGGGGTAGAGCACTTTGGAGATGGCCTCGCCGGTGATCTTCTCGTGGACGGCGCGGATGTAGTCGCCGCTGTTGAAGATGCCGATGTCGAACTCGCCGGAGGCACGCGCGGAGAAGAGGCGGAGCACGTTCACGGTGCGGCCTCCGTAGCCGACGATGGGCATGTCGTGCGGCACACCGATGATGATCTTGTAGTCGGTCCACTTGGGCATGTACGCACCGCCGATGGTGGTGCTGGTCAGCGTCCCGAAGACGGGGATGATCACGGCCTCGTCGGCGCGATCGATGAGCCAGGGCGATCCTGCATCGAGCCAATGGTCGGGCTTCTCGTGCTGGTAGCCGTTGATGAAGCTTTGGCGAAAGAGGCCGAACTCGTAGTTGATGCCATAGCCGAAGCCGGGCAGGTCGAGCGTGGCCATGGAATCGAGGAAGCAGGCCGCAAGACGGCCCAAGCCGCCATTGCCGAGGGCCGCGTCGGGCTCGAGCGTCTCGAGCTCTTCCAGGTCGTCGCCGAGGTCGGAGAGCACGCGGCGAGCGTCCTCGTAGATCCCGAGGTTCGTGAGGTTGTTCCCCAGCGCGCGGCCCATGAGGAACTCCATGGAGAGGTAGTAGAGCCGCTTGGAATCCTGATCGCGATAGCGCTGCTCGCTCTCGCGCATGGCGTCGAGCGCCGGACGCCGCACCGCGTCCGACAAGGCCTGCAACCGCTCCCGCCGCGAAGCTTCACTCCAGACACGCCCCTTGGCATATCTGAGAAACGACTCGATTCCTTCGCGCAGGTCCAGATGGCCGCGCGCCATGCGGGTGTCGGTGTTGGTCATATCTCTCTCTCGCGCATTCTAGCCGGTACGACCGGCGGCGCTGGTTGGCATAGCCTTGGGCACGTGCGGCAGCTCTGAGGCCAAAGTGCTTTCTGCCGCGCAGACTGGATGGCGTTCCGTGTTCAGCGTTCCTTGTTCCGTGTTCTGTCGGGTACCATCGCTGAGCCTTGTCCTCGTCCATCTCTCTCAGGAAGACGGCTCTCTGCGTGGCCATCGCGGGGTTGGTGTTGCTTGTGCCGGCGTCGGGGGACTTCACGCATGCGGTGCGGATCACGGCGGCCACGGGGCTGCTCATGGCGCTGCTCTGGCTGACCGAGGCCATCCCCATGGGCATGGCGGCGCTGCTGCCTCTGGTTGTGTTCCCTCTCGCGGGTGTGAGCAGCGCGGAGAAGGCGGCCGCGCCTTACGCGAACTCGGCGGTGTTCCTCTTCATGGGTGGCTTCCTCGTCGCGGCGACGTTCGAGCGTTGGGGCCTGCATCGGCGGATGGCCTACTTCGCGTTGAGCCGCGTGGGGACCGAGCCGCGGCGCCTCGTCCTTGCGGTCATTCTCGTGACCGCGTTCCTGTCGATGTGGATGTCCAACACGGCCACGACCCTGATGATGACTCCCATCGCCGTCGCGGTCGTGACCGGGCTCGGCAAGGAGGCGCGCACGGCCGAAGCCACGCTCCTCGGCGTGGCCTACGCGGCCTCGCTCGGCGGGATCGCCACCCCGATCGGGACGCCTACCAACCTCATCTTCCTCGGTGCGGCCCGGGAGCTGTTCCCCAACGAGCCGGTCATTACCTTCGCGCAATGGATGATCTTCGGCGGCGCCTATCTGGCGCTGATGATTCCCCTCTGCTGGCTGTTCGTCATCACCACCGCGCGCGTGCCGAAAGGCGCGTCCATTCCGCTCGAACAACTCGGACTGGGACGTCCGGGCGCGATGTCGCGTGGTGAGAAGACGACGCTGGTGCTCTGCATCACCACCGCGCTCCTGTGGATCTTCCGCGCGGACATCACCCTCGGCGCGTTCATCGTGCCGGGCTGGGCCAACCTCTTCCCTCAGGCGAAGATGATCAACGACGCCACCGTGGCCGTGGCCATGGCCCTGCTGGCGTTTCTTCTCCCCGCCGGCAACGAGCAGCGTCTCCTCGGCTGGGAGGAGTTCAAGAAGATTCCCTGGGACGTGCTGATCCTCTTCGGCGGCGGCTTCGCGCTGGCGGACGCGCTCGAGACCAGCGGGTTCTCCAAGTGGGCGGGCGCGCGACTGGCGTTCGTGGGCGATTGGGCTCCCGTACTGATGATCGTGGCCGTGTGCATCGTCGTGACACTGCTGTCCGAGGTCGCGTCGAACGTGGCCACGGCCACGGCCATGATGCCCATCGCCGCCGCGCTGGCCAGCTCGATCGGCGTGCACCCGTACTTCCTCATGATCCCCGCCGTGCTGGCCGCATCGTCGGGTTTCATGCTGCCTGTGGCCACCGCCCCGAACACGATCGTCTATGCGACGGGCCTCATCCGCGTGAAGGCCATGGCCCGTAACGGATTGCTCCTCGACATCGCCGCAGCCATCGTGATCACGTTCCTGATCTTCACCGTGATCCCCTGGGCCACCGGCATCGTGATGCGATAAGGGGGCCCGTGTTTGGTTCTCATCCCGCCGGTGGAGCGGTGGGCTTTAGCCCTCCGGGCACTCGCGACGCAGGAGGCGACGTCGTGTGAGACTCCGGGACACGCATGCAAAGGCGAACCGGCAAAGGGGGAAGCTTCTCGCGAGAGCCGCAGTGGGCTCAAGCCCACCGCTCCACAGAATTCCGCGATGAGCTCGTGATCGACATCAGGGAGCGGGCGCGAGGCCCGCTCCCCGGATCAAAAGTCAGTTGCTGGTGGTGCGGTGGCGGCCGGTGGTGCCGGCGCGAAGAGTGGCTCCTTCGGTGGCGCGATTGCCGGCGCTGTCGGTGCAGGTGACCTGGAGTCGGAGGTCGGTATTCGGGCGCGCGGAGAGCAGCAGATCGCCGGTGCTGCGGGCCGCATCGCCTTCGATGCCGGAGACCGAGCAGCGCGGCATGGCATCGGCGGCGTCGATGGCGTCGACCTCCACTTTCACGGCGATGGTCTGCTCCCCATCAGCAGCGCCCGGGATGAGACGGATGCCATCGATGTGCGGCGCGATCGTGTCCGCCACCGTCACGGTGAAGGAACCTTTTACTTTGCGTCCACGCTCGTCTTTCGAGTGGCAGTCGACGGTCGTCGCGCCGAGGACGAAGCGCGAGCCGGAGTCGTGCGAGCAGGTGATCTCCTGCGTCCAGTCCTCGGCTTCCTTCTCGAAGGCAACGTCCGCGCCGTCCGGACTGGTGGCTTCGCTGGTCACATCCTTCATGCGCAGCGCGTCCCCGTCGTAGACCTCGACGGTGAAGCTGTTCTCGGCACGCTGGTCGAAGTCGTCCGTGGCGATGCAGAGCACGCGATTCTCGCCCATGCGGAAGTCGGTGCCGGAGGCCGGAGTGCACTCCACCACCGGGTCCGGATCCGCGCTGCCGAATGCTTTGACCTCGTAATCGACGATCGCCCCTTCTTTGCTCTGGGCTCTCACCTTGAAGTTCTCGGGCACGCTGATCGCCAGCTTGCCTGTGTCGCGCGGACGGACCATGACGTCGAAGTTCCCGAAGGTGGGATTGAACGACTTGTCCAACGCTTCGCACTGCACGCGGGTTCTGCCGGGCACGAAGAGCTTGCCCGATTCCGGGAAGCACTTCACGGCCAGATCGCCGTCGATGTCGTCACTTGCCCAGGCGTCGAACTTCACGACCGCGCCTTCCTGATTGTCGGTCTCGACTTCGAACGCCTTCGGCAGATTGAGCGTCGGAGGTGTGCCGTCTGTTACGGTCACGGAAATGGTGGCCTCGTCGCTGCCACCGTCGAGATCCCTGGCCACGCAGCGGATGGAGGAGCTGCCGAGAGGGAACACCGACCCGGATTTCGGATCGCAGTCGATGGTGGCCGTGTCGGGATCGCCGCCCGTCACGCTCACTTCATAGAGGATGTTGGTGCCGAGACGGCTCTTGGCCAGCACTGCGAGCAACTCATACACATGAAGCTTCAACTGCGGGCGGCCGGGCTTGAGCACCTTGAAGATGACCGGCTCGGAGTCGCCGGACCCGCCCTTGACGACGACGGAGTAAGTACCGCTCGTGTTGACGATCTCCTGGGGAATCCAACCGATCACGCTGCCGGACGGGCTGACGGCATTGATGTCGAGCTCGAAGTGACCGGCCGGGCCGTCGAACACGAGGAGATCGCCGAGTCCGGTTCCGTTGGCGGTAAGAAAGTACTCGCCACTTTGGACGCGAACGGTGGCAGGGTCGAGAGAGGTGACCGTGCCGGCCATGACATTGACGGCGATGAGCAACATCGCCGCCCCGAGGGCGTTGCGCATGAAGATCCTCCAGCGCGTCGAGAAACGCGCGGTTGTACTGAAACAGACTTCCCACATTGGCACCCGGCCCGAAGTCCGTCCGGACGCCTATCCTGATTGAGGTGGAAGCAATATGCGGACGAGTCCCGGAATCGCTTGTGACCCTGGTCACAGGGAGGGTTGGCGGATGGCGGTGGACTGGGTTGCGAGTTGCGAGACGCACAGATCTTGAGATGAGTGGCTGTCATCCCGAGCCGCCCCCACGCCTCGCGCGGCGTACCTGCGATAAAGAAATAGAAGCCTGCGTACCTGCCACGAGAGCGACTTCTCATCCGCCTTCGGCACCTTCTCCCCTCTGCGGAGGGGAGAAGGCTCTCGGTGTGTGCGCATCGCGAGCTGGGTTCATCATTCATGGAACTGGTGCATCGCGAGGGTGTGTAATCGAGAGCCTTCTCCCCCCGGCTTCTTGGGGGGAGAAGGTGGCTGAAGGCCGGATGAGGGGGGCGATGCAGCCTCCGATGAGTTTGCATTCTGACCCTGCAAGCATGGGGTGCTTCTTGGAAGCGGCGACAGGCCAATGCGTCGTTGAGTTGTCACCACGGCCACCGACAACCGACAACCGACGACAAACTCAGCCTTCGAGCAACTTGTCCAGCTCGTCCCGGGTGAACTGCTTGACGAGTGAGGGATCGTCGGGGCGGATGAGGTCGGTGGCCAGAGCGGCCTTGCTCTCGATGAGTGCGTCGATCTTCTCTTCGATGGTGTTGCGTGCGATCAGTTTCAGGACCTGCACGCCCTTGCTCTGCCCGAGGCGGTGGACGCGATCGGTGGCCTGATCCTCGCGGGCTTGATTCCACCAGCGGTCATAGTGAATGACCACTGAGGCGCTGGTGAGGTCGATGCCCAATCCCCCGGCGCGGAGGCTGGCCGTGAACACGCGACAATCGGGATCGTCGCGGAAGCGTGCGATCTCCTCTCCTCGATCGCGCGTACCTCCGCGGATGGAGGCATGTCCGATGTCGTGGACCATCAGGTGCTTTTCGATGAGATCGAGCATCGACAGGTACTGGCTGAACACCACCACCTTGAGACCGCTGGACATGCACTCTTCCAGAAGCTCCACGAACAAGTCCCACTTGCCCGAGCCAATGTCTGCCCCAAAACCGCCGCCGGCTGACGCGGGGTGATTGCAGATCTGCTTGAGATAGTTCAGCGCCGCGAAGATGTGCACGTACGAGACGATCGCGCCGGTGCGAAGCTGCGCGCGCAAGGGTTTCGCGCGCGCCTCCATGACCCTGCGATAGAGCGCTCGCTGCTCGCTGGTCAGCTCGCAGTAACGCTTGTCGACGATCTTCGGGGGCAATTGCGTGAGCACCTGCGCCTTGGTGCGCCGGAGCACGAACGGGCGCACCAGGCGGCTCAGCGTGGCCCGGTCGTCGACGACCTTCGGCAGGTAGCCGGGCACGACGAAGTCGAGCAGGGCCTTGAGCTCGCCTTCATGGTTCTCGATCGGCGTGCCGGTGAGACCGACCGCCAGGCGCTTGTCGATGGCACGCAGCGCATGATGCGTGGCCGTGTCCGCGTTCTTGATGGTCTGCATCTCGTCGAGGACCATCAGGTCGAAGCGCTGGTTGCGGAACTGTTCGATGCGCGAGCGCACCAGCCCGTACGTGGTCAGCGTCACCGGAGCGTTCGGCAGGTAGGTGTCGAGTTTGTCGCGCCAGTGAGGAATGAGCGAGGTCGGGCAGACCACCAGGATCGATGGCCTCTCGCCTTCCGAGCCCTGGCCCAACAGAGCGGCAATCAGAGCGAGGGCCTGATGCGTCTTGCCGAGACCCATGTCGTCGCAGAGCAGCGCCCCGAATCCGTTCTGCTGGAGGAGCCACAGCCATTGATAGCCGGTGTGCTGATACGGATAGAGATCGAAGCCGAGCGAGACCGGCGACGGCGCGTCGGTGTCGAGCCGGACCTCGTCGAACAGACGGAAGATGCCCTCGCAGGCGGGATCTCCGCGGAACACGGCCTGGCCCCGCAGCGAGCTGCGGATGCGCAGCAACTCCAGTCGCGTGACCAGGATCTGTCCGCGTGGTCCGAGCGTCGCGCCGTCCAGCCAGGCGAGCTGCGGATCGGTGACGTCGATCCAGAGATTGCCGCGGATGAGCGCGCGCACGCCGTCGCGACGGGCGCGTGCGATCGCGGCGGCGGAAACCGTCTCGCCGTGCGCGTCGAACGTGATGGTCACTTCGAGCAGCGTGGCCGAGTCGTGTCCGCCGGCTGGCTCGAAATCGAAGACCACGTCTCCCTCCAGCGACACCGGACGCGCATTGCGCACCGCCTCCGGCGCCAGCGTCTCCGGCAAGAGGGCCAACTCCTCACGATGCCGTTCCACGAACGCATAGACCTCCTCCTCGGGCAGGACGGTCTCGCGATCGTAGGGAAGCCCGGCGCTCGGACGGACTTCGAACAGCGCCACCTGTCCGCCCGCCGCGCGCTCGGCGAACAGCGGAGAAACCGGAGCCGCCGAGGCCAGGCGATTGCCGGTCAGGAAGTACTTGCCGAAGCGCGGCAGCAGAGCGCGGTCGTGAATGACGCCGGCATTGCCGAGCAGGACCGGTGAGAATCGCAGAGCCCGAGTCCGCGTGATCTCGATGCGCAGCGACGGCGTCAGAGTTTGCGGCGCGAGCTCGAAGCCACTGCTCGTGACGATCTCCGGCGCGGACTGGATGACCTGCTCGACCGCCGCCGCCGGCAGCGGAATCGCGGACGAACCCTCGACTCGCAAGTGAAACGCCCCGTCGCGAAACTCGACCGTCGCGCCGCCATCGCTCGCGCGAAGGAACATGTCCTTGCTCCACCGGTACCAGGCCGACGACTCGAACAGCAGCCGCGCCGATCCGGACCCGCGTTTGAGGAGTTGTTGCTCCTGCTCGGTCAGCGCGTACTTGCGGAGGAGTTGCTCGCGCGGATCCGCGGGCGCACCGCCGTCGATGGCCAGACCCTCGCTGAAGGACGCAAACGCGATGGCCCGCCACACGCTCTGCTCGAAGGTCTCCGCCAGCAGCAACCCGTTCCCACCCGTCATCTCCGCCACGAGCACGGCCAGATGACGGCAAAGGTCATACGGCTGCATCCAGGCCTGACACCCGCACCGCCACGACGTGAGCTTGTCCGCGCTGGCCGTCAGCACCGGCCGGAACATCCGCCTGTCGTTCTCCAGGACATCCGCCGTGTACGCCCCGCGAAAGAAGAGCGGATCGCTCACCCGAAACCGCGCGGCATGCGTCTCGATGGTCTGGAGAGTGGCCGCGGAGAAGAACGTACGGTAACGATCGGGGACGGGCATTTGAGAACGCGGCACGATGCACGAAGGGCCCTGAAGTTTCAAGTGGGGGGTGGACTAACGTCCATCGTCCACAGCGCGGGCCAACCCAACGCAACATTGGCCTGTCATCCCGAGCGTCGAGCGACGCTTCCAAGAAACTCCCAATGTTTGCAGGCTCAAAATGCAAACTGATCGGAGGCTGCATCGCCCCCCTCATCCGGCCTTCAGCCACCTTCTCCCCCCAAGAAGCCGGGGGGAGAAGGCTCTCGATTACACACCCTCGCGATGAACCAGTTCAACGAATGATGAACCCAGCTCGCGATGCGCACACACCGAGAGCCTTCTCCCCTCCGCAGAGGGGAGAAGGTGCCGAAGGCGGATGAGGGGTCGCTCTCGTGACAGGTACGCAGCTTCTGTTTCTTTCTCTCAGGCGCGCCGCTGCGCGGCGTGGGCCGGCTCAGGATGACAGGCACTTCATCGCGCAATCTGCGCAGTGTGCGAAGAAACTCGAGGGAGCAGGCCACAACCACCCCTCACCGCGAACGCGTGCGAACCTCCGCGAGGAGGCCGCGGATGCGGGCGAGGTCGCGGCGGTCTTCGCCGTTCGAGGGGTTGTCGGTGAGCAGGCGTTCGTGGATGGCTGCGGCTTGCTCCAACGCACGTTCCGCTTCCGCAAAGCGTTTCAGGCTCACGTACGCGCGGCCTTGCTCGCCGTAGGCGAAGGCCAGATCGTGTTGCGCTTCGACGTTCTTCGGGTCCGCGGCCGCGAGACGGAGCAGCACTGCCATGCCCTGCCGGATCGACTCGAGCGCGCCTTCGCCATCGTTCATCATGTTGTGCGCGGTGGCCTTCATCACGAATTGATCGGCCCAGTTGCGCGTGGCCACGGCATCGGCCGGATCGAGGCGAACCCGGGCCTCCAGCGCGCGCAACGCCGCGTCGTGATGCTGCAGCGCGCGCGGCAGATCGCGGTCCATCTGTCCGGTGTGATACCCACCCAGGCGTTGATGCGCGCGTCCTTTCTCGCGCAGCAGATCCCGGACGTGCGCCCCCCCGGTGGGCACCGTGGCCAGGATCGAGAGCGCGGCCTCATAAGCCTGACGCGGGGTGCCGTGAATGAGCTCCTTCGGAATGGACCTGCCGATGTAGCGGCAGTCGCCGATGGCGGTCCAGGTCCGCGCCAGCGCGATGTCGCGCGTGGCATCGTGAGGGAGCGCTTCCCGAATCGCACGCGCGGCCTCGTGCCGGCTCAACGCCGAGGTCCAGTGCAGTGCGCGCTGCTCGACCAGTCCCATGCGGTCGTGGGCATCGGCCAGGAGCGAGCGCGCGGCCAGGTCGTCGGGATCGTCGTCGCAAACGGCGGCCGCGAGCGACAGGGCCTTGCCATAGCTGGCCATCGCACCGGCCGTATCGCCGAGGTTGGGCGCATAAGGCAAACCCTGGACGTCGCCGATCTTGAGATAGGCGCCGGCCAGTTCCGTGCTCAGGGACGCGTTGCGCTCCGACTCCGTGGCCAGACGGTCGAGATAGCCGAGGGCGCGGCGCACGAGAAGCTCGCGCGCGGGAGTGGAGCCGGGCAAGGGCGCGATGGCGTCATGCAGCTCGAACACGACCGCCCGTGCGAGCGAGCGCACCTCGTCGAACCGGCGCTCGGCGATTCGCTTCTGGTGAAGCGTCGCGGCGAAGGCGATGCACGTCACCACGGTGATGATGATCGCCGCCGCGACGGCCAGCTTGTTGCGGCGGACGAACTTCGTCGCGCGATACGCGAACGTGGCCGGGCGCGCCGCCACAGGATGACCGCTGAGATAGCGGCGCACATCGTCGCCGAGCTTCTCCACCGACCCGTAGCGCCGCGCGGGGTCCTGCTCCATGGCCGTGAGGATGATCGTGTCCAGGTCCCCGCGCAGGGCGCGCAGCCCGGCCCGCGTGCTCGGACGTCCAGGCTCGGTGTCCGCCGTGCGCGTGTCCGCATCGAAGGGCCGCGCTCCGGTCAGCATCTCGAACAGAATCACGCCCAGCGAATAGACATCGCTGGAGGTCGTGACCGCGCGGCCCAGGAGCTGCTCCGGGCTCGCGTACTGCGGAGTCATCAACCGCGTGGCCGTCGCATCCGCGCGCGGCGTCTCGCTCTGCAGCTTGGCGATGCCGAAGTCGAGGAGCTTGACCACACCCTCCGCCGTGACCAGCACGTTCGCCGGCTTGAGGTCACGATGGATCACCAGGCTGCGATGCGCGTACTGCACGGCGTCGCAGAGTTGCAGGAACAACCGAAGCTTCTCGGTGATCGGACGGTCCCGCGCGAAGTCGTCGATGGGCGTGCCCTCGACGTACTCCATCACCAGATAGGGCAGACCGTCCGGCGTCGTGCCACCGTCCACGAGACGGGCCACATTCGGATGCTCGAGAGACGCGAGGATCTGCCGCTCCTGCCGGAAGCGCTGCACGAGCATCTCGCCACCGCGCACGAGCTTGATGGCCACGCGCTGCGAGAACTCGCCCGTCTCGCGCTCCGCCAGGAACACCGTGCCCATCCCGCCATGACCGAGCTGACGCGAGACGCGATACGGACCGATGAGCGTTCCCGCCAGACGTTCGCCCTGGTGCGTCTCGATGAGCTCCCAGACCGAGCGGTCGAGAAACGGCGTCTGCTCGTCGTGCGCGGCCAGGAGCGATTCGACTTCGTTGCGCACCGGCGTGTCCGCGCGCGCGAGGAGCTCGCGGCGCTCGTTTGGCGGCCGCTCGGCAGCCACTTGAAAGAGCTCGCGGACCTGATCCCAGAACGCGGTCATCGCGCGGAGGCGGGGGCCATGGCCCGCCGCAACCAGGCGCGGGCCATCGTCCATTCGCGGCTGATCGTGGCCGGCGACACGCTCAGCACGGCAGCCGTTTCGTCGATGGTGAGGCCGGCGTAGAAGCGAAGCTCCACGACCTTGGCCTGCTGGGGATAGATCTTCTCGAGGTTCTCCAACGCGACGTCCAGCACGAGCATGTCCACACCCTCGGTCGCCGCCACTTCCAGCGCATCGCTGATCGTCACCGGGATCAGCGCGCCACCGCGCTTCTCGCTGTTCCGCCGGCGGGCGTAGTCGACCAGGATGCGCCGCATCACCTGCGCGGACACGGCGAAGAAGTGCGCGCGGTCGTTCCAGGCTACCTGCCGCTGATCGACGAGCTTCAGATACAACTCGTGAACGAGCGCGGTCGGCTCGAGTGTGTGGCCCTCGCGCTCGCGATGGAGATGGCGCTCCGCGATCGCGCGCAGGGGCTCGTACACGAGACCGAGAAGCTCGTCGCGCGCCTCTTTACGCCCCGAGCTCCAATCCTGGAGCAACCTGGTGACCTCGGACATGTTCTGGGATGACCGCGGTCATTGTAGCCCCTGCGTCTGGCCGAGGACGCCTCGGCCCCGGTTGTCACCGGGTCGTTGCCGCGATCTTCACAAGACAGTTTCGCTCTGAGGTGCTGTCATCCCGACGCTGTTGTCGGTTGTCGGTTCTCAGTTGGGAGGTGATCCTTTTCACGGCGCGATCGGGCGCAGACAACCGATCACCGACAACGGACAACAGTGTCGGGCGGGGCGGGAAGCCGCCCTACGGTAGAGTCCGGTGACGAAAAGTTTCCTCTTTTGCGCGATCTTTAGAAAGAGAGGAGCTTCCCTTCATGGCGAGACTGCGTCACGCGCTGTTCGTACTGTTCATGCTCACTTCCCTGACGGCCCTCGGTCAATCGGCCGATCAACAGATGCTCAGCGCCACCGATTCACCGGATCCGGTCGTTCCCGGCAACAACGTGACGTACACGATCTCCATCCGGAACAACGGCCCCGACCCCGCAGTCAACGGAGGCCTCAATGCCAACATCAGCGCGAACCTGAGTATCGTCTCAATGAACGCTTCGGCCGGCTTCACGTGCTTCGCGCTCGGCAACAATCTGAGCTGCACCAATCCGTCGTTCCCCTCCGGCACCACCGCGACCTTCACCATCGTCGGCCAGGTCGCGGGCCACCTGCTGAATTTCCCGGACGGCTCGCTCTCGTCGTTCTTCTTCACCTCGGGGACCACTCCCGACCCGAACAACGGGAACAACAGCAGCACCGTCACCACGAACTACGACTCTCCGCAGATGGACCTGGCTCTGACCGTGTCGGACTCGCCGGATCCCGTGGCGCCCGACGGCGACATCACCTACACCGTGAATGTCACCAACAACGGACCGGACCCTGCGAGCAGCGTCAACTTCAACGTCTACAACAACAACACGCTGCGCTTCCAATCGGTCACCACGCCATCGGGCTGGAGCTGCATCCCGCCCGCGGTCGATGCCGCACCGGTCTTCACTTGCACCAATCCCAGCTTCGCCGGCGGCGCGAGCTCCACCTTCACCGTCGTGCTGCGTGCATACGACGAAGTCCTCGGCGTCAACGACGGCACCGTCTCGGCGGTCTTCAGCGTCAACGGAACCGGCGACGACACGAACGACAACAACAATACCGAGACGGAGGAGACGCTCTACTCGACCTCCGACGCAGACATGGCCATCGTCTCCGTCACGGACTCGCCCGATCCTGTCGGTCCGGACGGCGACATCACCTACACCGTGCAGGTCGCGAACAACGGCCCGGACGCGGCCACCAACGCGACGATGAGCGTCTACAACAACAACTCGCTGCGCTTCCAGTCCGTCTCCGCACCTGGAGGCTGGAGCTGCGCCGCACCCGCCGTCGACGCCGCACCCATCTTCTCCTGCACGAATCCGAGCTTCGCCAACGCGGCCTCCGCGACCTTCACCGTCGTACTGCGCGCGTACGACGAAGTCCTCGGCATCAACGACGGCACCGTGAGCGCCGTGTTCACCACCGGCAGCAGCCTCGCCGATCCGAACAACGCCAACAACAGCGAGACCGAGAACACGGCCTACTCCACTCCCGACGCGGACCTGAGCGTCACCGCCTCGGACTCGCCGGACCCCATCACCCCGGATGCGAACATCACCTACACCGTGACCGTCATCAATGCCGGACCGGACTCGGCCTCGGCCACGCTGAGCGTGCCCATGAACGGCACGTCCCGCTTCCAGTCGATCACCACTCCGGGCGGCTTCAACTGCACCGGCGTCCCCGCGATCGGCGGCTCGGCGAGCTTCTCCTGCAACAATCCGGCATTCGCGAGCGGCGGGAACGTCGTCTTCACCGTCGTCCTCAGCGCCGAGGTGGCTTACTACGGGAACATGGACCAGACCATCGTCCAGAGCTTCGTCGTCACCGGAAACGTCGCCGACCCGAATTCCAACAACAACGGCGTGAACGTCTCGACCTCCTATCAAGTGCCGGACGCCGATCTGGTCGTGACGAACTCCGACAGCCCCGATCCCGTATCGCCCGGCGGCACGATCACCTACACGCAGACGCTCTCCAACACCGGGCCCGACACCGCCGTCGACGCCACGATCTCCTCGGTGATCCCCTCGTCCGCCGGCTTCGTCTCCATGAGCGCACCCGGCGGCTTCACGTGTACGACTCCCGCGGTGGGCGGCAACGGCGCGGTCTCCTGCACGAACCCCTCGTTCCCCAACGGTGCGTCGGCGAACTTCACGCTCGTCGTCGAAGTGCTCGCCACCTCGGGCACGGTCCTCAACACCGCGCAGGCGGGCAGCCCGACGCACGATCCGGACACCACCGACAACTCCGCACAGGTCAGCACCACGATCCTCACCCCGCTCATCGCAGACCTGGGCATCACCAAATCGACCACCGCGGACAGCGCCGCGGTCGGAGCGACCGTCGCCTACACGATCACTCTGACCAACAACGGCCCTGACGCCGCAGCGAACGTCGTCGTCACCGACAACCTCCCCGCGGAATTGCTGTTCCAGTCGATCAGCGTGCCGGCAGGCTTCAACTGCACGACGCCCGCGGTCGATGCGACGGGCACGATCACTTGCACCGCGGCCACGTTCGCCAGCGGCGCGACGGCCGTGTTCACGCTCGTGGTCGAGCTGACCGGCAGCGCCGCCGGCCCGATCAACAACACCGCGACCGCGAGCAGCGACACGGACGACTTCACTCCCGGCAATGACAGCGGCGCGGCTCCGCCGGTGACGGTCGGCGGCAGCAGCGGCGATGCGGACCTCGCGATCTCCAAGACCACGGCGACCACGACCGCCGGCCCCGGCGACACCATCACGTACACGATCAGCGTCACGAACAACGGTCCCGACGCCGCGAACGACGTCGTGGTCACGGACACGTTGCCGTCCTCGCTGCTCTTCCAGTCCCTCACGCCCGCGGCAGGGTTCACCTGCACCACTCCCGCCGTAGGAACCACCGGCAGCATTACCTGCCTCGGCGGTCCAATCGCCAACGCCGCCACGGTCACCTTCACGCTCGTGACGACCATCTCTCCCAGCGCCAGCGGCTCGATTGCGAACAGCGCCAGTGTCGCCGGCAGTGACGCCGACTCCAACGGCTCGAACTCCAGCGTCGTCTCACCGGGCATCGTCGTGGCCACGGCGGACGTCGCGATCAGCAAGACCACCAACGCCTCGCAGGCCGTCACCGGAGACACGATTACCTACACGATCACGGTGAGCAACGCCGGTCCTGATTCGGCGCAGAATGTCGTCGTCACCGACAACCTCCCGAGCGGCCTGCAGTTCGTCAGCGCAGTTCCGTCCCAGGGATCCTGCTCCGGCACCGATCCCTTCACCTGCAACCTCGGCACACTCGCCGCGAGTTCCTCCGCCACCATCACCCTGCAGGTCCTCGTCACCGCCACCAGCGGCACGATCAGCAACACCGCGAGCGTGACCAGTGACACGGACGACGGCGATCCCGCCGACAACAGTTCCACGACGCCAGTCATCCCCGTCACCTCCGGCGAAGCCATCGCCCCGATCCCCACTCTCTCCGAGTGGATGCTCCTCGCCCTGGCCACGATGCTCGCCGCCGCGGCAGCACTGAAGATCAGAAGTTAGCCATCGACGAGGAGCGCCGGCGTCCCCGCCGGCTGGCCCTGCGGCGTCCCGCCGCAGGGCCAAGTACCGGTACGAAACGTTCGATGACCACTGTGGAGCGGTGGGCTTCAGCCCTCCGGGCGCTCGCGATGAGCGTGCCGAAGCCGGGTGACTCTCTCGCGACACTCTCGCCGAATGAGCCGCGTGCAGCGTCGAAGCCGAGACGGCAGAGGGGAAGTGCCTCGCGAGAGCCCGGAGGGCTGAAGCCCACCGCTCCACATCGCCCGTACCGCTGACGCGGCACCCCCCGGCCGCTCTAGATGTCCAAACTCCAGGGTACCGCGTAGCGGTACAACGTCCTTCGCGCACTGCGCGCTCCTCCGCCCGGGGGCGAGACGCCCCCGGGCCAGCCGGCGGGACGCCGGCGCTCCGCGAGCGAACTCGTAACTCACAACTCGCAACTCGCAACTCGCAACTCGCAACCCCCCTTCGCAACCAGCGGACTACACTTGCGCGCATGCGATCCGTTCTCGCTGCGCTCGTCCTCCTCGTCGCGTCTCACCTGCATGCACAGGAGCGGACGCTTGTGTGGGGCGCTCTCGACGTCGTTGCGAAGCTCGAGAACGACGGCACGCTGCGCATCTCCGAGCGTCACCGCATGCGCTTCGACGGCGACTGGAACGGTGGCCAGCGCGAGTTCCGCGTCGCGCCTGGGCAGGAGCTCTCCTTTGCCGGCATGAGCCGGGTCGAGGCCGACGGCGTCACGCGTCCGATGGCGGAAGCGCGCGGCGAGGGGATCAACCTGCACGAGTACCGTATGGCCGGACAGACCCTCCGGTGGCGTGCGCGTGAAGCGTCTGACCCGCCCTTTCGCAATGAGGAGCGCATCTACGTCATCGCCTACTCGCTTCGCAACATCGTCGAACGAAAGCCGGAGCACTATGTTCTCGATCACGACTTCGCGATCCCCGATCGCACCGGCGTGATCGAATCGCTCTCCGTAAAACTCGAGCTCGATTCCGCGTGGCAGGCACCGGCCGGCTTCGTGCCCCAGTTCGAGCGCACGAACGTGCCTCCCGGCGACAGCGCGATCCTCACGGTGCAATTGCAATGGACCGGTGAAGGCCAGCCGCAGTTTCTCGCCTCGGCCGTGCCCGTGAACACCACTCCCGCGGCACCCACCACGGCCGCCCCTATGACGCCACCGGCACCACCAGTGCCACCCGTTTCGCTCTTATCCAAGCTGGCCGCCCTCGCCGCGTTCCTGTTGGTCGGCGCCGGCCTGACCACTCTCTTCCTCCGCCGCGAGAAAGCGCTGGGTCGGTTTGCACCGACGCCGCAGGTCACGCCGGAGTGGCTCGAAGAACACCTGCTCGCGCATCGCGCGGAAGTCGTCGGCGTGGCTTGGGACGGCGCGACGGGTCCGGGAGAAGTGGCGGCGCTGATCGCCATCATGACCGCCGAGGGCAAGATCGAGAACCTGCCGGGTGCTCCGAAACTGCGCCTGCTCGTGCCGCGCGAGAGTCTGTCCGACTACGAGCGCGGATTCGTGAATGCCCTCTTCATCCAGGGAGACGAGATCGATCCGGAGACACTGCGACTGCATTACCGCGAAACAGGATTCCAGCCCGCGAAGAGCATCGCCGCGCCATTGAGTGCCGCCGCGGTCAAGCTCGTCGGCAACCAGAAGACCGTCTCGTGGGCAGTGGGGTGCGTCGGATTCGTGTTGGCCCTCTTCGTCTTTCCCATCATGGCCATCGGTTTCGCGCTCACTTTGGTCGCCGCGGCCAGGTATCGCTCCAGCCTCGCGCGGCCCGGATTGGCCGCAGCCATTCCCTTGCCGCTCCTGCTGGCCGCTCTTTTTCACACCTACATCCACGTCTCCCTGGGCTGGCTGACCGCGAACCTCATCGCCGGCGCATTCCTGTTCGCGGTCGCCCTGCGACTGGCTTCGTGGAGAGGATCCAGGGAGGAGTTGCGCAGACTCCTCGACTTCCTGGCCGCACGCAACTTCCTTCGCCAGCGCATCGTGCAGCGCGATCCCGAAGTCGATCCGCGCTGGATCCCCTACATGCTCGCCTTCGGACTCGTGCCGGACGACCGCTGGTCGGTCGCCGCGGCATCGCGTCCGCAGAACATGCATTTCGACACCAGCAATGCACGCCACGGCTACTCGTCCCCTGCATCTCCCAAAGGTGTTCCAGCGCCAGTCTTCACGCCCGCCGGTGGCGCCTTTGGCGGTGCGGGCGCCACGGGGAGTTGGGCCTCCATCCAAACCTTCGCCTCCACCGTCGCAGCAACGCCCACGCGCAGCGCGAGCAGCAGTTCGTCGTCGAGCGGATCCGGATGGAGCTGGTCGAGCTCCGGCAGTTCGAGCTCCAGCTCCTCGCGCAGCAGCAGCTCGAGCAGCAGCCGCTCCGGAGGTGGAGGCGGAGGAGGTTGGTGAATTTTTTCAATCGGAACGGGCCGGCACGGCCGCCAGGTCCCTCGCTCGACGCTTCAAAGAAGCACCCAATGTTTGCAGAGTCAGAATGCAAACTCATCGGAGGCTGCATCGCCCCCCTCATCCGGCCGATGGCCACCTTCTCCCCCCAAGAAGCCGGGGGGAGAAGGCTCGCGATTC
>Ga0307505_10000710_pt1 | contig 33646 bp, 38 predicted proteins | sample 23_S_MG_FD_202183 | JGI IMG/M metagenome (GOLD analysis project Ga0307505, IMG submission 202183) | Soil microbial communities from Populus trichocarpa stands in riparian zone in the Pacific Northwest, United States - 23_S | ecosystem: Environmental > Terrestrial > Soil > Riparian zone > Trees... | reverse complement strand
CCTTGCGACAACCTGATTTTGAGTCAGGCGCGTCTACCAGTTCCGCCACGGGGGCACGCGGCGGCGATATAGAGCATGAACCCGAAAAAGGGGGAACCGGTTTTTGAAAGCCGCCGCGCCCGCTTCCATCAGCGGGCGCCACGAAGCGGCTCTAGCAGGCCGAGTTGCAGGACGCGGTGCGGCTCAGGACCTGGACTTCCACATTGGCGACGCCACGGCCGATCATGCCGAGCTGCTGCGCCGCGCCGCGCGAGACGTCGATGATGCGGTCCTTGATGAACGGACCGCGGTCGTTGATGCGCACCACCACCGAGCGGTGCGAGCCGAGATCGGTCACGCGCACCTGCGTGCCGAATGGCAACGTCCGGTGCGCCGCGGTCATCCCGTTGGGATTGTAGGTTTCGCCGCTCGCCGTCTTGGTACCGTGGCCGTAGAACGATGCCTTGCCGCGCATGACAGTCTCGGCCGAGACAAGCGTGGGAATGAAGAACGCGCCGAAGCTAGCCGCGACGGCTGCGCATTGAATCAAAGATCGCATATGCCCTCCGCTGATGCGGTGGCCCATCGCGCCTGAATGGGTCGTTCCTGTGGCGATGAAGAAAAGTCGCGACTATCCGTCGCGATGTTCCAGTGAACAACATGGGCTGGTCGGAAAGGTTCCCGTGATTCGACAGGAAACGCCCGCCACGATATGCGGGGACGCATGACGACTTCCGCCACGCTCGCCGACCGCGTTCGCACGCAACCGCTGTCCGCTGCGGCCTTCGCAATCGCGGCTGTTGCCGCGCTGACGCTCGCCGGCGCGTGGTTCTTTGAACTCGTGCTGAAGCTGGAGCCCTGCCCGCTCTGTCTCGACCAGCGCATTCCCTATTACATCGCGGTGCCGCTCGGCATCCTTGTTGGCCTCCTGCGCAACGCAAGCCTCGCGCGGCTCGGCCTCGCGCTGCTCGGCGCGGTCCTGCTCGTCGGTGCGGGCTACGGCGTCTATCACGCCGGCATCGAATGGGGCTTCTGGGAAGGCCCCGCCGCCTGCGCCGCCGGCGCGGTGACCACGCCCACCGGCGACATTCTCTCTTCGCTCAAGGCGACGCAGCGCGTGGTTTCGTGCAGCGAGGCGGCATGGCGCTTTCTCGGCCTCTCGCTCGCGGGATATAACGTGCTGATCGCGGGCGGGCTTGCGGTCTTCGCGTTCTGGACCGCGCTCGCCCGCCCGAACAAGAACGCCTGAAGAATTGCCGGGGAGGTTTCGTTGAGAACTCGTGTCGCCATCCTGCACAAGACGAACGTCGACTTCCCCTATTCGAAATCGAAACCGATCTCGATCGAAACGATCGACCTCGACGGGCCGGGCCCGGGCGAAGTGCTCATCAGGATGGCGGCGGCGGGCCTCTGCCACTCCGACCTCTCGGTCGTGAACGGCGACCGTCCGCGCTCGCTCCCCATCGTGATCGGCCATGAATGCTCGGGCGTCGTCGAGCAGGTCGGCGTCGGCGTGAACGACCTCCAAAAAGGCGACCACGTCGTCATGGTGTTCATGCCGAGTTGCGGCCACTGCAGCCCGTGCGCCGAAGGCCGTCCCGCGCTCTGCGAGCCCGGCATTGTCGCCAATACCGCGGGCACGCTCATTTCCGGCGAGCGCCGCTTCAAGCGGCAAGGCGTGCCGGTCAACCATCAGGTCGGCGTTTCGGCCTTCTCCGAATACGCGGTGATGTCGCGCCGCTCGCTGGTCAAAATCGACAAGGACCTGCCGCTCGATCTCGCGGCCCTCTTCGGCTGCGCGGTGCTGACGGGCACGGGTGCCGTGATGAACTCCGCGAAGGTCCCACTCGGGGCGACGGTCGGCATCGTCGGCCTTGGCGGCGTGGGCCTGTGCGCGATCCTCGGCGCCATCGCGGCGGGCGCCTCGCGCATCGTCGCGGTCGATCTGCTCGACCACAAGCTCGGCCTCGCGCGCCAGCTCGGCGCTACCGACGGCTTCAATTCGTCGAACCCGGATCACGTCGCGGAAATCCGCGAAGCGACCAAGGGCGGGCTTGAATATGTCGTCGAGACCGCGGGCTCCGCGAAAGCGATGGACACCGCCTACAAGATCACGAAGCGCGGCGGGACGACCGTGACCATCGGCCTGCCGCCGCCCGACGCCGCCCTCTCCGTTCCGCTCGTGCAGATGGTGGCGGAGGAGCGCACGGTGAAGGGCAGCTACATCGGCTCCTGCGTGCCGGTGCGCGACATCCCGCGCTTCATCTCGCTATGGCGGCAAGGCAAGCTGCCGATCGACCGGCTGCTGAGCGACCGCATCAAGCTCGACCAGATCAATGAAGGCTTCGAGCGCCTGCGCGTCAGCGACGTCGTGCGGCAGGTGGTGGTGTTCTGAGTACGTTCGTCATGGCCGGGCTTGTCCCGGCCATCCACGTCTTTAAAAATATCGCAGCCCTAAAAACGTGGATGCCCGCGACAAGCGCGGGCATGACGAAGAAATTCTTGAATCGCTCGCATCAAGGCTCCAGCTCGGTGTCCCAGTAGAGATAATCGAGCCAGCTCTCGTGCAGATAGTTCGGCGGAAACAGCCGTCCGTTCCGGTGCAGGTCGTTCACCGTCGGCTGGAACGGCAGTTGCGCCGGCCACATGCCCGCTTTCTCCGGCGCGAGCCCGCCCTTTTGCAGATTGCAGTCGGAGCACGCCGTCACGACATTTTCCCACGTCGTCTGCCCGCCGAGCGCGCGCGGCACGAGATGGTCGAAGGTCAGGTCCTGCCGCGCGCCGCAATACTGGCAGGAGAAGCGGTCGCGCAGGAATACGTTGAAGCGCGTGAAGGCCGGATGCCGCGGCGGCCGCACATAGGTCTTGAGCGACACGACGCTCGGCAGCTTGAATTCAATCGAGGGGCTGTGAACCGCCTTGTCGTAATGCGCGACGATATTCACGCGGTCGAGGAACACGGCCTTGATCGCGTCCTGCCACGACCAGATCGACAGCGGGTAATAGCTCAGCGGCCGGTAATCGGCGTTCAGCACCAGCGCCGGCCAGGCCCCCGACGTAACCGCGACGTTCACATGCGACTCCCAACCGCCGTCGGCAACTCGGGTCGCGAAAGAACCCCGCCTTCGGTGGATTCTTGTTTTGTCTATTATACCGGCTTGGCGTCGGTTTTGTGAAGCGGCACGGACGCTTAGCGTTTGCGTGCAAATGCCTTCGCGAGAAACTGCCCGCCGTGCCGCAATCCCTCGCCGTCGATGCCGTGCCCGACTCCGTGGGATAAGTGCCATTCCACCGGCACTTCCGCCGCCGACAGGAGCTGTGCCGACGCGAACAGGGCCTGCATGGGAATGAGGTCGTCGCGGGTTCCATGCACGAGCAGCACCGGCGGGCGCGAGCGGATTTCGGATGCGGCGAGGTCGGGGCCGTCCTCGCTGTCGGGCGTGATGTAGATGCCCGAGTAGCCCACGATTGCCGCCGGCGCGGCCGCGCGGCGCAGACCCGCATGCAGGGCCATCATCGTGCCCTGGCTGAAACCGACCAGCGCAAGCGCATCGGATGTCAGCTCGCGCCGTTGCAACTCCGCGTCGAGAAAACCTTGCAGGACGGGCGCGGCCTGATTCACGCCGCGCCAGCGCTCGTCGGGATTGCGGAAGGTGAGTTCGAACCACTGCCGTCCCATCGGCGCGCCGCTACACGGCTCCGGTGCGTGCGGCGAGACGAACGCCGCGTCCGGCAACTCGTCCTGCCATTCCTGCCCAAGCGCGATCAGGTCGTTGCCGTCAGCGCCATAGCCGTGCAGGAAAACGACGAGTTGCTTTGCCTTGCCCGAGCGCGGCTCGAGGCGCGGCCCGTCGAGTGCAGCGGCCATGAATGAACTTCCTTATTGCGATGGCTGGATGGGGACGGCGTCGCGCCGCTTGTTCGCCGCATAATAAGCCCAGAGGATGCGCGCCGCCACGCCCCGGTAAGGCCGCCACGCCTCCGCGATTTTCTCAAGCTGCTTCGCGGTCGGACGCTTGCGCTTCCGGTACGCGATGCGCGCCGCTTCCTGCAACGCGAGATCACCCGCGGGAAACGCGTCGGCGTGCCCGACGCAAAAGAGAAGATAGATGTCGGCGGTCCACGGACCGATGCCCTTGATCGCCACGAGCTTCGCGTGCGCTTCATCGGCGGGCATGTCGTGCAGCGCATCGAGGTCGATGCCACCGTTACGCACCGTGCGCGCGATCTCACGGAAGGTCTTGATCTTCGGCAACGACAGGCCGGCGCGCTGCAGCTTCGGCGTGCGCGCCGACAGGATGGCGTGATGGTCGAACGGCTTGAACGCGATCTCAAGCCGCCCCCAGATCGCCGCGGCACTCGCCGTGGAAAGCTGCTGCGAGCAGACGATCGACGCGAGCCCCGCGAAGCCCCCGGCCCGCCGCCGCAAGGGCGGCGCACCGCCCACCGCGATCAGCTCGGCGATCTTCGGATCGAGCGCGATCAGCCGTTCGACGGCGCCGGTCAGATCGGATTCATGGTCGATGCGGGAGATCATGGACAGCCGGAAACAAATACAACTAGATGCGCCGCGCAACCCGGAATCGCCCAAACCGTCCATGTCCCGCCCCGTCTTTCGCTTCGCGCCGTCGCCGAACGGGTTCCTGCATCTCGGCCATGCCCTGTCGGCGGTCCTGAACGCCGATCTCGCGAAACAGGCGGGCGGGCGGCTCCTGCTTCGCATCGAGGACATCGACGCCACCCGCTGCAAGCCCGAGTTCGAGCAGGCAATCCTCGAAGACCTCGCCTGGCTCGGGATCGAGTGGGAACAGCCGGTGCGGCGGCAATCGGACCATTTCGACGACTATCGCGCCGCGCTCGACCGGCTGGAGAAAGCCGATCTCGTCTATCCCGCTTTTGAAAGCCGCAGCGAGATCGCGCGTCTGGTCGAAGCGCGCCGGCTCGACACCGGCCAGGATTGGCCGAGTGACCCTGACGGCGCGCCGCTCTATCCCGGCAAGGCACGCGAATTGCCCGAGGAAGAACGCTCGCGCCGCCGCGCGTCCGAACCCTTCGCGCTCCGCCTCGACATGGCGACGGCGCAGGCGCGCGCGGGGCGTGACCTGACATGGCGCGAGGAAGACGGGAATGGCGCTCGGGATGTACCGGCACATCCCGAGCGATGGGGCGACGTGATCCTCGGCCGCAAGGAAACGCCCGCGAGCTATCATCTCGCGGTCGTGCTCGACGACGCGCTACAGGGCGTCACGCATGTCGTGCGCGGCATGGACCTGTTTGAAGCGACCGCCATTCACCGGCTGTTGCAGGAACTGCTCGGCCTGCCCGCGCCTGTCTATCGCCATCACCGCCTGCTGCTCGACCGCGACGGCAACAAGCTCGCCAAACGTACGAAGTCCACCACGCTGCGCGACCTGCGCGCCTCAGGCTGGACGCCGGTGGATGTTCGTCACGCCGTCGGACTTTGAACAGGGAGCATGATCTTTTCCGAAAACCGGTACCCACTTTTCGGGATCATGCTCTAGCCGCCGAGGCCCGCGAGCCACATCCAGAACGAGATAGTCAGGAGCGACAGCATCGTCGACAGCGTCACCGCGCCCGCGGCAGCCGGCACGCCGACCCCAAAACGCTCCGCCAGCAGATACGCATTGATGCCGCTCGGCATGGCCGCGAACAACACCGCCACCACCGCGAACACGGGCGGCAACGGCACCACGAACGTGACGAGCAGCCACACGATCAGCGGATGGACCAGGAGCTTCAGCGCCGCGATCAGCGCCGACATTTTGAGATCGCCCAGCACGCCGTAGCGGCGCAGCGCCAGACCCATGGCAAACAGCGCGCAAGGCACCGAGGACTGCGCGATGAGGTCGATCACCGCCTTCGGTGCGCCCGACGGCCGGATGCCGAGGAATTGCGCGACAAGGCCGGCTGCAAAACCGATCAGCACGAGGTTGGTCGCGAGGTTACGCGCGACGCTCACGAGCGCGGCGCGCGAGAGCCCCGAGCCGGTCGCCTCCATCATCAGCGAGGCCGCCGTCATCACGATCGGCAGATTGACCGCCACGAGCAGAAAGAGCGGCACCGCACCCGACGGACCGACGGCGGACAACACGAGCGGAATGCCGACGAGCACAATGTTCGATTGCGCCGATGTCAGTCCATAAACGATCGCCTCGCGCGCGCTGCGGCCGAGCGCGAACACCGCGAGCAACTGCGCCGCCGCCCAAGCCACCGCCGCGCCGAAGAAATAGACGCCCCAATAGCCCCACGGCGAAACGTCCGGCAGTTCCGCTTCCGCGAGCGTGCGGAAGATCAGGAGCGGAATCGCAACCGTATAGACGTAATCGGAGATGCCCTCCGACGCGCGCTCGCGCAGCAGACCCGACCACGCGCACACATAGCCGACCGCGATCACCCCGAAGACGGGGAGCACGATGTTGGCGATGTGAAGGATTTGTTCCACGAAACCGCCCGCTGTCTGAGCGCGCAGCGCGCCGACTTGCGCGGGGAATGCGGCCGGGCGGCGACTGCGGCCCGGCCGCTTCTGTCAGCGCTTCACGAGACCGATGATGAACAGCAGGATGACCGCGCCGATGGTGGCGTGGATGATCGAGCCGACGATACCGCTGCCGATCGAGATACCGATCGCCGGCAGCACAAAGCCGGCGACGACTGCGCCGACGATGCCGACCACGATATTGCCGATAAGCCCGAAGCCGTAGCCCTTCATGATCACGCCGGCGAGCCAGCCGGCGATCGCACCGACAATGAGCAGGACGATCAGACTTTCGATTCCCATTTCATTCTCCCTCTGATGCGCCGACAAGCGGCGGCTGCCGGGGAAGTCATGCCTTGCCGGCACGAATCGCCCCGCGGCAAGCAGGCGAGCATATCGCAGCCGCGGGGCCGCCGCGTTGCGGCAATGTCCTGCTCAATCATTTCAATGGATTGCGCGGGGAGAAATCAGGCCGGCGTCTTGCGCGCCCGCGCGATAGCGGCGTTCAGCTCGGCGCCAAAGATAAAGATCATCGCGACAAGATAGAGAAAAACGAGCGCGGCCATCACCGACGCGAGGCCCGCATAATAGGTGACGTAGGAATAGGAGAAGCTCGCGAGATACCGGCCGAACACGATACCCGCCGTGAGCCACAGGATCAGCGTCACCGCGATACCCGGCCAGATTTCGGCGAGCCGCCGCTTGCCCGCGGCGAGCCACCAATGCGCGATGAACAGCGCGACGACGATCACGATGACGGCGGCGCCAATGCGCACGAATTCAAGCAGGTTGCCGAAACGGGCGAAGATCGTCGCGTACTGGATCGCCGTCGCCCACAGCAGCGGATAGAGCACGACGAGGAATGAGAGCGCGAGCAGCGCCGCCGCACCCAGCACGACATAGAGAATCGATTCGACCCGCAAGAGCCACCAGCTCCGTTCCTCCGGCACGCCATAGGCGCGGTTCAGCCCGATGCGCAGGCTCTCGATGCCGCTCGACGCAAAGAAGATCGCGAGCGCGACGGCGAAGGTCAGTACGTCGCCGCGCAGGCCCTGCATCACGTTATGGATTTCGCGGTGGATCGGCTCCGCGATCACTTCCGGCCACGCCTCGAGCAGGATGCTCGCCGTCTCGTTCGCCAGATCGCGCGATCCGAACAGCGAGGCGGCGAGCGCCGTCACGAAAATGAGGAACGGAAACAGCGCCATCAGCACCGACATGGCGATGTGGCTGGCGATGGCCCAGCCTTCGTTGACGTTGAAGCGGTCGAAGGCGTCGTCGATAACCCGCCAGATGCGCATCATGGCCGCACTTATCGCACGCCGTTGAACAAGGGCAATCGCCCGGCGGAACCGTCAGGCGGCCTTCACGTCCGACAGGAAACGCCGGATCGCGTTGTCGAGTTTCTCGGCTTCGTCGCGCAGGAGTGTCGAGAGGCCCGCGACGTCCTTCGCGGTCGCGAGCGCGCCCGAGGCCGCCTTCTCCACCGAGCGCATGGCGCTGGCGCCGGTCTCTGCGTCGTCGGAAGCCTGCGCGACATTGTTGGCAATCGAAATGACCGCCGCATTCTGTTCTTCGACGGCGGAAGCGACCGACGCCGCGATCCCCGACATTTCCTCAATCACCTGACTGACATTGTCGATCGTGGCGGCGGCGTCCGACGACGCGTCCTGGATCGAGCTGATCTGCTGGGCGATGTCTTCCGTGGCGCGCGCGGTTTGCGCGGCGAGCGACTTCACTTCCTGCGCGACGACGGCGAAGCCGCGGCCCGCCTCGCCCGCCCGCGCCGCCTCGATCGTCGCGTTGAGCGCGAGCAGATTGGTCTGCGCCGCGATCGACTGGATGAGTCCGACGACCTCGCCGATGCGCGAGGCGGCATCGCCGAGCGCGCCCATGATCAGCACCGAACGCTTCGCCTCCGCGACCGCGCGGTCCGCGACCTTGCTGGAGTTCGCGGTTTGCCGCGCCACTTCGGAGACCGAGCCCGAAAGCTGTTCGGCGGCGGCGGCGGCCTGCGAGACGTTGGTGGACGCGGCACTTGCCGCGCGCCCCGCATGTTCGGCCTCCGAGCCGACATGGCCCGCGGTGTCGCCGAGCCGTCCCGACGATTCCGCCAACCGCTGCGCGGCTTCGCGTACCGCAGACAAACCGGAGTTCGCAGACTCCGCGAAACCGCGAACGAGCCGGTCCACCGTCACAGAATGCTGCTCGCGCTGCGAGGCCGACTCCGCCTTTTCCGTTTCGAGCTTTTCGCGCGCCCGCGCATTGTCGCGGAACACGACGACGCTGCGCGCCATGGCGCCGATCTCGTCGCGCGCATTCACCGCAGGAATATGCGCTTCGATGTTGCCGTCGGCGAGCGAGCGCATGACCCGCGCAAGGCCCGCAAGCGGTCCCGTGATGCTGCGGCCGATCAGCCAGCTCAGGCCCACGCCCGCCAGCAGCACGAGCAGGCCGACGCCGCCGATGATCGACTTCGTGCGCGCCTGCGAGGCCGTAAGATCGCGCGTCGCCGACTCTTGCTGACGATCGGCAAGAGAAACGATCTGCGAAGAGACCGGCAGCATATTCTTGGTATCGAGGTCGATGAGCGCAAGCATGGGCTTCGAGCGGTCGGTCACTTCGACCCAATGCCGGAACGCCATCGCGTAGGCGGCCACTTGCTCGCCCAGTTTGGTCTTAGCGGCGGGATCGACGGCGATCTTGGCCAGCGACAGTTTGAACGCGTCGTGCTCGGAGAAAAACCAGACCTGCAAATAGGTGGTGCGGTTCAACCGATACTCGGACTCGTAGCGCCGCATGGTCGAGAGCGACGCAAGCAGCCGCATCGAATCGAGTTCGCTGAGTTGCGGAATTTCCTGGTTGATGACGCGTTCGACCGCGGTCGCATTGGTGCGCAACACGCCTTCAATGCCGCTTGTCTCGCCGAAACCGAGCAATTCCTGCTCTCGCAGCAACGTATCGAAGTAGCGCTTCAGGCCGGCAACACTGTCGCGCAACTGGATGATGTCGATACCTTTTGTATCGAGCGAATGCTCGATCACGTCGAGGCTCGCCATCGCCGCCTTGTTCGCGCTCTCAAATTCGTCGATCAGTGCCCGCGTCGGGCGCTGCGCGAACACCTGCGCGGTCACGCGCATATCGACGAGCGCCACGCGGAAGTCGCTGCTCGCACTCGTCAGCACGGAAGAGTTGCGCACGGCGCGGAACGCATCGTCCACCGCGCGCTCACCGGAGAGATAGGCCGCGCCGATCACGCCGAGACCGACCACGGGGATGAGCGCGAGGAGCACAATCCTCGCCCGCACCGACATGCCTTTCACGAGGCGCGAGAACCAAGAGCCGGAACGAGGAAACATGTCCCGAGGGCTGACGAAACTCATCATGCTCTCCGCGAGCCCGGGCGGCACGCCGGGCAAAGGGCGTCTGACCGCCGGCAGGCGGACTTCCCCGTTGGATGGAATCGCGGAATGGTTAACAATGCGTGTGGGCTCGCAATTCCGGCGCTTGCCTTGCCTTTGTGCGGCGCCCACGTAACGTTCCGGCGCACCAGAAACAGGCCTTCCGATGTCGAAACCCGCGAGCCGCCCGGCTGCCGCTCCGTCGAATCTCCTGTCCTTGGCCGGGGACGCGAGCATGGCGGCCGAGGCGATCCTGTCCGACGCGACCGCCAGCCTGCGCGCGCGGCTCTCGAAAGACGGCCGAATCGACGCCGAAGCCTTTGAACGCGAGCAGCATGCCGCGCACGGTCTCGCCTGGCTCGCGACCTACGCCGCGGGCGTCCGGCAACTGACCGCCTACGCCACCCGCCTCGCCGATGCCGGCCGGCTCGGACCCGCCGAGGAAGCGCTCGTCCGGATCGGGCTTGGCGAATATCTCGCCCAGATCTTTTCGGGCATCCCGATGAGCCAGACGGAGATCCTGCGCCTCTCGGCGCTCGGCCTCTCGAACGAGCGCGCAGCCGCGCGCATGACTCCGGCCGTAGGCGAATTGATCGAGAGCGGCACGTCGGCGGAAACACGCGCGCGGTTCATCGCGCTCGCGGGCGCGCAGGACGGCGCGGAACTCACGGGCCCCGCCAATCTCGACGACACACTCGAAGCCATGCGCGAGGCGATGCGCCGCTTCGCCGACGACCGCGTGACGCCGCACGCGCATGAGTGGCATCTCGCCAACGAATATATCCCGCTCGAAATCATGAACGAGATGTCGGAACTCGGAGTCTTCGCGCTCACGATTCCCGAAGCCTATGACGGGCTCGGCCTCGGCAAGGAGTCGATGTGCGTCGTCTCCGAGGAACTGTCGCGCGCCTGGATCGGCGTCGGCTCGCTCGGCACACGCTCGGAGATTGCCGCCGAACTGATCCAGCACGGCGGCACCGACGCACAGAAAAAATATTGGCTGCCGAAGATCGCGTCAGGCGAAGTGCTGCCGACCGCCGTCTTCACCGAACCCAATACCGGCTCCGATCTTGCCTCGCTCCGCACGCGCGCCGTGCGCGAAGGCAACGTTTACAAGGTTTACGGCAACAAGACCTGGATCACGCACCCCGTTCGCGCCGACCTCATGACGCTCTTGGTACGCACCAATCCGGACGAACCCGGCTATCGCGGCCTCTCCATGCTGCTGGCAAAGAAGCCGCGCGGCACCGACGCCGATCCCTTCCCCGCGCCCGGCATGTCGGGCACCGAGATCGAAGTGATCGGCTATCGCGGCATGAAGGAATTCGAGATCGCGTTTGATGGATTCGAAGTGCCCGCTGAAAACCTGCTCGGCGGCGTTGAGGGGCAGGGCTTCAAGCAGCTCATGCAGACTTTCGAATCGGCGCGCATCCAGACCGCCGCGCGCGCCATCGGCGTCGCCCGCTCCGCGCTCGACCTCGCGCAGCGCTACGCACGCGAGCGCATCCAGTTCGGCAAGCCGATCCTTTCCTTCCCGCGCGTCGCCGACAAGATCGCGCTCATGGCGGCGGAAGTGACGATCGCGCGCGAGCTGACCTATCACGCCGCGCGCGAGAAAGACTCCGGCCGCCGCTGCGATCTTGAAGCGGGCATGGCGAAGCTGCTCGCCGCGCGTGTGGCCTGGGCGTCGGCGGACAACGCCGTGCAGATTCACGGCGGCAACGGCTTCGCGCTCGAGTCGCCCGTTTCACGCGTGTTGTGCGACGCGCGCATCCTTTCGATCTTCGAGGGCGCGGCGGAAATTCAGGCACAGGTGATCGCCCGCCGCCTCTTGGACGGAACGAACTGACACCCATATTTCTTGTCGGCCCGCCTGACGAGGAGTAGCCGTCGATGCAGGAACTGTGGATCGCGCACAATACCTGGATACTAGTGGGTGACGGGCGCAAGGCGCTGATGTTGCGCAACGATGGAACGCCGCAGAAACCTTCATTGCAAGTTGTCGAAGTCCTGAAGGACGACGAGAACCCGCCCGCCCACGAGCAAGGCACCGATCGCCCGGGCCGCTCGTTTCAAAGCATGAGCAACCGCCGCAGCGCCGTCGAGCAAACCGACTGGCACGAGATTGCCGAAGAACGTTTCGCGGCGACCATCGCCTCGAAGCTCGGCAGCGCTGCGAACCGCAACCGCTTCGAAAAGCTGATCCTCGTCGCGCCGCCGAGCACGCTGGCGACGCTCCGCAAGAAGCTCGATCCGAAAACGGCGGAGCGTATCGTCGCCGAAATCGATAAAGACCTCACGAAGCATCCCGTTCCCGAAATCGTGCGGGTGTTGACGGGCGGCTGAACGCCGGGCGGATCGGGGATCGCATGGGGGAAATTTCGCTCGCCGCCGGCATCGCGCTCGTCCTGCGCACCTATCCGTTCCTGCTGCTGCGCGCAGCGGTCTATTTCGGAATCGCCGCGGCCTTTGCGAGCGCGGTCGCGGGCGGCTTCGGCATCGGCGCCGGCATGGGCACGCTGTTCGGCGCGGCGGCGCGCGCGCCGGGCGGCTTCTGGGGCGCGGTGGGCGGCTTTGCATTCATCGTGCTGCTCGTGTGGTGGCTGCGCGAATATCTGCTCTATCTCGTTGAGATCAGCCACGCGGCGGCAATCTTACTCGCATTGGATGACGTGAAGACCCCCAGCCTTCACGGCTCCATCGCGGCGGCCATGAGCGCCGTGCAGCGCAAATTCCGCGACGCGTCGGTCCTTGCCACTGCCGAACGCTATGCCCGCGGCACGATCGACGATCTGCTCCGCACCGTCGACGTCCCCGCATCGTTCCTGCCAAAGACCTTAAAGCCGCCACGCAGTGTCGTTGATCGGATCGTTCCGCCCTTGCTCGGCTTCGTCGCCAGGATCGTGGTCGCGCGCACTGTCGTCGGCAAAGCGCGCAATCCGTATTCGGACCTCCGCGACAACCTGATCCTGCTGGCGCAGAACCACGAGATCCTGTTCCGCAACGCGATCCTGCTGGCGGCCGTTTCGTGTATTGTTTGCTTCTTCGTCTTTCTCCTCTCGCTGATTCCCGCTTTCGCGATCACGCGCGCATTTCCGGGCGGCTCAGGCTTGATCGCGCTGGCGCTCGCGGCCGCATTTACCTGGTCGTTCCAGCGCGCGCTGATCGAGCCGTTCGTCACGGCGGGCTTTCTGGCGCTCTTCCGCCGCGTCACGCGCGGCCAGACACCCGAGCCCGACTGGGACATGAAGCTCGAAGAGATCGCCGAGTCCTATGGCGAGGTGAAAGCGATTGCAGCGCCCGCCCCGCGGAGTCCGCACCGCGGCATCGTTGCCTGAGAAACGCCTCTCGCGTCCCCGGAAAGCGTGGTAAAAAGGATCATGGGTGAATTTCTTTCCACCATCGTCGTTCCGATCGCGTTGCTCGCCGTCGCCGCCGTCCTTGTGATGGGGCTCTGGAACATGGCGCGCGCCGGTTCGCCCAACCGCTCGCAGGCGCTGATGCGGCTGCGTGTCATGCTGCAATTCGTCGCCATCGTGGTCGTGATGATCACCATCTGGTTCCTCGGCCGCTGACGCAAACAATGGTCGTCCTCAACCGCATCTACACAAAGACCGGCGACGACGGCACGACCGGCCTTGGCTCCGGTGAACGCCGGCCGAAATACGATCTGCGTGTCGCGGCCTATGGCACGGTGGATGAAACCAACGCGGCCATCGGCGTCGCGCGCCTGCATCTCGCTTCCGAGCCGGAAGTGAGCGCCATCCTGTTGCGCGTGCAGAACGATCTGTTCGATCTCGGCGCCGATCTCGCGGCACCCGAGAACCCGGCCAAGCCGAACCGCGAACGCCTGCGCGTCACCGACAGCCAGGTTGAACGGCTGGAGAAGGACATCGACAAGCTCAACGAGGCGCTCTCGCCGCTCACCTCGTTCGTGCTGCCCGGCGGCGAGGCGTCCGCCGCGCACCTGCATCTCGCGCGCACCGTCTGCCGCCGCGCCGAACGGCTCACCGTGGAGCTGGCCGCGCGCGAAGAAGAAAAAGTCGGCGCGCCGGCCATCCGCTATCTCAACCGCCTCTCCGATCTTCTTTTCGTCGCGGCGCGCTATGTGAATGGACGCGGCCAGCGCGACATTCTCTGGGTGCCCGGCGCACACCGCTAGGCTCCCCGCATGTTCGTTCCGCTTTACGACGACAAGCTCGACGACCCGATGTTCTATCCGTTCGTGACACGGGCGCTTGTCGGCCTGAACGTCATCATTTTCATCTTCTTCCAGCTACCGCTTTTCAATGCGGACCCGGAGTCGACGATCTACGGCTACGGCGTCACGCCTGCAGCGCTGACGTTCGACGCGCGGTCGAGCAATCTCGCCATTCCCGCCGAGATCACCTTCCTCACCTACATGTTCCTGCACGGCGGCTGGCTGCACCTGATCGGCAACATGCTGTTCCTGTGGACGTTCGGCGACAATGTCGAGCACGCCACGGGCCGGCTGCGCTTTCTCCTGTTCTATCTCGCCTGCGGCGTGGCGGGCGGCGTCGCGCACTATCTCGCCAATCCGGAATCCACCATGCCGCTTGTCGGCGCGTCGGCGGCGATTGCCGGCGTCGTCGCCGCCTATCTGATGCTGTTCCCGCATGCCAAGATATGGGTGCTGCTGTTCATGCGCATTCCGTTACGGCTGTCGGCGAAATGGATACTGGGCGCCTGGGTGCTGTTTCAGTTTGCCAACCTATTTGTCGCAACCGACGAACAGGTTGCCTGGTGGGCGCATATCGGCGGACTCGTCGCCGGCGCGATCCTGATTGTTTTCCTGCGCCGCGCCGACATTCCGCTGTTCGCGAAGGACGTGCGCGTGATCAGCGACGTGCGTTGACTCGACGGTGGGCGAGCCATAGCTTGCCGCCGCTTTGTTGCGGAGACCGTGAATGAAAGTGCTCGTGCCCGTCAAACGGGTGATCGACTTCAACGTGAAGGCCCGGGTAAAGCCGGACGGTTCCGGGGTCGATCTCGCCAACGTCAAGATGGCGATGAACCCCTTCGACGAGATCGCGGTCGAGGAAGCGATCCGCCTCAAGGAAAAGGGCACGGTAAGCGAAATCGTCGCGGTCTCCATCGGACCGGCGCAGGCCTCCGAGACAATCCGCACCGCCCTCGCCATGGGCGCCGACCGCGGCATCCTCATTAAGCACGAAGGCACGGTCGAGCCGCTCGCGGTCGCGAAGCTCCTCAAGGCCGTGGTCGATGCCGAAAAGCCCGGCCTCGTCATTCTCGGCAAGCAGGCGATTGACGACGACTCGAACCAGACCGGACAGATGCTCGCGGCGCTCCTCGGCTGGCCGCAGGGAACATTTGCCTCGAAGCTCGTGATCGAAGGCGAGTCGGCTTCCGTCACGCGCGAAGTGGACGGCGGCTTGCAGACTGTGAAGCTGAAGATGCCGGCGATTGTCACCACCGATCTGCGCCTCAACGAGCCGCGCTATGCGTCGCTCCCGAACATCATGAAGGCGAAGAAGAAACCGATCGATGAGAAGTCGCCCGGCGACTACGGCGTCGATGTCGCGCCGCGCCTGAAGGTTTTAAGGACGAGCGAGCCCGCTGGCCGCAAGGGCGGCGTCAAGGTCGGCTCGGTGCAGGAACTGCTCGACAAACTCCGCAATGAAGCGGGAGTCCTGTCATGACCACGCTTCTCATTGCCGAGCATGACGACAAGTCGTTGAACGGCGCCACCGCCAAGGCGCTCACGGCCGCGAAGGCTATGGGCGGCGACGTGCATATTCTGGTCGCGGGCAGTAACTGTCGCGCGGCGGCGGAAGCGGCAGCGAAGCTCGACGGCGTCAAGAAAGTGCTGATCGCCGACGATGCGCGTTACGCGAACCGTCTCGCTGAGCCGATGGCCGCGCTCATCGTGTCGCTCGCGCCGACTTACGACGCGATCGTTGCGCCGGCCACCACGGGCGGCAAGAACTACATGCCGCGCGCGGCCGCATTGCTCGACGTGATGCAGGTCTCGGAAATCACCAGGGTCGTATCGCCCGACACCTTCGAGCGCCCGATCTACGCCGGCAACGCCATTGAGACGGTGCAGAGCACCGACGCCAAGAAAATCGTCACGGTCCGCAGTGCCGCCTTCCAGGCGGCAGGCCTGGGCGGCAGCGCGCCGATCGAGGACGCCAAAGCGGCCGACGACCCCGCGCTTTCGAGCTTCGTCTCCGAGGAACTCTCGAAATCCGACCGCCCGGAACTGACCGCGGCGCGCGTGATCGTCTCCGGCGGACGCGCGATGCAGAGCAAGGAAAACTTCGCAAAATATATCGAGCCCGTCGCGGACAAGCTCGGTGCGGCCGTCGGCGCCTCGCGCGCGGCGGTCGACGCCGGATATGCGCCGAACGACTGGCAGGTCGGCCAGACCGGCAAGGTGGTCGCACCGGAGCTGTATATCGCGGTCGGCATTTCCGGCGCGATCCAGCATCTCGCCGGCATGAAAGATTCCAAGGTCATCGTCGCCATCAACAAGGACGAGGAGGCGCCGATCTTCCAGGTGGCCGACTACGGCCTCGTCGGCGACCTGTTTCAAATCCTGCCCGAACTGGACAAGGCACTGACAAAATAGCGTGACGACGGCCCTTCAAGGGTAGCATGGCGTCCGCAACGCATTCGGCGTAAAACTTGCGGGCAGCGCGGAAACGGATCGATGGCAAAATTCAAGACAATCGGAGTGATCGGCGCCGGGCAAATGGGCACCGGCATCGGGCAGGTTTGCGCGCTCGCGGGCTACGACGTCGCGATCTACGACGTCAGCGCAGACCGCGTGAAGTCCGGCCTCGCCACGATCAACGGCAACATGGCGAAGCTTGTGGGCAAGCAGGCGCTCACCGAAGAACAGCGCAAGGCCGGCCTCGCCCGTATCAAGGGCGCCGAGACCATGCAGGCGCTCGCGAGCTGCGATCTCGTGATCGAAGCCGCGACCGAGAAAGAAGACGTCAAGCGCAAGATCTTCGCCGAACTCTCGCCGCTCCTGAAGCCCGAAGCGACGATTGCGTCCAACACCTCCTCGATCTCCATCACGCGCCTCGCCAGTTCGACGAACCGGCCGGAAAAATTCATCGGCATTCACTTCATGAATCCGGTGCCGCGCATGGAGCTGGTCGAACTCATTCGCGGCATCGCCACCGGCGACGAGACCTTCGAGCTTGCCAAGGAGTTCGTCACCAGGCTGGGCAAGCAATATGCGGTCGCCGAGGATTTTCCGGCCTTCATCGTCAACCGTATTCTGCTGCCGATGATCAACGAGGCGATCTACACGCTCTATGAGGGCGTGGGCTCGGTCGAAGCGATCGACACTTCGATGAAGCTCGGTGCGCATCATCCGATGGGCCCGCTCGAACTCGCCGACTTCATCGGCCTCGATACGGTGCTGTCCGTGATGCAGGTGCTCTATGAGGGACTGGCCGACTCCAAGTACCGGCCCTGTCCGCTGCTCGTGAAATATGTCGAGGCAGGCTGGCTCGGTCGCAAGACGCAGCGCGGCTTCTACGATTACCGCGGCGACAAGCCGGTCCCCACGCGCTGAACCATGCCGCCCGCGCATGAGACAGTGCCGGGCACGATCGAACATCGATTTGCGGAAGTGAACGGTATCCGCCTGCACTATGCCTGTGCGGGCAGCGGACGGCTGATCCTGTTCGTCCACGGCTTTCCCGAGTTCTGGTACGCGTGGCGCAAGCAGCTCGCCGAATTCGGTCAGGACTATCTCTCCGTCGCGCCCGACATGCGCGGCTACAACCGTTCCTCGAAGCCGCAGGATGTCGACGACTATCAGGTCAAGCATCTGGTGGCGGACCTCGTGGCGCTCGCCCGCCATCTCGGCCGCGAGAAATTCACGCTGGTCGCCCACGACTGGGGCGGCGCCGTCGCCTGGGCGCTTGCGATAGCGCACCCCGAACTGCTCGACCGGCTGGTGATCATCAACTCGCCGCACCCCGCGACCTTCGCGCGCGAGCTCTCGAACAACCGCGCCCAGCAGGAAGCAAGCCAGTACATGCGCTTTTTCCGCACGCCCGAGGCGGAGGCGAAGCTGTGCCACGACAATTTCGCCATGCTGGAGAAATTCGCCTTCGGCATCGGCAGCGGCAAGAGATTCATGGATGACGAAACGCGCAAGCTCTATCACGAAGCCTGGGCGCAACCGGGTGCGGTGCTGGGCGGCCTGAACTATTACCGCGCCTCCAAACTCGAACCGCCCCTGCCCGGCGGCTCGCTCGATCTGTCGCGCATGGATTTCGACCGGCTCAAGGTAAGCGTGCCGACGCTCGTGATCTGGGGCGAGCGCGACAAGGCGTTGCTCACCGGCAATCTCGAAGGGCTCGACGATTATGTGCGCGATCTCGCCGTGCGCCGCGTGCCGGATGCGAGTCACTGGGTCGTGCACGAGCGTCCGGCGCTCGTGAATCAATATATCCGCGAATTTCTGGTCCGCTGAAGATCAGGCGGCTTTCGTCTGAAGCCCGAACAGCCGCTTCAACGCCCGCAGCGGCCGTCCGTCGATGATCGCGAGGCCGATGGCGATCGCCGCCATGCCGAGGAGATGACGCGATTCAAGCTGCTCACCGAGCAGGCCGACGCCGAGCAGAATCGCGCTCACCGGAATGAGGAAGGCGACCAACTGGAAATTCACCGCGCCCGCCCGCGCCAGCACGCGGAAATAAATAAGGAACGCGAGCCCGGTTGAAACAAGCCCGAGGCCAAACATGGCCGCGAGCGCCGCACCCGACGGCATCGGCAGCATCCACAGCCGGTCGACGAGCAAGGCGAACGGCAGCAACATGCAGCTCCCCAGCATCATGATCGAGGCCGCCACGACGGACGGCGGATAGGCCTTGAAGCGGCGGCCAAAAACGCCCGAACAGGCGTAGCAGAACGCCGCGAGCACGATGGCGAGTTGCGCCAGCACATGCACGCCGACGTCACGCAGCGCATCGACGCCGATCATCACGACCACGCCGACGAAACCGATCACGACGCCGAATGCCCGCGGCAGGGTCATGCGCTCGTCGGTGGTCGCGAAATGCGCCAGCACGATCGAGAACAACGGCGCGGTCGCATTGAGAATCGCGGCCAGGCTGCTCGTGATGTGCGTCTGTCCCCAGAAGATGAGTGTGAAGGGAAAGAGCGTGTTCAGCACGGCCAGCACGGCGAGCGCACGCCACGTCGCACCGTCCGGCGGCAGCGAGAAGCCGTTGACCCATACATAAAGCAGTAGGAACAGCGCCGCGATCGCGCAGCGGGCGAACGCCAGCGTAAAGGGCGGAATGTCGTCGACCGCCAGTTCCACGAAGAAGAACGACGCGCCCCACAGGACGGAAAGCAGGATCAGCAGCAGCCAGTCGCTGGCCGTCATGGTGAGCTTGGCTTGCATGGAGTCCTTCCCCGGCAGCCGTGCAGCAATGGCAAACCCCGGGGGCAAACACCACCCGATTTCGGGCATGCGAGCCATGAGCCGTGCACTGCAAACCAAATTTTAACCGCAAGGGGCGACCCTACCGCGATCATGAATCCTGCCGCCCTTGCCTCCGCCCTTGTCGCTTCCCGCGCCGCCCAGGCGCAGATGGCGGTGGCCGCCAAGCTGATGAAGCAGGCGAACGCGATGGATACGGCCGTCGTGCAGCAGCTTCTGTCCGCCGCCGATCAGAACGGCCAGCGGCTCGCCGCCGCCGCCCAGCAAGGCATGGGCGAATACATCGACATCATGGCATGAGCTCGAGCATCGGTTACACATCGGGCGCGATTTACAAGCGCCATCAGGGCATCAACTACCGGTCCGGTACGAAGTTCAAGCGCTTCGGCGGCTTTGGCCTGATCCAGCAGCGCAACATGGGCCAGATGAACCGGCAGGCCTCCAATAATTATCGATCGGCATTTTCGACCGTCGGCTATATCGCCTTGGACGCCAATCTGGTCCAGAGCCAGGGTCTTTCGGAACTCGCCGCCAACAAGGTTCTTGCGCGCGTGAAGGAGCAGATGTTGGCGCTCGCCGACTCGGCGTCGAGCCTGAGCTTCGCCAACGGCGGCTCGGGCGGCATCGGCGACACAGGCACGAAAGTCGACCAGACTGCGTGAAGGCTCTAGCCGCCCTTCGCCGCGCGAATAAGCGCGAGCGCGTCCTCGCTCGACCATTCCGCCGGACCCGGCAGCACGCCGAGTTCACAACCGTCGCGCCCGATCAGGACCGTGGCCGGCAGGCCAATGATCGACCGCCCATAGCGCTTCAGGTCCTGAAACACATCTGTGGTCGAATCCTCGAAATAAGCGAGATGCCTGACGCCGATCTCGCCCAGAAACTTCTTCGGCTTCGCGCGGTCGCCGGTGTCGAGATTGATCGCGAGCACCGCGAAATCCGTGCCGCCGAGCTTGCCTTCAAGCGCGTCGAGCGCCGGCATCTCCTTCCGGCACGGCACGCACCAGGTCGCCCACAGGTTCAGGAGCGTCACCTTCCCGCGGAAGTCCGCGAGCGTGACGGGCTTGCCTTCGGCATTGGTAAATTTCAGGTCCGGCAGACGGCGCGGCGTGGTCGCCGTCGAAAAGGCGGCCACTTCTCCCCGCGCCAGCGGTTCGAGCTTCTTCGCCACCGCGATCGCACCCTCGCAGGCGGCGTCCGCCTCTTTCGCCGCTCCATTGCGCTGAAGCCCGCCGATCCCGTATACCGCCGCGAGCCCGGCGGCCGTGCCGAGCAACGCCGCGAGCAGCACGAGCCACAAGGTTTTCTTTCGGCCCTCAGGGCCGGTCGAAACGGGCGGTTGCGGAGCGTTCATCGAGCAGTCGGTCCTTCGGCAGTCGGTCCCGGGGTTGAGACATGAACAAGCGGATGTGGGGCGGCCGGTTCGAGCAGGAGCCCGACGCGGTCTTGCAGGCGATCAACGCCTCGATCGATTTCGACCGGCATCTTTACGCGCAGGACATCGCCGGGTCCAAGGCCCATGCGCAGATGCTCGCCAGGCAGGGCATCATCGCGGCGCAGGATGCGAAGAAGATCGCCCAGGGTCTAGACACGATCCTGTCAGAGATCGAGCGCGGCAAATTCAAGTTCAGCGCGGCCCTTGAAGACATTCACACTCACGTCGAGGCACGTCTCGCCGAGCTGATCGGTCCCGCCGCGGGACGGCTGCACACGGCGCGCTCGCGCAACGATCAGGTCGTCACCGACCTGCGGCTCTATGTCCGCGACAAGATCGACGTGCTCGATGGCGCGCTCGCCGGCTTGCAGCGCGCGCTCGCCGAAAAGGCACTCAAGCACGCCGCGGTCGTCATGCCCGGCTTCACGCATTTGCAGCCCGCGCAGCCCGTCACCTTCGGCCACCACCTGCTGGCTTACGTCGAGATGCTGTCACGCGACCGCGGGCGCCTCACGGACGCGCGCAAGCGGCTGAACGAGTCGCCGCTCGGCGCGGCGGCGCTTGCCGGCACGTCGTTCCCGATCGACCGCAATGCGACCGCGAAGTCGCTCGGCTTCGACCGGCCGATGGCGAATTCGCTCGACGCTGTCTCTTCGCGTGACTTCATCCTCGAGACGCTCTCCGCCGCCTCGATCTGTGCAACGCATCTCTCCCGCTTCGCCGAGGAGATCGTGAACTGGTCGTCGCCGTCCTTCGGCTTCGTGAAGCTCTCCGACCGCTTCACCACCGGCTCCTCGATCATGCCGCAGAAGCGCAACCCGGATGCTGCAGAACTCGTGCGCGGCAAGGCCGGCCGCATCATTGGCGCGCTCATGCAGTTGCTCGTCGTGATGAAGGGATTGCCGCTCGCCTACGCGAAGGACTTGCAGGAAGACAAGGAAGCGACCTTCGACGCGCTGGCGACGCTTTCGCTCGTGGTCGCGGCGACCGCCGGCATGGTGAAAGACTTGGAACCCGACGCGAAGCGCATGGAAGCGCTCGCGGGCGACGGCTACTCGACCGCGACCGATCTCGCCGACTGGCTCGTGCAGAAACTCAACATCCCCTTCCGCGAGGCGCACGAGATCACCGGCAAGATCGTGACCCGCGCCGCGAAGGCGGGTCAGGCGTTGCATCTCGTCCCACTCGCCGACATGCAGGCCGTGGACAAGCGGATCACCAAGGACGTGTTCAAGGTCCTCTCGGTCAGCCGCTCGGTCGCGAGCCGCACGAGCCTTGGCGGCACCGCGCCGTCCAATGTCCGGCGGGAAGCAGCGAAATGGCTGAAAAAGCTTGGCCGCAAGGCGTGAAGCGCAGGACGCGCCTCACCCTCGCCTCGTTTGCAGTTTCGTCTATAGTCCGCCCGCTTTTCTGGAGAACTCACTTGTCCGCACCGCGTCGCCCGGCGTTTTTCCCTGCGCTTGCCATCCTGCTGCTCGCCGGACTGACTTCCGCATGCGGGGTGAAGGGCGATCCGGAAATGCCGACCGCGACCCCCGCCGCGCCAGGGGTGAAGGCCGCCGCTCAGGGCGTGCCCGAACCGGGCGAGCCGGCCCGGGAAAGCGTCTTTGTTGAGCGCAGCAGCGTTCAAAGCGGCCCCAATCCGCGCGACATCCTGCCAACCATGCCGCCGAAGGAATGGACCAAGAAAAAGGACGAAGAGAAGAAAGCGCGCGCTCTTCAACCGAAGAAGACCACCAATCCGAACGACCGGCCTTTTATCCTCGACGGGCTTCTGTAAGCTCTCCTCTCAACGATGCATCACTTCGACTATCGCAACGGCGCCCTCTTCGCTGAGGACGTCGATTTGACGGCGCTGGCCGGGCGTGTCGGCACGCCGTTCTATTGCTATTCGACCGCGACGCTCGAACGGCACTACCGCGTGCTGAGCGAAGCCTTCGCGGACGTCCCCGCCCTCATCTGCTACGCGCTCAAGGCCAACTCCAATCAGGCGGTGATCGCGACTCTGGCGCGGCAAGGCGCGGGCGCCGACATCGTGTCGGGCGGCGAGCTTTTGCGCGCGCTCGAAGCCGGTGTGCCGCCCGAGAAGATTGTCTTCTCCGGCGTCGGCAAGACGCGTGACGAAATGGCTGCCGCGCTCAAGGCCGGCATTCACTGCTTCAACGTCGAAAGCGAACCGGAACTCGAAGCGCTTTCGGAAGTCGCCGCTTCGCTCGGCCGAACCGCGCCCGTCTCCGTTCGCGTCAATCCCGATATCGACGCCAGGACCCACGCCAAGATTTCGACCGGCAAGTCGGAGAACAAGTTCGGCGTGCCGCTGTCGCGCGCGCGCGCGGTGTACGCGACCGCGGCCAAGCTGCCCGGCATTCGCGTCGTCGGCGTCGACATGCATATCGGCAGCCAGATCGTCGATCTCGCACCGTTTGAGAACGCGGCCGCTGTGCTCGCCGAATTCGCGCGCACGTTGATGAGCGACGGGCACAAGCTGGAGCACATCGATTTCGGCGGCGGGCTTGGCATTCCCTATCGGCCGGAAGATCCCGAACCGCCGTTGCCGTCGGCTTACGCGGCGGCGATCACACGCCACACCAGGTCGCTCGGCCTCAAGCTCGTATTCGAGATCGGACGCATGATCGTCGGCAATGCCGGCATCCTCGTCACGCGCGTGCTCTATGTGAAGCGCGGCGAGGCGAAGACGTTTGTGGTCGTGGATGCCGCCATGAACGACCTCATCCGCCCTACGCTCTACGAGGCCTATCATCACATCCAGCCGCTGCGCCAGGCGAACGGTGCTGCGACGATCACGGCGGATGTGGTCGGACCGGTTTGTGAGTCGGGCGACTATCTCGCGCTCGGCCGCACACTGCCGCAATGTGAGGCAGGCGACCTGCTCGCCGTGATGACCGCGGGCGCCTATGGCGCCGTGCAGTCGTCGATCTACAACACCCGCCCGCTCATTCCCGAAGTGCTCGTGCGCGGCAAGGATATGGCGATCGTGCGGCCCCGGCTCGACGCCGAGGCCATCGTCGCCCTCGACCGCCTGCCGCCCTGGCTCTCGAACTGACGGAACCGGCCTTGCTCAAGTCAAGTTTACCCGGGCTTTCTACAGGTGCCGGGGACGCGTGCTAGGATACCGTCGATTCCGGCGACCGGAGCGCATGGTTTGAGTTCGGCCCCAGAGAACAGCCAAGATACCCCGTCACAGCGCGCGGATATCCCGCTGCGCCTGCTTCGAGGCGCGCTCGCGCGCACGCGCCGGGCGATGCTCTGGGAGCGCGTCTGGCCGGTCGCCGTCGCGATTGCCGCCGCTGTCGCACTCTTCCTGATCGTCTCATGGGCCGGACTGTGGCTCGTGCTGCCACCGCTCGCGCGTATCGCGGGCGTCGTTCTCTTCGCGCTTATTCTGCTGGCGAGCTTCCTGCCCGCTTTCGGTTTCCGTCTGCCCGGCACGCCGGAAGCGTTGCGCCGCCTCGACACGACTTCAGGCCTTCAGCATCGGCCCGCTACCGCTATCGTCGACACCCGGATCACCGGCGCAGGCGATCCGGTCGCCGACGCGCTTTGGCAGGCGCATCAGGCGCGCGTCGCCGATGGTGCGCGCCGTTTGCGCGCAGGCTGGCCGCGTCCGCATCTTGCCGCGCGCGACCCTTATGCGTTGCGGGCGCTTGTCCTGCTCGGGCTGATCGCGACGTTCTTCATGGCCGAAGACGAGCGCACAAGCCGCGTCACCGCGGCCTTCGACTGGCGCGGCGCGGTTACGCCGAAACTCTATCGCGTCGATGCATGGATCACGCCGCCGTCCTACACGGGACGCGCGCCGGTCCTGCTGCCCGGCATCCGCCACGACGCACCCGCGCCGGGCGAAATGACCGCGATCTCCGTGCCGGACAAGAGCGAACTGGTCGTGCGCGCGACCGGCCTCGACGCGATCGAACTAAATCCGAGTGGCGGACTAAGCGAGGAAAAATCCGACACGCCGCGCGCAGCCGACGGCAGCATCGAGCGCCGCTTTCGCGTCAGCGGCACGGGCTCGCTCTCGGTCGACGGCCTGCCCGCGGGCAATGTCGCGTGGAGTTTCCGCTCGATCCCCGACCGTCCGCCCGTGATTGAATTCACGCGCGATCCGCAGGTCATGGGCCGCGCCACCGTGTCGCTCGGCTACAAGGTTGAGGACGACTATGGCGTGACCTCCGCCGAGGCCCAGTTCACCGATCCGAAGATCGCGCACAACGAAGGCGGCCCCGAACGCCGCCCGCTCATCGGCGCGCCGGACTTCCCGCTCTCGCTGCCGCAGGCGCGTTCGCGCGCGGGTGCCGGCGAAAGCAGCAAGGACATCACCGAGCATCCCTGGGCCGGCGTCGAGGCGACGCTCCGTCTCGTCGCGCGCGACGAAGGTGGTAATCAGGGTATGAGCGAGCCGCGCGCGATCAGCCTGCCCGCGCGACCCTTCACGAAACCGCTCGCCCGCGCGCTCGTGGAGCAGCGCCGTATCCTTGCCTTCGACGCCAATGCGCGCCCGCGCGTCAACCGCGCGCTCGAAGCGCTCATGCTCGCACCCGAACGCTTCACGCCGGAAGCCTCGGTGTATCTTGGCCTTCGCACCGCGACGACCCGCCTCAAGCTCGCAAAATCCGACGACGAACTGCGCGGCGTGCTCGACTATCTCTGGGAGATCGCGGTTCTCATCGAGGACGGCACGCTCTCCGATGTCGAGAAGCAGTTGCGCGCGGCGCAGGACGCGCTGCGTCAGGCGCTCGAGCGCGGCGCAAGCGACGAAGAAATCAAGAAGCTCACCGACCAGCTCCGGCAGGCGCTCGACCGCTTCATGCAGGCGCTCGCCGAGCAGCTCAAACGCGACGGCACCACCGATGCCCGCCCGCTCGACCGCAACGCCCAGGTCCTGCGCCCGCAGGATCTCAAGAGCATGCTCGACCGGATCGAGAATCTGGCGCGCAGCGGCGCCCGCGACGCCGCCCGCCGCATGCTCGACGAGATGCAGGCGATGCTGGAGAACCTCTCGCGCAATCGTCAGGCGCAGAGCGGCCAGAACGGCGAGATGGAAAGCATGCTCGACGAGCTCGGGCGCATGATTCAGGAGCAGCAGCGCCTGCGCGACCGCACTTATCGTGAGGGCCGCGAAAGCCGCAACGAGCGGCGCGGCCGCGGGCCCGAACAGGGCCGCAGCGAACGCGAGCAGCGCGCTTACGGCGAACTGCAACAGAATCAACAGAACCTTCGCCGCCAGCTCGAGCGGATGCTCGAGCAACTCCGGCGCCAGCAACAGGGCGGTCAGGAAGGCCAGCAGGGCGAAGGACAGGACGGCGAAGGCGATCCCGGCGGCGCGCTTGGCCGCGCCGAACAGGCCATGCGCGATGCCGAAGGCTCGCTCGGTGACGGCGAGGGCGACCGCGCCGTCGACGGTCAGGGCCGTGCGCTGCAGAATCTGCGCCGCGGTGCGCAGAGCATGGCCGAGCAGATGCAGGGCGGCCCCGGCGAAGGACCTGGCGAACCGGGCGGCCCGCAGGCCGAATCCGCCGACCGTACCGATCCGCTCGGACGGCCGATCCGTTCGCGCGAATACGGCGACGATTTCACCGTGAAAGTGCCGGATGAGATCGACACCCAGCGCGCGCGCCGCGTATTGGAAGAATTGCGCCGCCGTTTCGGCGAACCGCTGCGCCCGCAGATCGAGCTCGATTATATCGAGCGCCTGCTGCGCGGCTTCTGAATCGGATCAGGCGAGAGCGAGACGTTCGGCGCGCGCCGTCAGCGCATCGCGCAATCTTTGCTTGAGATCGCTGAGCGAGAACGGCTTCAGCACGATGTCATGCACCAGTTGGTCGATGCCGAGCGCACGGTCGCGCTCGCCGGCATAACCGGTCATCAGCACGATCGCCACCTGCGGAAAATCGCGCGCGGCCGAGAGCGCCAGCGCAATCCCGTCCATCACCGGCATACGGATATCGGACAGGAGCAGTTCGAACGGCTCCGACGCCGCGAGCTTTTCCAGCGCCGCCGCACCGTCGGGCACCGCTTCCACCTCGTGCCCGTCCTGCGTGAGCGCGCGCGTCACGAGTTCGCGCACCGTCTGCTCGTCTTCGGCAACAAGAATTCTGGCCATCGCTTCGTCCTATTGCGCGCCCACGAGGTCCATGCGGTGCATGAAGCGCACCGTCACCCGCTCGCTGCCCTCGGGCGGCGACGCAAGCCGGCTGCGGAACGTGAAACTTTCGCGCCCCAGCAGCGTCTCGCGCGGCAGAAGGGCTGTCCACGAATAGAGCTCACGGCCGCCGGTGCCCTGCACCGCAAACCGCAGCCGCGGGATGTCGCGCGTGTAGCGCGTCGGGTTGACGATCTCGCCCTCGATCACGAGCACCGGCGTGCCATCCTGCGTTTCGTTGGAGGTGCGCAGGTTGCTGAACTCGATGCCGCGCAGATTCACCGGCATGCCAACCACGCCATAAAAGCTCGCGAGGCCCGGCACGGCGCGCACCAGCGGCTCGCGCGCCGTCAGTCCGATCACCGCGATGACGCCGAGGAGAAGCGCAACGAGGCCGAGCCGCGTCTCGCGCACGGCGCTTTTCGCGATCCGTGGGCGCGGCGATGCGAAACCGGTGGAGGATGGGCCGGGCTGGATGGCCGGCACCGATATGTCCGCACTGCCGGGAACGAGCGGCGGTCCGGGATTCACGTCGACCATCACCATGTCGTTCCAGGGCACGACCGGCTGAATTAAAGGAGGTGCGGACTCCTCGTGCGAGGCAAAGTCCTCCGCCTCACCTTCGGCCAGAATCTCAGCCAAAGCCGGGCTTTCGATCAGGTCCTCGGCCCGGGCAAACCACGTATTCCGGCAACGTACGCAACGCACCGTCCGCCCCTCGGTCCCGAGGGCCGAAGGCTCGACATGGAAGGCCGTATGGCAGGCCGGGCAGGAGAGCTGCATGGGCGGGTCCGAATCCTGCCGGGATTGTGGGGGCGGACCGTTAACGATTGGAAAACCATAAGAGGATTTTCTGGCACTGGCGGCCGGCCCGCCTCGCCGGCCCCACGGAGGCGCCATGCTCCAGTTTGAGAACGTCGGATTGCGCTACGGCATGGGGCCGGAGGTGTTGAAGGACGTGAGCTTCGAGATTGCGCCGAACTCGTTCCAGTTCCTCACGGGGCCGTCGGGCGCCGGCAAGACCAGTCTCCTGCGCCTCCTGTTCCTGTCGCTGAAGCCGACGCGCGGCCTGATCCGCCTGTTCGACCACGATGTTATGCGCCTGAAGTCCGACGAGGTGTCGGCGCTTCGGCGGCGCATCGGCATCGTCTTCCAGGATTTCCGCCTGCTCGACCATTTCACCACCTACGAAAACGTGGCGCTGCCCCTGCGTGTGCAGGGCCGCGGCGAGTCGACCTACCGCTCGCAGGTCGTCGAGCTGCTGCACTGGGTCGGCCTTGGCGACCGCATGCATGTATTGCCGCCCGTTTTGTCCGGCGGCGAAAAGCAGCGCGCCGCCATCGCGCGCGCGCTCATCACGCGACCCGAACTGCTGCTCGCCGACGAGCCCACCGGGAATGTCGATCCGCCGCTCGCAAGCCGCCTGCTGCGTTTGTTCGTGGAACTGCACAAGTCCGGCATGTCGGTGGTGCTCGCCACCCACGATCTTTCACTCATGGATCAGTATGACGGCCGCCGCCTCGTGATCAGCGACGGCCGCGTCAGCGACAGGCGCTGATTTAATGCTCAAGCGCACAAGCGCCGAACCCGAAGCCTCGCTGATGCGGCCACAGCAGTCGATCGTGCCGCGCGACACGGTGACAAGCCGCGCGCTCGTCATGGTGATTGCCATCATGACCTTCGTTGCCGCGCTCATCGTGGGCGCGGTCGGCCTCGTGCGCGACGCCGCCACCCATTGGCGCACCGACATGGTGCGCGAGGTCACGATCCAGGTCCGCCCGGTGCAGAGCCGCGACATCAGCGCGGAAATCGGCAAGGCCATCGAAGTCGCGCGCCGCACGGCCGGCGTCGCCGACGCCCGCTCCCTCACCCGCGAGGAAACCGGCCGCCTGCTCGAACCGTGGCTCGGCAGCAATGTCGAACTCGGCTCGCTCCCCTTACCGCGCCTGATCGTCGTTCGTCTCGACGGCAAGAAGGAACCCGACCTCGCCGGCATGCGCCGCGCGCTCGCCGCCGAAGTGACGGGCGCGACATTGGACGACCACCGCATCTGGTCGGCGCGGCTCGCGTCGATCTCCGACGCCATCATGATCGCAGGCACGTCGCTCCTGATCCTCGTGCTCATCGCCACGACGCTCTCGGTTTCGTTTGCGACGCGCGGCGCGGTCGCGACGAACCGCGCCGTGGTCGAGGTGCTGCACCTGATCGGCGCGCGAAACTCCTTCATCGCCGGCACGTTCCAGCGGCACTTCCTGGCCGTCGGACTGAAAGGCGGACTGATCGGCGGCGCCACCGCGGCACTCCTGTTCGCCGTCACCGGTATCGTGCCGAGCGTGCTCTCGTGGCTGCCGGGCGGCGACGAGGCAGCCCTCCTCACCGGCCAGTTTTCCCTTGATCGGCAGGGCTATCTTGGAATTGCCGGCATCGTCGCCTTGATGACTTTCGTCACGACGATCGCCTCGCGCGTGACCGTCCGCTGGACCCTGCGCGAGATCGAATAAGGGCCGGGTCGCGCGCATGGCACTGTCTGCGCTAGAATTTGCCGGGGGAAGCGAAGATGCGGCGGTCCAGCGTGCATGACGAGCGGCCCGCGCGGCGCCGACGCCGCGTCCGGCGCTGGTTCCGGCTCTTCCTGTTCGGCGGCATCGCGCTCGCTTTTGTCGCCGCCCTTGGCTTCGTCTCCTTCGCCGACGGACTGCCGCGCAGCGAAACGCGGGTCACCAGCCCGGCCGACGGCATCGTGGTGCTGACCGGCGGTGCCTCGCGCATCGTCGACGCGGTGGAACTGCTCGCCGCCGGCCGCGGCAAGCGCCTGCTCATCTCCGGCGTCAATCCTTCGACCACCCCCGACGAGCTCACGCGCATCAATCCGGAATTCGAGCGCCTGCTCGATTGCTGCATCGATCTCGGTCATGAAGCCACCAACACCATCGGCAATGCCGTCGAAACCGGCCGCTGGGTGCGCGAGAAGAATTTTCGCTCGATCATCGTCGTGACCTCGGGATGGCACATGCCCCGCGCCCTGATCGAGATCGAGAACGAGCTACCCGATGTGACGCTCGTTCCTTATCCCGTGGTCAGCGAGCGAATGCGCGAGGACCCGTGGTGGTCGAGCGCACCTACCGTGCGCCTGCTCCTGATCGAATATGTGAAATATCTCGCGTCCTTCATCCGCGTGCGCTTCGATCATATCGCCATCGCCGGCGGCGCCCGCCCGTCCCGGTCGTGACACAGGCGCTGCCATGAGCGCGCTCCGCACCGTCCTTTTCAATCTCTGTTTCTACATCAACACGATCCTCTACATGCTCGTGTGCCTGCCGGTGCTGTTGCTGCCGCGCAGGACGCTGTGGCGCGCCGTCGACTCCTGGGTGTCGGTCAATCTCTGGTTCCTGCGCACCATCTGCGGCATCACGATTGAATTCTCCGGCACCGAGCGCATTCCGCGCGGCCCGCTGCTCGTCGCCGCGAAACATCAATCCACCGCCGAGACCTACGCACTGCTCGGACTCTTCGCCGATCCGGCTTACGTCCTGAAGCGCGAACTGATGTGGATTCCGGTGTTCGGCTGGTACTGCCTCAAGGCGCGCATGATCCCCGTCAACCGCGGTGCGCGCGCCGGCGTCATGGCAGCAATGGCCAAGCGCGCCCGGCGTGCGGTGGCGCGCGGGCGGCAGATCATCATTTTCCCCGAGGGAACACGGCAGGCGCCCGACGCCGCTCCGAATTACAAATTCGGCGTCGCCTTTCTGTACGGCGAGCTTGGCGTGCCCTGCCTGCCGGTCGCGCTCAATGCCGGCCTCTATTGGCCGCGCCGGAGCTGGCACATGCGGCCGGGCGTCATCCGAATCGAAATTTTGGAGCCGATCGCGCCGGGCCTGCATCCCGACGCCTTCCTGACGCGGCTCCAGAACGAGCTGGAGCCCGCGACCGCCCGGCTTGTCTCGCAGGGCCGGAGCGAAATCGAAGCCCGCGAACGCCGGGCCGCGCTGCTCGGAAACTAGCGGCCCCAAGCCGAACCTTTTTCGGGTTCCCTCGTTATTCTCACAAGAGTCACAAGTCCAAGTATCCCTGTAAAAAAGTGCGTCACTGCCCGCGTTAACTTGACTGGAACGACCTTTGTTCTAGTTTTGTTCTCCAACCACCGAATCAGTGATGCCATGACCCTCGAATTCCTCCCGATCGACCGCCTGCCCGGCTATGCCGGCGCGCTCAAAGCTGCCCGCCACCCCGAACTCGCCAACCGCTTCCATTTCTGGCGCGGCGCCTCAGGACAGCGCTACGCCTGCACGCGCTTTCCGCTTCCCCGCCGCCCCGCCTATGAAAACGTGGTGTATCTGCACGTCCGCCGCCGCGCGGGCGAGGCGCAGGTGCTGGGCGTGAGCACGGACGGCAAGCTCGCGCTGCCCTGCGGCACGGACGAAGTACATATCCATCTGGTGCAGGGCGGGGACGAAGAATTGCAGGCAGCGTTCGAGGATCTCGCGGCGCTCGTCGTTCACCGCACGCCGCTCTACATGATCGAGCGTCAGGCCGCCTGATACATCCCGGTCAAAGCCGGTCCACGAGCCATTCGAGCGCCTCATCGCGAATGCCGAGCTCGCGCATGTGGAGTACGGTCTCGCGCACATATTCCGGATTGGCGCCCGAGCGGCCGTGACCCTGGCGCACGAACCGCAACTGCTCCTCGAGCGGCAGCACACCCGTATATTGCGGATGGGAACGGTCGACGAGGAAACACAGCGCCTGCACGCGCTCCTTCGAGCCGTCAAGCAGTTCCACCTGCCGCACCGCTTCCTTGTAAACTTTGGTGACGAGTTCGCGCTCCTGCAAATAGGAGATGGTCGCGCTCGCTTTTTCCGCCGCAACGCGGAAGGCGACGCCGCGGCAACTGCCGCCGCGGTCGAGTCCTAATACGAGGCCCGGCCGTTCCGGCGTGCCGCGATGGATGTGGGAATAGACGCAGAGCGCGCGCCGCGCGCCGATCAGCTTCGCCTGCCGCCGTTCAAGGTAGTCGAAGCCGGTGCGCCACATCAGCGAGCCGTATCCGAAAACCCAGAGTTCTCCCTCGGGAGTCGACGTCATGTTGGCTGGCTGAAGCCCTCAGTCGCTCGCATAGGGCCGGGCGAGCGGCGCCTCCGGCTCGTTCTTCTTGCGCTGGCGCCCGAAGTCCGGTTCCGCCGTCTCCTGCCCGATGTCGATGATCGAGCGGCGGATCGCGCGGGTGTGCGTGAAGAGATCGAACAGCGTCTTGCCGTCGCCGAAACGGATGGCGCGCGTCAGGACTGACAAGTCCTCGCTGAAGCGGCCGAGCATCTCCAGCACCGCGTCCTTGTTGTGCAGGAAGACGTCGCGCCACATGGTCGGGTCGGAGGCGGCGATACGTGTGAAGTCGCGGAAGCCGCCGGCCGAGAACTTGATCACCTCCGACTGCGTCACCTCGCCGAGATGCGCCGCCGTGCCGACGATGTTGTAGGCGATCAGATGCGGGACATGGCTTGTGATCGCGAGCACCATGTCGTGGTGCAGCGGGTCCATGATCTCAACATTGGCGCCGAGCCCGCTCCAGAATTTTTTCAGACGATCGACTGAATCCGCGTTCGCGCCCGGCGGCGGCGTCAGGATGCACCAGCGGTTATCGAAGAGTTCGGCAAAGCCCGCATCCGGCCCCGAATGCTCGGTGCCCGCAACGGGATGCGCCGGCACAAGGTGGACGTTGGCCGGCAAATGCGCGGCCATGTCTTTGAGTACCGCGCTTTTCACCGAACCCACATCGGAAACGACGGCACCCGGCTTGAGCGAAGCCGCGATCTCCTGCGCGACGGCTCCGCAGACGCCTACAGGGGTGCAAACAATGATGAGGTCCGCACCCTTTGCAGCCTCTGCGTTCGTCGCAACCACGTCGTCGGCGATCGCAAGTTCGACGACGCGCTTTCTCGTGGCTTCCGTCCGCGCGGACGCTGCAATGCTCCGCACCAGCCCGCGCTCCTTCGCGGCGCGCGCGATCGAGGAGCCGATCAGGCCGACGCCGATCAACGCCAGGCGGTCGAAGACGGGGACCCGTTCAGGCACGGCGCGCCTCGCGACCCAGGAACTCCGAAAGTGCCGATACCACAAGGCGATTTGCCTCTTCCGTGCCGACGGTCATGCGCAGCGCGTTCGGCAGGTGATAGGCGCCGAGCGCACGCAGCACGAGCCCGCGCTTGAGCAGGAATTCGTCGGCGTCCTTCGCCGTCTTCCCCTTCTCCGCCGGGAAATGGATCAGGATGAAGTTGCCGACGCTCGGCGTGACGTCGAGCCCGAGCGCCGTCAGCTGCTGCGTCAGCCACGCAAGCCACTTCTCATTGTGTGCGACGGTGCGCTCGACATGCGCGGTGTCGGCAATCGCCGCGACGCCCGTTGCAATCGCCGCCGCGTTCACGTTGAACGCGGGGCGGATGCGGTTGACCGTGTCGATCACATGCTCCGGCCCGTACATCCACCCGATGCGCAGCGCCGCAAGCCCGTGAATCTTGGAGAAGGTGCGCAGCATGACGACATTCTCCGTCGTCGCCACAAGCTCGATGCCGGCTTCGTAGTCGTTGCGCCGGACATACTCGGCATAGGCGGCATCGAGCACGAGCAGCGCGTGCGGCGGGAGCGCGGCCTGCAGCCGCCGCACCTCCGAGAACGGAATGTAGGTGCCGGTCGGATTGTTCGGGTTTGCGAGGAACACGATGCG
>Ga0307505_10000709_pt1 | contig 33649 bp, 27 predicted proteins | sample 23_S_MG_FD_202183 | JGI IMG/M metagenome (GOLD analysis project Ga0307505, IMG submission 202183) | Soil microbial communities from Populus trichocarpa stands in riparian zone in the Pacific Northwest, United States - 23_S | ecosystem: Environmental > Terrestrial > Soil > Riparian zone > Trees... | reverse complement strand
ACTTCAGCGCAACCGACCTGCCCTGCGCGATCGGCCGGGTCGACGGGCTCGAGCAGTTGCCCCTGCCGGAGGGGTTTGCCGCCAACGAGTGCCGCAACAACCGGCTCGGCTGGCTCGGCATCGGCGAGAGCGAGGCAGCCTACCGCCGCCTTGAAGATGCGCAGATGCCGGCCGATCTGCGCCGTTCGCAGGTACACACACCGCATTCACTGGGGCTGTTCCTGCAGGCCCTGCTCGGCGTGCGGGGGCCATGCCTGACCACCGCCACCGCCTGCTCGTCGAGCGCCAAGATCTTTGCCAAGGCCGAGCGCATGATCCGGCTCGGCATCGTTGACGCGGCGATCCTGGCCGGGGTCGATACGCTGTGCGACAGCGTGCTGTTCGGCTTCAACTCGCTGGAACTTGTCTCACCTGAGGTGTGCCGGCCATTCGATGTCCGCCGGCGCGGCATCTCGATCGGCGAGGCGGCCGGGTTTGCGCTGCTCGAGCGCGACGGACCGGCCCGGAGTCCGCACCTGGTCGGTTGGGGCGAATCCAGCGATGCCCATCACATGTCCACACCGCATCCGGAAGGGCTCGGCGCGCGCCTGGCGCTGGCCGATGCGCTCGCCCGCGCCGGACTGACGCCCGCGGAGGTCGACTACATCAACCTGCATGGCACGGCGACGCCGAAGAACGACGAGGTCGAGGCGGCCGTGGTCGCCTCGACGTTTTCGGCGCGCACGCGAGCCAGTTCAACCAAGGGCTGGACCGGCCATACGCTCGGCGCTGCCGGGATCATCGAAGCCGTGGTCAGCCTGCTTGCGATCGAGCACGGCCTCGTGCCGGGCACGCTCAACACCGAACAACCCGATCCGCAGTGCGGGCCGCAGATCGCGCTGGCCAACGAGAACGCCGACGTGCGGATCGCCGTGAGCAACTCGTTCGGCTTCGGCGGCAGCAATTGCACGCTCGCATTCGCGCGCGGGGAAGGCCACGCATGAGCGTGCTCGATCTGCACATCGAAGGCATCGGCTTCTGGGCTCCCGGCTGGCCGAACTGGGATGCCGCCGCGGCCGGACTGCGCGGCAGCGCCGGACCGGTCGAAGGAGCGGCAGCCAGGCCGGTGCCTGCATTGTTGGCGCCCGCGGAACGACGTCGCGCGCCGGACCCCGTGCTGCTCGCCTGCGAGGTCGCCTTGCAGGCGTGCGCCGCCGCGGGTCGCGATGCACAGGAGATGGCCAGCGTGTTCGCGTCCACGCATGGCGACCTCGTCATCACCGACTACATGTGCGCCACCCTGGCCAGTGCACCGATGGAGTTGTCGCCGATCCGTTTCCACAATTCGGTCCACAACGCACCGGCCGGCTACTGGACCATCGCCACCCACTGCCATGCGCCGTCGACGTCGATCAGCGCGTGGCATGCGAGTTTTGCCGCCGGGCTGTTCGAGGCCGCCGTGCAAGCCGTCTCCAGCGATTCGCCGGTCATGCTCGCTGCCTACGACACGCCGTCGATCGGTCCGTTGCAGGGCGTCTCGCCGAGCGACACGCTGTTTGGCGTCGCCCTCGTGATCGCGCCGTTCGTCGATGGATCGGCACTGTCGCGCCTGCGCCTGCGCATGGCCGCTTCGGAGCCGGCCGAATCGGCCGCCCTCCCGGCCGCGTTCGCCGCCCTGGCCGCGGCCAATCCGATGGCGGCAAACTCGCTGGCGTTTCTGCACGCACTCGTTTCGGCACGCCGGCAGACGATCCGACTGGATGCCGGTTCGGGCACAATGCTCGCCGTGGAGTTCTGCTGATGTTCGCGGCCACTGCGCCGCAGGTTGCACCCGACATCCGGCCCAGCGTCGGTCCGACCTGCCGGATGCACACTCGATGGCCAGCGGCTACGGAAAAGGACACCCATGCCAACCAGGAATGAGCCCGCGCGCGTCGCGATCGTGATCCCGGCCCTCAACGAAGAGCTGGCCATCCGCAGCGTCGTCGAATCCGCGCTTGCGGTGCTCGCCGATGTCATCGTGATCGATGACGGTTCCACGGATCGCACGGTCGAGCGCATCGCCGATCTGCCGGTCACGCTGATCCGCCACACGAGCCCACAGGGCAAGGGCGAAAGCCTGCGCGCGGGGTTCCGCGAAGCGCTGCGGCGCGGTTTCGACGCGGTGGTCACGATGGACGGCGACGGCCAGCACGACGCAGCCGATATTCCGCGAATGCTCGCTGCGGCGCGCCAGTATCCACAGCATCTGGTCATCGGCGCGCGCATGCGCACGCGCGAGAACCAGCCCAGCGCGCGCCGCCGCGCGAACGCCGTCGCGGACTGGGGCATCTCCTGGGGTTGCGGCACGCCGGTCGCGGATACCCAAAGCGGCCAGCGCTACTATCCGCGCGCCGCGCTGGATCTGGTCGAGCTTCCCGCGCAGGGCTTCGTGTTCGAGGCCGCGATACTGATCGCCGCGGTTCGCGAGGCCGGCCTCGGCGTGGTCTCGGTGCCGATCGAGGCACGCTATCTCAGCAGCATGCGGCGCAGCCATTTCCGCCCGGTGCTCGATGTCACGCGCATCTCCTGGTTCACGATGGGCCGTGTACTCCACTACGGCAGGATCGTGGCAAGCTACCGACGCTCGCACGGTTCACCCCCGTGCGTCGTTGATCCACCGCTGATCGGCGCGCAAGCGTGAACCATCGAAAATCTGCAGCGACGTGCGCCACCGCCGTCGTCCCGATGCCCACTTGAGGCGGAACCCGAAATGACTGCCAGCACTACCTGCGATGTCGTGATCATGGGCGGCGGTCTGGCCGGCCTGTGTCTTGCCCTGCAGTTGCGCGAGCGCTTCGGCGATCTGCACATCGTCGTGCTCGAGCGCCGCGCCCATCCGCTGCCCCCGGCCGCGCACAAGGTCGGCGAATCGACCGTGGAGATCGGCGCGCACTATTTCGCCGAGACGCTGGGCCTGCGCAAGCACCTGGACACTGCGCATATTCGCAAGTTCGGCTTTCGCTTCTTCTGGTCGGAAGGGCGCGAGGACCTGCATGGGGTGACCGAACTGGGGGTCAGCAAGGTCATGCCGACACCGACCTGGCAGATCGATCGCGGCGTGTTCGAGAATCACCTGGGCGAACGCGCGCGCGAACTCGGCATCGTCTTCCACGACGGCGCGGTCGTGCGCGGCATGGACCTCGGCCAGGACGACACCCCGCATGTCGTGCGGGCAACCGTCGACGGCAGCGAACAGACGTTCACCGCGCGCTGGGCGATCGACGCCTCCGGCCGCGCGGGGCTGATCAAGCGCAAGCTCGGCCTGGCCCAGGCCAACGGCCACGATGCCAACGCCGTGTGGTTCCGCATCGACGACCGCCTTTCGATCGACGACTGGTGTGGCGATACCGATTGGGGCAACCGCTGCGAGCCTCCCGAGCGCTGGCGCTCGACCAACCACCTGTGCGGCCCCGGCTACTGGGTCTGGTTGATTCCGCTGGGCTCCGGCGCGCATTCGGTCGGCATCGTCTGCGACGCGAAGATGCACCCGATGGAACGCATGAACACCTACGAGCGCGCACTGGACTGGTTGCGCGAGTTCCAGCCGCTGGTTGCCCGGCATTGTGAAACGCGCAGCGACAAGCTCATGGATTTCCTGTATTTCCGCGGGTTTTCCTACGGCTGCAAGCAGGTGTTCTCGGGCGATCGCTGGGCATTGACCGGCGAGTCGGGCGTGTTCCTCGATCCGTTCTATTCACCCGGCAGCGATTTCATCGCGATCGCCAATACCTATGTCTGCGAGCTCATCGCCCTGGATCGCGCAGGCAAATCGCTCGCGCCCTACTCACGCATCTACGAACAGCTCTACTTCTCGTTCTACGAAAACACCTTGACCTTGTATCGCGACCAGTATCCGATCTTCGGCGATGCCGAGGTCATGTCGATCAAGGTGATCTGGGACTACGCCTATTACTGGGGGATTCTCTGCCAGCTCACGTTCCAGGATCGCCTGACCGACTTGAACCTGCTCGGCGAGATGCGCGAGGACCTGCTCGCGGCAGCCCAGCTCAATCTGGACATGCAGGCACTGTTCCGGCGCTGGTACGCGCAAAGCGCGCGTCCGAATGCTGCGGTGATGTGGGATCAGGGCAAGCTCGACTGGTTCCTGCAGATGAATGCGACCCTGCTCGACCCACTCGACGATGCCGGGGTCCGCGCGCGCCTGCGCGACAACGTCGCGATCATGCGCACGCTCGCGGCAACCATCGTCGCCCAGGCCTGCGCAAGCTGTCCGGATCTGGATGTGACCGGCCTGCCGCCGCTGGATCAGGCGCCGCTGCAGCTGTTTGCGCACGCTGCCTGATCCGGATTAGGCGGGTGGCTCAGTTGAGGTCGCCGAGCAGCGCGTCCATGTCAGGAACGGCCAGCCAGGCAGCGATGTCCTTGCCCAGCGCCTTGACCGTGCGCCCGAGCACCGAGCACGAGCCCTTGTAGCCGGCGAATGCACCGCCCATCGAATCGCGGCGCGCGGTGAAGCTGCCGATCAGCTCGCCATCCTGATAAAGCCTGCCGACGGCGACCGTACTCTTGTGGTGGCCCATGAACGGATTGCCCTGCGAAACTGCTTCCGTGATCTGCACGTCGAGCACGCGCGGGGCCGCCAGCGGATCGACTTCGGCGGCGAAACGCACCGGGATATTGCGCTCGCGCGCGTAGGCGGCGATGAAATCGGCCAGTTGATCCTGGATCACGCACTCGCGCTTGATGTTTCCCGCGATCAGCGTGGCGTCGGAGAACGGCACCGGCTTGGGCACCAGCACTTCTTCGCTGGCAAGGAGCGATTGCGGAAGCAGGCCAAGACCTGCGGCAAGGAGCAGCATGTGCACTGTCTTCATTTCATTCCCCTGGTTGACTGGCGGCCCCCAGCGGCCGCATTCCTGTGTGCAGCGCATGCGCCGGATCGAACGCCCGCAACGACGACGCCGGCTCGACGAACGGTGGAAATCTAGCCCATGCCGCCGTTGATGCCAATGACCTGGCCATTGACGTAGCCGGCGCCGTCCGAACAGAGGAATCGCACGAGCGCAGCCACCTCTTCGGGTTTGCCGGCCCGCCCGGCCGGAACGATCGTCTTGACCTGGACCGGGTCGAAGCTCGTGCCGAGCATGCTGCCCTCGATCAGCCCCGGAGCGACGACGTTGACCGTGATCCCGCGCGACGCCATCTCGCGCGCAAGCGATCGCGACGCGCCGTGCAGCGCGGCCTTGGCCGCGGCGTAGTTGGTCTGACCGCGATTGCCGAGCACTGCGGCGACCGAGGACACGCTGACGATTCGACCCCAGCGCGTGCGCGCCATCGGCAGGAGCAGCGGCTGGGTGACATGGAAGAACCCATGCAGCGAGACATCGATCACGCGCCGCCATTGGGCGTCGTCCATGCCGGCCATCGGCGCATCGTCGTGGATGCCGGCATTGTTGACGACGATCTGGATCGGGCCCGCGCCGAGCAGCGACTCGATCGCCGCGCGGGTGGCCCCGCCATCGGCGACATCGAACGCGAGCGCCTCCGCAGAACCGCCGCTGGCGATGATCGCATCGACCACGTGCTGCGCGCGCGAAACGTTTGCATTGCCGTGAACGATCACATGGCAGCCGTCCGCCGCCAGCGCCTGGGCGATTGAACCGCCGATATCGCCGCTGCCGCCGGTGACGAGCGCGCGCTTCTGGGATGGGGTCATGCGGGGTTCCGTGGACAGGGCACGTCGATGATGCCTCAAGCGAGCCGGAAGCGGACACGACCCCTCTCACTTCGCGGTTAGCGCCTTCTCGAAAAGCAGGGCGTCTTCGCCATCCTCGTAGTACGCGCTGCGCTGACCGATCCGGATGTACCCGTGGCGGAGGTAGAGGCGCTGCGCAGCGGCATTGTCGCGACGCACTTCCAGGCGCATGCGCCGGCTGCCGTGTCGGCGCGCAGCGGCTTCACAAGCCGCGAGCATGGCGTCGCCGAGCCCCCGACCGCGCGCCTCGGGCAGGCGTGCCATCGAATACAGGCGGGCGATGTCACTGCCGCGACGCCAGAACACCACGGCCGCCGCGACGATCGCTCCGGACGCTACCGCGACGAGCACGAGGGCCGATGCGCTTTCCAGATGCCGTTGCCACTGGCGCGGCTGCAGGTGGTCCGCGGAGAACGCGCGATTCTCGAGCGCGACCAGGCTGTCGAGGTCCGACGACGTGGCCCGTCGCACATGCACGGCGTTCGACTTTGGCGCGACGGAAGCTGAGCGCAGTGGACGGTTGTTCATCGCGCGCAGACTAGCAGCCTGTCGGGCCCCGGGGGTCGAGGCGAAACCCGGCCAGCCAAAGTCCGGCACCTTGGAGCCTGCGCGCGGTACGGTTCACGCCGGCGCAAACGTCGCCCTGCGTTCAATATCCCTTCAGTCGCCAGCTGCGACAACGGGCGCCTGCTGCACGCGCGGGTTCGGCTATGGCAAACTCGCGCGCCCGTACCGTATCTGCTCCATCTGCAATCCACCTGGTGGCTACGCACCCGCGCTTGCCGCGCCTTCCGCCCGACCGGTTATCGCCGCATGAGCCGCCTCGTCATCGTCGTCGAAAAAGCCTCCGACTGGGGCTCGTACTACCCTTCCGACAACGTCGTTGCGGCCCAGGACTATCTCAAGCAGCCGCTCTCGGACGACGACGAGCGCACCCAGGTCATCAACCTGTGTCGCAGCTACAAGTACCTGGGCACCGGTTACTACGTGTCGCTGCTGGCCGAAGCACGCGGCCACAAGGTGATTCCCTCGGTGCGCACGATCAACGACCTGCGCCGGCGCTCGCTGTACGGCCTGGATATCGACGACCTCAACAGCCAGCTCGGCAAGTTCCTGCCGGCCGGCGGCCGCGACACGACCGATTTCGGCATCCTCGTCTATTTCGGCCAGACCTCGTATCCGGCGCTGGAAGACCTTTCCCGCCAGGTGTTCGAAACCTTCCCGTGCCCGATCCTGCGCATCGAGTTCGAGCGCGACCGCGTCTGGCAGATCGGTGCGATCAAGCCGACCGGCCTGCACTCGCTGTCGGACGAACAGGAGGACGCATTCGCGCGCACGCTCGACGAGTTTTCCAAGAAGCTCTGGCGCAAACCGCGCGCACGCCGCAAGTTCCGCTTCGATCTCGGCATGCTGGTAAACCCCGACGAGGAAATGCCGCCGTCCAATCGCAAGGCGCTCAAGAACTTCATCGAAGCCGGCAGCGAACTCGGCATCGAAGTCGATACGCTCGGCCGCAACGACTATCAGCGCCTCGCCGAATACGACGGCCTGTTCATCCGCGAGACGACCGCGCTGGACAACCACACCTATCGTTTCGCCAACAAGGCCGAAAAGGAGGACATGGTCGTCATCGACGATCCCAGTTCGATCCTGCGCTGCACGAACAAGATCTACCTGCACGACCTCATGATCTCGCGCAAGCTGCCGATCCCGCGCACCGAGATCCTCTACCGCGACGAGGCGAAGAAGCTCGACGAAACCGCCGAACGTCTGGGTTTCCCGCTCGTGCTGAAAATTCCCGATGGCTCGTTTTCGCGCGGCATCGTCAAGGTCGAGGACGCGAGCAAGCTGCGCGAAGCCGCCGATGCGCTGTTCCAGCACACCGCGCTCGTGCTCGCCCAGGAGTTCATGTTCACCGAGTTCGACTGGCGCATCGGCGTACTCAACCGCGAGCCCCTGTATGCATGCAAGTACTACATGTCGCGCGGCCACTGGCAGATCTACAACCACGGCGCCAAGGGCACCGCCAAGACCGGCGGCTTCGAGACGCTGCCCATCCGCGAGGCGCCGGCCGACGTGGTCAAGCTCGCGCTCAAGGCGACCGGGCCGATCGGCGATGGCCTGTACGGCGTGGACATCAAGAAGTCCAGCGACCGCCTCGCCCTGATCGAGGTCAACGACAATCCCTCGATCGACGCCGGCGTCGAAGACGCCTATCTCGGCGACGACCTGTACCGCCGCATCATGAGCGAATTCCTGCGCCGCATGGAACGCAAGCGCCTGGGCATGCGCGGGTAGCAGGCGTTGCCCGGATGCCGACCGAATACCTGAATCCCCTGAAGGGCCTCCCACAAGAGCAGGGACGGTCATCGGCCCCCTTTCCTTGTGGGAGGGCCTTCAGGCCCGATGCTTTTGGCACGTCTGTAGAAGAAGCATCGGCCCTGAAGGGCCTCCCACATGAGCAGCTCCCGCACGAGCAGCGCAATGAATCTTCGAGCGCGCCGCCTTGCAACTTCGGTCAACGGCAGGCGTAATCGCGTGCCGTCGTCGCCGCCAGGAATCATGACCGTCGCCATTCCCCCTGCCACCGCCGACCTGCGCTGGGACGATTCCCGCCTTGTTCTCGCGGCGCGCTGCGGCGCGCAGGCGGCGATCGAGCTCGACGGTGCGTACTTCAGCGATGTGAAGATCGACGCGCGCGGCGAGCTCGCGCTTGATTTCGCGTTTGCGCCCGCGGCCGATGCGCGCCTGCCTCTCGTCGTGCGCGAGCGCCGCGACGGACCCGTGGCGCTCGATGCCGGCATGACCGACTTCCACGCCGCGGAGCCGTTCCACGCCCGCGAGACGCTGCTGGCCGCCGATGCCGAGCCGATGCGCCCGGAAGTGGCCATCGTCATCCCGGTCTACAACGCCGCCGAGGCCGTGGCGCGCTGTCTTGCGTCCGTGCTTGCCCACACGACCGGCAACACCCGCCTCATCATCATCGACGATGCGAGCTCCGATCCTGAGATCTCGCCGCTGCTCGCGCGCCATGCCGACCTCCCGGGCGTGCAGGTCCTCGTCAACCCGGGCAACCGCGGATTCACCGCGACCGTCAACCGCGGCATCGCCCTGGCCGGCGACGCCGACGTCGTCCTGCTCAATGCCGACACCGAGGTCGGTCCGAACTGGCTGACCGGCTTGCGCCGCGCGGCCTACACGCGCAGCGACATCGCCACGGTCACTGCGGTCTCCGACAACGCCGGTGCGTTTTCGGTGCCGGAGCTTGAACAGGCGTGCCCGTGGCCAGTGGCATGGTCGTTCGAACAGACCGCGCGCGCGCTGTGGCAGGACGCCGGCCATGTATATCCGGCGCTGCCCACGGGCAATGGATTTTGTCTCTACATCCGGCGCGCGGTCATCGATGCGATCGGCCTGTTCGATGAACAGGCGTTTCCGCAAGGCTACGGCGAGGAGAACGATTTCTGCCAGCGCGCGAGCGCGCGCGGATGGCGCCACGTGATCGCCGGCACCGTGTTCGTCCACCATGCGCGCAGCCTGAGTTTCGGCGTCGAGCGACGCCAGGCGCTTGGCGTGGCCGGAATGCAGGTGCTGCGCGAGCGCTGGCCGAACTACGAGACCGACGTCGGCGCAACGCTGTTCTCGTTCGAACGCCGCGTGCTCGACTGGCGCGTGCGCCGCGCGTATGCGGCGGCCAGTTCACACGAGCCACTGCCGCGCATGCTGCGGTCCAGCCCGGGGATGAATCAGGAACCTGCATCCGGCTACGATGTGTGGATGTTGGACGGTCAGGATGATCGAATCATGCTCGAGCATTGCGGTGACGGCGCTGCGCGCGACGGCGCGCCTGTGCTGATGACGCGATCGGACCTCGGCCGCTGGTTGCAACGCCATGCGATCGAGATCGTCGATCTCGCCACCGCTCCGGCCGATGCGCTCGGCGCTTGGCTGCGTCGCGAATGTGCGCGGCTCGGCATCGCCGTCGTCGAGGCGGGCGCCACCCCTGCATCGGCGCTTGCCGCGCTGCGCAGCTTCGACAGGCCGACACGATGAGCCTGCCCTACCGCCGCGCGCTCGTCACCGGGGTCGGCGGCCAGGATGGCGCCTGGCTTGCCGCGCAGCTTCTGCAGGACGGAATCGCCGTGGTCGGCACCCATCGCCCGGCCAGTTCGGCCACGAGCTGGCGGTTGACCGAACTGGGCATTGCCGAACACCCGGGCCTGCGCCTGCACACGCTCGATCTCGGCGACGTGAACGCCTGCCGCGCGCTGGTCGCGGACTTCGCGCCGCAGGCGATCTTCCATCTGGCCGGACAATCGCGCGTCGCCGACTCGTTCCGCGATCCGCTCGGCAGCGTGCACGCCAACGGGATCGGAACGCTCAACCTGCTCGAAGCGATGCGCCGGGATACGCCCGATGCGCATTTCGTGCTCGCCTCCAGTGCCGAGATATTCGGCGTGCCCGACCACGCTCCGCAAGACGAATCCACGCCGGCACGAGCGTCCTCGCCCTATGGTCTGTCCAAGCTTGTCGCGCATGCGGCGATGGGCGCATGGCGGGCGAGTTTCGGCATGGCGGCGAGCAGCGCGATCCTGTTCAACCACGAATCGGAATTGCGCGATCCCGCGTTCGTCACCCGCAAGATCACGCGCGCCGCCGCACGCATCGCACTCGGGCTCGACAGCGACGTCGCGCTCGGCAACCTCGATGCGCGCCGCGATTTCGGCTACGCGCCCGAATACGTCGCCGCATTGACGGCGATGGCCGCACGCGCCGAAGGTGACGACTTCGTGCTCGCGACCGGGCAAGCCGCCAGCGTCCGCGAGTTCGCCACGGCCGCCTTCGCCGCGGCCGGCGTGGACCTTGAATGGAGTGGCGAGGGCGCCACCGAGATCGCCAGCGATCGCGCCAGTGGCGCCGTGCGCGTGCGCATCGATTCGGCCCTGCTGCGTCCTGTCGATGCACCGTTGCTGGTGGGCGATGCAGGCAAGGCACGCCGTGAACTCGGTTTCACCCCCAAGGTGGGGTTGGCCGAACTCACCCGGCGCATGGTCGAGGCGGATCTGGTTCGCGAACGCGCGGCTGCGCCCGCGTAGTGCGCGTCATCCTCAACGTCGACGCGATCAGCGCGCCGCTCACGGGCATCGGTCGCTACGCGCTCGAACTCGCCAACGGACTGGCAGGCCACGCCGCGATCGACGAACTGCGCCTGTACTCGGCGTTCCGCTGGGTCGACAACCCGGGCCACGCGCTGGCCGCGAACCGCACGATTGCACGACTGCGCAAGAATCTTCCGTTCAAGACCCAGGCGCTGGAGCTCTACACGCATTTGCGCGGCACCTTGTTCCGCGCGCATACGCGCAGGCTGCAGGGTTTTCTGTTGCACACGCCGAACTACATCCTCATGCCGTTCGACGGACCGACTGTCACCACGGTGCACGACCTGTCGGCGTTGAACTATCCCGAAACCCACCCGATCGAGCGCGTGCGCTTTCTCGACCGCCACCTGCCGCGCACGCTCGAACGCGCCGACTGCGTGCTCACCGATTCGCAGTTCATCGCCGATGAAGTCCACGCCAATCTGTCGGTCCCACGCGCGAAACTGAGGGTCGTGCCGCTCGGCGTCGACCCGGTCTTCCGCCCCCGTGACGATGCGGACCTGACCGAGGTTCTCGCCCGCCATGACCTGCAACCGCGCGCTTATCTGCTCGTCGTCGCGACCCAGGAGCCGCGCAAGAACCTCGCGCGCCTCGTGCGTGCCTATGCCGCGTTGCCACCGGCCGTGCGCGAACGCCATCCCTTGGTCATCGTCGGCGCGCGCGGCTGGCTCAACCGCGACCTCGAACGCACGCTCGCCCCGCTCGAGGCGCAAGGCGCCGCGCGCCGTCTTGGCTATGTGGGCGAATCCGAGCTGCCGCTGATCTATGCCGGCGCCCACGCGTTCGCGTTTCCATCGATCTACGAGGGCTTCGGCCTGCCCGTGCTCGAAGCACTCGCGAGCGGCATCCCGGTCCTGACCTCCAACGTTTCCTCGCTGCCCGAGATCGCCGGCGACATCGCACTCGGCGTCGACCCGTTCGACGAAACCGCGCTGCGCGATGGCCTTGCCCGCCTGCTCGAAGACTGGAACTGGCGCGCCACCGCCTCGATCCGTGGCATCGAACACGCCCGCCGCTTTCCATGGTCGCGCTGTGTCGATGAAACCGTGGGCGCGTATCGTCAAGTCTCGGCGTTGATCTGATCCTGATGGACGGCATTGGGGACAATGAAGATGTCGCCAATGGTACTCATTGCAGAATTTCCTTCAGTGCCTGCAAACACACCAACCTCACCCGCTCCGGATCCAGCTGACGGTCCGCAGGGATCGCCGCCGCATCTCGAATCCGGTCGCCAAGCTGGCCAAAGATTGCATCAATGGACTGCGCCAATGCGCGCTGTTGCCTTCCCGTAAGTCTAGGACGAAGTTCATCGCGCCACAGACGAGCAAGCACATCAAGCTCCCCGCCGAACAACTCAAGGGTATCGTGGATGTAGAGGATGTCCTGCGCCTTCTTGGCAGGCGGACGCTGATCGTGGATCAACAGCCGCTGGGCCAGGAAACTGACAGGATTGGGCACGCGTACTTCGATCGCCGGATCCATCTCCCAATCGGCACCAAGACTTACCCGCCAAGGCGATTCGAGCAGCAAGTCCAGATGACGCAAGCGTTGCGCTGTAACGCCAGCACGAACTTCGGTGGCTATCGGTTCACCGGTGCGCCGGCGCCCGCTGCCGCTCAACGGCGTCAAGAACTCCGCATAGAATCCGGCAGCATCGTCGCCGAGCGCGTACTGCGCAACCGGCGGGCGAAGATCGCCCATGAATGTCTCCGTAAAGCCAGCCTCGGCCAGACGCGCGCGGATGTCGCCAGCCAATTTCTCGCCTTCTGCGAATGCGACGTCAGCGTCCAGTGTGACGACGGGCCGATAGGCAGGCACCTGCGCACTCGGATGCAGGCGAAACAGGCGGAAGGCCCAGCCGCCGACAAACACAAGCTGCTCGATCCAAGGGGTCAGGCCGGCGACAAGACGTCCGAAGGCGACGCGGTCATTCATGCGCCGCCCCCCAGCACGTCCGCGAGCACCGTACGCGCGAGAAAGTCCGCCTGCTCCCTGCCACGCGCCGGGTGCAATGACACATCCAGCCAGACCTGGATGATGTCTGACACCCATGCGCCCTGCACCTGCACGGCCCCACGAAACACTGCCTCGGGGGACCGAGTCTGTTTTAGGATGAGCTGCAGCGGCTCGCCCGGCGGCGCCTCCACCAACTCGGGCCACTCGCTTTCCGGAAACATCGGCAACTTGCGCACGTACACCCAAGGCAAACCGTCAGCGACGTGTCCGGATCCGAGGAGGCCGGCCGCCGCGAACAGGCCGATGCACGCCCCGGGATGCGTGGCGACAACTTTCTGCAACTGCTGCTGAGGAGGCGCGGGCATCAGGAAGCGCATAGGCAGCTCCGGCGTGGCGCGCGAGGCAGCCGCCTGCCAGCGCCGGAACAGCTCTGCCCTTCGCACCAGACGCAGCGTGGGGGCACTTTCGTCCAGAAAGCCCTCCTCGTGCAGCCGTCGGGTGAAACGCGACACGCTCATCGCCGACGTCTGGGCTGCGTCGGCCAGTTCCTTCGAGGTTCGGAATTCACGACGCGGCGCAGTCAACAAGTGTCCTGGCAACTCCGGGGCGAGCAGCACTTTGAGCAGCCATTGGTGCAGGTCGGAAAACAGGTCGTGGGACTTTTCCCGGGTAGGGCGCTTGCGCCTTGATACCGATGAGCCGGCATTCTCGTTGAGCTCGTTCAGGCCGGCGCCAAGGAACAACCGCCCCCCCACTTCGCCGACCAGACCAATCGCCATCTCCGGCGCGTACTCGGAGTGGAACGTGCGCACCTTCTCACGCAGGGCGTTGGTCAGCCTATCGACTTGTACCAGTGCCAGCGGCATCGCGCCGGGTTGGCTGGCCGCATGGCGCCGGGCCTGCAGGATGGCTTGCGACAGCAGCGGGATTACCCGGTCTGCCCGGCCCTCGGAAGTCACCTTCAGCTCCACCGCGTAGCGGTTAGAACCTTTGTGGATCAGCAGATCCGGGCCGCCGCTCGGCTCGTGCTCGACCCCCCACGCGTGGCCTCGGAGAAGTGACGCCAGTGCCGCGACATGCGCTTTGACACTGTTCTGAGCCATTGATGCTGGATTGTCTAACATGGCCACGTTATATATCATGGCCATGTTATTTTCAAATCTGGCACCGACTTCAGGACTTGGAGGGCGTGACCGTGTTTTCACGCGCGCGGCGATGGAAGCAATGGCCGAGCAGGTATCCCCGGCAAAGCCGTTGGTGAGCAACGAGTGGACGCTCACACCACCGGATAGAGGATCTCACCAAAGTCGATCTCGGGATGATCGAGCATCAGGTCGATGAGGGTCGGAATCACGGCCATCATGATCGCTGTGCCATCCTTCACCTGGGCCCGGTTCACCGCGCTGTTCCAGGTCGCTCCGCCGTGGACGAGTTGGTTGCGCAGCACGTAGAGCCGATCGAAAACGATGGACAGCACCTTGGCGGTATCGCCCGCCATGACCGACGCCAACGCAGCTTTCCTGCTCGCGGCAAACCGTTCCTCCCAGCGTGCGCTCGAATCGTGCTCGCGCAATGCTTTCCAGAAAGGTTCGAACACGAACTTGTTGTCGAGCAGCGTACGGATCGGCCCCGTGAACTGCTTGAACGCGATCTGGCTCAGTCTCTTTTCCGCATCCGCGTCCAACAGGAGACGAAAGAACTCCGCAAGGCGCTCACGTTCGGTCTCGGCCAGGCCGAATTCCCTGGCGTACGCCGCATTGAACGCGATCCACAGGAAGATGAAGCGCGAATCGAAATCCTCGCTTTCGGACCCCGCGCGTCGCAACCAGCTGATCGCGCGATGCAGGCGGACCCGGTGCGGCTCCGAATACTGCTCATGGCGCGCCTTGAGCTTCGACTTCAGTCCGCTGGCCAGATCGTCCGACATCGTTCAACGTTCCCTGCGGTGTCCACGGTCGCCACCTACGTTACAGGAATGGCGTTCCCCGCTCTCTCGCCCTAGCGCGACCGGTATTCGCGACTTGTTGATCCGCGCCGAAGAGCCCATGGCACTAGAAGTGCGCACGTCTTGCCCAGGTGGGATCCTGACTTCGCCGGTTCGAGTCCAACCCGCGAGCAGGTAGCGTACAGTGTCGATCCCGATGCGCACGAGGGCAAACCGAGATGACCTGGCACCGCGGACTCCTGGTGTGCACCAATGAGGAGGCCGACGCCGTTGAAGCCGCGCTCGTCTCGCAGGCACTCGCATGCCGATTCATCCGACAGCGTGGCGAGACGGCATTTGCGTTCGCCGCGCGCAACATGCCGGAACTTGAGTCGCGCAATGTGCAGTTCGCAGGAATCGACGGTGGCTCGATATCGCTGGTTTTCGCTGGCGACCCGGACTTCCAGCCCAAGGCCCTGATCATTCGCGCAGGCTATACGGTGGGCCTTGTCCTGCCCGCGGGCGCGCTCGACGAACTGAAGCGTGCATCGCCATTGCAAGAGCTGTTTCGATCGCTCGGCAAGTCGTCCGACGAGGCCATCGAAGACGGCATCGCAACGTTTCGATGGGACATCGACGAAGCCCCACTGCACGCTGCGAGCATCGGCCGCGTGTCACGCACACTCGGCGCGATCGCCGACATCCTCGATGAACGCAAGATCGAACATCGCATCGCCACTTTCGATGCAGGGTCCGGTGGCACGCGAGGCCGACTGGAAGCGGATGGGGACGTCTTCATCGGGCCGGACGTGCATGTCACGATCCAATGGCTCGACCCGAACGGTGGTGCGCCCTTCGTCACCGCGAACACCGGCGAGTTCAGCACCTGCGGCGACAACCTCCCGGACGCGGAGCTCTGGCAGCAATGACCATGATCGCCATCCTCTGCGACGAATCCGTCGCCCACCTCGACATGCTCATGCGCCACGCCCCGGACGCACCCGAGTGGCGCTACATCGTCGGCACCTCAGTGTTCGGCCAGGAGATCGAGGAAGGTTTCACTGACTTCGTCCCGGGCCGCTGGAGCACTACGTGGTCGACTGCGGCGCACGACTCAGCCAGGAAGCGACTCACGCCACTTGCCGAGAACCTTGCCGCACTCGCCGAATACCTCCGCAACCTGCAAATCGCGCACACCGAAGCAACCGGCGGGCCGCTGGATGGGATGTATTTCCAAGTCGAGGTGACGCGCACGTGGACGCGGATGTCGGTTCGGTAACACGTCGACCGACACGCCTGCTGGGTAGAACCAAGCCAATGAAGACCAGTGCGGCGCGATACTTCGCACTTCCATATCAAGACATTCGCGGCATTTGTACCCGCCTCTTGCAATAACTCTGATCCAGCCTTGCTTGAGTCGACGCCAGCCAAGCTCGAGTTGTGCACCGACGCTTGCCGGCCTGGGGATGTTGGGATGCAAGCCGAATGCTTTCTCGAAGCGAACGGCCGCCAACAAGAAGCATCGATCAATACCGACGCTGATCCGGTTCCGAACTGTCTTGCTTGCATCGATGGCGTAGCCCGAAAGGCGCCACTCGCCGATCTTTCGATGGCCAATTTTGAGGAGACGATGCATGGAGCGGCTTTGTCACCGAGGGAGTGCACCATGGGCACAACGGAGCGCGGGGTCCACCACCTTGCCCACGGGTTACGCTGGGGCACATCGAGCAGCAGGGAAGTCGCAAGACAGCTTGGCGCTCCCGGCGAGCGCAAGGATGCGCAGAAACTTGGTGGTGCGGCACCCGGATTCGGATTCCGCACATATCACATTGATCTCCACCATTTATTTATCTCGTTCTTAGAGTCGACGCCCCCATTAGTGCTCCCAGTTTTGCTCGTCGCTCTATGAATCACCTCGAACGTGCTGCCGGCGATCCAGACGGCACCGCTGACGGAGAAACAGGTGTGGCGTCGTCCGGGATCGGTCGACGCCTTGGGAGCATTCACGCTGGCGAATCCACGGCACCACTTCGATATCGACGGGCACACCTTTGCCTTCGAGCTCGCGGCCGTCAGGAAACCACTGTCGCCGAGCCCCGATGACGAGCTTCATGCCGTTGCCCCAGTCCTTGAACCGAGGCTGGCCACTGCCGCCTGCGGAGCTTTCGCCGATCAGTAGCGCGCGCGAACTGAGGCTCATCCGCATGACGGAGTCATCGCAGGCCGAAGCGCTGCCGCGGTCGACCAGAACCAGGTACATTGGTTCTTGCGAAAATGGTTACCACCACCCTGCAGCACGACCACGAACTGTAGTCTGCCTCGAATCCTTGATTTGTCAGGTCTTGTGGTGCATCCAGTTGGCGGAGTTGATTTGCGGTCTCTCGCTGCCCGCCTCATCAACGAACTCGTACACCGTTGCCCGGCAGTAGCACACCTCGGGTTCGCCGTTCTCCCGGAGGATCACCTGGACCGGATCCGAAGCGCTAAGTGCTTGGGTCAGTTGTCGTCGTGGTTTACTCGGCTGGAACACCGAACTGAGCCGGTCGAAAGCATGACTTCTGCCGGAGCAGGATGAACCGTTCCAAGAAATACTGTCGGGTTAACCAACGGCATCAGTCGAGCAGTTCGTAGGTTCGATTGAAGATGCCCGCCGACACGATTCCGTATTCGCCCGGTCCGTATTGCACGAGCCAGTCTCTTGATTTGCCCGTTAGCCGAACGTTGTCCCGCCCGATGGCGACGCTAAATGGTTCGTCGAGTCGCAGCACGCGCACGACCAATGGCCGTTTGCGGAAACGCCCTTCCGTACCAGCGGGCTCATAAGTGCGTTCGAATACTTCACGACGTACCGGCCAGCGTTCACCGTCTGTTCCCGTGAGGATCGCGTCGCCTGCGACGTAGTCGACGGGCCCTTCCAATGTCTGGAGCCTGCCGACTGCCTCGGCGAAGTCGACCCCAACATCCACTGGCCGCTTGCGCGCAGAACGACTGTCCTTGTGGGCGGCAAGGTCCACGCCATCGAGTCTGAGCGAAGTCTGCGGCAACTGCAAGGTTGCCCAGGCGATGGCTCGGACCAATCGCTCGTCCTTCGCGATCTCGGTCGCATCGAGTCCGGAAGCCTTGAGCGTCGCATTGAGACGAAGGTCCTTCAACTCCTTACGGTGCGCCTCGAGGGCTTCTGGTGGGGCCGCATCCCAGACGACCTGGTCGACCGGCAGCCAGCCAGCCAGCATGCGTTCGGCGCAAAAACGACGGTGCTCGTGCGACGCAAGTTGCGGCGTTTCACCCAATGCCGAATGCAACACCTTGGCGGCCTCACAATCGAATGGTTGCGGGTCGACAAGCTTCTCCAGACCCATAGCCCGTAGCTTGACATCGACGTGATCAGCGACGTGCCGACTGGACTCGCGTTTCCACTCCTGCGCGCTTTTCCAGGCCTCGCTGGCGCGAAGCCGCGCCGCATTGTGCTCGGCTTCGGATGCCTCCGGAGCTGGCACGGCATTGTCGTAGGCGTAGTTGTAGAGCACCGCGAGCTGGTCAAGATGCTGCCCTAGGTACGCTTCTCCGGAGCGGATGTGAAATACGTCGCGGTCTGCACTGATACTCTCTTCCGCGCCGGATTTGGCAGCGGCGGACCGCTCTTCGAAGTATGCACCGATGCGGAAATCCCCTTCGCAACGCGCACGCAACTGTCGCAGTCGCAGGCAAGCCGCGTGGGTATGAACGTCATCGTCGCCACGGACATATGCACATGAGATTGGACCATCGCGTTCCAATTCTTCAAGGTCGGCGGTTGATAGCGTGGGGCCCGTTCGGACCAGTGGCTTCAGATCAAGCAGCGGATGCAGTTCGCCGAACAGTTGCCGATCTTGATAATCCGTCGCCAATGCCGGATATCGCATGCACACACGCTGCACGAACTCGGAGGCGTCGGGCGCGACGACAGTTATGCGTGTTACTGCCGTACGAGGATAAGCGTTTCTTGCGATCTGCAGGACCAGCGCCTCGGCGAACGTATCGCTACCTAGCAGGAGCACATGCAACCGCGGGTGGCTCTTCGCCGGGGATTCATCCGGCGATATGCGCTGCAGCAGCGCGCGCACCGCCAATTCCGCGGGCACGACCCAAGCGAGGTCGATGCATCGACGATCGACGTCTACAAACGAAGGCGGAAGCGTGCGCCGGACGGCCCCATCATGCAACAGTGCAGTCACTTCGATTGGCACACTCGGAAGTGGGTCGCCCGATTCTCGCCGGATGATCGTGCGCACAATCCGGAGCGTCTCATCATCCGCGTTGCCTGCTGCATAGATGCGTCCCTTCACGCGGTCCAAGCTGGCCGTCGAGACGCTGGCCGATGGCTCTTCGGCCACCACCAGACCCGAAAGCTCGTCGCGAAACTGCTGGGCGATGGGCGATCCGGCATTCCCCACGACCAACAGAATGCGCTTGTCGCGATGCTGCCTACGAAAATCGCGAGCGATGTTCAGCAGTTCGGGGGCACTGCCGCAAAATGCCACGTCCGCTGGGCGCCAGCGCAACCGCAGCGGCAGGAGGCGTTCGCCGAGCAGCGAGATGCCGGCCATCCAAACCCCCCAGAGCACGCTGGCCATTGCACCGACCCGGGCAAGCTGCAGTGCCGGCGGAATCTCATTGACCGCGTCCGGCCCCTGGTATTCGTTTAGGAACAGCAGGACAGTCTTGTACGTTGCATCGAGCCAATCCCAGCCTGAGAGGGAGCCGATTTCGCGGATGGCGACGCCAAGGAAGCCCACGACGCCAAGGACGAACGACAGGATCGCCAGGCCGATCAGTGCGACGAGTCTCCAATGCCTTTGGGATCTATTGACGAACATCTGCCGATGATAACCCCGTTGCGTGCACACACCATTGAATGCTGCTTCATGGACCAAGCTCTTTGACGCCTCCATCCGCTACTGCCATTTGCACATGGAAGAAGTCACGACCAACGACGGAAAGCCAATATCCACTTTCTCGTGGAGAGCGGGCCGGAACAAAGGAGATAGTTCGATCCGGTCGCAGAAAACTTGCATGCCTTTGCGGCCGCGCGATGCGCTCATAGTGGTAGCTCACGCCGTCAAGATCGAAGGCGACGAGCCGGGTCCGCGGCGGAAATCAACGCTCCGCCCAGCGCATCTTGCCGGCGGCCGCGTCGCGATCTGCGGCGGCGAGGTCCGTGCGACGCAGAGACGCTGCTGTCTTCGCCCGCTGCAGGTGACGCATCGCCAGTGCTTGCGCGACGGCTGGATCGGAAAGCAGCGCATCGCCGCGCGCGCCCGTGGGGCCGAAACCCGTACGCTCGCCACCATGCATCAGTTCAAGTGCGAAGGCTTCGCCATTCGTGGACAAGCACAAGAGGCTGCCATCGGCCTCAAGGCCGGCGAGCTGGTAGCGACCGTTGCCCTGCCAGATCGCCTGCGCAGCCTCCGACCCGCCAATCGCACATTCCGCCCCGACCATTCCATCGCCAATCCACGCATTCCACGAAAGGCAGGCGTCCGCGCGACCGTCGGACGATCGCAGCACCTGCATCCAATCCGGCCGCGCATCCGGTAGGTCGGAAAGCGCGTGGCGTTCGCGCTGCGTCAGCGTGGTGCGATCCCATTGCGTCGCGACGCGACCCGCATCAATCGTTAGAAAGCAGTCATCGGCAAACGGCGTCGCTCGCACGATCCGGTAGGGCAGCGGCGCACTAGATGCCTGCCGCTGCCCGGTGCGGATGTTCCAATAAGACAGGCGCAGCGTACCGGGTTGATCGCCCTCACCTGGCCCCACAGCGAGCAGAAAGCCGGGCAAGATCTCCTCGGCAAAGCCTTCAGAATCGACTTCGAAGCACGCCCGTCCAGCATCGCCGTCGACAACCAGCTGACCACCGCCCACCTGCACCAGGTAGCCGCCCCCGGATAGCGCACACACGCGCGACACCTGAATCGCTTCATTCTGTGAGTGCCTCGCGCCCGGCGGCTGCGGTACGCAGGCCGATGGCGTTTCGAGCACCAGCGACTGTGCCCGTGTGCCTTGCGAGAGCAGCGCGGCAAGGTGCCAGACCCGTGGTGGATCATCTCGCCAGCGCATCGCCACGCGGCCATCGTCCAGCACGTCGAAGCCGTAGTGCTCATAGCGCCGGGCGTAGTTCGCAGTGGGGTCCGCCGTTTGCCGCCCCTGACCGAACACGAATCCCTGGTTTGCGTGAGCATCGAAGAAGCAGGCGTAGCCGTGGCTGGTGAGTAGCAGGACCGCGAGATGATGACCTGCCTGCGCATCGTGTTCCCGCTCTGGCACCCGCTTGCCGCTTGAGGGCTCGAACCAGAAATGGGTGGACGACAATACCTCGAACTGCCCGGGGAGACGCACTTCGGCGAGGCTCCGTGACGATTCCGGGTGCCACAGCGCGACCGCTTCGCTGCGACCCCAGCACAACAGCAGGCCGTCGATGTCCGCGCATCCGGTCACCCACTTACTCATGGCGACGCCTTTCTTGTCCAAATCGTCCTGCGGCACCAGTGCCGCTTCCCCGATCGTTTCTGCCGTCTCCAGGTCGCGGAAGCGAACGGTGGAAACTCGGGTCGGCGCTGGCGCCCAAGTCGCCACTGTCATGTCCGGCAACAGCAATGCGCCAGCGCACAACGAGGCGGCGGCACCGCCGTCGCCGGGTGGGGCTGGTTCGGCCAAGTCCCCGATGGCCGCGAGGCTCCACACCTGCACGATCCCATCCTCTGTCCAGACAAGAAAGCGGTCCCCGTCGAGCACCTGCAATCCATCCACGTTCGCGGGCAGGCCATACAGGGATCGAACCTGCTTGGCGCCCGCTTCCTCCCGCGTGAACTTAAGTCCGTGGAATGGGTCCTTCGACTGATGCAGATAGCGCGCAGTCGTCTCCCGCTCCACCGTCCAGCCGTCAGCGAGCAAAGACTGGAATGGGTCCTCTTGAACGCCAGGGCGTTGCCAGGGTTCCCACCGCATTTCGTGGTCCTCGACCAGCTGCAGGTCGCCCGTATCGAGCGTAGTCACCACTGGCCCGGCCTCGCAGCGGAGCGCGCTGCGGTCGGGCGCGAGCCACAGCACCGCGTTCCCGGGGATGCGCGTCGACGCGGTGAGTTGCCCGCAGGACCAGTCCCAGCACTGGCACCAGCCATCCTCCGACACGCCGAGCAGACGGGTACCCGACAAGGCGGTGACGGCGCGCAGCCGCGTGCCAGCCATATGGATCTCCGCGATCACGCCACTGTTGGCAGGCGTCCAGCTGCGGCGCAGCCAGTGCCAGTGGACATGGCCCGCCTGCAGCCATGAACGCGCGGCGTGTTCGAGTCCCGTTGTGCCGGATCGGTCCGACAGCAGTTGAAGCAGGATCCTGTGTGCCGGCCAGCGCAGGTTTCCACGGCGAAGCAGCCCGGCATGGCGTGCCAAGCATCGTGCCACCTGCTCCAGTGACTTGGGGGCAACGGCAAGCATGCGGCATGCAGTCGCCACCTCGGCGGCCAGTTCATCCACGCGGTTGGTTTCAAGTCTGCAAATCAGATACCCGAAGTCCGCCAGCAGCGTCGCAGCACCATTGGCATCGCCGGCAGCGAGCAACTGGTATACCACTTCGCTCATGCGGCGGAGATTCACGTTTCCGACCTCACCGGGAATGGCCGCCGCGTAGCGGTCAGGCTGCGAGCCGAAGTAATCCGCCAGCTGGCGATGGCGCTGTGCGGCCCGCCGTGCGTCCAGATAGCGGTGAATGCACGCATCGTGCACCAGCCGATGGAAGACACGGTGCACGACCACGCCATCAGCTAGGCCGGAGGTCATCAGCGACCCAAGGTCGTTGACCAGACGGCTGAACACGGACTGTGGCAGGCGCGATACCGGCGGTGCATAAGGATAGCGACGACGGAAATCCTCCATCACCTGCGTGTCGTGCGAAAGCAGGTCGATGAGTTCCGGCTCGGACAAACCGTAGCGTGATGCACCAATCAACCCGAACGCAGCGGCAGGCAGCACTGGGCCGTGCTGCGCATCTTCCTCCAACCACATGAGCAACTGCTGCAGCCGCGAGGCGGCATCGTCCGCCAATGGCCCGGCAGACTCGCCCGAACGCCAGCGCTGCACGATCTGCACGACCACCTGCACATCCAGCGCGGTGGCACCGGCCGAGAGGGCGCGGCGCATTTCCTGGTTCTGTGCGGGATCAAGTCGGCGCGATGCGGCTGCGAGCCGCGCCTGCAGCAGCGCGATTGCCTGCGCCGCGGGCAGCGGCCCAAGGCTGATCTGGAGGTCGACGATGCGCACCGCCATGTCCCGGGCCGCCCTCGAACCGGCTAGTACCGAGACCACCAGCAGGCAACCGGCTGGCACGGTATCCGGAATCCACTCCGCACCTGGATGCGACAGCATCTGGTCCAGGGCATCGAGCAAGAGCACCACTGGCCGCGTCGCCGCCACGTCGGACAGCAGCCGCTGCAAGTCCGCGACCGCCCCACGCACCGATACTGTCGACTGCTCCGGTTCCGGCTCCCCCAGCGCGCGACGCAATTCGGCATTTACCGAGAGCAACAAACCCAGCGGTGATGTGGATTCCACTGTGGCTCCGATGTAGCGCTCGATCACCAGCGGCGGTCGCGTTTCCAGCGCCAGACCATCCACCAACTGCGACAGCAGCGCGCTCTTACCGGTGCCACTGGGGCCTTCGACCAAAGCAATGCTGCCGGCACGCATACACTTGCTGCTACGGGCCGCCTGCAGCAAGGCCTCGATCTCGCCTTCACGCCCCACGAACACGCCACTTCGCCGTTGCCGTTGCACGCAGTGCGTTGCGGCCTCGGTGCGCAGCGGATCAACTTGCACCTGCGCCAGCTGCGCGCGTACAGCGTTTTCCAGCCGCTCTCGTATCCCGCTGCAAAACTGCGCGTGGTAGGCCTCCCGGTCTACCTCTGGTGCAAGTCGAAGGCACTGCGTCGCACTGACCCGCTGCTCCACCTGCTGCACCAACTGAGCTTGCTGTGCGGACGCTGCAGCCGGATCGTCACGGATGAAGGCGACGACTCCTGCTCCCTGGCGCACGCCCTGCAGCACGCCGCGCTCAACCTCATGGTGTGTCGCTGACCAGGACAGGCGCTGCAGCCGGGTATCCGAATGTGGATGCATCGCTTCGGTACAACGTTGCAGGGCTGCGCGCAGCGCCACCTCCACCTCCGCCCAGCGCGCCGGGTCGCGCATGCTTCCTTCTCGCGGCCGAAGTACCTGAAGCGGTGGCATATGGTTGTCGTCCACCACGTACCAGCACGTAAGCAATTCGGCATCGGCAGGGTCTGCATTCGCCTCGAGCAATTGCAGAAACAGCCCGGAGTCGATCACGGACGGCAGCGGCTGCCATCCGTAGCGCGAGCCGAGCATTACAAGGAAATTGGGCCGCACAGTTTGTGCAAGGCAACGGTCAATTTCCGTCAAGCAGATCTCAAGCGTCCGGTGGTCATACCCAGCCTCGTCGCTGACACCCCAGCGCAGGTCGATCGGCTGAAAAACTGCGCCAAACGAACGGCACATCTCCGCGAGCACAGGGAACACTTGCAATTGCAGGCACTCGCGCTCGTCCCGGAAATCCTCAAACGTCGAACTGATGAACAGGCGGAAGATGCGTCCGCTGTTGGAGATCGAGTCGTCGTGAGTGTCTGTCAGCATTGTCGCGTTCTGGTTCGGGGCTTTGATCGGTCGACGCATGCGCAGGCAATGGCCGACACCCCCGTCTCTGGGAGTAGCGGGAGACGCGACCACAGGTGCGAATTTCTATCAGAAGCAATAGCAATTTCCAGGCCATACCTGCCCAAGTGGCACGCTGACAATGCACACACGAAGGATAGCCACCTACGCTGGAAATTGGCATCCCAGTCCGCTTCGGGGCGTAGGCGCATCGCATAGTGCCCCCCGACAGACCCACGCGGGAATCCATCTCGTCGAGAACTTCAGACGCTCGCAAGCAGGGGCATTTTCGATGTGTTCCGGATAGAGCTGCAGCGTGGCAAGCGCTTCTTGCCCGGATCAAGATCGCTGGGTCGCCGCATGCAAGAGTTTCCCGGGCTTCGCTAGCGAACATTCGCTCGGAGTGCAGGCGCGCAGTCTCACTGCACGAGCAGATCAGGCGGCGAGTCGATGCTCATAGAATGGATGGCGCTTGTCGTCGAGAATCGCGTAGAGCGTCGCGAGGTCCGTCGGGTCAGGGTTCAACCGGTCATCGACGTGCTCGGGCTTGAGGTTGATGATCGTTCGATCGTGTCCGGCCGCAGCAACTTCGGGCTCCGGCTCATCGGTGATTGCCGCGAACGACAGCACTCCACGGACGTCGTCGCACAAAAAACCCCGCATTTCGCGGGGTTTTCTTGAAAAAACTGGATCTCGTTGGACGTGGCTGGACGAGGTCTTGGTGCCGGCACCCGGATTCGAACTGGGGACCTACCGCTTACAAGGCGGTTGCTCTACCAACTGAGCTATGCCGGCGTGGGCGCGCATTCTAGGGGTTGGCGGGCCCGGCGCAAAGCGCCGGGTGTCGAAATCGTGCTCGGGCGCGTGGGGCAGCGCACGCGTCGCAGGGCCGGTGCTCAGAAGCAGTCGATCGCCTGTTCGCGTACATCGGTTGTCGGGGTGACGCGCCCGCGCCAGGTTGGCACGCGTTCGGGGTCGCGGGCGAAGTCGATCCAGTAGACGGGCAATTCCTCGGTGCGCTGGATCAGTTCGGGATTGAAACCCATCGCGGAAATTTCGGCGCGACGCCGTTCGGCGTTGCCTTGCTCGCGGAACAGGCCGAGCGACACGGTGTTCTGCTGGTCGCCGGCGGTGACGACGTAGTAGTCCCGCACGCCCTTGGCGGACAACGCACGGGCGACGCCGAGGGCTTCCTCGCGCGTGTTCATCGCGGCGAGGAAGACCCAGTAGCCGCGCGACTGGGTCGAGCGCGCGTTGCGGAACTGGATGCGCTTGACCTGCGGCGTGAGTACGTTGAGTACGGCGCGCATGTCCGACTGGGTGGGAAACGGCCCCAGCGTGGTGCATACATCGGTGCTGCTGGCGACGCCGGATGCCGTGGCCGAGGTGGCCTTGTCGCTGTCGCGCTCCGACAGCAGGACGAGCGAGGCCACGCCGGGATCGGTCGGTGGCGCGACCACGGCGGCCTGGGTCGGCGCGAACGCGATCCAGCCGGCGCCGCCGATGTTGAGCGCAAGCAGGAGCATGAACAGGACGCGTTGGAACATGCGGGACGGTCGCAGGAGCGCCTCGAGGCCGGGAACCGGATTCTAGCCCGCATCGGTCGCGCGCAGCGGGGCGCAGGGTTCCCGCGTGCTCCTGGGATGCGCTCGGCTTTGGACGTCGGCTCCGGCGCTTCGCGCCTTGAGCCGACCTACGCCAAGGACTTCGCCAGACACATCGCAGGGCGGTTGAAGCGAGAGCGACGAGGAATCGCCCAGCGCCTACGATTCCCGCTCGGACCACAGCGCGAGGCCGCGCAGGACGAGATCGCGGCCGCGTTCGGCGCCCGGGAGGAATGCCATGCATTCATCGAATCCGCCGCCGTCGCCGGTCAGCGCGGGCTCGGTGCCGAGGCGCTCGCCGACCTCGCGGCGGAACCGTTCGATCAGCGCAATGGCGGCAAGGATGCAGCCGGAGTGCGCGGCGTCGCTCGTGTTCGCGGCGATCTCCACGACCGCGCCGGCGCTGTCGCCGATGCGCGAAGTTGCGCCATTGAGCGCCTGGCGCATGAGGGTTGGCGACGGTGCGATCAGGCCGCCGAGATGGCGACCGTCGGCCGCAAGCGCATCCAGGGTCAGCGCGGTGCCGCAGCCGATCAGGATCTGCGCGCGCGGTGCCGCGGCATGCAGGGCGGCGAGCGCGAGAAAGCGATCGACACCGAGGCGGTGCGGCTGCGCGTAGGCGTTGGTGATCCCGAGTGCGGCGGCCGGACTGCGCACGAACTCCGGCTGGCAGCTGAACTGGGCGGCAATGAAGGCCGCGAGCTGACGCTCCAGATCCTCACCGACCACGCTGGCGACAAGGATCGCGGCGGGCCGCTGCAGCGACGTCCAGTTGCTGCTCAGGGCGACATCGAGTGGCGTCTCGCGATGCGCGAACACACCGCCCGTGATGCGCCGGCCATCACGCCACGCAGCCCACTTCAGGCGCGTGTTGCCGATATCGATGAGCAGCTTCACCCGCGCGGATCCGCGTCGGCGCGCACGCTGATTTCGCCACTGTCCACAGCAAACTCCCCACGATCGCCCTGCACCCGGAGCATGCCACGTTCGTCGACGCCGATGGCGATTCCGTCGCGGACGATGCCGCCGCCGAGCACGCGCACGCGTTGACCGGCGAGCACGTCATGGCGGGCGAATTCGGCGGCGAACGGAGCGAAGCCTTCGCGCTGGAACTGGTCCAGCGCATCGACCAGATGGCTCAGCACGCGCGCAGCCAGATGATTGCGATCCGGCGGTGCCAACGCCAGTCGGGCCAGATCGATCGCGGGTTGATCGATGGATTCGAGAACTGCATCGTTCAGGCGCAGGTTGAGGCCGATGCCGATGACGGCATGGCACGGACCGAGTGCGTCACCGCCGAGTTCGATGAGGATGCCGGCGAGTTTGCGACCGCGTGCGATCACATCGTTCGGCCATTTCAGGCCGATGCGATCGAAACCGGCGTCGCCGAGTGCGCGCACGAGGGCGACGCCGACGGCGAGGCTGAGGCCGCCGAGTGCGCTCATGCCCGACTCGAACGGGTAGCGCAGCGACAGCGCAAGTCCGCCGCCGAGCGGCATTTGCCACGCGCGACCGCGGCGGCCGCGTCCATGGGTCTGGATTTCGGCGACGCAGGCGATGACCGGATGCGGATCCGCACTCGTGCGCGCGAGCAGTTCGGCGTTGGTCGATGCGGTTTCCCAGCGCACGAGGATCTCGCCGATGCGCGCGCGCGCCGGCGCCGCGAGCGCGGCACGGATCGCGCCACGATCCAGCGCCGCGATCGCCGGGTCCAGGCGATAGCCGTCGCCGGCGCGCGCGTCGATCGCGGCGCCGAGTGCGCGCAGGCCCTGCATCTGTTTCCAGATCGCCGCGCGGGTCACGCCGAAACGGCGCGCCAGTTCGCTGCCCGACACGCTGTCGCCCGCAGCGAGCGCGGCAAACAGGTCGGCGGGATCCACGCTCACGGAGTCGATCCGCGGCGGCGACGCCACAGGCGCGCACGCTCGAAACGCGGCTCCTGTGCGCGTGCGAGTCGAGCGAGGTTGGCGCGATGGGTGAACACGATCAGCGTGGCGCTGGCAGCGGCGAACCACACGAGCGGGTCATCCAGCGCTGCGCCGAACGCGAGCGCGAGCAGCGGGAACGCGAGCGCGGCGAGCACGGTGGCCAGGCCGACATAGCCGCTCACGACGATCACCGCAAGCCACAGCACGAACATGAGCGCGGCCAGCAGCGGGGCGATCACGAGCAGCGCACCGACCAGCGGGCCGGCACCCTTGCCGCCGCGAAAACCGAACCACAGCGGCCAGCAGTGGCCGACCACGGCGGCGAACGCACAGGCCATCGCCTGGGTGCCTGGCTGCATTCCGGTCACGCCGGCATCGGCGAACGGCCATCCACCGAGCCATGCGACCAGCGCGCCCTTGCCGACGTCGATCGCGACCACGCCGAGCGCGAAGCGCCAGCCGGCCACGCGCAAGGCATTGGTGCCCCCGGCGTTGCCGCTGCCGTGCTGGCGAATGTCCAGGCGACGCAAACGTCCGAGCACGAGGCTGCCGGACAGCGAGCCGATCAGATAGGAGAGCAGCAGCTTGCCGAGCAGGAACGCCATGGATCACGTCTCCCGGTCGAGCGCCGCAACCGGCGGACCTGCCATCAGGGTGCGGCTCGTGCAGGCATCATGGCCAGGGCGACCGCGCCAGCTCCGGCATGGGCACCGATCGCACTGCCGGCATCGAGCAGCTCGCACCCCTGCACATCGGGCATTTGCTCCTGCAGGGCGGCGCGCACCTGCCCGCCCTCTTCCAGGTTGTCGCAGTGCAGGATCTGCGCACGCCAGCGCAGCGAACGATCCAGACCACGCAGTGCGCGCACGACGAACCGCCGGGGCAGGTCGCCGCTATCGCGCATGACGCCGCTGATGTGCAAACGCCCGTCGCCGCCACCGATGCGCACGAGCGGGACCAGCCGCAACCAGCGCGTGATCGGCAACGCCCAGACCGGAATGCGCCCGCCGCGCACGGCCGGCGCAAGATCGCGCACATAACAGAACGTGCGGGTCGCCTGCCTGAGTGGTTCCAGGGAGGCAAGGATGTCGGCCACGCTGTCCCCGGCCGCGGCGCGTTCGGCCGCATGCACGGCCAACAGGCCTTGCCCGCCGGACACGTTGGCCGAATCCACAACATGCACGCGTCCTTCGAATCCTGCGGCGGCCGTTTCCGCGGCCTGCAGCGTGCCCGACAACGCGCGCGATAGTCCGACATAGACCACCGCATCGTTGTGGCTGAGCAGAAAGCCGAACAGGCGGCGGAAATCGCCGGGCGGTGGCTGCGAGGTGCGTACCGGATGCGCGCTGCTGCGCAGCAGCGTGTAGAACGCCTGCGGCGACAGCGAAACCTTGTCCAGATAATCCTCCGCGCCGGCACTGATACGCACGGGCACGACATGCACGGGCAACTGCTCCAGTGCCGACGCGGGTAGATCCGCCGCCGAATCGATGACCACGACGACCCGGCTGCCTGCGTGCGCCGTGCGGCGTTGCGCATGCATGTCATCGGCCTTGGGCGCGCGGACTTCGCCGAACCGGGCCAGGGTATCGAACAGCACGGATGGTTCGTCGACATGCATGTGGATGCGCAGCTTCTCGCGCGTGCCGGCCATCACCAGGCTTGAACCGTCCAGGCGCTCCAGCGCCGCACGCACGGCATCGCGATCGATGTGCGCCGCAGAGAGCACGCATTCGCTGCACCAGCGCTGCGGCGATTCGGAGTCGACATCGGCAACGACGCCGACATGGGTGTTCACGGTGCGCATCGATCCGCGCAGGGCGATGCGTCCGCGCAGCATGTAATCGTGGATGCCTTCGAGCAGGTTGACGAATCCTTGCGCGCCAGCGTCGACGACACCGGCCTTGCGCAGTACGGCGAGCTGGTTCGGCGTGTCGGCGAGCGCACTGCGCGCGGCAGCGAGGGCGCGCACGAATGCCGCACCGATATCTTCGGCGCCATCGTCCCGGGCGCTGCGCAAGGCGCGCGCGAATGCCGCGATCACCGAGAGCATCGTGCCTTCGCGTGGCGTGGCCACGGCCTGGCGCGCCTGGTCGGAACCCGCGCTCACGGCTCGCTCGAGAACACCGGGTGTCAAGCAGTCATGCCCGGCCAGGGTTTCGCCGAGTCCCTGGAGGAATTGCGCGAGAATCGCTCCGGAGTTCCCACGCGCGCCGTCGATCGCTTCGCTGGCCACGGTTTGCATGATCGTGCCGACCTGGCCACCACGCGCCGATTCCAGCGCCTCGCCCACGGCGGCGAGGGTGAAGCCGAGGTTGCTGCCGGTATCGCCATCGGCGACCGGGAACACATTGATCGTGTTGAGCGTGTCGCGCTCGGCGAGCACGCGACCGATCCCCGCCATGAACGCGCGTTTGAGCGTTCGCCCGCCGATCGAATTGGGCTTGCGCGGGGCGAAGGATTCGATCGGGTTCGCTGACATGCGGCGCGAGTCTACGGTGGCGATCCCGCAAGGTCGTGTTGCGATGCAGCGAGCAGCGTACGAATGCGGACAGCGCGGTGTCCGCCAGCGTCCGCCGTTGTCCGGCGGACACGTCCAGCATCAGCGCCGGGCGGTTCAGCGTGTTGATTCGACGGGAAATTTCCACTTGGCATGATCGCTGCGTGAACGAATCGGCGGATGCGGGGTCGACAACCGGCACGCGACTGCCAGCTCCAGCGTGCTGACTGGTGTCCAGGATGCGGTCGTGAGACGATCGTGAACTCCCTGCGCAGGCAGTCTCGGGTGGTTTCAGGAGACGAGAGCATGATGACGCGCAATTGCATTCCCTGGCTTGTTCTCGCCGTCCTGGCGGGTACCGGCCTGTCGCTGCACGCAGCCGAGTTCCCGATGGGGAATCCGGTCGCGGTCGCCCAGGCGGACACCCTCGAAGGCACCTACGCCGACCCGGTGCGCCAGAGCGAACCCGGTGCGCGCAGCGCATTCGATGGTGAAGCCGTATCCGCAGGCTATGTCCGTGGTGCCGACGCCTCGTCCGCCGGCGTTGCCGACACGGCACCCGTGGTGGCCGATGGCGGCGCCGTCGTGGAGTTCGATTCAAGCGCGATCTCGCGCGGTGTCCGCACGTCGATACCGTCGGCTGCGCCGAGCGTTCCGGCCAAGGCGCGCGCGGGAAACCGCTGGCAGTCGCTGGTTCCCGGCGCACTCAAGTAAACCGATGGTGGCATCCATCGCGGCACCCGCGGGTGGCGTCGCATGGGTTGGTTGACCAGCCTGCGCCGGTGGCTGCCGCGCTCGCTCGCGCCGGTGCAGGCGATCGAGGAAGTGGCCTGGCGTGCCCTGGTCGAGTCATCGGACCTGTTTGCCCGGCTCGATGCGGACCGGGCCCAGCGCCTGCGCGCGCTCGCCGCGCGGTTCCTCGCACGCAAGTCTTTCAGCGCCGCCGGCGGCCACGCGCTCAATGACCAACAATGCCTTGCGATCGCGGCATTGGCCTGCCTTCCGGTGGTTGACCTCGGGTTCGACTGGCTCGACGGCTGGACCGAGGTGATTGTCTATCCAGGCGAATTCCGGGTGCGCCGCGAACACCACGACGAGCGGACCGGCGTCGTCACCGAAGGCGACGAGGACATCATCGGCGAAGCCTGGGAGCACGGCCCGCTGATCGTGTCATGGGCCGATGTGGCAGCCGATCTTCAGAATCCGTTCGACGGCTTCAATGTCGTCGTCCACGAGGTCGCGCACAAGCTCGACATGCTCGATGGCGCGATGAATGGCGTACCGCGGTTGCCGCGATCGATCTCGCGCCGCGAATGGGTTGCGACGATGCAGTCGGCCTACGACGCGTTCTTGCGCGCGATCGATGCAGGCGAGGACACCGCGATCGATCCATACGCGGCCGAGAGTGCCGACGAGTTCTTCGCCGTGCTCTGCGAACAGTTTTTCTCCGACCCTGCGGTGCTGCGCGAGGCGATGCCTGATCCGGCCCGGATGCTCGCACGCCTGTTCAGCCAGGCGAATCGCGCCCTGTGATCCGTCAGCGCTTGCGTGGGGCCAAGCCACGCCGATATCGCCCAGATCGGTCCACGCCGGCACGATCGCTGCTTGCGGCATGCCGATGGCGTCGGTAGCCTAGGGAATCCGCAGCGCCTGCAGGCGCCGCGCCATGCATTGATCCGGACGAAATGCCTGTTTCCAGCCGTTGGACCCCGCTCGCCTGCCTGTCCCTGCTGCTCTCGACTCCGGCAATGGCGTGCGGCGGCGCCTTGCATGTCGAGATCGAGCAGACCGGCGTCTATGCGCTGGATTTCGCCACGGTCGCCAAACTGCAACCCGCGCTTGCGGGATGTCCGATCGAGGATCTCACGCTGCGCAACAAGGGCGATTCGATTCCGGTACGCGTCGTCGACGATGGCGATGGACGCTTCGGCCCAGGCGACCGGATCGAATGGCTGGGCCGGCAACTGCATGGGCCGATGAGCTGGTTCAACGCGTTCAGCATCAACAACGTCTATCTGCTGTCGGCCGAGCCTGGCGCCCAGGTCCGCATGCGCGAGGTGGCCAGCACCGAGGATGCTGCGGGCGCGGCACTCGAGCGCGTTCTGCATCTCGAACAGGAGAGCATGCTGATCCGGCTCGATCAGAACCTGCACAAGCCCGGTGAGGAACCCGACGTGTGGCAGTGGGCCAAGCTGACCCACGCCGATCCGGCACCGTTCACCCACGAGTTCGATCTGGCCGACCTGGATCCACGCGCAGCGCCGGTCGCGATGACGCTCAATTTCCGCGGACTGTCGCGCGTCTTCAAGCCACACACCGACACGACGCTGGACCTCAGTGACCACTCCGTCGACGTGCGCGTCAACGGCCAGCGTGTGCGCGCGCTGCACTGGGACGGTCGCGAGGAAATCAGCCTGGATCTCGACGTACCGGCTGGCGTCCTCAAGCCCGGCCGCAACGCGATCGAACTTGCGGTCAGCAAGCGCACCCTGCCCTGGGGCAAGTCCGGCGAACCGCTCGTCGACGTCGTCATGTTCAACTGGGTAAAACTGCGCTTTCCGATCACCGGCAACCTGGACGCCAGTCCGTTGCCGCTGAGTCCGCGCGCGGATTCCGCCCGGGCGGTGTCGCTGACCTGGAGCGGCGAAGGTTCACCGGTCCTGTACGGCGACGACGGCGCACGGCGCCCCGGCCTTGCGCGCGGCAACGCCCGCTTCGACTTTGCCGCCGCGTCGGCGCAGACGACACTGTATCCGGCGATCGATGGTCGGCTCGCCGCGCCTTCCCTGGTACGGGCAGTGGCCGCGAGCGAATGGCGCGCGCCCGCGCAAGGCTACGACTATCTCATCGTCAGCCATGCACGGCTGATCGACGCGATCAAACCACTGGCGGCATTCCACGCCAAGCGCGGGCTCAAGGTCGCGGTGATCGACGTGCAGGATGTCTACGACGGGTTCAACGATGGCATTACCCATCCGCAGGCGATCCGCAACCTTGTCGCCCACGCGCATGAGCATTGGCCGGAACCGCATCCGCGCTTCATGCTGCTCGTGGGCGACGCGAGTTTCGACATCCGCAACAATACCGAAGACGACCTTCGCTACGCGAAGTTCGCCAACAACATGCACGAACTCGCCTA
>Ga0307505_10000708_pt1 | contig 33669 bp, 32 predicted proteins | sample 23_S_MG_FD_202183 | JGI IMG/M metagenome (GOLD analysis project Ga0307505, IMG submission 202183) | Soil microbial communities from Populus trichocarpa stands in riparian zone in the Pacific Northwest, United States - 23_S | ecosystem: Environmental > Terrestrial > Soil > Riparian zone > Trees... | reverse complement strand
CCACGACGTAACAAGTTCCGGCCTCATAGGATATTCCTTGCTCAAGCGATTCCCCGCCTCTTTTCAGAGCGACGGGCACCGTGAAACACTCTCATCTATTCTGTCAGCTCTTCATTCAGCGCTACTGCTTTGATATGGGCATACACATGCTGGCCTGGTTTCAACCCAAGGTTAGCCAGCGATTTTCGGGTGATGCTGGCGATGAGCGGCGCTCCGATGTCCAATAGCACGTCTACCGAAGACTGATCGATGTCCCTGATCTCAACAATCGTCGCCTTAAGGATGTTCAACACGCTGGTCGGAGATTCGATCCGGCCTATGACAAGGCTGACATCGCTGGAAAGGATGTGCACGCGTACCGATTGTCCAATAGCCACAGACTGAAGCAGCACAAACAGGAACTGACCCTTGAATTCGAGCTGGGTGAGACCGTACTGCGGTTCGTGGCGTGCCACACGAGCGTCCAAGACCGCGCCGACTCGAAGCGATCCAAAACTTCCTCGATACTCCAGGGAAGTGAGCACCTCGTTGAGCGCGCCAGCCCCCACAAGTTTGCCCTGTTTCAAGAGGACAACACGATCTGCAAGTTGAAGAATTTCGCTGATCGCATGGCTGACATAGATCACCGGGATGTGCAATTCCTCATGAAGCCGGCGTATGAACGGAAGAAGCTCCTGCTTCCGCTGGATATCGAGCGAGGCAAGCGGCTCATCCAGTAGCAGCAATTTGGGACTCGTGAGCAGTGCTCGACCGATCGCCACCCGTTGTTGCTCACCACCGGATAGCTTGTGGATGCGGCGTTCAAGGAGATGCTCGATTCCAAGAATAGCGACCACCTGCTCGATCGAAATACGGCGTTCTTGCGAAGGTATGCGTTTATAGCCGTAGAGCAGATTCGAACGCACACTATAATGGGGGAACAATCGAGGCTCCTGAAATACGTACCCGATCGGGCGGGCGTAGAGCGGCAGACACATCCCATTTGCTTCATCCTGCCAGACGTCGTTGTCAAACTGCATGAAGCCACCCGATGCGCGCTCAAGTCCCGCTAAGCATCTCAGTAACGTTGTCTTTCCGGAGCCTGAAGGTCCAAACAACACGGTAATGCCCGACGTCGGCACATCCAAGCCGACGCTCAGGTGAAAGCTCGGATAGCGCACATCAAAGCGTGCAACCAAGCGGCTCATGATACGTGTATGGGAAATCGGCGATTCGCGACGTACACTCCCAGCAGCACCAGAAACGAAAAAATCAGCATAAAGGCAGAGATCGCATGCGCTTGAGCAAATTCCATCGTTTCCACATGGTCAAAGATGGTCGTGGACAGGACTTTCGTCTGGCCAGGAATTGAGCCTCCGACCATGAGCACCACTCCAAACTCTCCCATCGTGTGCGCAAAGCCGAGCACCACGGCACTGATATATCCTCGAAGGGCTATCGGAGACATCACCGTCAGAAATGCATCCAACCTAGAGGCGCGGAGTGACCAGGCCGCTTCCAACGGGGCTTTGCCGGCGGCTTCAAAGGCCCCTTGGAGAGGCTGTATCACAAACGGCATGGAATAGAAGACTGAGGCGATCACGAGACCCGTGAAGGTGAACGCCAACGTGAAATTCATCAGTCGACCCAGCGGTCCATAAGGACCCAGCGCGACGAGAATGTAAAACCCAAGGACGGTAGGAGGAAGCACAATCGGCAGCGCGACCACAGCCTCCACGATCGGCCTGAATCGTGAGCGGGTATGAGCCAACCACCACGCGAGCGGCGTACCCACGATCAGCAGGACCACCACAGTCATGGCAGCCAGTCGCAAGGTAACCCATAGCGCGCTAAGATCCATTTCAGTCATGGTCCTAACTCTTATTCTCTCGAAGGTGGGGTTTCTTCAACACGACGCTGCCTGGCTGTTGATATTATAATGATACTATTTTGTATTATTATAGCTTAATATTATCATTTTCCATGAGTATACTCATCAATTGTCAACGGTGCAACAGCGACCCCTCCGTGGTGCGACTCATGCCAGGGAGGAGCAGTGAAAGGGATACACGCGGGCTATACTCGACAGGGGACACCAGGGACCGCTATTTCAGTTCATACCCATACCGCTCGATGATCGCCGTGGCCTGCGGACGACTCATGAATTCCATCAAGGCTTTCGCCGCCGGATTGTCCTTTCCCTTCGCCAGCAAGACCACATCCTGCTGGATCGGCTCATGGAGATTGACCGGCACATCCCAGCTGCTTCCAGTACCCTTGATCTTTGGATCCAGGACCTGTGACAAGGCCAGAAAGCCCAATTCGGCATTGCCGGACTCGATGAATCCCATGGTCTGTCCAAGGCTCTCTCCCATGACAATTCGAGGTTGTACGCTCTCCCATACCCCCAGCTTCTGCATGGCCTGCATGGCTGCGACTCCATAAGGAGCGGTTTTGGGATTCGCGATGGCGAGACGTTTAAAGCTCGCGGATCGTAGCGTGTCTTCTCCCTTCACCAGGCTGGGATCGGGACTCCAGAGCACGAGACGTCCAATGGCATAGGTGAACCGGTTCCCCTTGACTCCCAACCCTTCATCCTCCAACAGCTTCGGCCGTTCATTGTCAGCGGAGAAGAACACATCGAATGGCGCGCCGTTCTTAATCTGACTGTAGAAGTTTCCACTAGAGCCCGAGGCAACCTGAACGGTATGACCTGTCGCTTTTTCAAACTCCATCGCCACCTCTCGGAACGGCCCAATAAAATTGGCAGCCACAGCAACCAGCGCCTGCTCAGCCAGAGCAGGTGTGACAGCCAAGACCACCAATACCAAGGACAGCAAAAACTTTTTCATAATCAGACCTCCAAACATTCGATCGATAATCTCAGAGTGTTTCTATAACCTGACTCTTACCGAAGCATAAAAATAATCCGAGTCTTTGTTCCCGCCGGCGGGCATTTGAGCGAGGATGGCGGGGCTGTCAAAATACGATCCCTTGAACCAATGCACGTACCCGAAATCAAAATCCATGTTTTGTCTCATCGCCCATAGCGGCGCCCATTGCGCGCGAAGCTCCAAATCGTGCCCTAAATAGTTTCCTGACCCTCCGGTGGAATCTTGTACGAGGCCACCCGAAAACACTGCGGTTGATTCCGCCAGATACCAGAACCGGTGCTTGACCGTGAGTATCACATTGTCGGCAGGGTTGAGAATCAGCCTCCACCCGGGGGTACTGATGTTGGACCGGAAAAATGGTCTCCAAATTCCCGTGGGATTCAAATCAAATCGACGGGCGCCGAACAGAGGGTCGAAGGTCCCGCTATCGCCTCCCGGCGTTTGAGTACCGCTGGCATAGGTATACTGCGCCAAGAATCGAGGAGTCCAAGGCAGATTAAACGTATACCCAGCTTCAACGTTTGGGTTATAGGCAAAATGCTCGACGTTGCCCAAGTGTCCCGTTTGAACGGCCCCCTCGAATTCATAATCGAATTCGTTGATCGCGGGAGATTTGAAGAGGCGAAGGCCGTACGTACTATACGTTCGGTGAAGATTTTTATTTTGAAGCGCTTGATCGTTTAATCCGAAATAATACGCATTCACGTTGAACCAGGGAAAGTGCGCGCTCTCCACGTAGGCCCCCCAGAACACACTCTTTGCGCTCTGCTCATCCAGTTGCACCAGTTCCCGTAGCACCGGTTCTACCAGAAAAGCTCTGAACAGCCAGGTTTGACCTTCACCGATTTGCCAATGAACCCCATCGAAGGCATTGGTGGTATTTCTGAAATCGTTTCGGGCGACGTACCGACGCATTCCGAAATCCATGGTCATACGACCGAAATGCAAGTCGGTTCGCAATCCACTCCCCCCGACATTGTGTAGGGTCAATGACCCGAGTAGCTGCAAGATGTCGAATTGGTTGACCGTTGTGACATTCTTGAAATCCCCCGGCTCATCGTTAGACAAGGCTCGTGCATCCTGCCCTTCAAAGAGAAACCGGAACGGACCATTGCCCCCCAATCCTACGCGCGCTCTGGATCGGAGGGCCAACTGGGCATCGGTTCCCCCGCCCCCAATTCTTTGATTAGATCGCCACGGATGATCGTACGATTCAAATCGAGTCCGGTTTTCGAAACCCAGGTCAATCCAATCTGGTAAGTGCGTCGCGGTTTTCACATATCGGGTCCATTCGATGTCTAGCCTTCGATTGAGGATCGCATCGGCAGGTTCGATCCAGTTTTTTCCTTTTTGTGCTGAAACTTCGTTGTATCTCTCATTCGTGATCACACCCTTGTCACGCATGAGTTTGAGCACAGGATCCTCCGTGCTCCGAAACACCCATTCTCCGTTCTTCTGCACCATGTCACCATACTCTACGGCCCTCCCCGAGCCCACTCCTACAAAAAGGAGCGGGACGCTCAGCAACGCGCACCACCATCTGCCATTGGCCATCAGTTCCTCCTTGTATTTCATTGAACGATTAGGACGACGGGGTGAAATATTTGTAGCCGGGATCAGCCAGAAGGCTCATACCAAGAAGTGCCGGACGAGCAGTTGGTATGGTTGATCGAGAAATCAGGCCGATCATGGCGGGCTCTCCGTCAGCCGACACGCAACGCATGGAGTTTTCCTGTTTCGCTGGTGTCATATCCGCCCAACGCTTCGATCTCATTTCGAAACGGACGGCTGACGAGGGTCTCGAACAAATGGGCCAGCGTCGGATGGAGCTTTAGATAGGCTTTGGGGACGACAAGGTCGTAGCGCGCGGCTTGAAGCGGGACGAAATCGAGTTCAAAGAGTTGCGCCGCAGATCGAATGCCGATCCCGACATCCGCCTGGCTGCTTGCAATCGCACGCGCAACTTCGAAGTGTGAGGCGACAATCGTGCCATAGCCCCTGACTTGATGATAATTGATTCCCGCCGCGCGCAACCGCTGATCCAGCAATAGCCTGGCCCCCGCCCCTTCTTCTCGATTCACGAATGTCACGCGGGGATCGACGACGTCGCTGATCGTACGGATTGATTTGGGGTTACCAGCTCGAACGATCAGACCCTCTTCCCAAGTCGCAAATGTCACGACTTCATAGTTCGAGCCTTTCAACGCTCTCCGGAGGAACGGGAGGTTTGACTCCCCTGTCGTCGGATCAAAGAGATGCAGCCCTGCGACATGAACCTCGCCTTGTTGCAACGCCCGAAGCGCCGCCATACTTCCCATCGTCCAGCCGACCAGAGAAGACTGGTCCTTATGCCGTCGCATGTGCTCGCCGGCAAGAAAGATCGCCGGGTCACAGCCAGCCACCGAGATGGTTTGCTCAATCGCCTGACGATCGCGCGAGAGTTTCACACGCACCGTCGCACCCGAGGTCTGACCGCGCGCCTCGACGACATACCCATCAGCAGGAACCGTGAAGGAAAGGACTTCACCCAACCCGGTTACCGGTCGCACAACTGTCTTTGAACCAACCGTCGACACTTTGACTCGAATGGGTGAAGCCTTCACGTCGCTATGCGAGAGATGACCGATTAACTTCCCCTCGACGATGTCCTCGGTTGTCCCGATGCTGAAAAGATCTTCAACGCGACAAGCCAGCACCGAAGCCAAATGAAGGGCGACAGCCGTTGTCGGTAAGTACAGATTCGACTCAATTGAAGACACGGCCTGCCGCGTGATGCCTGCGCGAGCAGCCAATTCGCCCTGCGAGAATCCTTTCTGCGCACGGAGCAATTTGAGGTGATTGGAAAACTTGGAGGTCGCTTGTTTCTGTTTTTTTGGCATATTCATGTCCAGTGAATAGCAAGTTATATTGCTATATGTCAAGTATTATGTCTCAAAATGTGTATATTTAAATACAATTAATCAATCACTGAATCTATATATAGAGAGTCCATACAGCAAAATCACATATTAATTTATATTGTTGACAAAGTTAATTCACTTATATTATAAACACAATACTTAATCATGATCGGTATAGTCGTATATAGAGCGTGTGCCCCTGACTCAGCCAGAGAATAAGAAATGAATGCCCCACTTCAACATGCCAACGGGCTCGTAGACGAGACGCTCCGTCAAATGACGCAACAGATCATTCGTGCCCTTCAAAACATCCGTTACGGCTCAGTGGAAATCATCATCCACGATTCAAAAGTTGTCCAGATCGAACGTAAGGAGAAGATCCGGATCGACACGGACTCTTCACGGACTACCAAATGAACAAAGTGAATATAACCATGCCGTACTGTTGTCGGAATTAATGGAGAACATACCGCCATCCAGACAACTGGAGGCAAACGCCGCGCATATTAATCACTCAATTTAATTGGTCACTGACCGGACCACCGGAGGTTCCATGCACAAAAGGAAGGTCGCGCATGAGACATCTCCGGTTCGTAATCATCAGCATGGTATTCACAGGCCTGATCTTCGGTCTCATCACGAAAGGATGGGCGGTGGAAGAAGGCCAGCTTCAGAAGAAAGATGGACGATGGGAATATACGCCCACTGAAGATCCCGGTCTCAAGTATCTACTCCTCAAGAACGTCATTACCCAAGAAGAATATGACATGGGCCTTAAGGTGATTGAAACCAAAGAACGCGTCTCCAAGCCGAACTTTAATATCGACGTGAATAACGGCTTGAACATCCGCGTCGGCTCGAAATTCCTGCTCAAAATGCGACTGCTCACCCAGGTGCGCTATAGCTACAGTACCTATAATGACGCCTGGGGAACGATTGGCGACTCGAGGAATCCTGAAATTCTTGGCGGCCAGGTCGAGTATCGAGCAGTCAGAAATCAGAGCGATGCGAGCACCTTTTCAGTTCCTCGCGTTCAGTTGCAATTCATGGGGCACGCCTTCGACCCTGATCTTCGCTACAATTTCTCGGTACAACTTAATAGCAATCCTTTTAACCAAGAAGGCGGCAACGGCAGGGCCGGTCTCCTCGATGCCTATATCGCCTCCTGGCATATTCCATGGGCCACCATCCAAGTCGGCCAACAGCGAGTCTGGTTTAATCGCGCCCTCATCAGTTCGATGGCCACATCCTCCTTCGCAGATAATCTGCTTGTCCAGAGAACGTTTGCCGCCAACTTGATCAGTAGCCGCGATATCGGGATCACGATTTTGAGCGACGAAGACAAATACAAATTCAATTATGCCTTCGGAATCTGGGGTGGAGTCGGGCCGAATCTTACGAATCAGGGCACGGCCGTCAGCCAAGCCCTCCCCAACAACGCCAGCCTTCCCACTCAGCAGCAGCGGACCTTCAACTACGACACTCGCTTCCGGAACGGCGAGATGATGTACACGGCTCGGGTGCTGTACAAGATCTCCGGCAATCCGGGCTATGGCCAGGGAGATATCCTCAATTCTCGTGTGCCTCAAGTCGCAATCGGAGCGGGGTATGCCTACAACCCTGCTCAGAATTATCTGAGTTCCATCCGCTCGGACATTGTCGACCGCGCCTATCGCCAGGCCGTCACGAACAGCAACAACGGCCGGCTGCTCGGAGGAGGGGTCTACGATTTCCAGACTTACGAGGTGGACCTCATCGCGAAGTATCAAGGATGGTCGCTCCAGTCGGAAGGGTATTACCGGCATCAGCGGGTGCGGACTACCGATGATGGATCCATTCCTTTCGCCCCAGCGACCGCAGTGGTGTTAGGCCCCCCGGTAGACCTCGGCCAAGCCTGGGGCTGGTACGTCCAAGTTGGCAAGTACATCATTCCCCGGAAGCTCGAGCTTGCCGTTCGGTATGCGGTCCTGGATCCATCCACGAAACAGAAAGACGATCTGTCGAAAGAGTTCGGCGCCGCCCTGAGCTACAGCTTCGACGGCACCTATAACAACCGGCTGATTGTGGACTATTCCAATATCACATTGGGAAGTGGCGGACGGGCCCCGGACCGGTTTCCGTTCGAGAGCCTGCCAGGATTCGGGCGAGACCTCGTCGAAAATCGAATCAATGTGCAGTATCAATTCTATTTCTAAACACATGATGAACGTCATCACAATGACTAGGAGGTACTCCATGACACGCCGAAGTGTCCTATTGAGAAATCTATTGTTCCTCGGTGTTTTGACCTCGACCGTTTGGATTGCGCCGTCCGTACTGGCAGCGCCTGAGACCGTCACAATCGCGGCTGCCAACAGCTTGAGGGATGCATTTAGAAAAATACTCCCGCTCTTCGAAGCGCAGAACAAGGAAATCACTGTGCGAGTCATCTACGGGCCGTCTCAAACCCTCAGCAAGCAAATTGAAGAAGGCGCACCGGTCGATGTCTTCCTTCCTTCATCGGTTGAAGAAATCGAACAGCTCGAAAAGAAAGGCCTCGTCATTCAAGGCACCAAACGTATCTATGCCGGCACCTCGGTGGTCCTGATCACCGGCACGGAGCTCCCGACGCCGATCGCATCTGTCCAGGATCTTCGCACAACCTTGATTCAGCATATCGCCATCGGCGACCCGAAAACCTCGTCGGTAGGGAAAGTGGCGGCGCAGTATCTCAAGTACAGTAAGCTCGATTCCCAACTCAAGTCACAAATTGTCTATGGCGAGCATTCGCGAGCCGTCCTCGACCTGGTCGCCAAGGGTGAGGCCGACCTCGGCATTGTCTATCGGACAGACGCCGTAGCGAATAAGAAAATCCGTATCCTCGATGATGCCCCGGAGGAGTCGCATACACCGGTCCACTATGGAGTCGCCGCCGTCTGGACCGCCAGGAACATCTCGGGCGCAGGGGATTTCATCAGTTTCTTGGAAACACCCAAGATACAAGCGCTCTTGCAAGACCACGGATTCGATCGCATCGCCGAGCCGGTCGGCGTCGCTCAACGACAGGAGGGACAATAATGAATCGTGACCAGAACAATTTAACGCAGTGGTCGGCATGGCCTCTGCGCGCACTGTTGCTCATCGCCGGCCTCTCCATCGCCGCCGGTTGCGTGAGCCAGCCCGCTCCGTCGACGAGGACGATCTACGAAGCAGGATTGAATACAGTCCGGCTGGAGCTGGATCCTGACTCCACATCCAATACGCATCCTGCCACGCTGACGGCAGCGGAGGTCGGCACGTTGCTCCGGGGGGTGCGCGCATCGGAACGGCGAAACCTCATTCACCGCGCCATTTTCGGTCAAGCCGATCGAACCAGGGCATTCCGGAAAGAAGAGATCTCCCTGTTGGCATCGCCTCTTTCGACCGCGCTGTCTCTAGCTGAGCCGACAGAACGTGTGTACTTCAGCTTGAGTCATGCCACAGATCAGGGGGATGAGGAAACCACCACGGGCTGGATCGCCATCCGAGGCCCGATTCTGCACCTGATCATCAGCGCCGTGCACGACCGGCACAACCCTGGACCCGACATCAGCAAGTATGACCGGCAACTGCCGAACATTCCGGAGGCCTCGGCAACGTACGACGTGATGTTCGAGCCGGAGGAGTTTCAGGCCAAGGCGAGTTCGACGGCCCGCTTCTGGTCTCCTGATCAGCGTGAAGAGTTGCAGATTCGGTACCAGGACGCGCTGGCCGCATTGACCGTTCAACCAAGCCCGGAGCGAGAAGGAAAGAAACCTCCGTCACAACCTTGAGTGGTATGCACCGGATGAATGGCAGCAGGAGCGTCCTGCTGCCATTCAATCAAGGGACAAAGAGGTCAATGAGTATCCTGGTTGTCGGTGGCGATTCAGCTGAGATGTTCCGGCAACAGGCCGGCGGCAGGCACGGATACGTCAAGCATTGGAGCGGCCGGAAGACCCGCGACATGGCAAAGTCGATTCCTAAAGATACGGAAGCCGTGGTCGTCGTGCTGGATCGGGTGAGCCATGGACTGGCTCGGAAGGTTCGAAGCGAAGCGACACGTCGCGGCCTTCCCGTCTTCTTTCACAAACGAGCACGTCACACGGCTCCGACGGATCATGACCCGTTGGATTTGACCCAATGGTTGAGCAAAACATCGGCAACATAGTCGATGGTTGAATGACAACATCTGATTGTAGAAGTCTACTACGAAGAGAAAGGACCATCCCATGATAATGAAGTCGTTTGTTCTTTCGCTCATACTCCTAACCGGAGCCTTGGGATTCACGTCGTCTGTCCAGGCGGCAGAATCCGTTTCAATCCTGAATGTCTCCTACGATCCGACGCGCGAACTCTACCAGGAGTTCAATGCGGCGTTCGCCAAACACTGGCTGGCCAAGACCGGCCAGACAGTCACGATCAAGCAATCCCACGGAGGATCGAGCAAGCAGGCACGAGCCGTCATCGACGGCCTGGAGGCCGACGTCGTGACATTGGCGCTGGCCTACGATATCGACGCCATCTCCGAGAAAGCCGGACTGCTTCCCGCAAACTGGCAAAGCCGCCTTCCCAACAACAGCGCACCCTACAGTTCGACGATCGCGTTTCTGGTCCGCAAAGGGAACCCCAAGGGGATCAAGGATTGGAGCGACCTGGTCAAGCCTGGAGTTTCCGTCATTACTCCGAACCCTAAGACCTCCGGTGTCGCCCGCTGGAACTACCTGGCCGCCTGGGGCTATGCCCTGAAACAGTCTGGCGGCGATGAAACCCACGCGCAGGAATTTGTCCGGCAACTCTTTAAGAACGTCCCGGTGCTCGACTCGGGCGCCCGTGGCGCCACGACGACATTCGTGGAGCGGGGCATCGGCGACGTCCTGATCAACTGGGAAAATGAAATCTTGCTGAGCACCAAGGGCTCGGGCAAAGACAAGTTCGACATCGTCATACCGCCGGTCAGCATCCGGGCAGAACCGACGGTCAGCGTCGTAGACAAGACCGTGGATAAGCGAGGCACCAGGCCAGTTGCTCAAGCCTATCTGGAATATCTCTATTCTGAAGAAGGCCAGGATATTGCCGGCAAAAACTACTACCGGCCGCAGCTTCAATCAGTCGCCGCTAAATATTCAGCGACGTTCCCGACGCTGGAACTGTTTACGCTACAAGAATTCTTCGGCAACTGGCAGAAAGCCCACAAGGCGCACTTTGCCGATGACGGCAGTTTTGATCAAATCTATTTGAAGGGCGCGAAGTAACGTCGATGAGACCCTTGGCCTTGGTGTTGAAACAGCCCAGTGTCCTTCCCGGATTCGGTCTGACGCTGGGATTTGCGCTGTTCTATTTCAGCCTGATCGTACTGATCCCCCTCAGTGGTCTCGTCGTCAAGACGACCACACTGACCTGGGAACAATTCTGGCACACGGTGACGGAGCCGCGTGCGCTCGCCTCCTACCAACTGACATTCGGCGCGTCGTTTCTGGGGGCCTTGATCAACGGCTTCTTCGGATCGGTGGTGGCCTGGGTACTCGTCCGATACCGCTTTCCCGGACGCTCGATCGTAGACGCGCTTGTGGACCTGCCTTTTGCTCTACCGACCGCCGTCGCCGGAATCACCTTGACTGCCATTTACTCGTCGAATGGATGGATTGGACACTATCTCGAACCGCTGGGGATCCAGGTCGCGTTTACACCACTGGGTGTCCTCGTCGCACTGACCTTCATCGGACTGCCGTTCGTGGTACGTACTGTTCAACCGGTACTCCAAGATTTGGACATGGAGGTGGAGGAAGCTGCCACCACGCTGGGAGCCAATCGATGGCAAACATTCAGGGCGGTGATCGTGCCTGAACTATGGCCTGCCCTGCTGACCGGCATGGCGATGGCATTCGCCCGCTCCGTCGGCGAATACGGATCGGTCATCTTCATTGCGGGCAATATGCCGCTCAAATCGGAGATCACTCCCCTTCTGATCATGACCAAGCTCGAACAGTACGACTATGCCGGAGCCACGGCCCTGGGAGTCGTCATGCTCGTGGTGTCGTTTATCCTCGCCCTGATGATCAATCTCATACAATGGTGGAGCAGCAGGCGCCACACCGCTCGTTAGAAAGAGAAGAACATGTCGGCAGAGACCGTTGCCAGAGTCAGGAATGATGAGTGGAAGGCTTCTTTGACCAGTGAACGCGCTGTAGTTCGCTGGGCACTGATAGTCGCGGCTCTCGGATACTTGACGCTCTTCCTGTTTATTCCTCTCGCGGCGGTTTTTACCGAAGCGCTGAAGAACGGAGTTGAAAGCTACTTCGCTTCATTTGCGGACCCGGATGCTCTGGCGGCGATTCGCCTGACATTCATTGCCGCATCTCTGGCCGTTCCGCTTAATCTCATGTTCGGTATCGCTGCAGCATGGGCCATCGCAAAATTTGAATTCGTCGGCAAACAGATTCTCATCACGCTCATCGACATCCCGTTGGCTGTGTCCCCCGTCATCTCGGGATTAATTTATGTGCTGCTCTTTGGAGCGCAAGGCTGGGTGGGCCCCTGGCTGGCTGAGCACGATATCAAGATCATCTTCGCCCTGCCGGGCATCGTGCTCGCCACCACGTTTGTCACCGTTCCATTTATTGCGCGCGAACTGATTCCATTGATGCAATCGCAGGGACGAGAGGAAGAAGAGGCGGCGCTCACGTTGGGCGCGTCGGGATGGCAAACGTTTACCCGCGTCACCCTTCCGAACATCAAATGGAGCCTGCTTTATGGGGTCATTCTCTGCAATGCGCGGGCGATGGGAGAATTCGGAGCGGTGTCTGTCGTCTCAGGCCATATACGAGGGCTCACCAATACGCTGCCGTTGCACGTTGAGATCCTCTACAACGAATACAACGCGGTCGGCGCGTTTGCGGTAGCCTCACTCCTCACCTTATTAGCCATCGTGACGCTCATCGCAAAAACGATGATCGAACGGAAAACGGCATCATCACGAACGGCGCATGACCCTGTATGGAGCGCGCAACCAGGGAGCCCGTCATGAGTATCCAGGTCGATCATGTCACTAAACGATTCGGCAGCTTCACCGTCCTGAACGACGTGAGCCTGCATGCACAGGCGGGAGAACTCATCGCGCTCCTCGGCCCCTCCGGTTGCGGCAAGACCACCCTGCTGAGAATCCTGGCTGGATTAGAAAGGCCCGACCAAGGGCGAATTCTCCTGCATGGCATCGAGGTGACAGATCAGCGTATCACCGACCGCCGCGTAGGATTCGTGTTCCAGCATTATGCATTGTTCCGGCATATGACCGTTACAGAGAATGTCGCGTTCGGGCTGAGCGTGCTTCCCCAAGCGCAACGGCCTTCTCCTGACAAGATCCAGAAGAAGGTCGATGAGTTGCTCTCATTGGTCCAGATGCGGGCGATGGCCGACCGCTACCCCAACCAGCTTTCCGGAGGGCAACGTCAACGAGTGGCCCTGGCCAGAGCGCTGGCTGTGGAACCAAAACTGCTCCTGCTTGATGAACCCTTTGGCGCATTGGATGCCAAAGTCCGAAAGGAACTGAGACGCTGGCTTCGGCGGCTTCACGACGAATTGCACATTACGAGCATTCTCGTGACGCATGACCAGGAAGAAGCCTTGGAGGCGGCAGACCGTATCGTGGTGCTAAACCAAGGGCATATCGAGCAGACCGGCACACCGGAGGAGGTCTATGAGAATCCGGCCACACCGTTCGTCTACCAGTTTCTCGGCGATGTCAACGTGTTTCATGGTCGCATGTCTCAAGACCGGCCCGCGCACGAAGAGGCGAGCAGACAAGAACCGGACGCTTCGGGCGAACACGAAGTCACGTTTGTCCGCCCCCATGACCTGGAGCTCAGCCTGAGCCGAACCACGCCGACACAGCTCGAAGCAACTGTGAGATTTGTCATCACCGCCGGATCGCGAGTACGTCTCGAGCTGGTGTCGAAGGACTCACCTCAGATCATTTCGGTAGAACTCACCAAAGACCGCTATCGCGAGTTGAAGCTTCAGCAAGACGATGTGGTCTTCGTGCATCCGAAACAACTACACGTATTCAAAATGCCCTGCCCGTAGTCTGTGCAACGAGACGCCACGTGAAGCCTGAAGCAGACTCGTCCAGTATGTCGAAGGAGGGAAGGGTAAGACTATCCGTCACAGATGGTTATCCACGACCGCCAAGGAAGAGTTATGAACTTGGCCAGCTGATTCAATAGCTTCCGTGGATCAGCCGGACAGATTCCCGTGATGCGACCGGCCCGGTCACACGCAAGCGATAGATCTCTAAGCGACATCTTTTACATACGCCACCGGCCGCCCCCACTTTACTTCCCAATAAACTAGGCATACACTTTCGCCTCCGTTCCATCATCCGGCCCGTACAAACTGAGGGCTGCATCCGATGGAAATCAAACCTGCCGCCGCCAAAACAGAGATTGAAAGCCTCCCCATCCAACGAGTACTCGACGCACGCAGAACGAGAACTCAACTATTGGCACAGCCGGCGCATCGAAACAATTGTCAATTTCCTTGGCTGTCTTCATTAGGTTTACTATGATGCTGGGTGGCAGATCGGAATCCTATATGAACAAACCTCCTCCACAAACACGGCGAATCATCGAGCGCCGCAAGCACCCTAGGATGTTCATTGCCTCCGGTGCGCTCTTTTCCTTCAAACATCTCATCGAGCCGGTCGAAATCGAAGAACATACAGAGGGTGAAGGGACACTCCTCGACCTTTCCCTCGGAGGATGCCGGCTACACTGCGATATTCCTCTAGAAATCAGTGGACGATACCATCTGATCCTGCAAGTTTCCAAGAAACCCCGTCCCATCATTGTTGAAGCAGCCGTCGTGCGATGGACACAGGAATGTATCCACGGGCTCAAATTTACCTCCCTGCAATCGACCCATGAATCGCACCTTCGAGAACTGCTTCTCGAACTACGCCGTCCTGCGCCATAAAGTTCCATCACATCCTGCGCGAGTGTTCTGCTGTTGCGCCAGAAATGCGAACGATCGAAACTTCGCGTGCCAACATGATAGGTTTTCCCAGCCCCTAGAATTTCATGTTGATGAACTCGAGCCGGTGGGCAACTGGCGAGGTCGTGCTTTTCGAAAAAGACTCCCAACCCCTTTGGTTCCCCTTCACGGCGCGCATTGCGCGAGCACAGGAGACCAATCAGGCCACCCTCCCTCCCCCACTTTACTTCTTTTTTGGTAAGGGATAGTCTTTGGTCCCTGTTCCATCTTCCGACCCGTACAAGCTCAGGGCTGTGCCAGGATCGGAGTCATGCCAATAATACCAACTTGCAATACATCTCGGGAAGGAGACTGCCATGTTACGACGTTTATGCGCCTTGATCGTGCTCGCCGGCGTGTTCGGGACAACCCAGCTCTGGGCGGCACAACCCAGCAGGCCACAAGTAGAATATTCTGCCGATTCGACGATCCAAAGTGAAGAAGGGACGATAGAACAACATATCTATGTCACGCCTACCAAGGAGCGCAAAGAGATGCTGACCGGTGAAGGCGTTGGAGGGATCCAGATTTTCCGATACGACACGAAAGTGATGTGGATACTCATGCCGTCAGAAAAAATGTATATGGAAAATTCGATGATGGGAAAAGGCAAGGGCAACGACCCTTCGCAGTGGACGTATGAAGACACGGTGATGGGCGAGGAAGTGTTGAATGGCATGACGACGACCAAATACAAAACCGTCGCCACCAGCACCGACGGAAAAAAATACGGCGGCTTCTCCTGGCGGACGAGTGAGGGAATCTCCATCAAGCAAGATCTGCTGTACAAAGAAGGCAATGACAAGAAGCGGATGCTGACGGAACTCAAGAACGTGAAGATCGCCAGGCAAAATCCAACGTTGTTTGAAGTGCCCGAGGGGTACACCAAGTTAGACATGGCAGGGATGATGAGCGGCGCGATGGGCCGTGAAGGCATGGGGCAGCGCGGCATGCCGACCGCCCGACCTCAAACAGGGAAGCCGCCACGCACGATGCCGGCACCGAACGAGCAGCCGGCGGCTCCTGAACCCGCGCCGACTCAAGAGGAGCCTTCGGACGTGGAAAAGGCCGGCACCTTATTGAAGGGCTTGTTCGGCCACTAGACCAACGAGATCATGGATGAGCGGCTGCGAAGCACATCGCTGTTGATCGCCATGGTGATGATGGCGTCTGCAAGCCTGCCTTGTGCCGCTCCAGCGCAGGAGGCGGGACCTTCCAAACCGCCGGATCGGCCGGCCGTCAAAGCTGCCGCCTTATACATGGTCGAACTCAAATCCGGACGGATACTCCTGGAGAAGGATGCGACCCGCCGGCTTCCCCCTGCCAGCCTCACAAAAATCATGACGGCGCTGATTGCCTTGGAGTCAGCGCCGCTTCAAGAGGTCGTAAAGATCGACCGCCGTGCGCTCGTTCACCCATCGTCTCTAAAATTCCAACCGGGAGAAGAATTCCTTCTGCGCGATCTTTTGACGGCCATGCTCGTCTCCAGCGCGAACGATGCCTGCGAGGCGGTTGCCTGGCATATCGGGGGTGATACCAAGCACTTCGTCACGATAATGAACGACCGGGCCCGCACGTTGAGATTAACGAACACACATTTCGCTAACCCCTGCGGATTCGATGCCCCTGGTCACTATTCAACAGCAGCGGATCTCGCCAAGTTGACTGAGCAGGCGCTGCAAGAGCCGATTTTTGCCATGATGGTCCGCACCATCGTCCGTGACATCACTAGCGTGAACGGCAAGCGACAGGTATCACTCCATAGCACCAACGAACTCCTCCTCGACCCGGATGTGAACGGCGTGAAAACCGGCTATACCAGTAAAGCAGGCCGCTGCTTGATCGCCAGCATGTTCAAGGACGGTCATCGGCTGCTGCTCGTGGGACTGAACGTCATGGATCAGTGGGATCAGGCCACCAGGCTGCTGCGCTATGGACAGGCTGTCCTGCAAGAATCCAGCAGCTGAATACCGAACTTAAGCGAGAGAGTTACTGGCGCCCAACGTGATGAAGATATGCAAGCCGAAGGTTTTGCTGGGCAAGGAGATAGTCCGGATCGAGCCTCACGGCAGTGCGAAACTCTTCGATGGCCCGGTCCCAGTCGCCCCGGATGGCGTAGGCATAGCCCAAATTGTTGTGCGGCCTCGCTTTGGCCGGGGATTTGAAAACGGCATCGGACCAGAGCGAAAGCCTGTCCTGGTATAGCTGGTTTCGCTGATACGTGAAGAAGCAGAGCACAAGGACTACCATGGCTGCGAGGCCCATTGAGGCGAACCGCAATATACCCGGTCGAGGCAAGACCGTCGAAAACCGTTGTGCAGCGAGCGAGCCAAGCGCGACGATCGCCAGGAACAGTCCGATCGATGGCAGATACAGATTCCGTTCGCTCAACAGATCGTTTCGAGGGATAAGACTGATCGGCAGGAGTTGAAGGAAGAACCAACCCAGACCGAACGCGACCAGTGGGTGCCGTCGCCATGAGATCAAGGCTGCTCCTGCTATTGTAGAGAAGAGCAGCAAATCGCGTGGCAGAGGCCATTGCGACAGCGAATGAAATTCCCGGAGGTCGTGATCGAAGTTCTGGTTCCAGGGAGTGAAGAACAATACCAGTGCATAGGCCATGGCATGGAGTTCGCTCAGCGCATTGTCCCAGAAGGGACGCAGGGTGAAACTGAACTGCGCGAGCGCGGTATAGCGCGGGTGGGCGACAGCCCATATGGCGGCGAGGAGCAGAACAATCCAGAACGGCAGATGCTCTGATAGGATCGCGGAGCGGAGGGAAGGCCCTTTCAGCCGGCGCACCAACAGATCCCAGAATAGTAGCGCAAGTGGAAACGTCACGGCCGTTTCTTTCGAGCCGAGCGACAAGATGAACATCAAGACCGAGCCTGACAGATACAGCCAGCGAAGCTTCACGGCGTCGGAGTGCTCCGAGACCTTGATATACAAAAAAAACGCAAAGAGGTAAAAGAAGGTCATCAGGCCCGACGCCCGCCCGGAGATGTACGTCACCGTTTCGGTCGTAATCGGGTGGATGAGAAACAGGAACGCGGTCAGGAATGGAACGAGCCGAATGTCTTCCGTCACGGCACGAGAGAGAATCCGATAGATCAGGAGTCCGGACCCAAGATGGAGCAGCAGATTCAGCAGATGGTAGCCAGCGGGGTTTGTGCCATAAAGTGAGCGATCAAACAGGAACGTCGCATACAAGACCGGCCTGACCATGTGATCGAGATGGCCGACGAAGGTCTGCCATCCATCGAGATGCGAATTCTCAAGAATGGTTGAAATGTCGTCATAGTGAAAGTCACCGGCGAAGATTCCTGCAAAGGCTGCCACAGTAAACGCGCAGATCACGATCAACAGTGCAAATGGACTAATCTTTGACTTCACAGGCCTGGTTATACTGCTTTACGCCAGGAGGGTATAGGGGGGGGACTATGACTATTTCACGAACGGCTGTGGGGGGACTGTTACTGGGATTACTCTGGCTCTGGCTTCCATCGAGCGTTGCGGCGCAAGGAAACATTGATTGCAGGGAAGCTGTGGACAATTTGTTTAAGAAAGCAGGGGATCTGTCGATTGATTTCAAGACAATCAATGATGAGCTGGCATCGCTTCCTGCGAAGTGCAAGGTGAAAGAATCCGATAGTATCCTGCGGCTTCCAAGGTACAGGCAGCAAGTCAAGGCGGAACAAGAAGAGACGGCTGAATCCGAGTGGCGCTTCGATAGATACGGGAAGCATGTGGAGAAGAATGAGAAGAATTTTAAGAGTCAGAGCTCTGTCTATGATCCTGGTGGTTCGCCAGGCGGAGGGGGTCCTGGCACTAATTAGGGCAACAGCATAGGAGGATGTTCGATGAGCTCACGTCTCGCACAACGTTGGAGAATAGCATCTGGCTTGCTCGCACTTTTGCTCAGTTCCTCAGCTCTTTCCTGGGCGGCACCTCCCTCTGATAGCGGCACGTCACCGGCAAAGGCGCCAGGGGAGGCTCCGAAATCTCAAATCGTCGAGAAGTTTGTTCAAAACTGTGTCGGCAAGTCTGCAAGAGATGCCAATTGCGAGAAGCTGAGGAAGGAGTCTGTCGACATCCTCAAGGAAGATGTGTTGCGCTTAGGCTCAAGAGCAAATCGAAAATATATGCCTGGCATGCTGCGAATGTTCAAGAGCGACGAGGTCGAGTTGCGGATCGCCTCGGCAGACGCGATCGGCATGATCGGACCGCAGGACAGCGACGCGGATGTGCTTGCACCGCTGACCAACGATCCGGTACCGGATGTCAGGCAAGCCGTCTCGCAGATGATCGGTCGTGGAAAGGGAACTTCGCTGGCCTTGTTGAAACAACGCAGTATACCGATGCGAACGGGGAGCACGCCAGAAAAGCCAGCCGATACGACCAAACTGAATCTTCCCTTCGCGCCGAACAGCACCTACCTGTTCGATTCGAGTGATGTCTCCGTCGGTCGCTTGTCGTATGTCACCAAGAACATGAACGAAGTCACGGCCTTCTATAAGGGGAAGGCGAAGAAGGGACCGTTCCCACTGCAAGAATTCAAAGACAAGTATCGGTATCAATTCCAGGACGAAGACGAGGCGACGCGGCAAGTGCAAGAGGCGGAAGGGAACCAACTGACAGCCATGCAGCCGCCCGATCCCAGGAATACCCAGGCCTATGCGGAGTTCATGCAGAAGATCGTATCAGTGGGAGCCAGACAGGGCAGCAGGATCTATCTTGACTCTTATGAGCCGAATCTCTTCGGCTCACCAACCGTCTATGTATTGGAAGAACGGCAGATCGGGCAACGGAGCTATCCCACGCGTTACGCAGTGGTGTATCAGGAGCAGGCTTTCAAACGGCCCGGCTACCGCCTGGCATGGATGACGGCGCCGGACCAGGCGATCAAGACCGCCCAAACCGCCTCACTGGCCGAGGAGCAGGAGGAATTGGCCCGCAACAAAGAAAACGAGACTCTGAAAAAGCGCGAAGAGGCGCTGGAATCCCTCACGAAGAAAAAGGACGAAGCGGAAAAAAATAAGTTTAAGAAGGGACAAACGGATCTCGAAAAGGAACTCGGATTCTAGCGATCGCGCTCTCGGCACAGGATGAGAGGAGTAGACAAGCTGCGCGGCTGGCTACTTTTTCTGTTTGGCGCGCGCGAGCGCCAGCGCCATGGCCATCGTGCCGATTGGCTGTGACTGACGCTCTGGAACATGCTGGGGTCTTGGAGGACGCCGGTTACGCGGTTCGCGTGCTGCTCCAGAGGGAACTTCGACCGGCGCTCGGGTTGAAGGTGATGTGCTGCCTGCTGCATCGTCAAGGCGCATGGTCAGCGAGATGCGCTGGCGCTTCACATCGACGTCCAATACCTTCACCTTCACAATCTGGCCAGGCTTGACGACCTCATGGGGATCCTTGATGAATGTATTGGCCAGAGCCGATACGTGGACAAGGCCATCCTGATGCACGCCAACATCGACGAAGGCGCCGAAAGCCGCCACATTCGTCACCACCCCTTCGAGGACCATGCCGGGGTGCAGATCGGTCAGAGACTCGATACCCTCTTGAAATGTGGCCGTCTTAAATTCCGGGCGCGGATCGCGGCCTGGTTTTTCCAGCTCAGCCAGAATGTCGCGCACCGTCGGCACACCGAACTTTTCATCGGTAAAGTCGGCGGGAGATAATCCTTTGAGAACCGCCGGCTGGCCCATGACATCCACGATGCCTTTGCTGATGCGCGCGAGAATGCGCTCGACCACAGGATAGGCTTCCGGGTGAACCGAAGAACGGTCCAGCGGGTTGTCGCCGTCGTTGATCCGTAGAAATCCGGCCGCCTGCTCGAACGTCTTGTCGCCGAGGCGCGGTACCTTGCGTATCGTGGCGCGATTCGGGAAGGGACCGTTGGCATCACGGTACTCGACGATGTTCCTCGCGAGCGCCTTGTTCAGACCTGACACCCGTTCAAGCAACGGAGCCGACGCTGTATTCACATCCACGCCCACCGCATTGACGCAATCCTCCACAGTCGCATCGAGCGACCTCGCCAGCGCCTTCTGATTGACATCATGCTGATACTGGCCCACGCCGATGGCTTTGGGATCGATCTTCACCAACTCCGCCAGCGGGTCTTGCAGACGACGAGCGATGGACACGGCCCCGCGCAGGCTCACATCCAATTCTGGGAACTCCGCCGCCGCAAAAGCCGAGGCGGAATAGACCGACGCCCCCGCTTCGCTCACCACGATCTTGTTCACGTGTTGCTCCGGCTTCTGCGCCGCAACTAGTTTGATCGTTTCAATCGCCAATTTGTCTGTCTCTCGACTTCCTGTCCCATTGCCGATCGAGATGAGTTCGACACCATGCTGCACCACCAGTCTAGCCAGGGTCGCAAGGGATCCCTGCCAATCGTTGCGTGGCTGAAGCGGATAAATCGTCGTCGTCTCTAACAGCTTGCCGGTCGCATCGACCACCGCCACCTTGCAACCCGTCCGGATACCGGGGTCGAGACCAAGCACGGCCTTTGGGCCAGCCGGCGCCGCCAGCAAAAGCTCATGCAGGTTGCGGCCGAAAATCTTGATCGCCTCCGTTTCAGCCGCTTCGCGCAACTGCACCAACAGTTCCACCGTAAGATGCAGATGTACCTTGCCGCGCCAGGTCCAATCGCAGACGCCCATGAGCCATGTATCCGCACGGCGGCCCTGGTCTTCGATGCCGACATGCGTGGCAATTGTTGCAACACAGGGATGCGGCATGATGGCTTCGAGGGCCTCGCCCAAGGTCAATTCAATCTTCAATACACCCAAGGTGCGGCCACGGAATAGCGCCAGTGCGCGATGCGACGGGATTGTGCGGATGGTTTCAGAATAGGCATAATAATCTCGGAACTTTTCTTCCGCAGCCGTTTCTTGGCCCTTCACCACGGTAGACGTGACGATGCCCTGATCCCATAAGCGGGCGCGCAATTTCGCGAGCAATTCGGCAGTTTCCGCAAACCGCTCGACCAAAACGTCCCGCGCGCCCTCGAGCGCAGACTTTGCGTCCGGCACGTTGATCGCCTCAACACCCTCGGCGGCAGGCTTCACGTTCAAGTATTTCATGGCCTCCTGCTCGGGATCGAGCGTCGGATCGGCGAAGAGGGCATCGGCCAATGGCTCCAACCCTGCTTCACGCGCAATCTGCGCGCGCGTGCGGCGCTTGGGCTTATAGGGCAGATAGAAGTCTTCCAACGTCTGTTTGGTCGCGGCAGCTTCGATGCTCACGCGCAGTGCATCGGTGAGCTTTCCCTGCTCCTCGATCGACGTCAGAATCACCGCACGGCGAAGCTCCAGCTCCCGCAGATACAGGAGGCGCTCTTCCAACGTGCGCAAGTGCGTATCGTCCAGATTGCCGGTGACCTCTTTGCGATAGCGCGCGATAAAGGGCACGGTCGAGCCTTCATCGAGCAGTGCGACCGCAGCCGTAACCTGATCGAATCCCACACCAAGTTCTTTGGCAATGAGTGGAACAATCTTGAGCTGTGCTGCATCTGAAACTGTCTGAGTCGTAGCAGAAACCATCTATATCCGTTACCGATCTTTCCGAAAGCGGAGGCGTACCCAGTGGTGGCCTCTCATAGTCATGCGCGCTTTCTTGTTATGGTGCGTTGAAGCACTTGGTTCGTGGAATTAATTCATACCCATCTGGCATCGGAAGCGGGCAAGACCACAACCGGGAGGCGAGTCTACTGCAAACGCCACTGCTTATCTACCACCTCTTGTTCCGAACTGCGCAAGCAACTACCCGCTGGCTGTCCGGTTCGCTACGACAGGCCTGCTAGACCTCTCACTTTTACTCCGCTACACTCCGTCTCGTATACAGGGAGAGACCGATGCGTGACGATAGGGCCACCAACTACTATACGCTGCTCGAACTCTTACCCACCGCCACGGAGACTGACATCAAACAAGCCTGGCATGAACAAATCCAGGTCTGGCATCCGGATCGCTTCAATCATTCACCGACGTTGCACCAGAAAGCGGAAGCCCGCACACAATTGATCAACCAGGCTTATCAGACCCTCAGCGATCCCATCGCGCGCGCACGCTACGATGCTACGGTACAGCACTCGACCTCCCACAGGCCGCCTCCACGCCCCTCCCCTGCAACAGGCCCATCGTCCGAGTCGTACGCCTCCACTCCACCACGCGCTCAGCAGACCGCACCTTCCCGCCAAGGTCCCCGCGGGCCACAGTCGCTCATCATGCTCACCCAGCAAGGACGGCCCAAAACCATGGTACCGGCTATTACGATGCTCGTCGACAGTCACGAGTATCTCCCCTATGAGTTTGAGCGTCTCGTCCGCATCGCCGGAACGATACGGCAAACGTTGCCGGTGGGAGATTATGCCATTGCAGAAGCGCCTGAGATTTTTTGCGTCGAACGCCGGCGCGTGGAAGAGTTCAACACGATCTTCTCGAATCCCTCCAGCAACCGCTCGCCCTTTCTCCAAGAGCTTGATCTGCTCATGGAGTACCCACACCGGTTTCTCGTCATCGAAGGAACACTTCAGTCCACCAAAGGCGGCGGGCGGCTCGGCCAATATCACAAGAACGGCATGATGGATTTCTTGGATGCACTGACGGCGCGATTTGGGATCAAGATCATTTTTTCTGATAGCCGTGAAGAAGCAGAAGAACGAGTCGCCAATCTCGCAGCCTTACACTATGCCTACCATTTTGCCGAGCAACTGGGGTTCGGCCGCTGCCTTACAGAGGGCGATGTGTAAGACTTGGCGCCCGGTGGCACAAGAATCGTGAGCAAGGAACGGTGTCCGTGAAGCAGTACACCTGTTGAAAGAAGGAGCCGTCGGGAAATCTCGCATCGTGGTTCTTGTAATCGAAGGAGAGAGGGCGTACTGTTAATTCAAATGCCGCAACTGCGTCACAACTGCTTCAAGAAAAGCCGTATGGGGAAAGCCTGCGTGGCGATAGCCATGCTGCTCTGCCTTTTCATCTTGGTGCAAATGCTTGGCGTTCCCGTCACACTTCTGAACCCGCATGAGGTCGCAGACAGCCAAACAGCATCAGTCCTCGAAGGATTCTCCATTCCGTCTTCACTTCCCCAGCTGACGTCTTCATTCAAAATGGATACTGCGGCTGACGCTCAACCATCTATTCACGTACCGATTCTTGCCTCCGTGCTGTTTCATCCTCCTGTCCTGTAATTCTGTTTCCTTGTTCCACACTACACCGACGCTTTTTCCTCACGAGTAACCGGCTAAGCAAGCCTTTGCCGCTCTTGATCGGCAGACGATCAACGGAAAGGAGTCGGTGAAGGAACTATAAAATGTTTCTGCTGAAAGCCCTTGTTGCCGCGGATGACATTCTCTCAGGAAGCGATGAAGGGGAAATTGGAGAAACAGAAACTTATCGAAGAGGGTCGGGAGTCAGTTTCTTGACCGAGGTAACGTGGCGATCCGGCGTGGCAACGATCTCGGCCTGCTCGCCAACCTTGAGTGATGCATCCACGATCGCGTCTTTCCCAAGTGGGATTAAAATGCTCGTGCCATCGGTCGATTTCACAACCACCAGTTCACTCGTCAGCATGACTACTTCGCCGCGAACCTGCGTCGGCGGTATCGCCGTATCCGGTTGTGACAGTGCCGGGGTCGACAGTAGCAAGACACCTATCACAGCGAGCACCAGCCGGAAGGATTGCGACACGATGAGAGATCGAACTGTAGCAGCGTCTGAGGCAATTGGCAGCATAGTGGCAGCATAATGGAATATCCCACGAACAAGAGACAGAGGCGCGGTCTTCAGCCGCGCCTCTGTGGACCGGCTTACTTGCCGTCCTTGTCCTTCTTATCATCTTTCTTATCATCATCTCCAAACACCACGACCTTGCCATCCTTGTCTTTACTCTCGTCCTTCTTGTCATCCCCAAACACCACGACTTGGCCGCCCTTGTCCTTGCTCTCATCCTTCTTGTCGTCCCCTGCGAACGCCAAGGTGGACATCGTGCCGAAGCTGAGGAATGCAACCAAGGCCATTAATCCGCTTAACCGCTTCATGGGAACCTCCATAAATGATTTGAGAAAGTCTCTCGGCCATGCCCTATTGCACGACCTATACATGGCTTTTACCAGCGACTCCGCGATCGACACAACGGACAAAAACGCCGGATGAACGGCTGGATTTGTCCAATGCGTCCTTAGCCCATACGGAGGCACAATGATTCTGACTGGGATGCAACAGATTCTCACTAGAGATCCAGTGATGCCAGAAAGCGCAACCACGCTGGGCCGGCTTGAGGAAGTGGTCTCAACGCCTGAGGAGTTCGATCGGGTCGTCTCGCAGGCCCTACCGATTCTTCTGGATCGGGCTACCGGGTACACCAAGCGGTTTCTGCGAGAAACCGGCCAGTGGACCGACGACATTGCGCATGAGAAATTCATCTTGCGCTGGGGCGCCGAATACCTTGAACAGTTTCTCGTCTGCGGACGCAGTGAAGTCCCCTGCAGGCCGTTGTTCCTCCTGGACTCGCTGGTGGCCAAGCAACACAGCCGGCCCGAACCATTTTGTTATCATCCGGACCTGCTCACGCCGCTCGGACGATTTCTCGACGGGCTCCTGGCGCGGGCCGCGATCAGCCGAGACGCGCTGGTCGCCTTGTATCGCCACTGCTACGGGTTGGGTCCAGGAGAGGTCATTGCCGCCACAGGCTTAAACGGATCGGAAAGCCAGCGCATTTACAAAAACCTCAGTCGCTGGCGGGACTCCGGCTGGCAGCGCACGATGGATGAAGTAGGCATCAGCGAGGTCGAGTTGAAGGACCTCCTCGGCCAGCAACAGCGTTCTCGGCAGCGGTTCAACAGCGAGGCCGAACGTATCATCCGCTTCGCACAGGCCCACTATCGAAAGAGTGAACCGGAGCATTATCCCTGCCTGTCCCGGCGCCAGTGGGAAGAGATGTTCTCGCAGGGTTATAGCTGCGACTACCGAATCTGGCATCTGGCCCTGTGCCTGGACTGTATGCAGACAGCTTGGGGGTTGGGCAATAACGGAACACCAACCGTCGAAAAACCAGAGGTACAACTGCATGTGCATCCCTGAATCAGTCTCGTGGTATCGGAATTGAACCCCACAGTGAGGAGTGAGGGAAAGATCATGGAACAAAAACACAACCTGTCGGATTATCGGACACGCCTGCTCAACGCCTTAAAAGTCGGCGCTCGTCGATCTGCGAGTGACGCATCGGATCCGATTCAGGTCTTTATCAATGACCGTCGCGTCGGACAGCTGAACGGAGGCGGGACCGAAACCAGGTTTCAGCTCATAAACCTCGCCCACATCGACAGTGTCTACTTCCGGTCGGAGGACGGCGTCATGCTCGGAGGCCTCTCCGCCCCAGAATATGGACACAGAAGCTGCCGCATTCCTCTCTCGGGGGATATGATCGAACTACGTGTCCAGAACAACTCGCAGGGCGGATCGGTCAACGCCATATTCATCCCCGCGCCTGGTCTCTGGCACCGCGCCTGGCAGACGTTGACTAGCGTGGTTCCCGCTATAGTCCGTCGTCCACCAAGCGTAATCATACCGGGCATGAGAGCCGTCGCCTTCACGCAGGTGCTGCTGGCAATCACCGTCATAGGATTGGCCTCCGACCGAATGACCGGCTGGCTGACACCCGAACGCGCTGCGCTTCCCGTCACACCAAAGGAAGCTCCCTGGGCAGCCCCGCTTTCCGACGTTGCGAAACTCGAACAACAGCTGGTCGACCTCACACGCATGCAACGGAAGGTCATGGAGACGATTCAGACGCAACAGCAGGGGATGACTCAAATCCAACAGACCATGACCAAGCTGTCATCGACCCAAGAGACGGTCGTTTCCAGCGTCCTGACCGTCAAACAGGAGATGGAGCAACGACGCAAAGGCTCGGGACGTGACATGGATCGTGTGAAGAGACTGCTCATGACCAAAGCACAGACCGAACAGGAGCAACTCGAAGCCGAGATCCACAGCCTCATCATCGCGAATGACAGACTCTCCAAGGAAATGGCAACCCTGGAACAGAACAATCTAGATCTGAAGAAAAAGCTGAAATCGGCAGAGATTGATGTGTCGACATCCACCGTATCGGACCCTGAAAAGTCGATGGTAGCTCGGCAGGCCGAGGCTGCCCAGCCGACTCAATCGTCACAGGCAGTCGAAGCCAAACCAGGCTTAGCAAGGCTTTCACCAACCACCTTTCTTGTTTCGGATGATTTTGACTGAAAGAACGAACGAGAACAGGATCGGCCAGTGTGTACGGGAAATGTCTAGGCGAAACGCCGCGCTGAGCATCGGATCGATTCTGGACCGTATCAAACAGGCGTAAGCCGTGAAACCTGTACGGAAAAGCGGTGGATGCCAGCCCTGATCACGTGAGAGACGGGCCACCTCAAAAGGACCGGGAGGATGACAACGGTCGTTACACCTTCGTACCAAAACCAGTCTGCCGCCAGGCTTCGTAGATTACCACTGCCACTGCGTTGGAGAGATTAAGGCTCCGGTTTCCAGGAACCATGGGCACTCGGATACGCTGCTGTTCCGCAACCGTCCCCAGAATCTCAGCCGGCAACCCACGACTTTCCGGACCAAATACAAAGGCATCGCCGTCGGCGTACTCGATCAAATCGTATTGTTGAGTGCCTTTGGTCGACACGGCAAACACGCGGCTCTCCTTGAAGCATTTCACACACTCAACCCAACTATCATAGACGCGGATCGTGGCGAATTCGTGATAGTCCAATCCGGCCCGCACCAATTGCTTGTCGTCCAAAGAGAATCCCAGCGGCTTCACGAGGTGCAGCGTGGCGCCAGTGTTGGCACAGAGCCGGATGATGTTGCCGGTGTTCGGTGGAATTTCCGGTTGATAGAGAATGACGGCAAACATGGGGTTGCAGTGTAGCACGGTCACGCCGTGTGTCGAGCAGCATGAGATTCACGCTTTCACTACCCTCTTGAATCTGCTTCTCATCTCGTCTCATAATTTCCTCCCATGACCTCTCCATCACTCGATAGATCCAAGCCGCTCCAGGATCTCGAAACCGACGAAGCGTTGCGCGCAATTCTCCAAGGAACCGCCACCGAAACCGGGCATGGCTTCTTTACCGCACTGGTGCAGAATCTCTCGCAAGCGCTCGGCACGCATGGAGCCTGGGTGACAGAATATTTTCCCGAGGCTCGCCGCCTTCGCGCCCTCGCCTTCTGGATGGACGGCCAGTGGGTCAAAGACTATGAAGTGGACATCGCGGGAACACCCTGCGAGCGCGTGATCGACACGACCAAACTGGTACATTTTCCCGACCGCGTTCTGGAGATCTACCCCCACGATGAAGAACTGAAAGCTGCCGGAGCCGTCAGCTACATGGGAGTGCCACTACAAGATACGGACGGGCATGTTCTCGGACACATGGCGGTGATCGACCGTCGGCCGATTCCGGAGGAGCCGCGGGTCCATGCGATCTTTCAGATCTTCGCCGCGCGGGCCGCAGCTGAGTTGCAGCGCCTGCGGGCGGAAGCGGAGGTGCGTGAGCGAGAAGAAAAAGTCGGACTGCTTCTCAACAGCGCCATGGATGCGATCATCGAGCTGGACGATGAACTTCACATTACCCGTGTGAACCCTGCCACAGAAAAATCGTTCCGCTGCCGCGCGGAGAAGATGGCCGGTCAGGACTTCCGACGCTTTGTCAGTCCGGACGATGCCGGCAGATTGGTCGCCCTGATCACCGAGTTGGATGGACGTCCCGAGGGCCAGCAATCGCGTTGGATTTCCGGCGGACTCACCGCCCGTTGTCCTGAGGGCGACTCGTTTCCTGCCGAAGCGACGGTCTCCCGTTTCGAGTTACATCGCCGGAAGTTCACCACGTTGATCCTCCGCAACGTGCACGATCGTGTCGAAGCGGAGCAGAAGATCCAGTCGCTTACCGCCGAGACCGAGTTATTGCGTGAAGAATTGCAGGCCCTGCATCACGACGACGCCTTGATCGGCGAGAGTCCGCCACTTCGGCATGTTTTACGCGACATCGGCCAAGTCGCAAAGACCGATGCGACCGTGCTCATACTGGGCGAAACAGGCACCGGAAAAGAACTCGTGGCGCGCGCGATTCACGCGGCAAGCATGCGCGGGGCTCGTCAGCTGATTGTCGTGAATTGCGCGGCGATTACCGCCACGCTCATTGAGAGTGAACTGTTCGGCCACGAGGCGGGAGCCTTTACCGGCGCGACCAAGAAGCGCGAAGGCCGCTTTGCCGTGGCCGACAAGAGCACCATTTTTCTCGACGAAGTCGGGGAACTACCGCTCGAGGTGCAAGCAAAACTGCTCCGTGTGCTCCAAGAGGGCGAGTTCGATCCGGTCGGCAGCTCTTCCACCAAAAAGGTGAACGTGCGAATACTGGCCGCGACGAATCGCGATCTGGAGAAATCCGTTGGCGAGGGAGCATTCCGCCAGGATCTCTTCTACCGGCTGAACGTGTTTCCGCTCCGGCTGCCGCCTTTGCGCGAGCGCGGCGACGACGTGGTGAGTCTGGCTTCTGCCTTTGTCCGTCGGTTCTCCGCCAAAATGGGCCGCACCATCGCGCCGTTGACTGCGGACTCTGCGCGCCGACTCAAGGCTTACAGTTGGCCTGGAAATGTGCGTGAACTGCAGAACGTGATTGAGCGGGCCGTGATCACGGCCACCGACGGCCGGCTGAACCTGGATCGTGCCTTGCCGGAGACAACGGTCACGCCATCCACGTCCGACCGTACAAGCAAGCCCCGGCCTGGAATTATTCGCACCGCAAAAGAACTGGAGGAACTGGAACGAGCGAATATCATTCACGCGCTCGACGCCGCCAAGTGGAAAGTCTCCGGCGAGAAGGGCGTGGCGAAACTGCTCGGAATCAATGCCTCCACCCTGTCGTCACGGATGAAGGCGCTCAAAATTCAGAAACCCACCTCACATTGATCCTTTTCCATCGACTATCGGACAGATTATTTTCTTTCGTCTCCCTCTCTCTCTTCACGAGAATTCATGAATCCACTCGCGAGATCTCACGACTCACGAGATGTCACGAGTCACTGTTTTTCTTTGCTGTACCCCTAACACGCTGAAATTTCATCTCACGTCTATTTCGCCATGCTGGCATCAATGCTGCTATGGAGACTCGACGTTGGATCATTCATCCACACCAAGGAGCAGACGGGTGCAGGAATGAACTGGGAATCTTTTTGCCGGAATGCCGACCGGCTATTGTTTCGGCAACTCTCTAACTGCCAACACACCCAACGAGGAGGAGTCATCATGTCACAGGCAACCATGACCGGAGTTATCAACGGTGTCGATGTGGATCGGATGGGAACGACGATCCAAGCCGTGCGGCAAAATACGAGTCTAGCGACTTTCAAATTCCGCACAAAGAATCATTGGATTGACGGCGGACACAATCGCTCGACCATCCAGAGCTTCTACGGCGCGGGACAGGAGGACACGGTGCGCACGAAGCCCTTCATGCTCGATGCCGACGAACCGCCGGTGCTGCTCGGCAAGGACCATGGAGCGAATCCGGTGGAGTACGTGCTGCACGCCCTTGCTGCCTGCTTGACCACCTCGCTTGTGTATCACGCCGCGGCACGAGGCATTCACATCGCGTCTGTGGAATCCACATTGGAAGGAGATCTCGACCTCCAAGGATTTCTGGGGCTCTCCGATGAGATCCGCCGAGGCTATAAGGAAATCCGTGTTCACTTTATGATCGAAACAGACGCGCCAGCAGAACAACTGAAAGAGTTGATGAAGTTCTCACCAGTCCACGACATCGTGTCGAATCCGGTGCCGGTCTCGATTCAGATCGATAAACGGTAGTAGGAAGGGCATGAGTGACTAGCAAGCCACTCATGCCCTTTCATCTTGACTGTGCCTCCCCCTCCGCTCTTCTGAATCGAGCCCCATCTATCCACCGCTATTTATAGATCACAGATCGCTCAACGCCGCTCGGTGGGCGGCTTTGAGGCTAAAGCGGACAGGGCGAATGGTGACAACTCATTTCACCATCAGATGGCTTCTTGGTATAGTGAGCGTCGATCAACAAAGGCTCATACGTTCATGAATAGATCGACGCCACCTCCCTTGCAAGATCCTGTTGCCGAGCCAAGATATCGCCCCATCGCCATACGCATTGGTGCGCCGCTTGTTATAACTTTTCTGTTGAGTCCCTTCGCACTCGCGGAGGATCTATCGTTACGTTCAGAGGAACAAGTCGCTGAACGGGCAAAAGCGGTGTGGGAAAGTGGTGAGATCAATCCTGCAATCGAGATTCTGGACCAGGGAATCCAAGAATATCCTGGCTCACTCACGCTCCAGAAGTTGCGCGCCGATATTCTCACGACATCCCGAGGGCCTCGAGAGGCAGTTGAGGCCTATGAGATGGTTCTCGCTAAAACACCGGCCGCGTTGGATATCCGATGGGCCAAGTGGAGCGTGTTGACTCGGTCGGGACAGGGAGAGGAATCCATCGCCGAACTCGGACGAATTGCAAAGATCGATGCTCAGAATCCCTTGGTTCATCTACGGCTGGCGCAAGAACTCCGAAAACTCGATCGGCTTGAGGAATCGCTCGAATCGTATAAGAAGGCCGTGGAACTCGTTCCGGAATTGCTCGGCTGGCGATTAGCGTTGGCTCGGGCGAGGTTCGACGTCTTGGATTATGAAGGCGCGGATAGTGACGTGCACTACGTGTTGCAGAAAATCCCTTCTGGCTCCCCGCTGGAACTCCCTGCCAAGAATCTGCTCGCGCAAGTGAATGGGAACTCCATCGATCGAGGCCGGCGCTTCGACCCCGTTCTGACAAAAGAAATGACCGGGGCACAGCGCAAGGAATGGGCTTCCATTCGCGCAGAGGCATGGGAACTCTTCTCCACAGGTCGATATCGAGAAGCCGAACCGATCTATCAAAGGATGCTGGCTCTCAACCCCAATGATGCTCTAGCCAATTATCAACTAGGGCTGACCCTCATGCAGCTTGGCCGATGCAAAGATGCGCTGACCGTGTTTGGGAAGATGTCCAATCTTGACCCCACCGATGAAGACTATGCCGACACCGTGTTCCGGATGGGCCAATGTCTCGTGGAGTTGGAACAGTGGGAAGACGCGTTCGTCCATTTTCAAACCCTGTATGACGCAGCGGTCGAATTCGAAGAAACCAACATGAACGTTGCACTTCCACCAGGAACGCGTGTGCTCGACAAACATAAAATCGCGCGATGGCTCGAGAAGGTGCGGCCCCATGTTCCCGAACTGGCAAAGCTGAACGCCCATGAGGACTTGGACCCGCTCCCCTCAAGCAATTCATCTCCTCCCGCAGCCCTTTCAGAGGAAGACCTATACACAAGAGCGGCCGAGCGGTTTACACCGGAGAAACCTCTGGACCAGCGGGCAGCTCTCATGGGCAGAGACGCCGACTTCAGTTGGTTCCGATTTGTCATTCCGGCAAGCAAAGTCGTGCGCGACGATTTTCCCACCGGCGCCCATGAATTTATTCCCTTGAGCCCAGGAGATAGCTTTCCCACCACACAGACAGAAATCTATTTAGTTTTTGGACTGGTGTCTGCCTCATTCGACGCGGTACCTCTGACAACACGTTGTTTTTTGGAAACCTCAGAAATGACCGGCGAGCAGCGAGCCGTCGCACAGGATCATGTCCTAACGACCATGAATGACCAATCCGGCTATTTCATGTTGACTCCTCAAAAAGACGGATGGACCGCCGGCCTCTACCACTGTGGGTTGTATGCAGGAGAGCATACATCGGCAGATACTTTGGTCGATGAAGTCAGATTCCGTATCCTTGCGCCTCACAGGGATGGAGGCTAATTGATTTCCCCTTCCACGGGCCCAACGAGAGGAATCCGCGACCGCGCGTTGCGCGAGCACCGGAGATCAATCAGGCCCTATCCCACCCACCTCAGGCCTATTGGTCATTCAGTTTCGATCTGAACAGCTCATTCTCCGACCATGCCAGCCACGTCATCAAATCGTCAAATCCCTGGTCAGTGATGCCTTCGACCCTACCGTGAGAATGCCTTCTATGCGAATACGTATCCGCGGCCAACACGCGAGTCTCAATGAATGTCAGGTCTTCCCAGGAAACTGGAATCTTGAACCCATAACATTCTTTGACTCCTTCTGATTCGAACTGGTCACCTTCAAAGCACCACTCAAACGCCTCAAGGTTTTTCAAGGAGATCCGGTACACATCCGGATCGATAAAATAGTGGATCTCTTTGACATACGAAATAATGCTCTGAAGTTGCGTATGCCGCTCGGCACTGATGACCATCTCAACCAAATAAGACGGGCGCGGCTTCTTGTTCTCGATCACAAATCCTCAAAAAGGTTTTCGTACGGCCCTACTTGCATACTTTCTATCAGTTCTGGCTGATTGTATCCGGACTCGGAAATACTCCACAATTTCAGGCTCGGGGCACAGTTCGATATGGCTAAGAAGAAGATGTCACTGACTTGGTTGACCTCGCCCACATTATTCATGAGCACTTCTGCTGCAATCGCATATTCGCCGCTACGACAGGCCTGGCGGCGTGTTTCACGCCGCCAGGCGGGCGGGCTCGCCCCTCGGACTCTCAACGTACTGCACGAGTACGCATCGGGTCCTCACGGCTCCGCACACCCGTCTCGCGTGGCGACTCTGCGATTTCGCGACGAACCGTCATGAACAATGTGGGCTAAGCCGCTGGACTGCACGAAGCACCAGGAATACCACACAAGACGGTAGCCAGATCCAGATCGCTTCGCTGGCCAAGATCCGAACACCGTATTCGCTGAAAAATTCGCTGACGCCGATTGGA
>Ga0307505_10000707_pt1 | contig 33731 bp, 30 predicted proteins | sample 23_S_MG_FD_202183 | JGI IMG/M metagenome (GOLD analysis project Ga0307505, IMG submission 202183) | Soil microbial communities from Populus trichocarpa stands in riparian zone in the Pacific Northwest, United States - 23_S | ecosystem: Environmental > Terrestrial > Soil > Riparian zone > Trees... | reverse complement strand
TCATCCCCGCTCGCACGGGGAGAGGTCCGCGTCCCATTCGTCGTACAAGTCGCCGACCGGTTCATCCCCGCTCGCACGGGGAGAGGGTAGTCATAGGGACGAGCGCAACGGTTGGTGACGGTTCATCCCCGCTCGCACGGGGAGAGGGTCCACGTCGAAAGCGTCGGCAATGGGCACCTCGGTTCATCCCCGCTCGCACGGGGAGAGGGTCAGGTTCTGCGCTACTCCGCGCGGACCCAGCGGTTCATCCCCGCTCGCACGGGGAGAGGTCTAAAGCTGTGGAAGTCGCACACAGTCTGTCAAGGAACACGCTACACCAAGGGTAACGCCGCCCGATCGACACCTGGACACGGAATGTCTCGGCGCCATAGGGCATGGTGCAAGGTTGGAGACCCCGCTACCCGACACCATATGCCCGAGGATCTACGCGCGCTACCCGCCCTCCGCGCGTCCATACCATACCTCTACCTCGAACGAGGCCGGCTCACGCAGGATAAGAATGGCGTCGCGTACGAAACTGAACTCGGACGTTACGCCGTCCCTGTAGCCCAGATCGCCTGCCTCTTGCTCGGGCCCGGCCTGACCGTCACCCACCGCGCAGTCGTGACCGCCTCGCGCGCCGGATGCTCGCTGCTGTGGGTCGGTCAGAATGGCGTCCGATTCTATGCCGGCGGCCATGGTGAAACACGCAAGGCGTACGCGCTACAGCGCCAGGCAGAGGCGGTGGCCGACCCGGCGAAGCGGCTTACGGTCGTCGAACGAATGTACCGGATGCGGTTCCGCGAACCACTGCCGGAACCACCGGGCGGACTTTCAATCGAGGCCGTGCGCGGGCACGAGGGGGCGCGCGTGCGCCGCGCTTACGCTCGCGCCGCAGCGCGCTACGACGTGCCATGGGACGGCCGGCGCTACGACCGGTTCGACTGGAGTAACGCCGACCCCGTCAATCGCGCGCTGTCGGCGGCGAACTCGTGCCTGAACGGAGTGTGCCACGCGGCTGTGATATCAGCAGGCTTCAGTCCAGGGCTAGGGTTCATCCACCAGGGCAAGCAGCTCGCCTTCGTCTACGACGTTGCTGATCTGTACAAGACCGCGCTAGCCGTACCGGTCGCCTTCGCGACCGCTCGGGAGGCGCTCGATGCCGTCGGCAGCGCCACCGGGTTTAAGCTTGAAGAGGTGGCCCGGAAGCGCATGAGACACGCGTTCCAAAACCTCCGCATCATGGAGCGCATCGTACCTGATATCCAGTCAGTTCTCAACCTGGATCCGGCCGCGCCGCTTCCGGACATGTTCGATCCGGACGATGACTTTGCGGCCCCGACTGCGTGGTGGGACCCGCACGTGCCGGCCGGTAGCATGCTGCACATCGGCGACGGCGCATACGGACCGCGGCCGCGGCGACCGACGGCCGATTCGCGCCTCGAAGATCCGTTCCCGGACATGACGCCCGACGGGCCGGTCATTCCATAAGCAGCCGACACCCATGACCGTCATCATCTTGGAGCGCGTCCCACCGGGCCTGAGGGGCCTGCTGTCGCGCTGGATGTTGGAAGTTGCGACCGGCGTGTTCGCGGGGCGCACGTCGGCCCGGGTTCGCGATCAGCTATGGAGGCGCGTGGCTTGCGACGCCGAGCAGGCGGATGGCTCCGCAATCCTACTGCACAACGCTAACACGCCGCAGGGGTTCGCCATCCGACAGGTGAACGGGCGGGGTCGCTTCGCCGAGCCGATCGATGGGTTGTGGCTGGTGCGGCTGCCCGGTCGCGGCACGTAACGGCGGGGGTTGATCGTCGCCGGCCTACGCGCTAGCCTACGATTTGACTTTACCTCCAATGACCTGCCATGGCCGCAACCGGGCCCGAGCCCTGGGACGAGGAGCTGGCACGGTCGGCTGCGCGTCTTCGGCGCTTGATGGATGCGGGCCGCAGACTGACCAAGCTGGAAGCGGCGCACCTGCTCGGCCGCACCCCGCGAACGGTGACCCGCCTAGTCGCCGCCCTTCGTGACGCCGGTATTCCGGTCGAGGAAGAGCGAGACGGTCGGGCCAAGAGGTTTTTCCTCGCCGACGTTCACCAGCGGCGTGGGCTCTGTCTCGACGCGTTGGATGAGGCTGCGCTACTCGCGCTGACTGTCGCTGCGGAGGCCGGCCGGCAGACGCTCGCGGGAACGCCACTCGCTGAACCGCTCGCTCAGGCAGAACGCGTGCTCATCGCGGCGGCGGCCGGCACGGAGGGAGGCCTCGGGCCCGCCAGCTTCCACCCTGAAGAGGAACCGGCCCGGTGGCACTTCGGGCCGGCCGCCGCGGAGGTGATCGACCCGGAAGTTTTCCTATCGCTCCGCCAGGCGATCAACGAAGGTCGGCAAGTGCGCGCTGACTATCTCAACAAGGCCGGCAACCGCACGTTCGACCGCGCGCTGAGCCCGCTGGCGCTGGGGCGCGTCGCCGGTACCTGGCAACTGGCAGCCTACTGCCACAGCCGGCGCGACCTACTGAACTTCAATCTGACCCGGCTATCCAATGTCCGCGTCCTTCGAAGACTCGCCGACGCGCCGGCCGGGTTCCACTCAGCCGCGCACTTCGGCGGGCGCTTCGCGTCGCTGGAGGGTCGAGGCGCACCTGTGGAGGTGCGACTTCGGGTGTCGTCGTCGCGCGCCGTGCACTTCCGGTCGCGCCGCTACCATCCGTCCCAGGTGCTAGAGGAGCGCCCGGATGGAGGCCTGACCGCTACGTATACCGTCCCCGGTGGCGATGCGCTCGACGAGGTACGTGCGTTCGTCGCGTCCTGGGGGCCACACGTGGTCGTTGAGGCGCCCGCGGAGCTCTCTGAACGCCTCGCGAGTGACGCGCAAGCCACTGTCGCCGCCTACGACGGCCATGCGGTGCCGTCGGACACGTAATGTCCCGCTTCAGCTGGCAGCGATTCGATACTCTCCGCCATGGCCAATTACCCTGCGGTGTCTCTCGAACCCTGGCGGCTCTTCTGGGCCAAGACAGATCGGCACCGGCGCGGTGCGCCTGACTACGACCGTGAGTGGACGCGCCCGCTGTGGGCGCACCTGCTAGACGTAGGACACGCGGCAATGCTCCTCTGGGAGAGGCATTGCCCGGACTATTTCCGCCGTCGAGCCTCGGTAGCACTTGGCTTGAGCGACGCCGAGGCGGGCGTGTTGTTGTCTTTCTGGATCGGCGTGCACGATTGGGGCAAGTCAATCCCATCGTTCCAGTTTCAGGAGCGTAGCGCCGCCTATCTCGACCGGATGCAGGCACAGGGGTTCGCTCTCACTGCCCAACAGAGTGATGCGAGGACGCCGCCGCACCATGGGCATGCCACCATCGCCCTCGTCTTCCGTGCTCTCCGAGGCGGTGAGATCCGGGACGGTGATCTCTCGACGCCGCTCTTATTCGACGAAGGCCTCGCGGCCTTCGTTGGTTTCCACCACGGGCGCCTCCTGCATCTGCGGGCGTGGCGGGCCTACGCGAGCGGGTTCGATGCGCTAGGCGATGGCCGTTGGCGAGATCAGCAGCACCGCCTATTCCAGGCCGTCCACGCGGCGTGGGCTGGGCGCTACGGCCTCGCTACGCCCCGTACCGACCTCGCACCCGCACCCGACTGGCTGCTCGGCCTCGCCGGCTGGGCGACGCTGGCCGATTGGCTAGGCTCCCTCTCCGATGCGTTCGACCGCCACACGGGAACGGACCCGGTCGCTTATCTCGACGCGAGCCGGGCCGGCGCCGAGCGCGCGTTCGCCCGCGCAGGGTTCGACGCCCCTGCCGCGCTCGTTTCGAAGCCCTTCGCCGACCTCTTCCCCGAGATCGCGCACCCCCCGCGGCCGGTTCAGCGGGTGCTCCTCGACCTCCCCTTACCCGAATCGCGTGATGTCCCCACACTAACGATCGTCGAAGCGCCGACGGGCGAGGGCAAGACGGAAGCGGCGCTCGCGCTCGCTGCGCGCCAACAGGACCGGGGAGGACGCGACCGGCCGGACGACCTCAGCCGGGGTGGCGGGCTCTACATCGGCCTACCCACGCAGGCCACGGCCAACGGCCTGTTCGAACGCGCCACAGCCTTCCTCGCGCGGGCACACCATGCGGACGCAGGGTCCATCGCCTCATTCCGCCTCGCCTACGGACGCGCTGAGCTCTACGAACCCGCCCGTGAACTCCTCGCCGACCCCGACGAGCTCGCCGCGCTCTACGACGAGTCCGACAGCTCGCCAACGGAGGCGCGCGTCCGTACCCTCCGTTGGTTCCTTGGCAGCAAGCGCGCACTGTTGGCGCCATACGGCCTCGGCACGCTCGACCAGGGCCTGCTCGGCGTGCTATATTCCCGCCACTTCTTCCTCCGTCTCTTCGGCTTGGCGGGCAAGACCGTTATCGTGGACGAGATCCACGCTTACGACGTATACACGAGCGCGCTCATCCGCCGCCTGCTGCCGTGGCTACGCGCACTCGGCGCGCACGTCATCCTGCTCTCGGCCACGCTCCCTGCCCGTCACAGGCGCAAACTGCTGAAGGCGTGGGACGACCGAGCCGCGCCCCCTGCCGAGCCCGCGTCGGAGAAGCTTGGCTACCCAGCCGTCTGGACCTCCGCCGAAGGCGTCGTGCGGGTGAGGGCCGGAAGGAAGGACGGGCTCACGGCTAGCCGCACACAGCGTACTCTGCTTAAAAGAAGGGACATTGAGCCCGAGGCCGTCTCGCGCCTCGTCATGGAGGCGGTCGAGACGAACGCCGTCATCGCCGTGGTGTGCAACACCGTGAAGCGGGCACAGGCGGTGTTGCGCGCCATCGAGACGGCGCTCGCCGGGCGTCTTGCACCCGCCGACCTTGTGCTGTTCCATGCGCGGTTCGTTCAGCGCGAGCGGAGCCGGATCGAGAAGCACGTCCTCGCGCGCTTCGGGAAGGGACGGCCGCCCGGTCCGGCCATCCTCGTCGGCACGCAAGTCGTCGAGCAGAGCCTCGACCTCGACGTGGACGTGATGCTCTCGGACCTCGCGCCCATCGACCTCCTCCTCCAGCGCGCCGGACGGCTCCACCGCCACGACCGCGCTGACCGACCCGAGGGCTACGCCGATCCGCGCCTCTACTGGCTGTGCCCAGCGTGGGAGGCCGGTGCGCTCCCCGATGTGGAACGGCCCTCGGGCGGCGGCCACGTCTACCGCCGGACAGTCCTCTGGCGCACGGCGCACATCCTCGACGGCCGCCCCTTGTGGACGCTCCCCGAGGACTACCGCCCGCTCATCGAGGCGGTCTACGGTACCGACGCCCCGCCCGAAGGGCTAAACGATGAGGCAGTGGAACGGTGGGAGACGACGGCGGAGCGGGAGCGTGGCCGCGAAACCCTCTCCGAGCGGAGCGCCGCCGCACGCATTATCGAGCGGCCCCATGATCTGGGCCGGATGCTCGTGGATGGTCGGTTCGAGCTGGCGGACGACGACGATGAGCAGGCGCATCCGGACCTGAAGGCGCTCACGCGGGAGGGCGACAGCGTCGAGGTCGTCGTGCTTCACGCGGACGATTCCAGCGCGCTCTTCCTCGATCCCGCCTGCAGGCTCCCGGCACCGCTCGCGCTACGCGCACCTAAGAAGGCGCTGCCCACCGAGGCCGTGTGCGCGCTCCTCGGCGCGACCGTGCGTCTGAGCCACGATGCCATCATCCGCCATCTGCGCCGCTCAGGTGCCTCCCTGCCGCACGATTGGCGGGTAGCAGCTGACGCCACGCCGTCACTCCGTGGGCTGCACCCTGTCGTCATGCGAGATGGTATTTGGGACGACGCCGGCCCGGTGGTCCGATGGCACGACCGCCTCGGCCTTCTCATAGAGACCTCCTGACCGCGATGCCTTCCTTCGATCTCGTCTCCCACGAATGGATTCCAGTTCTCGACGCGGGCACCGATCTCCGCGCGACGTCCCACGCGCCGCTAACACTACGTGAGGTCGGGCTCCGAGACGCGTTGGTCCGCGCCCACGAGATTCGGGAGGTGTACACCGACAGCCCACTCGAAACTATCGCGCTCTATCGGCTCCTCCTCGCCCTCGCCCTCGACGTATACCAGCCCACTCCCGATGTAGACCGGTGGATCGCGCTCTGGCGCGCGGGCCGCTTTCCGGCCGAGCCGTTGGACGCCTACCTCTCCGATGCCCACCGCGGGCACCAGCGCTTCGACTTGCTCCACCCCGATCGGCCTTGGTACCAGAGCCCCATACCTGATGCGAGCCAGGAGGGCAAGGCCCCCGCGCCGCTGGCCAAGCTGTTCCACGCGCAGGCTAGTGGCAACAATGCGACGCTGTTCGGGCACGACCTCGACACCCGGCCGGACCGCCTTCCGCTAGCCCTCGCCGCTCGCGGGCTCGTTGCCACGCAGTCAGCGGCACTCGGTGGCGGCGTCTCACAGCCGTTCAATTTCTCCCACGCCCCGCTGGTGGGCCGCGCGCAGTTCTGGTTACGTGGGCGCTCGCTCTTCGAGGCATTACTGTTCAATGGGCCGCCGGACGAAAAGGCGCGTATGGGCGCGACGGAAAGGGATGCGCCGGTATGGCGACGCAGTCTGCCAAAAGCCTACGCGCGGCGCATCCATCAGGGCCTCCTTGACGTGCTGACGTGGCCCTCGCGCCGCCTCACGCTGGTCACGGAAACGCAGGATGGCGAGACGGTCGCCACTGGCGTATACCCGACGCAGGGCGACAAGCTCGATCCCCAGCCCGCCAATGACCCGCTCGCCGCACACGTTGCCAAGAAGCAGGAGGGCACCTTCCCCCTGGGCTTCCGCGCTAGTCGCGCGCTATGGCGCGATTTCTCAACCCTCTTCCGCGTGGCCGATCCGGGTGAGGCGGGGGCCCCGTTCACGTTCCGGTGGGCCACCGAGCTTGTAAAGCTGGTGGCGCCGGAGGAAGCATCGGAGCTCCGTCTCGCCTTCCGCGAGCACGGCATAGATGCATTCGGGCTGACTACGAAAGAGGGCAAAGCCGGCGTAGTGGAATTTTGGCGTCACGAGCGTCTGCCCCTCCACATCGAGATCCTCAAAGATGAGGCGCGTATGGTGGCTCTCGGTAACGCGCTCGAGTCGGCTGAGGACGGGTGGAGCGGCACAAGTAAGTGGCCGGGGCTCCGCGCGGCCATTCGCACTACGGCCGAGTACGCCCTCGCGCCCCCGGCACCGGGCGACGACGGTTACCCTAACGCCGACCCCAAGGCCGTCTCGGCGCTCGCGCGGAGCCTTGGGGCCTCGCCGCGTTACTGGGCGTTGGTCGAACCGAGCTTCTTCGAGTTCCTCCGCGACCTCGCGGCTGCCGCCACGGATGCGGCTCGCGCCTACGCACTCGCCTCCTGGCGCAGAGCTGTCTCTGCCGCCGCTCTTGTTGCGTTCGATGCTGCCACGTCGTCGTTCGACCATGACGCGCGCCACCTCCGCGCCCGTACCGAGGGCCGCGCCCGCCTCGCGCGCTCCGACGAGGAGACTGGATCGCCCGAGGCGCCCACTTCGTTACCTGCGTCTGCCCCCGAACCCGATCCGGAACCCGTCCCGCAGCTCGACTTCTTTGCCTCATGATGACGCCATCTGACTTGCCCCGCGAGACTCCGCCCGAGTCCTCGGCCGACGCGCGCAGAGCCGAGGAACGCTTCACCGATTACCTCCACCGGCTGTCGGAGGCTACGCTCCGCGGCGACGGATTGAGCCGGGCGCGCCTCGCTCGGCTCCGCAGCGCGCTCGGACGCCGGGGGGTGGACCACGTCGCCTTCCGTGAGGTCGGCGTCGCCCTACCGTCCGGGATCTCGGAGCAGGATGCTGAGACGTACCTCCTCGTCGCAGCCCTTTTTGCACTCCACGCCGCGAAGTCAGATAAACCCTGGTACGGCGGCTACGTCAGGAAGGACGACAGTCTTGGCGCATCGTGCCGGCGGCTTGGGCGCGGCGCCGGCAGCATGGACGCCCGCTTCGCCGCCCTCCTCGACGCCCGCCGCGAAGACCTGGCCTATCGCCTCCGCCAGGTCATCGCCCTGCTGGCCGCCCACGACATCGGCGTGCGTTACGACGTGCTGCTGCGCGATCTACTCGCGTGGGACGACCCGCGCCGTGAGGTCCAGCGTGGCTGGGCCGCCGACTACTGGGCGCCAGCCGGGCGCTCCGTAGCCTCTTGACACCTCCTTCCACGCTCCCATGAAAGTCGAGCTCCACCTCCTGCAGAACTTTCCGCCGTCGAACCTCAACCGCGACGACACCGGCCAGCCGAAGGACACCGACTTCGGCGGCGTCCGCCGGGCCCGCGTCTCGTCGCAGTGCATCAAGCGCTCGATCCGCCACTCCGGCCCCTTCGAGCGCAAGTTCGCCGACCGCATCGCCCGGCGCACGAAGGCCGTCCGGGACCTGCTCGTGCCCCGGCTCGCCGCGATGGGGCACGACGACGAGGCGGCGCGCACCGTCACCGTCGAGATGCTCCGGCAGACGCTCGGTTGGGACGCCTCGAAGGGGAAGGACGGCCTCACCAGCGTCCTGTTCTACGTCGGTCCCGAAGAGCTCGACCGGCTGGCCGAGCTGATGCACGAGCACGCGGAAGCGATCTCGGCAGCTGTCCACACGCGTCGCCAACTCCCCGAGGTAGCGGCCAAGGGCGACAAGAAGCAGCAGGAGGGGATCAAGACGGCCGACGCGGCCGTCTCCAACGCGGCGAAGAAAGTGAGCGACACGTTCCGCGCCGAGCGGCAGGGCCGCGTCCGTTCCGTGGACGTGGCGCTTTTCGGCCGGATGCTCGCCCAGGTCCCCGGCATGAACATCGATGCCGCCAGCCAGGTCGCCCACGCCGTCTCTACCCACGCGCTCGACCAGGACTTCGACTTCTATACCGCCGTGGACGACCGCCCGGCGCAAGACGAAGACGCCGAGGATCGGGGCGCCGGCATGGTCGGTACGACAGGCTTCAACGCGTCGTGCTACTACCGGTACGCTCTCGTGGACGCCGAGAAGCTCGCCGCCAACCTCGCCGAGGGCGCCGACGAGGTGACGGCCGCCGACCGCGCACTTGCCATAGACGTGATTGCCGCCTTCATTGCGGGCGCCGTCGAGGCAATTCCAACGGGGAAGCAGAACGCCTTTGCTGCGCAGACGCCTCCTACGCTCGTGATGGCTGTGGTGCGCGACGGCGCCTCCGCCCCCTGGTCGCTGGCCAACGCCTTCGTCAACCCCGTCGCGCCGGGCGGTGAGCGGGGCATTGTGGCTGAATCGGTGCGTCGGCTCGACCAGCACTGGGAGGCCCTGGTGGACATGTACGGCGACGGCGACAGTAGAGTCTTCGTCAAGGTGGCGAAGGACGTGGGCGGCCTCCAGCACCTCGCGCCGCACGGCGTCGCCAACATTTCGGCCCTCGTGGAGGGCGTTACCGATTCGCTGAGAGCATGGGCCGAGGCATGAGCACACTGCTTCTCCGCCTAACCGGCCCTATGCAGTCGTGGGGCCTTCAGAGCCGGTTCTCCGACCGCGACACCTCCCGTGAGCCGACTAAGAGCGGCGTACTGGGGCTCATCTGCGCCGCCCTTGGCAAGCCGCGCGAGGAGTGGCCCGGCGATGGCTTCCCATTGCTGGTTGACCTCGCCGCCCTACGCATGGGCGTACGCGTGGACCGTGAGGGGCAACCACGGTACGACTTTCAGACAGCGAAGGACGTCCTCATCGCCGACGCCACGCCCCGCCAGATCGAGAAGGCTTCGAACCTGAAGCCCACTGAACCCTCGGTGCGTCATTACCTCGCGGACGCCTGGTTCACAGTCGGCCTCGAAGGCGACCGCGAGCTGCTCGAACGCATAGACGATGCGCTCGCGGCACCGCGCTGGCCGCTCGCCCTCGGGCGGAAGGCACTCGTGCCCGGCCTGCCCGTGCGCATCTTGCTCCCCGGCGGCCGGCGCGCCTTATACGACGCGCCGCTGATTGATGCTCTCACCGCTTTCGCCGACCACCCTACGGTAGCATCCCCTGCCCCGACAGACGGCGGCTGGCGCATCGTGGTGGACGCGGACGCGTTAACGGCCGCGGTCGCGCCCATCACTCGAAGGATGCAGCCCGACCATCCAGTCTCGTTCGGTAAGCCGCGTCGCTTCGCCCCCCGCGAAGTGGTCGTCGGTACGCTCCAAGCAGTTCTCGCCAATGTACCTCAGTAAACTCACTCTCGACCCGACGCGCGCGCAGGCTCAACGCGACCTCGTCTCGCCGTACCAGCTACATAAGACGATCGCGCATGCCTTCCCCGATGGGGAGAGCGATCAGCACCGCGCGCGGCACGGTGTGTTGTTCCGCGTCGAAGAGCCGGAGCGGGGTGGCGTTTCCATCCTCGTGCAGTCCGCGACGGCGCCCGACTGGGGCCGCCTGCCACTGGGCTACGCCGCTCGCACCGACGGTCCAAAGCCGTTCTCGCCCGACCTCTCCGTAGGTCAGCGCCTCCGCTTCCGCCTCGTCGCTAACCCTATTCGGCGCGAGCGCATCGACGGCAAAGCGCAGCCTCGTCGCGCCGCGCTCGTGCACCCACGCGCGACGGGAGCTTTCCCGACCGGTTACCTGGATTGGCTGGACCGACAGGCGGAGGTCGCGGGCTTTACCGTGCAAGAGGTGGCTGATGTCCCGTTTCGTCTCGCACCCAGACGCCGTGTCGGCACGGACGAGGTCGCCAAGGGGCACATCCCGCACTTCGGAGTCCGATTCGACGGCCTGCTCTGCATCGTGGAGCCGGATCGTCTGCTCGACGCCCTTCGCAGAGGGATCGGATCGGCAAAGGCGTTCGGTTTCGGCCTCCTTTCCCTGGCGCCGGGGCGCTAGAAATGGGGCCGAGCATTCACCTCTAAGGCTTAGCCGCGGGCGCGCCGGCCGAACTGTTGCTCCTCATCAAGAAGTGTGTTGGATGGGTGCGCGACCTCAGGAAGCATCCTGCGTAACTCCAAGTCCGACGCGCTATCCAATGGCGGGGAGCTCCCAGCCGGCGCGGTAGGCTCGGCGCAGGTAACGGTCAGCGTCTGGCGCGTTCGAGATGGTCATGTTCGCCTCGTCATAGGCGATCGGGTGGCCCGCCCGTAGCGCTACCACGCCGAGCAGCATCATCTCAGTGAGGTCGGCGGCGTAGGAGAAGGGGCACGAAATCGCCTCTTCGCCGCGGATGGCCCGGAGCCAGTTGTGCTCGTGCCCATCCATGCTTCCCTGGATGCGCGGGAGTGACACCGGGACCGCGGCGGCCTCATCCGCCAGCGTCTCTGGGAGGACACGCGGGCCGAGGCCGTAGGTGTCGTGGATGATGAGCCCCCGCTCGCCGACGTACATGACGCCGCCGCCGGGATCCAGCCGAACGCTATCTGGCATGCCAGGCGGCGTCGGCGGCATCAGCCCGCCGTCGAACCACGTCAGCACTACCGTTTCGCCACCTGGGCGGTCGAACGTGAACGTCGAGATCGTCGCAAGGGGGTAGGTGTCCGGACTCTCGGGCTCGCCGCCCCACGGCGAGTGGCGCGTTTCGACGCGCGCGGGGATCCCGAGTTCGAGGGCCCAGACCGGGAAGTCCAGGATGTGTGCGCCCATGTCGCCGAGGGCGCCGCCGCCGAAATCCACCCAGCCGCGCCACGAGAAGGGGTGGATGTCCGGGGAATACGGCCGCTCGGCGGCAGGGCCGAGGAAGAGGTCCCAGTCAAGGGTTGGCGGCGGCGTGCCGGGCTCGGAGGGGCGGGCCACGCCCTGCGCCCAGTAGCCGGCGGGGCGGTCCGTCCACGCCAGCACCTCGCGGACGTGCCCGAGGACGCCGCTCCGGACGAGTTCGACGGCGCGGCGCCCGTCGTCGCTTGAGTGCCCCTGGTTTCCCATCTGCGTGACGAGCCCCGTCGCGACTGCCGCCCGCTTGAGGGCACGCGCCTCCTCGACGGAGTACGTCAGCGGCTTCTGGACGAAGACGTGCTTCCCGTGGCCCATCGCCGTGAGCGCGGCGTAGGCGTGCGTGTGGTCCGGCGTTGCCACGACGACGGCGTCGATGTCGCTCCCGCGCTCGTCGAGCATCCGCCGGAAGTCGGCGTACTTCGGGGTACGGTCGAAAAGCGCCCGGAGGTCGGTGAGCTCGGGGAACATCGGCGCGCCGTCGTCCTCGCGCATCGCCGCGCGTTCGTCGAACATCTCGGCGACGTAGCCGAAGTCGACGTCGGCCAGGGCGACGAGGTTGGCCTGGCCGGAAACGGCCGAGAGGTTCCACATCCCCTGCCCGCCGACGCCGATTCCGGCCACATTTACGGTGTCACTCGGGGCGAGGAAGCCGGCCCCGCCGAGGACGTGCCGCGGCACGATCACGGGCGCGAACATGGCGGCGGCGCCGGTGCGGACGAAATCGCGGCGGTGCATGGGGGCAGGGATGGGGCCAGTAGGCAGGTGGCCAGTGGCCGAGGGAGACGGGGCAGGCGGGGGTCCCACTGGCCATCTGGCCCCCTCCCCTTGGCCCTTCTAGACCCGCAGGTCCCCCCGGCGGACCTGTTCGACGGCGAAGTCGACCGCGCGGGCGGTGAGGGCCATGTAGGTGATGGACGGGTTCTGGCAGGCCGAACTCGCCATGCAGGCGCCGTCGGTGACGAAGAGGTTCGGGACGTCGTGCGCCTGGTTGAATCCATTGAGCACGCTCGTGCGGGGGTCGCGGCCCATGCGTGCCGTGCCCATCTCGTGGATGCCCTCCCCGAACGCGTACGTGTCGTCGAAGGGGTAGACGTTCTTACCGCCCGTCGCCTCCAGCATCTCGGCCGCGGAGGCCACCATGTCGGCGCGCATGGCCCGCTCGTTCTCCCCGAGTGAGGCGTGGATCCTCAGCGCGGGGATACCCCACGCGTCGACGACCGAGGGGTCGAGCTCGACGTAGTTATCGCGGTTGGGGAGGATCTCACCGAACCCGGTGAAGAACAGCTTCCAGACCCCCGGCTGGCGGAGGCGGTTCTTCAGCTCGGCCCCAAAGCCGGGCCCGTAGGCCGCGCGGTCCCACCCCTCGCGCCACGTCCCGCCCTCGAAGGCGTAGCCGCGGCGGAAGCCGGCGTGGCGCGTCGCCGCGTCGAGGTTGCGAAAGCGGGGGACGTACGTCCCGTTCGGCCGGTTGCCGACGTAGTACCGCTCCTCGAACCCCTCGTAGTCCGCCTCCGCCCCGGCCTTCATGTGGTGGTCCATGAGGTAGAGCCCGAGGGCGCCCGAGGAGTTGGCGAGGCCGCCGGGGAAGCGCGGCGTGCGCGTGTTCAGGAGGATCTGCGTCGAGGCGAGCGCCGAGGCGCAGAGGAAGACGAGGCGGCCGCTGTAGACCACCTCCTCGCGCGACGCGCGGTCGATCACGCGGACGCCCGTCACGCGGTCCCGCCCCTCGTCGTAGACGAGGCTGTGGACGAGCGCGTTCGGCCGGAGCACCAGCCGCCCGGTGGCCTCGGCTGCGGGGAGCGTGGAGGAGAGGCTGGAGAAGTACGAGCCCGTCGAGCAGCCGCGGTCGCACGGGCCGCAGTAGTGGCAGGCCGCGCGGCCCCGGTGGCTCTGCGTGAGCGTCGCCACGCGGCCGATGGTGAGGGTGCGCCCGGGGAAGCGCTCCCGAATGCCGGCACGGACGTGCTCTTCGACGGCCGTCAGCGGCATCGGCGGTAAGAAGGGCCCGTCGGGGAGGTGGGCCAGCCCCAGCCGCTCGCCGCTGAGCCCGATGTAGTCTTCGACGTAGTCGTACCACGGCGCGAGGTCGGCGTAGCGGATCGGCCAGTCGACCTCGACGCCCTCGCGGGCGTTGGCGGTGAAGTCGAGGTCGCTCCAGCGGTAGCAGTGTCGCCCCCACATTAGCGAGCGGCCACCGACGTGGTCGCCGCGCACCCACAGCACCGGGTCGCGTCCGACGGTGTAGGGGTTCTCGCGGTCGTTGATGTACCAGTGCGCGCTGTACTCGTTGAACGGGCCGATCTGCGACTGCATCGGCTGCTCGATGGCGTACGCCTGGCGGTCGCCGCGGCCACGGAAGGGGGCCTGCCACGGCGCCATGTGCTCGGTTACGTAGCTCGCGCCGTGTACGGTAGGGCCGCCGCGCTCCAGCACGAGGGTGCGGAGGCCCTTCTCGGTGAGCTCCTTCGCCGCCCACCCGCCGGTGATGCCGGAGCCGACGACGATGGCGTCGAACACCTCGTCGCGTCGGAACGCGGGCGCCTCCGGCCGCGCGGCCGTGTCCGCCTGCACGGCGGGTGCCACGGGGGCGTGCGTCTGCTCCATGGGGGTGCGTCAGGCCCAGGCGCGGCCGACCTCGGCGAGGGGGACGTCCGGGCGGTACTCGCCCGGGGCGGCGCTCCAGCGGAGTTCCTGTGAAGCGCCGACCTCGGAGGTGTAGTACCCGGCCACGGTGAGCTCCTTGAGCGTGCTGAAGAATGGCGGGGATGCCTCTTCGGGCGGCGCCGCGACCTGACCCGCCTGCTGCTCACCGGCATCTGCCATTGCGGTGGTGCCGGACTGCGCGTTTCCGGCCGAGGCCTCGGCGGCCTCCGCCTCGCCGGGCGGCTCCTCATATGGGGGGAACGCCTCGCGGTCGAGCGCGGCGACGAGCGTCGTCTGCCGCGCGGCGCCGATGTCCACAAATCGGGCGCCGTGCGCGCCCTGCGCGCGGGCGTCGACATCCTCTAGACCCGCGAGGAAACGGGCGCTCTCGTCACCGGTCATCCAGTCCGCTAGGAGCTTGTCGATGAACGCGGGCACGCCGGCCTCGCGCGCGCCTGGCGTGTCCGTTGCGGGGAGGAGGATGTCTACGAGCGCCCCCGTCAGCTCCTGCTGATCGGCGTCGAGCGCGCGGAAGACGTAGCCGCCTTCCACTGACCGCTCGGCCCGGCAGCCGGCGAGGAGGCCCACGACGGTGGAGGCCGAGAGGGCTCCCCCCGCGAGCAGCCCCAGGCGGCGGAGCGCCTCACGGCGCGGCATGGAGGTCATGGCCTGGGCGGTCGGTCGACGGCGAAACCTACTCCGCTGGGCGCGTTGCGGCCTCAGTCGAGGCGGCGGATCCGAATGCGGCGGAACGCGATGAGGTCGCCATGATCCTGCAGCCCGATGAGCCCGTCCATGTACGTCCCGAACCCGGGCTCGTCGACGAACTTGCTCGCCGCGACGCGGGCGTTCCATTCGGCGCTGCCTTGCTCGAACTCGACGATCGTCACGCCGTTGAGCCAGTGCTCGACGTGCGCTCCTCGGGCGAGGATGCGGACCTCGTTCCACTCCCCGGCGGGCCGGGTCGCGTCGGCCGTAGGCACGTAGAGGTCGTAGGCGGCCCCGGCGGTGTGGGACGGGACCTCCGCGTCGGAATGGCACGTGTTGTCGAGCACCTGCATCTCGGGGGCCGTGTTGTAGATGGCCTCGCCCCCCTCGGCGCCGCGGTAGAAGATGCCCGAGTTGCCGCACGGCGCGACGCGCCACTCGAGCGCGAGCTCGAAGTCGCCGTACGTCTCGCGCGAGACGAGGTCGCCGCCCACCCCGTCGGCCGTGCGCGTGAGCGCGTCGTCCTCGAGCGCCCATCCAGAGGGGAACGCGTCGCCGCCATCACTGCGCCAGTGGCGGGGGTCCGTGAGGTCCACCCACCCGCCAGTGAGGGCGCCGCCGGCGGCCGTGGGGCGCGGCGTGCCACAGCCGGCGCCGAGGCCGGCCGCGGCGGCGAGGGCGAGGGCGAGGAGGCGGGCCTGCGACGGGGAGGGGAGGGCGCGCGCGGTCATGGGATCAAATCGGGTGGGGGGTGGACACGCAGAGCCGCGTGCGCATACGTTTGCGCAGCCGCAAGATAGCGGGCCCGCCCGCTCCGCCAGCCCCCGCGCCCATGCGCCCCCCGCTCCCCACGCTCGTCCTTGCCGCCCGTACCCTCGTCGGCTTTGCGTTCGCCGCCGGTGCCCCCGCCGCCGCGCAGCCGGAGGGCGCCGACGGGCGGCTCGACGTCCTCGTCGTGACGGCGCACCCCGACGACGAGACGCTCATGGCGGCCACGCTCTACAAGCTCGCCCGCGAGCTCGGCGCGAACGTCGACCTCGCGCTCGTCACCGACGGCAGCGGCGGGTTCGACTTCGCGCTCATGGGCGAGCGGTACTACGGCCGCGAGATCGACACCGAGCCGGAGGCGCGCGACAACCTCCCGCCCATCCGCCGGAACGAGCTCCTCGGCGCGGGCCGGGTGCTCGGCCTGCGCAATGTCTTCTTCATCGACGAGTACGACCACCGGTACACGACCGACGTTGACACGGTCCTCCAGCACGTGTGGGACGTCGAGGACGTGCTCGACCGTCTCGGCGAGATTCTCCGGCGCGTGCCCTACGACTTCGTGCTCGGACTCCTCCCCGTCGCCGGCACCCACGGGCACCACAAGGGTGCCACCATCCTCGCACTGGAGGCCGTCGCCGCGCTCCCGGCGGCCCGGCGTCCGCTCGTGCTCGGGGCCGACTTCGCCGAGCACGCGGCGCTCCCGGCGCCCGGCGCGCCGCCCTACGCGTTCACCGGGCTCGTCGGCTACCCCATCACCCGCGTCGACCCCGCCGCGCCAGTCCTCCGGTTCGACCGGACGCAGCCGATGGAGGGCGACCACGTGGCGACCTACCAGCTCGTCGTGAACTGGGCCCTCGCCGAGCACAAGTCGCAGGGCGACCTCGCGTCGTACTACGACGACGTGGGCTCTGAGTACTTCTGGTTCTTCGCCGCCAACGATCCCGCGCGGATCAGCGACGCCGAGGCGCTCTTCGCCCGGCTCAACGACAACCCGTACGTGCCGAGCCCGTGACCCGCCGCACGTTCATCCGGTCCGTCCCGGCCGTGTCGGCCCTCGGCGTGCTCCCCGCCCCGGCCGCCGGGCCCTCGCCGGGCGCCCCCGCGCGCGCGGGCGCGGCCGACGTCGCGGCGCGGCCTGGGCGCGACGGGCGCGTGGTCGTGGTAGGCGCCGGCGCCTTCGGCGGCTGGACCGCCCTGCATCTCCTCCGGCGGGGGGCGCGCGTGACGCTCCTGGACGCGTGGGGTCCCGGCAACGCCCGCGCGAGTTCCGGGGGGAGACGCGCGTGACGCGCCACGCATACGCTTCGCGTGTGTACGTCGACCTCACGGCGCGCGCGCTCGCACTGTGGGAGCAGCACGAGGCCGCTACAGGCGAGCGGATCCTGCACCGCACCGGTGTCCTGTTCATGGCGCCCGACGAGGCCACTTTCATCGGACCCGCCAATCGGGCGCTGAAGGAGGCCGGCGTCACGCACGAAATCTTGGGCGCCGGCGAGGTCACGCGGCGCTGGCCCGAGATCAACACGGACGGGCTCACGGTCGCAACATGGGAGCCGCAGATGGGGTACCTGCTAGCGCGCCGTGGCTGCCAGTCCGTGGTCGCCACCTTCGTGCGCGAGGGGGGGGACTACCGCGCGGCCCACGTCCGTACCGGCGCAGTGGCCGGTGGCAGGATGGCTGCCCTCCGTCTGTCCGACGGAGCCGCGCTCGAAGCCGATCGCTACGTCTTCGCGTGCGGCCCCTGGCTCGGCGAGGTATTCCCCGACGTCGTCGGCGCCCGCGTGCGGCCGACGCGGCAGGAGGTGTTCTACTTCGGCACGCCACCGGGGGACGCCCGCTTCGCCGAGGGGCACTTCCCCGTATGGGCCGACTGGAGCGAGCGGGCCTGGTATGGCATCCCGGGGAACGAGCACCGCGGGTTCAAGCTCTCGCTCGACGATCGCGGCCCCGAATTTGATCCGACGAACGGCGACCGCACGCCCACGCCGGCGCTGGTCGCGGCCGCGCGGGACTACCTCGCCTACCGCTTCCCCGCGCTCGCCGGCGCACCGCTCCTCGAGGCGCGGGTGTGTCAGTACGAGCAGACGCCCGACGCCGGCTTCATCGTAGATCGCCACCCAGCGGCTGAGAACGTGTGGCTCGTCGGGGGCGGCTCGGGGCACGGCTACAAGATGGGCCCCGCGGTCGGCGAGCACGCGGCCACGCGCGTCCTCGGCGAGGCGCCTGTCGAGCCTGCGTTCCGCCTCGGCCGCTTCGATGGTTAGCCTCCGCCATGCTCCTCCGTCTCCTTACCAGCGCCATCGCCCTCCTGCTCGCGGCCCACGCCGCGGCGCAGCCCGTGCGGGTGATCTTCGACACGGACCTCGGGCCGGACTCCGACGACGCCGGCGCCCTCGCCGTCCTCCACGCCCTCGCCGACCGCGGCGAGGCCCGGATCCTGGGCGTGGCGTGTAGCACCACGAGCCCCTGGTGCCCCCCCGCGGCCGACGCCGTCAACACGTACTATCGGCGCCCAGATGTGCCCGTGGGCACGAACCGACGCGGAGGTCCGGCCGGCGGCAGCGAGGAGTGGTATGGCGACTCCTTCAACGGCTACGTCGCCGGTCACTTCCCGAACGACCTCCAGCACGGCGAGTACGCCGAGGACGCCGTGGTGCTCTATCGCCAGCTGCTGGCCGCGGCTCCGGATACGAGCGTGGCTGTCGTGGTAGTGGGGCCGCTCTCGAATCTCGCGCACCTCCTCGCCTCCCCGTCCGATTCGCTGAGCCCGATGATTGGGCGCGACCTCGTGGCGCGGAAGGTGCGGCTCCTCTCCGTGATGGGCGGACGGTTCCCGGAGGGAAGCGAGTCCAACTTCATGGCCGACGCCGCCGCCACGCGCGCCGTCGTCGACGGGTGGCCGGGCCGCGTCGTCTTCAGCGGGTTCGAGATCGGCGTGGAGTTGGCCTCGGGGGCCCGGCTCTGGGATGAGACGCCGCCGGAGAACCCCGTGCGGGCCGCGTACCACCTCTGGGACCTTCACTTCGCGCGGCGCTTCTCGCCCGAGTTCGACCCCACGTCGGGGATATGGCCGCACAGCAGTTACGACCAGACCGCGGTGCTCGTTGCCGTCCGTGGCCTTCGCGACTATTGGACCGCCGACACAACGGGGCGCGCCGCCATCGCCGACGACGGCGCGAACCGGTGGTTCGCCACGCCAGACGGCGACCACGCGTACCTCGTCGAGGCGATGCCGCTGGAGGCCCTGGGCGCAATCATCGACGACCTCATGGTGGCCCCGCCCGCCGGCCGCTGACCAAATGCCACGCCTCGCCGCGCTCGCCCTACTCGTTGCCGCCTCCGCGGCGGCCCAGCCCGTGCCGGTGATCTTCGATACCGACATGGGCAACGACGTCGACGACGCACTCGCGCTGGCGATGCTGCACGCGCTCGAGAGCCGCGGCGAGGTGGACCTGCTGGCCGTCACGATCACGAAGGACAACAGGTGGGCGGCACCCTTCGTCGACGCGCTCAACACGTTCTACGGGCGCCCCGACGTACCAGTCGGGGTCGTGCGCGACGGCCGGACGCCGGAAGACGCCGCGATGATTCAGGTGCCGGCCGGCCGACGGGGCCCGGACGGCGCGCTCGTCTACCCCCGCGACCTCTCGGAGGACATGCCGGGGCCCGACGCCGTGGCCGTGCTCCGGCGGGCGCTGGCCGCCGCCGCCGACGCCTCGGTGGTCGTCGTCCAGGTCGGCTTCAGCACGAACCTGGCCCGCCTACTCGATTCGCCGGGGGACGCCGCGAGCCCGCTCGGCGGGCGCGACCTCGTCGCGCGCAAGGTGCGGCTGCTCTCGGTGATGGCCGGACACTTCGCGCCGTGGGCCGAGCCCGAGGACCGCTGGCCCGAGTACAACGTTGAGACCGACGTCCCGGCCGCGCAGCGGGTGTTCGCCGAGTGGCCGACGCCCGTCGTGGCGAGCGGGTTCGAGGTGGGCGTGTCGATGTTCTTCCCCGCCCACGCCCTCACTCGCTACGGCTGGGCCGCGCCGCACCCCGTCGTCGACGCCTACGAAAACCTCATCCCGATGCCGTACGACCGCCCGACGTGGGACCTCACCTCCGTCCTCTACGCGGCTCGGCCCGACGAGGGGTACTTCGGCCTGTCGGTGCCAGGCACGATCCGCGTGGACGACCGCGGCCTGACAGACCTCTTCCCACACCGGGACGGGCGGCACCGGTTCCTGACCGTGACCGACCTGCAGCGCGCCCGCGCGCTCGAAGCGATGGTCGCCCTCGCCACGCAACCAGCGGCGCGCTGACACCACCCATGCCCCTTCGCCTGCCCCTCGCCGTGCTCCGCCTGCTGGCCCTCGCGGCCGCACTCCCCGCGCTCGCCGCCTGCGGCGAGCGGCCGGCCGCCGGCGACGCGCCCGAGGCCAACGGTGGCCGCCCGCGCGTGGCCCTTGTCATGAAGTCGCTCGCCAACGAGTTCTTCGTAACGATGGCCGAGGGCGCAGAGGCGCACCACGCCGCCCACGACGCGGAATATGACCTCGTCGTTAACGGCATTCGAAATGAAAGCGACATCACGCAGCAGGTCGCCCTCGTCGAGCAGATGATCGGGGCCGGCGTGGACGCCATCGTGATCGCGCCTACGGACTCCCGAGCGCTCGTGCCCGTGCTGCGGCGAGCGCGGCAGGCGGGCATCGTCGTGGTGAACATCGACAACAAGCTGGACGCCGCGACGCTGCAGGAGGCGGGGCTCACAATCCCCTTCGTCGGGCCGGACAACCGGGCCGGGGCGCGGGCGGTCGGAGACGCGCTCGCGCGCCGGCTCCGGCCGGGCGACCCCGTGGCCATCCTCGAGGGGGTGCCGACGGCGTTCAACGCGCAGCAGCGGCGGCAGGGCTTCGAGGACGCGATGGCAGCCGGCGGCATGCGCGTCGTCGGCGTCCAGAGTGGGCAGTGGGAGCAGGCGGCCGGAAATACCGCAGCGGCCGGGTTCATCAACGCCCATCCCGACCTCCGGGCGATCCTCGCGAGTAACGACAACATGGCCCTCGGCGCCGCCGCCGCCATCCGACAGGCAGGCAGGGAGGGACAGATCCTGCTCGTCGGGTTCGACAATATCGAGGCCGTGCGCGCGATGGTCCGCGACGGGCGCGTGCTGGCGACAGCGGACCAGCACGCCGACCGCCTCGCGGTCTACGGCATCGAGTATGCGCTCCAGCTCCTCCGCGGCGGCGCCGACCCGCAGGACCGCCAGACGCCGGTGGACCTAGTCACCGGCGAAACGCTGGTCGGCGCCGGCGCGGAGTGACGGCGTCGGGATCGCCCCAGCCCCCATGCCGCTCCTAACCGCCCGCGGGCTCGGCAAGCGCTACGCCGCCCCGGTGCTGTCCGGAGTGGACTTCGAGCTGCGCGCCGGCGAGGTCCACGCCGTAGTGGGCGCGAACGGCGCCGGGAAGTCCACGCTCGCCCGCATTCTCTCCGGTCTGACGGCACCCGACGCGGGCGCGATGACGCTCAACGGGCGGCCATACGCGCCGCGGAACAAGGCCGAGGCCGAGCTGGCCGGCGTGCAAATCGTGATTCAGGAGCTGAACCTCGTCGGCACCCTCAGCGTGGCCGAAAACCTCTTCCTGCGCGAGCTCCCACGGTGCCTGGGGTTCGTGGACCGCTCCGCGCTTCACGCGCGGGCGCGGACCGCCCTCGCGGCCGTCGGGCTGGAAGACGTAGAGCCGGACACACCGGTGGCGCGGCTCGGCGTAGGGAGACAGCAGCTCGTGGAGGTGGCCGCCGCGCTTGCCCGCAGCAGCCGCGTGCTCATCCTCGACGAGCCCACGGCGGCGCTGACCGACCCCGAAGTAGAGGTGCTCTTCGGACACATCCGCCGCCTCACTGCCCGCGGCGTGGGGGTCCTGTACGTGAGCCATCGGATGGACGAGATTCGCCGGATCGCCCACCGCACTACCGTCCTCCGCGACGGCCGGGTGGTCGAGACGGCCCCCGCAGCCGACCTCCCGCTCGACCGGGTCGTGCAGTTGATGGTCGGTCGCGGGGCGGCGGACCGCGTCGAGATGCCTCCGCGTGCGCTGGGCGAGATCGCCCTCCTCGTCGAGGGGCTCGGACGAGGGGCCGCGGTGCGCGACGTGAGCTTCGAGGTCCGCGCCGGGGAGATCCTCGGCGTGGCCGGCCTGGTCGGCTCGGGCCGGACGGAGCTGCTGCGCGCGCTCTTCGGCGCCGACCCGCCGGACGCGGGACGCGTGCATGTGCGCGGGCGGGCCGTCGCGATCCGCTCGCCGCGGGACGCCGTGCGGGCGGGGCTGGGCATGATCCCCGAGGACCGGAAGGCGCACGGTCTGCTGCTGCCACGGTCCGTGCGTGTCAACGCAACGTTGGCGCACCTGCGAGCTATGGCGAGGCCGGGCGGCTGGCTGGTGTCGAATCGCGAGCGGGCCGCCGCCGACGCGGCCACGCGCGGGGTTGCCCTCCAGGGCGCCGGCGTGGAGCGGCCGGTGGCTGAGTTGAGCGGCGGCAATCAGCAGAAGGTCGTCCTCGCCCGCTGGCTCCTCCGCGACCCGGACGTGCTGCTCTGCGACGAGCCCACGCGCGGGATCGACGTCGCGGCGAAGGCGACGGTGTATCGCCTCCTGGGAGAGCTTGCGGCGCGTGGCAAAGCGCTCGTCGTCGTGTCGAGCGAGCTCCGCGAGCTCACCGCCCTCTGCGACCGCATCGCCGTGATGTCGGCCGGGCGCCTGGCGGCCACCTTCGAGCGAAGTACGTGGACCGAGGCTGGCATCATGGACGCCGCTATAAGCGGGTACCTCGACCGTGCCCCCGCGCCTGCCGCCGCCTGAGCCTGCCCCCCTCCCGCACCGCGTTGTCCGCCTCCCCCGACGCCCCGTCTGAATCCGTTCCGGGCCCTGCCGGCGCGTCGCCCGCGGTGGCGGCGTCCGGCGGTGCCGTCCCGGCGCGGCGCGCGCCGGCAGGGGCGGAGTACCTCGGGCTGCTGGCCGTGCTGCTTGCGCTCGTCGCTCTCTTCGGCGGTTTCACCGACCATTTCCTCTCGCGGACGACCTTCACCGCGCTCGCCAACCAGGTCCCTTCGCTGACGGTGGTTGCCGTGGGAATGACGTTCGTGCTCGTCCTAGCGGGGATCGACCTCTCGGTGGGCTCGGTGCTCGCCCTCTGCGGCGCCATCCTCGGCGGAGCGATGGCCAACCAGGGGTGGGACCTGCTTCCGTCGGTGGCCCTCGCGCTCGGCGCGGGGCTCGGTGTCGGGCTCCTGAACGGGCTTGTAACCGTGCGCTGGGCTATCCCGTCGTTCATCGTCACTCTGGGCACGCTCGAGGTTGCACGGGGAGCTACATACCTCGCCGTCGACTCGCGCGCACTATTTGTGGGCTCCGGCGTGGAGTCGATCGGCGCGCCGTTGCCCGGTGTGGGGCTGTCGCCGGCATTCTTCCTCGCCCTGCTGGTCGTCGCGGCGGGGCAGGTGGTGCTGGTGCGGACGGTCTTCGGCCGGTACGTCGTCGCCATCGGGACGAACGAGGAGGCGGTGCGGCTCTCGGGCATCGACCCGCGGCCGACGAAGGTGGCCGTCTTCGCGCTTTCTGGCCTGCTGGCCGGACTCGGGGGTGTCTTCCAGGTGGCCTACCTCGAGACGGCGGACCCCAACGCGGGGATCGGGCTGGAGCTTTCCGCCATTGCGGCCGTCGTGATCGGGGGCACCAGCTTGATGGGCGGGCGCGGCTCCGTCGTCAGCAGTTTCTTAGGCGTGCTCGTCATCGCCGTTCTACAAGCCGGGCTCGCCCAGCTCGGCGCGACGGAGCCGACGAAGCGTGTAGTGACGGGCGCCGTCATCGTATTAGCCGTCATCGTCGACGCTTACCGCCAACGGTTCTCTCAGCGCCGCGCTGGTGTCGCCTGACGGGCGGCTCCGGCGCGGCCGATGCCTCCGCGCTCAGCGCGGGCGCCCCGGCTGGAGGAGGCGGTCCGTGCGCGCGGCCATCGCGGCGAGCGCGGCGGCGGGATCCTCACGCCCGATGAGGGCGCGCTCGATGGCCTCGGCCACGTGTTGGTTGATCTCCACCTGGTGCTCGTCCATCGCCTCGCGGGCGCGGCCGAGGGGGATCTGCGCGACGAACGCGGCGAGCCTGGGATCGCGGGCGAGGTGTGCCCGGTACTCCGGCAGCGCGAGCACGGAGCGACGGACGGGGAGGTAGCCGCTCCGAGCCGAGAAAAAGGCCTGAGTCTCCGGCTGGACCATCCACTTCACAAAGGCCCACGCGGCGTCCGGGTGCGCGCTCTGGCGGAAGATGGCGAGGTGCTCCCCGTCGAGGTACGTCGCCCTCCCGTGGGGGCCGGCCGGTAGCGGCGCGATGCCCCAGTCGAAGGGGAGGTCGCGGAAGCGCGGGAGGTCCCACGGCCCGTCCAGGATCATCGCGCAGGCCTGGGCAACGAAGCAGCCATCGTGCCCAAAGCTGTAGTGCGGCCGCCCCATCCCCTCGTAGAGGTCGCGCCAGAGCGTAAGCGCGCCCACGCCCGCCTCGCCGTTGTAACCGGCTGCCGTTTGCGCTGAGTCCACCACCTCACCGCCGGCCATCCAGAGGAACGGCGACCACTGCAGCACCATCCACACATTGAGCGGGCCGGAGGCCGGGAAGACGGGGACGTAGAAGCCGTAACGGTCCGTTCTCCCGTCGCCGTCGTCGTCGGTCGTCATCGCGCGGGTGTAGGCGCGGAGGTCGGCCCACGTATCCGGCGGCCGCGCCGGGTCGAGGCCCGCGGCGCGCATCCGGTCGCGGTTGTAGAGGAGGGCGAGCGTCGTCGCCTCCATGGGCATCGCGAAGAGCGTGTCGCGCCACGAGGCCGCCTGGAGCAGCGCCGGGAAGATGTCGGCGAGCTCCCCCTCCGCGAGCCCGTCCGGCCCGCCCGCGAAGTGCTGGACGGGGTAGAGCGCGCCGGCGCCGGCGAGGCGCCCGAGGAAGTCGCCGTGCACCCAGCTCACGTCCGGCGCCGTCTCCGAGTGGAGGGCGGCGATGAGCTTCTGTACGAGGTCGTCGCCAGTGGAAACGTACTGCGCGTCTACACGGATGCCGGGGTGCTCCGTCTCGAATCGGCGGATCAATTCGTCGAGGGCGGGCTGGCTCGCCGGGACGAAGCTGTGCCAGAACGTGAGCCGGACCGCGCCGTCGTCGCCCTGCGCGCCACGACAGCTCGAGAGGAGGGCGAGGGCGGTCAGGAGTGCGAGCCGGAGCCGTCGGGGCACGGAGTGGGTGGTGAGGCGGCGAAGTCTACGCAGGCGCCACCGCGCCCCTAGGCCATCACGGCTCGCGTGCAGACCAGGGCGTGCAGGCGCTCCGTCTTGGTAAAGTGGAGCTCGAGGGCCAATGGGCACGCCGGGTCGGTCCGTCGGCACCAACTGACCTGTTCGGGCGGAGCGCACCGGGGCGCCGGCGAGGCTGGACATGGCGATGCGGGGACTCCGCGGTGCGGTACGTGGCGCGCGGCGGCCCGGTGAGAGCGGCACACGCCGGCGCGTGACAGGATTCCCCCACACTTCGGCGCCCTGAGTGGCCGTGCGGCGGGGGGCGAGGCGGCGGTTGACCGGTTCCGAAATCCGCTGTACAATGGGGAACCGCGCAAACGATTGCGCAGGTGGATCGCACACAGCACGTGGATCTCGCCTCGGCCGGCTACGCCTTCGAGTGGATCGACGGGTGGGGAGACCTTCCCGACACCCCCAGCGCGAGCGCCAACGGCCGCACGCACGGCGTCACCGTTACGCGCGACGGGCGCGTCGTCGTTTTCCGCCAGGCCGACCCCGCCATTGTGGTCCTCAGTCCCCACGGCGAGCGACTCGACGCCTGGGGCGACCGCTTCGCCGGCGCTCATGGCCTCACGCTCGTCGAGGATGAGGGCCGCGAGCGACTGTGGGTGACCGACGAGCACTCGGCCGAGGTCTCGAAGCTGGCCCTCGACGGCGAGACGCTGCTCTCCCTCGATCGTCCGGATCATCCGGCCTACCGCGACGGCCGATACGCGCCGACGTGGGTAGCGGTCGACGAGCGCCGTCACGGCGGCTCGGGCGACCTTTGGGTGGCCGACGGGTACGGCGCGAGCCTCGTCCACCGTTACGACGAGACCGGTGGTTACCTGGGCACGCTCACCGGGGAGGAGGGCGCCGGCCGCTTCGACTGCCCGCACGCCGTGTGGGTGGACCGCCGACGCGCCGAACCCGAGCTCTATGTGGCCGACCGTGGCCACGCTCGCTTCCAGGTGTACGGCCTCGACGGCAACTACCGTCGGACCGTCGGCGAGGGGGTGCTGGACTGCCCCTGCACGGGCGTTGCCTACGGCGACGCTCTCGCCGTGCCCGAGCTCTGCGCCCGCCTGGTGTTCCTCGACGCCGACGACCGCCTCGTCGGGATGCTCGGGCGGAACGAGGCGGCGTGCGACCTCCCCGGCTGGCCCGAGGTCGCACGAGCCGCGATCCGGCCGGGCGGCTTCATCAGCCCCCACTCGGTCGCCGCGGACGCGGATGGCAACCTCTACGTCGTCGAGTGGATTGTCGGCGGGCGCGTCACCAAGCTGGCGCGGCGCTGACACCCTATTTCGCCACCTACGCACACTTCACCACCCAAGCGCCATGAGCACCGCGATCGCCCCCCTCATCACCGACGGACACAAGCGGCAGTACCAGGACAAGGGCTATTTCATTCTCGAGGGGGTCATCCCCGAGGAGCAGCTGGAGATGGTCCGTCGGGAGTGCTCCGAGCTCATCCGTCAGCAGGACGAGGAGATGGACCGGCTCGGCACCGACACGCTGGGGCTCAGCCGCAAGAACGGCCGCTACTTCGTCTTCAACGCCTACCAGGAGCGCCCCGCCCTCGGCGCCTTCATTTTCAACGATCTCATGGCGGAGGTTTGCCGCGCCACCATTGGTGACACGGTTTTCCTTTTCTGGGAGCAGTTCGTCGTGAAGGGCACGGATCAGAAGGGCGCCGCCTTCGGGTGGCACCAGGACTCCGGGTACTGCGACGGCCCGCACGAACCGTACGTCAACGCCTGGATCCCCCTCGACGACGTGAGCGAGGCGAATGGGACGGTTTACCTATTGCCCTACGAGTTAGCGGGCACACGCGACCGCGTGGAGCACCGGCTCGTGCCCGGCACGAGCGATCGCGAAGGGTACTTCGGCCCCGAGCCCGGCACCCCCGCAAACTGCCCCGCCGGCTCTATCGTCGTCTTCTCCAGCACGGTCTTCCATCGCTCCGGTGCGAACTCGACGGACAAGATGCGCCGGGCATACGCGCTCCAATACTCGCCGGAGCCCGTGCTCGAGCCTGACGGGTCGCTGAAGGGCGTGGCGGTGCCGTTCCTGGTCGACGGACAGCGCGTAGGCTGAACCAGGGATCGGAGGATCGAGGGGACGTGAGGGTGAGCGTCGGCTCCCGGCCCCGGGTCCCTCAGTTCCTCAGCCGTCATTAGCCGCTTCCCATATGCTCAGTAGCAGCGCCTTCGAGGCCGCGCAGGCCCGCGCGGCAGCGGTACTCGCAGAGGCGGGCATCGTGCTGACAGACGCCGAGCGCGCCGGAATTGAGGTCGCCGACTTCGGACTCGGTGAGCTCGGGCGCACGGGCCTCGAGGTCGTCGTATACGAGAACAACGACCGGTACTGCGCGAAGGAGCTTGTCCTCTTCCCGCGGCAGACGTGCCCCGAGCACCGGCACCCGCCGGTAGGGAGCGACCCAGGCAAGCTGGAGACATTCCGGTGCCGGCGCGGCCTCGTCCGGCTCTACGTCGAGGGCCCGCCGGCGGCCTTCCCGAGGGCCCATCCCCCGACGGGCGACGAGGCGCACTACTCAGTCTTCCACGAGGTCGAGCTCCATCCCGGCGACCAGTACACTATTCCCCCCGACACGCTCCACTGGTTCCAGGCCGGCGACGAGGGGGCAGTCGTGAGCGAGTTCTCCAGCACGAGCCGCGACGAGCTTGACGTCTGGACGGATCCCCGCATCCGCCGCCTCCCCGAAGTCGCGCGTTAAGCCGGCCCCGGCCCGTCGGATCGACGGGCGCCATCTAGTTTCCCCAGGCAACCGACCGCCCTGAATGGCCGTCACTCTCAACGACATCGCGGCGCGGGCCGGCGTATCGGCCTCGACCGTGTCCCGCGTGCTCAACGGGCAGGCGGAGACGTACAGGATCAGCGGGGACACCGAGCGGGCGGTGCACCGGGCCGCGAGCGAACTGAAATATCGAGCCAACCACCTCGCTCGCGGCCTCCGCCTCAGCAAGACGCACACGCTCGGCGTCGTGGCGCCCGACATTTCGAACCCGTTCTTCGCTCACATCATCAAGCGGATCCAGAGCGCAGCGCACGGGCATGGCTACAGCCTGGTGGTGTGCAATACGGACGAGACCGTCGAGCTCGAGCGCGAGCAGGTGAGCCTGCTCTACCGCAAGCGCGTGGACGGCCTCATAGCGATGCCCGTGGGGCAGCACTTCGACCACTACGAGGACCTCATCGAGAAGGGGGTGCCGCTCGTGCTCGTGGACCGCGGCAGCGACGAGGTGGAGGCGCCCTGGGTGGCGATCGACAACTACCAGGGGGCGTTCGAAGCCACGGAGCACCTGCTCGCCGCCGGTCACGGCCGCATCGCGCTCATCCAGGGGCTCCCGGGCACGTCGACGAACACCGCCCGCGTGCGGGGATTCCGCGACGCCCACCGCGCGCGCGGCCTCCCCGTCGAGGAGGGGCTCATCGTGGGGGGGGACTTCCGCGAGCAGAACGGGTACCTCGAGACCAAGCTCCTCCTCCAGCTTGATCAACCGCCGACGGCGCTATTCGCTACGAGCGACCTCATCACGCTCGGGGTCCTCGACGCGCTGGCCGAGGAGGGCGTCTCCGTGCCCGGCGATATGTCCCTCCTCTCGTTCGACGACTTCGACTTCGCGCCGCACCTAAAGTGTCCGCTGACGGTGGTACGGCAGCCGAAAGAGATGATTGGAGAGGTGGCCGTGAAGCTCCTCGTGGAGCTGCTAAACGGGGGCGTCGGGGGTCCTCGGCGGATCGTGCTGAAGCCCCGGCTCGTCGTGCGCGCGTCGGTCGCGAAGCAGCCCCCGATGCCCGCTGGGTCGCACGGGGTCGCCGTCTAGGGCAGCGGCGGCGGGGCCAAGCTCTTTTTTTGCGCAAACGATTGCGTAGTGTCGGGGCCTGTCGTTTTCTTGAGATGCGCCCTGAACCAAGCGCGCCCGTGATACGGCTGGCGAGCGCCCACTACTGGGAAGCGCTACCACCGTTCCGGAAGCGCTCCCGCCCCATGGAAGATCCTCCCCGATTGGCCCCCCCAGGCCCCGCGCTGCGGCGCGCCGCCATCCAATTGCTCGCCCTGGGCGCGCTCGTCGGCGCCGGATGCTCGCAGGGCGAGAACCCGCTCGCCCCGTATGGCGGCCAACGCGCGCTTCAGTTCCTCGAGGTCACACAGAGCTACACCCCAGACATCCAGTGGGTCGGCGGGCGCGTCGCGGCAATCGGGATCAATCGAGGCACGCGGGCGGCCCTGGACTCCACGCTCGTCTGGATGCGTCGATCCTCGGGCAACGACATCGCCTCTTTCGCCACCGTCGGCGAGGGCTCGTCCGACGACGCGGTCGTGTTGTACGGGGGGACGCCTGTCGACAGCCTAATCGACGCCGAGACCTACACGTTCTGGATCGCCGAGGCGGCCGCGCTCGAGGCGGCCCTCGACTCGACGCATTTCGAGCGGGGCGCCCTGGCCGACACCACGGTGAAGATGCGGCTCATACTCCGAGGGCAGACCGGCGGCGCTGCGGCGCTGGGCGTGGCATGGACCGTCACGCGTGACCAGCGGCTGCTCACCGGTGAAACGCTCACGCTTCGCTGGACTCCAGCGTCGGTGCGCTTCCGTCAGGTCGCGATCCGGCGGGGCAGCACTGGAAGCTTCCAGGACCTCACGTGGCACATAGTCTCGCCGGTGGCCGGGCCGATGGTGCTGGCGCCCGGCATAGTCCTCTCACAGACGCCTGCGGGCGCGCAGGAGGCCGTGCCGTATGTCGACTTCGAGTGGGACCTCGCCAACGACCCTGAGGTGCCCGAGCCCACGCACCCGACCTACATCATCTGGGCGTCGACCGACGATTGGACGGGGAGCTTCGCCCCCTCGGCCGCCGGCTACGCCTGGCACCGCCTGCTCTCATGCAACTTCGATATCGACGCGCCCGGCCGCGCGACGCCCCCCCGCCCGGGGTTCTTCTGCGACTAGTAGGCCTGCCCTGAACCGCCCGACCGCCATGCAGCGCCGCGCCTCCCTCGGAGGACTCCGCCTCGCGCTCCCCGCCGCCCTCGGCCTCGGACTTCTCGCCGCTGGGTGCGGCGGGGGAGAGGAGGCCGAGGGCGGCCGTACGCGTGTCGTCTTCTGGCACTCCTTCGTCAACTCCACGATCCCCGCCCTCGACGAGCTCGTCGCGCGGTTCGAGCGCGAGCACCCCGATATCGATCTCGTCCCGCAATACATCCCCACCGGCGACGCGCTTGTCCAGAAGCTGATCACGGCCGTCCGTAGCAACACGGCGCCCGACGTCTCGTGGATCCACGCGGACTATCTCGAGGACCTCGTCGCGGCCGACGCGATCTACCCGATGTCGGAGTTCATCGACGGGCCGGATGGGCTCTCGCCGGCGGACCTCGCGGATATCTACCCGGCGCTGCTGACGTACGCATCCTACCGCGGCACGCTCTACAGCCTGCCCATGGAGGCCACGAACCTCGGCCTGCTGTACAACAGAGACCTCTTCCGCGAGGCCGGACTCGATCCCGACCGCCCGCCGGCGACGTGGGACGAACTCGTGGCCTACTCCCAACGGCTCACACTCGACCGGAATGGCGACGGGCGCTTCGAGCGGATCGGGTTCGCCGTGCCCGTCAGTCCGGGCACCGGCCCCGACGGGCCGTGGATGGTCTGGCAGTTCACCGCCTTCCTAATGCAGGCGGGCGGCGACATCATCGACTCCGGTCAGACGCGCGTGCTGTACGCCCACGAGCCGGGCCGCCAGGCGCTGAACCTGTGGAAGCGGCTGTTCGACCTCCAGAACCAGCGGCAGTTCTCGAACGAGTACCAGAGCACCTTCGTGAGCCAGCAGGCGGCCATGATGCTCGACGGCCCGTGGAACCTCCCGAACTACCCCCGCCTGCTGCGCGGGATCGACTGGGGGATCGCGCCGCTGCCGGCGGGCCCGGACGGGCCGGCGACGGTCGTCGGCGGGGAGTATCTCGCCATCTTCCGCCAGAGCGCCCACCCTGAAGCGGCGTGGACCTTCGTCAAGTGGGTGGCGAGCCCGGAGATCCAGGCCTTCTGGAGCCAGCGGAGCGGCTACCTCCCCATCCGACGCAGCGTGCTCGAGCTGCCTGCGTACCGCGCCTTCCTCGCCGAGAACCCCGGCCTGCGCGCCTACGCCGAGCAGATGGCCGTCGCCCGGGCGCAGCGCTCGGTCGACTTCAGCTCCCTCGAGATCCAGCGGAACCTCGCTGTCGCCATCGAACAGGCGACCGTCGGCGGGGAGGACCCCGGCGCGGTGCTCGACCGCGCCGCCGCCGCCTCGAATGCGCTGCTCGACGCCGCCGACCGCACGGCGGTGGCCGCGCCGCGGCCCGCCCCCGCGCCGAACGGCGCGCAGCCCGTGGAATGATGGCCGAGGTTGCCGCCGCCGAAGCCCAGGGCCTCCGCCGCGTCGCGTCGGCCGCGGCGCGACCGCGGCGCGCCCCCTGGCGCCGCGACGGCCGCACGGCGTTTCTCCTGCTGGCCCCCACGCTCGCCGTCTTCGGCGTGTTCGTCCTCTTCCCCATCGTCTTCTCGTTCTACCTCTCGTTCCAGCAGTGGAACCTGTTCAGCGGGGCCCACACGTTTGTGGGGGGGGCGAACTACCGCGCCGTCTTCGCCGACCCCGAGTTCTGGCAGGTGTTCCGCAACACAGCCGTCTACACCCTCGCCACCGTCCCGCTCAATATGGCCCTCGCCCTCGGTGTGGCCGTGTTGCTGGCGCGGCGGATGCGGGGGAAGCGGCTACTGCGCGCGGCGTTCTTTACCCCCGTTGTCGTGTCGTCCGTCGCCGCCGGCGTGATCTGGCGGTGGGTGTTCGACCCGAACCTCGGCCTGTTCAACGTGAGCCTCGGGGCGCTCGGGCTGCCGGCGGTGGACTGGACGTCGAACGGGACATCGGCCATGGCCGCGCTGATCATCGTCGGCGTCTGGAAGACGTTCGGCGTGAACATGGTGCTGTTCTCCGCCGGCCTCTCGGGGATCCCGCGGCAGTATTACGAAGCAGCGGCGATGGACGGCGCCCGCGCCTGGGGACAGTTCCGGCACATCACGCTGCCACTGCTGGCCCCGACGACGTTGTTCGTTCTCGTGCTCTCGATGATCGGGTCTTTCCAGGTTTTCGACATCGTGTTCGTGCTCACGCGCGGCGGCCCGCTCGGCGCGACGAAGGTGCTCGTCTACTACCTCTACGAGCACGCATTCAAGTACTTCGACATGGGGTACGCGTCCGCCGTGGCGTACCTCCTCTTCGCCCTCCTCTTCGCGATCACGCTCGTACAGATTCGCGCGTTCAGAAACCGGGGGGCCGGCGCCGTATGAGCGCCGCGCGGCTCCAGCTGGCCGCCCGCGCCGGCGGGCGCGTCGCGACGCACCTACTGCTGTACGGGCTGGCGGTAGCCACGGTCGCGCCGTTCCTGTGGATGGTCCTCACATCGTTCAAGGACCTCGCGGAGATCTTCGCCTACCCCCCCACATGGTGGCCGGAGCGATTCACCGCGGACAACTACGTCGCCGCCTTCGAGGCCGCGCCATTCGGACGGTTCTACCTCAACAGCCTGTTCGTAGCCGTCACGGTCACGCTAGGACAGCTCGTGACGTGTTCGATGGCGGCCTACGCTTTCGCCCGGATGGACTTCCGGGGCCGCGACCTGCTGTTCTACCTCTTCCTCGGGACGATGATGGTGCCGGCCCACGTCACCATGATCCCTTCGTTCATGGTGCTCCACTGGCTGGGGCTCATCGATACGTACGGCGCGCTGATCCTGCCCGGGCTGGCCTCCGCCTTCGGGACGTTCCTGCTCCGGCAGTTCTTCCTCACGCTCCCGAAGGAACTCGAGGAGGCGGCGTTCCTCGACGGCTACGGCCGCTTCCGCGTGCTCTGGCAGATCATCCTCCCCCTCTCGCGGCCGGCGCTCGCCACCCTGGCGGTGTTCACGTTCATGGGCGTCTTCAACGACTTCCTGTGGGCGCTCGTCGTCGTCAACTCGCAGGAGCTCTACACCGTGCAGCTGGGGCTGTCCATCTTCCGCGACCGCTACTCGACCGAGTGGGGGAGCCTGATGGCCGGCAGCGTGGTGGCGACGCTCCCCGTGCTTCTCCTGTTCGTGTTCGCGCAGAAGCAGTTCATTCAGGGCATCGCCCTCTCCGGTCTCAAGGACTGACGCCGGGCGTTTGCGCCCCTTTCCCACCAACCATCGGAGGTACTCGTCATGAGACTCAACGGCTACACCCCCCCCCTCATCGCGCTCGTCGCAGCACTCACACTCGCCTCGCCTGCGCACGCGCAGTACGGTACGGGGGCCTATCTCAACGTGCCCGAGGTGCCCGCTGGCACCATCACGCTCGACGGGCAGGCTAACGAGGCCGCCTGGGCGAACGCGACAGAGATCAATGCGGTGAACTTCTGGGACCCCTACTCCCAGCCGGAAGCCGACGTGACCGTGACGGGGAAAGTCCTCTTCAGCGAGGGCGTCCTCTACCTCTACGTCCGCCACGAGGACTTCCAGCCGTTCTTCTGGGGGACGGAGGGGAACCCGTGGGGCGGCGAGCAGATCCTCGTCGGCGTCGACCTCCCGCACGCGGGCGGGGCGCCCGACGGCGGGTTCGCCGGGTGGCCCGAGAACCTCCCGAACCTCGGGCCGGTCGCCTACAAGGTTACCGGCGC
>Ga0307505_10000706_pt1 | contig 33742 bp, 30 predicted proteins | sample 23_S_MG_FD_202183 | JGI IMG/M metagenome (GOLD analysis project Ga0307505, IMG submission 202183) | Soil microbial communities from Populus trichocarpa stands in riparian zone in the Pacific Northwest, United States - 23_S | ecosystem: Environmental > Terrestrial > Soil > Riparian zone > Trees... | reverse complement strand
ATTGGCATCGACGAAGACGAAGTCCTGGCGATAGCGTTCGCCCGGCTCGGCGCTGTGCGGATAGAAGCGCCACTGGCGCAATGCCCGGCGTGCGGCCACCGTGAACGATCCCAGCGTATCGCCGTCGACGACAGCGATGTCGCGTACCGCGCCCGAGTCGTCGATCGAGAACTCGAATTCGACATGGCCGCGTGTGCGCGCATTGATGACATCGGGATAGTGTGGCGCGACCCGACGCACCACCGTCGGCTGCTTGCGGGCGCCACGCTCCATCGATCCGGCAGCGGCTGGACCGGGGGCTGCGACTACGGCGACCTGGACCGGCTCGGGGATCGAGACGTTCTCGGCGCGGGCGTCGTCTGCAGCGGGTGCATCGGCCACGACGACGACCGGAGCAGTGCCGCTCGCGCTGGCCATCGTGACCGGCAAAGCGGCCTGCACGGCCGCGGGCGACGATGTTTCCGCGGCAGGGGTCACAGGCTGCGCAGCTTCGAGTGCGGATACCTCGATGCGTGCCAGCGGTGCAATGACCAGCGGTGCCGGCTGCGCCTGCGGGAGCAGTTGCAGTTGCGGACGCGCAAGCAGCGGACGCTGCAACGGTTCGAGTGTCGCAGCGGCTCCCGGCGTGGCGTCGTCGGTCTGCTTTGCGTCGAGCACCCACAGCGAGATCGACGCGACGACCGCGGTGACCGCAACCAGCACCCATCCGGCATGCCCGCGCCGCCGCGTACCAGGCGTCGATGAAGGCAGTCCGACAATGCGCCGGATGCGCTCCACAAGCACGCCGCCTGATGCAGCTACCGCCAGTTGCGGTGAAAGCTGGCGCAGATCCTCGAGCGCGGCAAGCGTGCGCGCGTACTCGCGTGGCTCACCCTGGGTCAGGCGCAGGACCAGATCATCGCAGCAGATCTCGCGCTCATGGCGCACATCGCGCGAAATCCAGTGCACGACGGGATGGTAGAACAGTACGGTTTCGACGATGACCTGGCCAAGATTGGCAAGGTGATCGTAGCGGCGCAGATGGCCGAGTTCATGGGCCAGAATCAGTTCGAGCTGGTGGCGCGGGAAGCCGAGTACCACCGCGGTCGGCAACAGGATCACCGGGTTGAACCAACCGATCAGCGTCGGCGTATCGATGCAGCGCGAAACGAGCACCTTCACGCGCTGGTAGCCGCCAAAGCGGCGCAGCAATGCCGCGAACATCGCGTCGATGGCGTGATCGCGTTCGGCCATGCGGGTCGCGATGATCTCCAGTGCGCGCCACTGTCTTACCGTACGGGCCGCCAGCCCAATCACGCCGACGCCCCAGGCGAGCACCAGCCACGGCAGAAGCGCGTCGATACCGAGCCCGCTCTGCACTGCAGATGCGATCGCGAATCCGGTGTCGGCATCAGCCAGCGAAACGGCTGCGATGGATTCGACCGCCGCCGTCTGCCCGAGCAGATACGCCATCGTCAGCAAAGGACACAGCGCCAGCACCAGCATCGCGACGAGGCCGGCCGCGTAACGTACTTCGCTGAGGCGATTCGGTACCGCACGGCGCACTACGCCGTAGACGATTCCGACCAGCGCACCTTGCCAGATGAAGTGCAGGAGACTCCAGCCCAATGCCTGCAGCCACGGCAGGTTCGCAGCGATCAGGGCGCTCATGGGTTGATCCCCGACTCGATGCGGTCGAGCATCGCGCGGATCTCGTCAAGCTCCGCGCGGCTGGCTTGCGGCCCGCCACCCAAAGCCTGCAGAACGAGCTGCGACGAGGAACCGTTGTACACGCGCTTGACGATGTCGGAAAGAAACCGCTTTTGCGTGGATTCCTGACTGATCGCGGCGCGATACAGATGCGCGCGCTGGGAATCGTCGCGCGTGACCAGCCCTTTCGCGTGCATGATCTGCAGCATCTTCAGGGCGGTCGTGTAGCCGGTGCCGTCATCGCGTCCAAGCGTCTCGTGGACGTCGCGAACCGTGCATTCCCCGTGTGCCCAGAGCACATTGAGGATGCCCAGCTCGGCTTCGGTGGGCTTGGGCGTTTCCGGATTCCTGTCCTGCATATCCCCTCCACGTCTCTTCGCGAACTGCATGGACATCCATGGGCGGATCGGCATGTTGTTGCCGACCCGCCAGTTTCCGGCTCAGTTGGATTGCACACCCCGCGCACCCTGCGCACCCGTGTAGGTGTTGCGCAGATCCTTCCTCGCCTCTTCGTTTCTTGCCTTGCGCTCGGCGACCGTCATGCAGACCTTCTGGGTGCGATTGGTTCCGAGCTTGCGCTCCTGCTCGCAGACCAGGCGATCATCGTCGTTGCCGGTGAGCACGGCATTGATTTCCTCGGTGGCGTTGACGAGTTTCACCTCGTCGGTCCGTTTGAACGACTTGCCGGCCGCGCGATTGTCGTACAACTCCTGCAGGCGTTCCAGCTGGCGGGTCACGCGGATCTGGTCGGCACTGGAAAGGTTCGCGTACTTGCCGCCCGGACGCATCTGCTCCTGGAGCTCGCGCGATTGCTGGCGGAATTCCTCGGCGGAGGTCGCCGAGAGCGTGAATGCCTGGTTCGCGAATACGGAGGCGGACGCGAAAATTGTCGAAAAAGCAAATGTAATCAATGCGCTGCGCAACATTTCAAATCTCCGGATCTGACAACACGTTAGGGGGTTTGGGGACGATCCGCAGGCTACACGGCCTGCCGCTTCATTGTCAACGACAATGTTCGTACGTGCGTTATCGTGAACGTTCGCGCCGCGTCGGAAGTCATTGCACCGCCCAGCCATCGAAGTGGCCGCGGAAAACCGGGTCGGGCGGCATCAGAGGCAAGAAAAGGCCACGAGCAAGCCAGGTCATGCCCAGGAGACGGCATCAGGCAAGGCCGCCCGATCCCCCGGGGATGGAAGCGGACCGGGGGTGGTCTTCTCGTCCGCGCCGGCTCGCACCTGCCGCAGCACACGCGGGTACCCGGGCCAGTAGAAGGATGCGACCGTCGGCGAGAGGTTTCGCCGGCCGCGCGCGTCACTTCCCGCAACACCTGGCAAACGGAGCAAGCGATGCGCCACAAGATCCGCCACCGAACGGCTGGGACATGCGGGCCAGCCAGGCCCAGGCTGGCCTTGCTCGCAGCGCTTTGCGTGCCCGCGATGTCCCATGCTCAGGTTGTAACGCTGCCCGATGCGGAGTACCTGGTAGCCGGCGGCAGTGGCTTGGCGCCGCCTCCGGAAACCTGTGAGCTGTCCTCGCCCGATCCGAACGTGCCCCGGCAGCGGGTCTGCGCCGGGTCGACCGCCCAGATCCAGATCGCGCTGCTCAGCGCTGCCCGCGGCAATGGCCAGCCAACCGCACTGGCGGACATCGGCGTGGCGACACAGGCCCTTTTCATCGGCACCGATTCGCTCAGTTCATCGCAGGTGACCGTGTTCGCACACGCGGCACTGACCCCGCTGGCGCGCGCCTATTTTGCGGCCAACCCCGAATTCGCCATACCGCGCATTCCGGTGCGGATCCCATGGGCCGGGCAGTGGCAGATGTCGGTTGAAAACGCGACTGCGGTGATCAGCACGCAGATGCGCACGGTGATCCCTTTCTCCAGACCCTCCACTTCCGTCGCTTCTATTGCCTGTCGGACCTGCCGGGCAGTCCGACCTGCACCGACCCGGCCAGCGGCAGCGTGGCGGGCGAGGCACAGATCACGGTGGCCGACGACGGCGTGATGCGCGCGGAGTATTCGACCAGCGCACGCTGCCACAACCCGGGCGACGCCGACACCCATGTCTGTCTGAGCAGCAGCGGCTCGGGCGGTGGCGAGCTGTCCGGCGGCGTGGCTGCAGGATCCGGCAACGCCTTGCCACATCTGGATACCACCGTGTCACCGGAGTCGCTGGATCTGCCTGCCGGGGCGCACCTGCCCGACTACTTCGTTGTCACGGTCTCGGCCAATGCGCAGACGGGCTGGCAGCCGTACGTGTTCGCCGACGGCTTCGAGTAGGACGCATCGCTCACTGCGCTTCGAAGCCGTTGCGAAAGATCGGTGCTTCATGGACGAGATGGGTGACGATGAACGTGCGGGCCTGGGCGTACTGCGCTTCCTGCAGTTGATGTCCGCCGAAGGCGACACGGACGAACGTCGAGGTGACGCCGGCACCTTGCAGCGCGGTGTACAGGCGCTGGCTCTGGGTCCACGGCACCGTTGCGTCATTGTCGGCGTGGCCTATCCAGACCGGCGGATCGCCGGCATCGACGTGCAGCACGGGATTGGCGAGTTCCGCCTGGGCGACGCACTGTGGCCACGGCGGGTCGGGATTGGCGAGGTTGTCGAGGATCGCGCCCATTCCTTGCGCCGCGCATCCGATCAATGCGGCGTGGGCCGTGTTCGGTGCATCCCAGCCGGCGCCGTTGAATCCGGCCAGTTCGGCATCGATGCCCATGCGCAGCAGGTCGCTTGGACCGTAGGCATCCACGGCGATCTGCACGGCGCTGGAAATACCCGGAAAGTCGCCGACCTCGCCCTCGAGCAGCGCATTGCCGTCCGACAGCGCGACCACCACGGCCAGATGCGAGCCCGCCGAACTTCCCCAGATTCCGAAGCGCTGCGGGTCAAGTCCATAGACCATCGCGTTCGCGCGCAGGAAGCGGATCGCCGCCTTGATGTCGTGTACTGCCGCAGGAAAGATCACCGCGCCGATGCCGCCGTAGAGTGCGGCGTGCTGCGCATTGACGAGGCGATAGTCCACACTGGCCAGGGCCATGCCCTGCTCCAGCAGCGGCAGCATCGCGGCCTGGATTGGCGCTTTGGAGCCGCTGTTCCAGCCTCCGCCGTGCACGAACACGATCAGCGGCCGGGCGGCAGCCGGCGTGGCCGGCAAGTACAGATCCAGCCGCAGCGGCTGGTTGTTGACCCGCGCGTACTCGACATTGGCCAGCGTCGGCGCCTGCGCTGATACCCCGCCCGCGGCGCAAAGCAGGCCAATCCAAAGCAGTCCCGCACGCATGGCGATCTCCCCGAAGTTTCAACAGTGGTGAGACGTGCGCGAGGGCACCAGACTCTCGCCAAATCATCCGCCCGCTGAAACTGGCGCGGCGAGCCGTTTCTGAAGCGCTGAACCGGACGTGGCTATGCCCCTGGGAGGAATCGCAATCTTCGCGTTGCCGGCGAAACTTCGCCCGGTCCTGTCCTGCGGTGCGGTGTGTCCGCGCGTCACCCGCCTGGGAATTGCGGAGTCAGGACTTGAGCTCGACCCAACCCTCGCTGACCACGATCGGAATCGCGACCAGGCCATTGCGGCAGGGCCCACCCACGCACGCTCCCGAGGCCACCGCGAACGTCGCGCCATGCACCGCGCAGACGAGCCGACTGTCCTTGACCAGGAACCGGCCGGGCACGTAGTCGAGGTTGCGCCCGGCATGCGGGCACTCGTTGTGATAGGCGTAGACCGCATCGCCCTCGCGCAGGACGACCAGATCGAACCCGCCCGTGGCGGAGTCCACGCGCGCCGCCGTCGCGCCGCGATCCGGTACATCTTCGAAACGGCATACTCGTGTGGACTGGCTCATCGCGACGTTCGACACTTGTCCGGACGGAAAAACACCCCAAGAATACCTTCCCGGCATCCGCTTGACGAAGCCGGTCGCTCCGGCCGCTGGCCCGCCGGACCGCATGGACCACCGCAAGCCGAGGACCCGACGATGTATCAAGCCTATTTTCGCCCCCGTCTGCGCCATCCGCTGGTCCGTCTGCTGGGCGGCATCCTCGGCTTGCTGGTCGTGCTCGCCCTGCTTGCCCTCGGCGTATTCGCGATTGCCGCCCTTGTCCTCGGCGGCATCGTGCTCATGATCGTCAACGCGTTGCGCGGCGCGCGCAAGGTGCGGATGAATTCGGCGCACACGGACCCGCCGCGCACCGGCATCATCGACGGCGAGTTCACCGTCGTTCGCCACGACACGCCACGCACGCCGCGCTGAATCATTCGTCAATTGGCTCCGCGTGCGCACGCGCAAGCGGAACTGGGCGCGGTCAGTGCCAATGCCCACGCTGTCGATACCGCGCCGATCCCGCCCCCCAGTCCATTCCGATGACCCGCCCTGACGGAACACCCGATCCTGCCCCATCCAGCGCGGCGGCCGTGCGCCGCCCGGCGCTGCTCATCGCGCTGGCGTTGCTGGCTGTCTACGTGATCTGGGGATCGACCTATCTGGCGATCCGGATCGCGCTGGAAAGCTGGCCGCCGTTCCTGATGGCCGCGGTCCGTTTCCTCGTTGCCGGCGTGCTGCTGTTCGCGTTCCTGCGCTGGCGCGGCATGCGCGCACCGACCCGCGCGCAGTGGATCAACGCCGCCATCACCGGCACGCTGCTGCTCGGCTTCGGCAACGGACTCGTCTGCTATGCCGAACAAACGGTCGCCTCGGGCGTTGCCGCCGTTGCGGTCGCGAGCATGCCGTTGTTCGCCGCGCTTTTCGGCAGCATGTATGGCGAGTGGCCGCGGCAACTGGAATGGCTCGGCCTCGTGATCGGCTTTGGCGGGGTCATCCTGCTCAATCTCGGCGAAGGTCTGGACGGATCACCGCTCGGCGCAATCGCCCTCACTGCAGCGGCGATCGCCTGGGCATTCGGATCGGTCTGGAGCCGGCGCCGCGACATGCCACCGGCGGCGATGAACACCGCCGCGCAGATGCTGTGCGGCGGCGGCGTGCTCGCCGTGGCAGCGCTTGCATTCGGCGAACGCTGGCCCAGTGCACCGACTCCCGCCGCAACTATGGCGCTGCTCTACCTGATCGTGTTCGGCTCGCTGATCGCGTTCACCGCCTATCTGTTCCTGCTCAATACCGTGCGTCCGTTGCTCGCGACGAGCTACGCCTACGTCAACCCGCCGGTCGCCGTCCTGATCGGTGCCCTGCTCGCCGCCGAAGCCGTGCATGCGATCGACATCGTCGCGATGGCGGTGATCCTCGCCGGCGTCGCCTTGATCACGTTGACCAGGCAACGCCGCCAGTAACGGCCTGAAGCCTGGCCTGCGCAAAGTCGACCATCTCGCTCGACTGCCGGAATCAGGATTCGCGCAGCGCGGTCGTCACCGGCAGGCGCGCCGCACGGATCGCCGGAAACAGGCCGCCGACAAACCCGACCGCAAGCGCCCACTTGAGTCCGCCCCAGACCAGTTCGGGCGACACCTTGAACGCGAACACAACCTGGCTGAAATTCGCACCGAGGGTCGACACGGTGTAGTTGTTGAAGATCAACCAGGCAATCGCTGCCCCCAGCAGGCCGCCGATGAGCGCGAGCAGCATGGTTTCGAGCAGGATCGAAACGACCACAGGAAGGCCGCGGAAACCGATCGCACGCAGCGTGGCGATTTCGCGCGCGCGGGTCGCCACTGCTGCATACATCGTGTTCAGCGCGCCGAACACCGCACCGATCGCCATGATGACGCCGACCACTATGCCGATGACCCGGATCACCCGGGTCAGCGATTCCGACTGCGCGCTGTAGTAGTCGCCCGTGGTCTTGGCCTCGACCTTCAGCCGCGGGTCGCCGGCAATGCCCGCCTTGAATGTGTCGATCGCCTCGGCCGAAAGCAGGCGCACGGTCACCGACTGGTAACCGGTGCGGCGGTAGGTCGTCGATACGGTTTCCACGTCGCCCCACAGTTCAGATTCGTGCGCATCGCCGGATTCGAAGGTGCCGGTGATGAGCCACTGCTGGTTGGCCAGATTCAAGGTCGAACCCGGCGCCAGGCCGACGAACTGCGCAAGCGCCCCCTTGCCGACGATCAGTTCGCGCATGCCGGGCCTGAACGTCACGCCATCGACGATGCGCACGTTCGTGCGCAGGGCGAAGGCCTGGTCGCCCACGCCACGGATCTCGACGTTGGCGTCGGTGCCCGTGCCCTTCTTCGGGATGTTGGCGACCACGACGAGTTCGGGCGACGCGATCGGCTTGCCTTGCGCATCGCGGAGTATTCCCGGCAACTGTTCGATCAGCGTCACCTCATCGCGTGCAACGCCGGAGCTGAGTTCGGCGGTCGCACCGCCGCGCAGCACGATGGCAGTTTCGGCATCGCCGGTCTGTTGCAGGGTCTGGCGGAATCCTTCGCCCATCGCGAGCAACGCGACGAGCACGCCGACCACACCGGCAATGCCGACCACGACCACCGACGACGAGCCCAGACGCTGGGGAATCGTCGCGATGCCGACGCGGGTCACCGACCAGGCCTGGCGGCCGGTCCGGGTCAGTGCCATCCAGGCGGCGAGCACGAGCACAACGACGAGGAGCGCGGTCCACGGCAACATGACCAGTGCGGAAATCGCCACGACGATGGCCACGAGGGCGAGCAGGTAGATAAGCACACTCATGGGGTTCTCCTCAGCGCCCGGCGAGCGCGTCGACGACGCGCAGGCGCAAGCCACGCAAAGCTGGCAACACGCCGACGGCCAGACCGATTCCAAGCATCAATCCGATCCCGAGCATCCAGGTCGACGCGCCGAGCGGCGGAAAATTCATGCGGCCTCCGCTTCCGGCGTTGACCGCCGGAAGCAGAACCTGGGCCAGCGCCAGACCGAGCACGCCACCCATCAAAATGAGCAGGACGGCTTCGGCAAGGACCAGGCCAAGCACGCTGACATTGGAGAAGCCCAGGGTCTTGAGCACGGCGAGCTCCGGAATGCGCTCGCGCACGGCCTGGGCCATCGTGTTGCCGGTCAGCAGGATCAGGGTGAAGAACACGGCCGCCATGATCGCGCCAACGATCATGCCGATGTCGCCCAGTTGCTTGATGAAGGCAAGATTGAATGCCTGCTCGGTCTGGGTCTTGGTCTCGTGATCGGAGTTCGCCGACAGCGCATCGATCGCGGCTGCGACCTGTTCGGACTGGCCCGGATCGTCGACGCGGGCGATGTACCAGCCGATTGTGCCGTTGCCGAACGCGCGACCCTCGTCGAAATACTCCCAGCGGAACAGCATCTGGTTCTCGAGCCCGCGCATTTTTTCCTCGCCGGCGCGGAAGATGCCGACGATGTCGAACGTCCAGGTCGTGTCGCCACTGGACTTGTTCTGGAAGATCGCACCCTTGATCGGAATCTTGTCGCCGACCTTGATGCCGAGCGCCTTGGCAGCCGCCTCGCCGATGATCGCGCCCGTGCGCGTGCTCTCGAACGCGCTGCGTTCCTCCGCCGAAAGAACGAATTCGGGATAGACGTCCAGATACCCGGGATTGACCGCGACCTGGAACATGAGCTGCTGGTTCTTCGGCTCCTGGTAATAGCCGCCGAACCAGTTCGCGTAGGCGACCTGGTCCACTCCGGGCAATGCCTCGATCCGCGCGAGCAGGCTTTGCGGCAGCGGCTGGATGATCGCGATGCGCGAACTGACGACGAGCCGGTTGACGCCGGCCGCGCTCGGCGGCGCATTGAACGCACTGCGCACCGCATCGAGCATGCCGAACAGCAGGAACGCGGCGAGCACCGACAACAGCGTGAAGATCGTGCGCGTCTTGCGCCGGAACAGCGCCGCCCAGACCAAATGCAGGTATTTCATGAGGTGTGCTCCTTCGCGAGCAATATCACTAGTGATCGCCCGTCAGCCGACGTCCATTCGCGATCGCCGATTCGCCCTGGCCGACGCGATGTCGCGTGGACGCTCATGCCGGCACGCCGGACTCGACCAGCGAGCCCTTGTCCAGATGAATCGTGTGGGTCGCGTACTCGGCCGCCTTGGGATCGTGGGTGACCATGATGATGGTCTTGCCATGTTCGCGATTGAGCTGCTGCAACAGCGACAGGACGTCTTCGGCCGACTGGCGGTCGAGATCGCCGGTCGGTTCGTCGCAGACCAGCAGGGTCGGGTCGGAGACGATCGCGCGGGCGATCGCGACGCGCTGCTGCTGGCCGCCGGAGAGCTCGTTGGGCTTGTGGCTCGCGCGGTCGGCGAGCCCGACCAGTTGCAAGGCGATCGACGCATTGCGCTTGCGCTGGGTGCCCGAAAGCCGGGTCAGCAGCAGCGGCAACTCGACATTCTTCTGCGCGCTCAGCATCGGCAGCAGATTGTAGAACTGGAAGATGAAGCCGACATTCGCCGCCCGCCACTTGGCCAGCGCGCCTCCGCCCAGCGTATCGATGCGCTGGCCGCCGACCGCGATGCTGCCGCCACTCGGCGAATCCAGTCCGCCGATGAGATTGAGCAGGGTCGTCTTGCCCGAACCGGACGGTCCCATGAGGGCAAGAAAATCGCCCTGGGTGATGTCCAGGTTGACCCCATGCAGAACTTCTACCTTCTGCTTGCCGCGTTCGTAGACCTTGCTGACGTCGCGGATCTCGACCAGGTTTGTCACTTCGTTCTCCCGTCTGTTCGGACTCTGGCTGGCGATGAGCCGTTGCCTGCGCAGATCCGATTCGTTGGACCATTCCGACTCAATTCTTCGCGGACGCACTCTCCACCCGCGCGCCATCGTTCATTTCCGGCGGTGGATCGCGCACGATGCGCGCGCCTGCAGGAATGCCCTCGACCAGTCGCAGCTCGCCGCGGTTCTGTCCCGGCACGACCGCACGCGCCTGGACGCGTTCACCTTCAACGACGAACACGACGCTGCGGCCGTCACGCTGGACGATGGCACTGGCCGGCACGAGGACGCCCTTGGGAGGCGAGCCTTCGGTTTGCACCGGCGCCTCCTCGAGAAACGAGACGCGTGCACCCATGTCGGGCAGGATGCGTGGATCCTTTTCGCGCAAACCGATGCGCACCTTGACCGTCGCCTTGCCGCGATCGGCAGTCGGGATGATCGCGATCACATGCGCCGGAACGGTCCAGTCCTGGTAGGCATCCAGTACCGCCTGCGCGGGCGCGCCGGCCTTGACCCGGTTGATGTAGGACTCGTTGACATCGACTTCGATCTCGAGCGAATCCATGTCCACGATCGTGCCGATACCGGTACGCGTGAAGCCGCCGCCGGCTGACAGCGGCGAAATGATTTCGCCGACCTGGGCGGCCTTGGCGATGACCACGCCGGCGAACGGCGCACGCACCGTCGTGTAGTCGAGCTGCACCTGGGCGCTGTGCAATTGCGCCTGGGCCAGATCGACGCTGCGCTGCTGCGCGGCAAACTGCGCGCCCAGTGTCTCGACCTGGGTGCGCGCCGATTCGACGGCCTGTGCGGACACGAGTTTGCGCCCGACCAGATCCTGCTGGCGTTGCAGATCGCGGCGCGCCTGCGCAAGCTGGACACTGAACTGGCCGCCCTGCGCGCGCGCCTGTGCGACCTGCGCGCGGGCCTGACCCAACGTGGCCTGCTGCGCGGTGTCTTCCAGACGTGCAAGCACCTGGCCGGCTTCAACGCGCTCGCCTTCCTCGATCAGCACCTCGATCAGGGTGCCCGTGATCTGTGTCGATACGGTGGCCTGTCGACGTGCAGTCACGTAGCCGGTGGCCTGCAGAACGGCAGTTGAAGCGCCGCCTTGCGCTGTCGGCGCCACCGCCACCGCGGTGTCGACGACGAAACGCGGTCTCGCGCCGACCAGCCACCACGTGACTGCAGCGCCTACCAGGACGACGACAGCCAGCAGGGCGACGATCCATGGCGCACGCGAAGCCGGCGCAGGCGCGCTGCGGTCGATGCGCAACTGGTTGAGAAGTTCGCCCTTGTCATTCATCGAGTTGTTCCGTCCACGCGGCGAGGCTGGCGAGTCTGCCATAGACTGCGGTCCGGACCGAGGTGCCACAAGCCACCAATCTCATCCATCCGGCATGACGAGTGTCAGATAATCGCGATCGCCCTCCGCAAACCTGGCTGCCTGCCCATGAACTATGCCGTTGCTCCCCACCCGATTCCGAGCCTGCCGATCACCGGCACGGATCAGCGCTTTCCCGTGCACCGCATCTACTGCATCGGGCGCAACTATGCCGATCACGCCAGGGAGATGGGTGCGCAGGTCGATCGTGCGCAACCTGTGTTCTTCATGAAACCCGCCGATGCGATCGGCGCCGACTCCGGCGAGGTTCCGTATCCCTCGGCCACGGCCGACCTCCACCACGAGGCGGAAATGGTCGTCGCCCTGGCCAGCGGCGGCCGCGACATTCCGGTCGCCAGCGCACTGGAGCATGTCTATGCGTACGGCGTGGGCCTGGACCTCACCCGCCGAGATCTGCAGGCCATCGCCAAGAAGAACGCCACACCCTGGGATACGGCCAAGGGCTTCGACCATTCCGCCCCGGTGTCGAGCCTGCGCCGTGTCGCCGACGTCGGACATCCGGCTACGGCACTGCTGTCGCTGAGCGTGAACGGAGAACCGCGGCAACGGGCCGATATCGCGGACATGGTGTTCACGGTCGCCGAGATCATCCACGAACTGTCGAAACTGTATGCGCTGGCCGCAGGGGACCTGATCTTCACCGGCACCCCGGCCGGCGTCGCCGCGCTGCAGCCCGGCGATCGGTTCGTCGTGTCACTGGAGGGCGTGGCCACGCTTGAAGGCTGCATTCTCGCTCCCAGGTGAACGAAGTCGACCGAATCGTGGCTGCGTCGCGAGCGCGCGTTGCGGTAGATTGTCCGCACGGCGAATGGCGCCGGATGAGCGGTCCGCGACGACTGGAGGATTTCCGATGAGCCTTGTTTCCGAGTTCAAGACGTTCGCCATGCGCGGCAACGTGATCGATCTTGCAGTCGGTGTCGTGATCGGCGCCGCGTTCGGCAAGATCGTCTCCTCGCTCGTGGATCAGGTGATCATGCCGCCGATCGGCTGGGCCATCGGCGGCATCGATTTCTCCGCCTACAAGCTCGTCCTGGTCGATGCCGCTGCCGATGGCAAGGGCGAAGTCGCGATCCAGTATGGCGCGTTCCTCAACACGCTGATCCAGTTCCTCATCATCGCGTTCGCGATCTTCCTCGTGATCAAGGCGATCAATCGCCTCAATCGCAAACAGGCTGCGGAAGAGGTCCCCGCAGCCCCACCCGCCGACGTCGTCCTGCTGACCGAGATCCGGGATCTGCTCAAGCAGGGCAGATAAACCCCACTGCGCAGCCGGCCGACCGGTCGGCTGCGCCATGACCATAGCCACACTGCCGCCGCGCCCTGATGTGGCAGCATCGCGTTTCCCTCCCCGTCAGGAACGCGCATGCGCCTCACCCTTACGCTTGCCGCCTGCCTGCTGGCCGCGAACGTGGCCCACGCCAGCGAGCCGACCACGATTCCCGATCGCGCGCTGCGCACCGCGGCCGAACTGCGCGAGAAGGCGCTTGCCGACACGCTCGCCTATGCCCTCGTCGAGGAACTCACAACGACGATCGGCCCACGCCTGGCCGGCAGCGACAACGATCTGAAGGCCCGCGAGTGGATGCTCGCAAAATTTCGCGAGCTGGGTTTCGACAAGGTCTGGAGCGAACCGGTCACGTTTCCGAAATGGGTGCGTCGAAGCGAACACGCGTCCATCGTCGAACCTTCGCAGCAAGCCCTCGTGATCAGCGCGCTCGGCCACTCGGTCGCCACGCCTGCCGGTGGGTTGCGCGCCCCGGTCGTCGCCTTCGAGTCGCTGGACGCGCTGAGCGCCGCGGACCCCGATGCAGTGAGCGGCAGGATCGTCTACATCGGCCCGCGCATGCAGGTATCGCGCGAAGGCCGCAGCTACGGCATCAGTTCCTCGATCCGCTCGCGCGGACCGTCCATCGCTGCGCAGAAAGGCGCGGCGGCATTCCTGTTGCGCTCGGCCGGCACGAGCCAGGCGCGCCAGGCGCATACCGGGGTCACCCGCTTCGCCGAAGGGGTCACGCCGATTCCCGCAGCGGCATTGTCCAATCCGGACGCCGACCAGATCGAGCGCCTGCTCAAGCGCGGCGCCGCCGTGATCGTCAGGCTCGACATCGATGTCGGGTTCGAGGGCGAGTACACGGGCGCCAATGTGATCGGCGAAATCAGCGGACGCAATAGCGATGAGCATTTCCTGACTGGCGGCCATCTGGATTCCTGGGATCCGGGTACCGGTGCGATCGATGACGCCACCGGGATCGGCATCACCACGGCCGCGGCCCATCTGATCGGGCAACTGCCGGACAAGCCCGCGCGCAGCATCCGCGTCGTCGCGTTTGCCAACGAGGAAGCGGGCCTGTACGGCGGCAAGGCTTACGCCGAACGGCATCGCGACGCGATCGGCCAGGCGATTCTCGGCAGCGAGTCCGATCTGGGCACGGGACGCATCTACAAGGCCACCGCGACGGTCAAGCCCGAAGCGCGCGGCGCGATTGCGCGCATCGCCGAAGCGCTCGCGCCGCTCGGGATCAGCTACGACGCCGACGCCCCCGGTGCCGGCGGATCGGACCTGTCCGCCGTGCATGCGGTCGGCATGGCCGGATTGTCCCTGCACCAGGACGCGACCACTTATTTCGATCTGCACCACAGCGCCAGCGACACGCTCGACAAGGTGGAGATCGACGCACTGCGCCAGAACGTAGCGGCTTATGCGGTCGCGATCTATCTCACGATCGAGGCCGAAGGCGATTTCGGATCGGCGCCGGGCGCGTTCGCACCGAGCGCGGGTCAGAGCCGGTAGCGGCGACGGTATTCGCTGAACAGGATCGCCGCACTCGCGGCGATGTTGAGACTCTCCACGACCCCGCTGCCGGGAATGCTCAGGCGCAGATCGGCGGCGGCAATCAGGCTCGCGCTCATGCCCTCGCCCTCGGCGCCGAACACGAGCACGAGACGCGCGGGCAGATCGGCGTCGTGGACCGGCAATCCTTCGCGCGGAACGGTGGCCGCGATCGCGTATCCGGCCGCGCGCAATGCGGCGATCGCGCGAGGTTCATCGTCGACCCGCACGATGTCTACGGCTTCGGCGCCGCCTTCGGCCACGCGCGCCGCAGCACCGGACAACTCCAGCGACGAAGCCGAGGGCACGATCACGCCACTGATGCCGAAGTGCGCGGCACTGCGCAGCAACGCTCCGAGATTGTGCGGATTGCCTACGCCATCGAGCCAGACCAGCAGCGACGCATCGTCGCGGTTGGCCGATTTGTCGAGCAGGGCAGTCAGAGTCATCGGCGCACGCTTGACCATCTCGAAACACACACCTTCGTGATGTCGCGATCCGGTCAGCTTGTCCAGATCGCCGACCTCGACCACGCGATAGCCCAGGCGATGTTTCACGCACCAGGCGAGCACCGCCTTGAGCTGGGCCAGGCGCGTCTCGAGCAACCAGACCTTGCGCAGGTCGTCGGGGCGCTTCGCGAACGCTGCCAGGCAGGCGTTCAAGCCGTACAGGCGCTGCTCGTTGACCGGACGCGGTGGACGCGGCGTGGATTCGGACGTCGGCGTGGTCAGCGTGCGCTTCCACGGCGATCCCGTTGAACCCTTGCCCGATCGCGGATCGCTCATGACAACTGTCCTGTATCAGAAGATGCACGATTCTCGCGCAGACGCGCATACATGAGCACATCGAGCACTTCGCCGCGCTTGATCGCGGCACGACGCTGCACGCCTTCGAACACGAATCCGGATTTTTCGAGCACCCGCGCGGAAGCCGGGTTGTTCGCATAGACGATCGCCTGCAGCCGTTCGAAGCCATGGCTGATCAGCAGGTGGTCGCACCACAGCGGGAGCGCCCCGCTCATGACCCCGCGACCCCAGAACGCCACGCCCAGCCAGTAGCCGACCTGGGTAGCGATGCGATGCACACCGTCACCGGGAACATGGCCGATGCCGCCGACCGCACTGCCGTCGATCTCGATCGCGAGCGAGCGTGCCGGTGATCCCAATACGCCGCCGAGAAACAGGCGGGCATCGGCAGCGGTGTAGGGAAATGGAAAGCGGTCCGAAAGCGCGGCCGAGACGCGCGCATCGTTGGCGTGAACGACCAGCGCAGCGGCGTCGCCCACGCGCCATGGGCGCAGGCGAAACCCGGCACCGGCCAGTTCGTTCATGCGTGCCCGCCGACCGCCGGCGTTTCCGCTTCGAGCTGGTCGAGCTTGCGTGAGAGCGCATCGGGCGAGCGCGTGAACGGCGCCAGCAGCGCGTAGAACGAGGGCACCACGTACAACGAAAGCAAGGTCGAGAACGCCACGCCGAAGATCACGACCACGCCGATCGTGGAACGGCTCGCCGAACCGGGGCCGCCGGCAACCACCAGCGGTATCGCACCGGCAATCGTCGCCACCGAGGTCATCAGGATCGGTCGCAGGCGCACCGCCGCGGCCTCGGCGATGGCTTCGGCGACGTTGCGCCCATCGTCGCGCAACTGGTTGGCGAACTCGACGATGAGGATTCCGTTCTTCGCGGCAAGTCCGATCAGCATGACGATGCCGATCTGACTGAACAGGTTCAGCGTGCCGCCGGTGACCCACAGCCCGATCAACGCGCCGAGCACGGCCAGCGGAACCGTCAGCATGATCACGAACGGATGGATGAAACTCTCGAACTGGGCGGCGAGCACGAGGTAGACGATCAGCAGGGCCAGCGCGAACGTGAACAACACGGCGCTGCCCGCCTTGAGGTACTCGCGCGAATCACCCTTGTAGTCGATCTGGGCGATTGCGGGCAGCTCCTCGCGCGCCGTCTGCTCCATCCACTGCAAGGCTTCGCCGAGGCTGTAGCCCGGCGCGAGTCCAGCCGACAGCGTGATCGCGCGCAGGCGGTTGAAGCGATTGAGTTGCCCGGGTTCGGCCAGCTCGCTCAGGCTGACCAGGTTGGCCAGCGGAATCAGTTCGCCGCTGCGTTGCGACCGCACGTAGAGATTGTCCAGATCCGCCGGCGCGGCGCGATCGTCGCGCTGCGCCTGCAACATCACGTCGTACTCCTCGCCGTCCTGCACATACGTGGTCACCCGCCGCGCACCCATCATTGTTTCCAGCGTGCGGCCGATCTCCTGCGCCGATACACCCAGATCCGCCGCGCGCAGCTGGTCGATCTCGACACGCATCTGCGGGCGGGTTTCCTTGTAATCCGAATCCACCGATACCAGCCCAGGATTCTGTTCCATGCGTGCGAGCATGAGGTCACGCCAGGCCGCAAGCTCCTTGTAGTCGGGACCGCCGAGAACCACGCGCACGGGATTGCCGCCACCGCGGATCAGGCCGCTGCGCACCGATGGAAGCGCGCGCACACCGGGAAGGGCGGTCAGGTCCTGGCGCATGCGGTTGGCGACATCGGTCGTGGACTCACTGCGCTGGCGCCAATCCTTGAGGAACACGGTGGCCTGGGCAGTATGCATTTCCTCGCCCACGCCCCAGCTGCCCGGTACTCGCGTATTGACGCGTTCAATCGGCCCGCCCTCGCCGATCAATCCAAGAAACTTTTCCTCGACCTGTTGCACCTGGCCGACGGTGTAGTCGTAACCCGCACCTTCCGGGCCGCTGATCGAGACCATGAACACGCCGCGATCCTCGGTCGGCGCGAGTTCGGTCGGCACCGTGCGCAGCAGCGCATAGCTCGCGCCGAGCGCCATCAGCAGGACCAGACCGAACAACACCGGTTTGCCGCTCGTGCGTTCGATGTGACTGCGATACGCAAGCGTGATGCGATCCAGTCTCCGGTGGACAAAGGCGTTGAATCCGCGTGGCGCGGTGTGGGCGCGCACGAGCTTGGACGACATCATCGGGGTCAGGGTCAGCGCGACAAACGCAGACAAGGCGACCGCGCCGGCCAGCGCGACCGACAGCTCGCGGAACAGGCGCCCGGTATTGCCCTCCATGAAACCGACCGGCAGGAACACGGCGACCAGCACCGCCGTGGTCGCGATGACCGCAAACGCGACCTGCTGCGTGCCACGCCGCGCAGCGACCAGCGGTGGCTCGCCGAGATCGGCGCGGCGCTGGATGTTCTCGAGCACGACGATCGCATCGTCGACCACGAGCCCGATGCACAACACCAGCGCGAGCAAGGTCAGCAGATTGATCGAGAATCCGAATGCGTACAGCGCGATGAACGCGGAGATCAGGCACACCGGCACAGTGACCGCCGGAATCAGCGCCGAGCGCAGGCTGCCGAGGAACAGGAAGATCACGATGACGACGAGGATGCCCGCTTCGAGCAACGTCCAGTAGACCCGGTCCACAGCCGCATCGATGAACAGGGTCGAGTCGAAGGCGACGAAGATGTCGGTGCCCGGCGGCAGCGATTGCTGGACGGTTTCCGCCTCCACCCGTGCCGCGCGCACGACATCGAGACTGTTGGCCGTCGAGGTCTTGACGATGCCCAGGCCCAGATTTGGCTGGCCGTTGCTGCGCAAGTAGGAGCGACGCTCCTGCGAGGCGCGTTCGACGCGCGCGACATCGCCAAGACGGACCATGTAGTCATCGTCGCCCTTGGCGATCGTCATCGAGGCGAACTGCTCGGGCGTCTGGTAGCCGCGTTCCACGCGCAGGGTGAAATCCCGGGTATCGGACTCGATTCGGCCCGCGGGCAATTCGATGTTCTCGCTGCGCAACGCGGATTCGATATCCGACACAGCCAGTCCGCGTGCGGCCAGTGCCTCGCGATCGAGCCAGATGCGCATTGCGTAGCGTTGGCCGCCGCCCAGTTGCACGCGCGCAACGCCGTCAAGCGCCGAGAAGCGGTCGACGACATAGCGATCGGCGTAGTCCGTGAGCTCGAGCGGATCCATGTGCTCGGAGCGCATGTTGAACCACACGATCACATCGGCATCGCTCTCGACCTTGGCGACCTGCGGCGGATCCGCCTCGACCGGAAGCCGGTTCTGCACGCGGCTGACCGCGTCGCGCACGTCGTTGGCCGCTGCCTCGATGTCGCGCGAGAGACTGAACTCCAGGGTCACGCTGGCGCGTCCGTTCTGGCTGCGCGATTCGATCGAGTCGACACCTTCGATGCCGGCCAGGGCGTCTTCGAGAATCTGGGTGACCCGCGTTTCGACGACGGCAGCCGACGCCCCCGGATAACTGACATCGACCGACACGATCGGCGGATCGATCGCCGGGAGTTCGCGCAGGGTCAGGCGCAGGAACGACATGACGCCGAGCACGACCAGCAGCAGGCTGATCACCGCGGCAAACACGGGTCGCTTGATCGCGATCTCGGACAGGCGCATCGGAGCAGCTCCTACGGTCGGGTCGCCATGGTCGCCGCCGCTGCGGTCGAGGCGGTGACATCGTTGATGCGCGAACCATTGCGCAGTTTCACCGTGCCGTCGATGACGATGCGCTCGCCGGCGGCGAGTCCTTCGACGATCTCGACCTCGCCGCGGCGCCGCGCACCGAGGCTGACGGGCACCTGCTCGACCTTGTCGTCGGCGCCGACGCGGAACACGAACGAGTCCGTGCCGACCTGCACGACTGCGATTTCGGCGACGGCCAGGGTCTGCCGTGGCTCCCGCAGCACGTTGACGATCAGCATCATCCCGGCGCGCAGCGCGTGGTCGTCGTTCGGGATCTCCGCGCGCACCTGCACCGCGCGCGAGACCGGATCGACCCGCGAATCCATCGACACCACCTTGCCGCGAAACTCGCGCCCCGGGAATGCGACGCTGCGCGCAATCAGTTCCTGTCCTGGGGTGATGTCGGCCATGAACCGTTCCGACAAGGCGAAATCGAGCTTGATCGTGCTGATGTCGTCGAGGGTCGTGATCACGGTGCCGGGGCTGACCAGTGCACCCTGGCTGATCTGGCGCAGACCGAGCACGCCCGCGAACGGCGCGGTCACGACCCGATCGGACAACTGCGCGCGCAGCACATCGACGCGCGCCTTGCCCGAGTCGCGGGTCGCCTGCGCGGTGTCGTACACCTGGCGCGACACCGTGCCCTGACCCACGAGTTCGCGATTGCGTCCAAGCAGGCGTTCGGCATCGCGGAAGCTGGCTTGCGCTTCGGCGAGCGCGGCGACCTGCTGGCCCGAAGTCAGTTCCACGAGCACATCGCCGGCAAGCACTTGCTGGCCATCCTCGAAGTTCACCTTGCGCACCGTTTCGGTGATCTTCGCAGTCAGGGTGATCGATTCGCGCGCCCTGCTGGTGCCGACGCCCTCGATCGAATCGACCCAGGCAACCTGCTCGACCGGTGCAGTGGTGACGTTCACTGCCGGCGCAGCGCGATTCGCGGCCGCCGGTTCGCCGCCGCGCGAACATGCAGCGAGCGCGCAAAGTGTCGCGGTCAGAACAAGGGTCAGGACGATCGGTTGGCTGGGCATGGACTTCTGATGGTTCGGGATCGGATGGGATCGCCGGAATTCGGCGGACCCGGTGGCGCGTCATGCGACAGCGGGTGAGCGGTGGATCCGACGCGAATGGGCGGGTCGTCGGCTGCGGTCATTCGCTGGGTCATCGAGGCGTGACGCGAACGCAATTCTAGCGGCCCGCCATCCGCATTGCCTTTACGTTGCTTTACCTGAATGCTGGACGACCCGGCGCGCGTGACGGACGCCCCGGACCGGCGCGCCTGCGGGAAGCGCGAGCTATTGGAGGGTACCGCGCGAGGGGTCTGTTGCAGCATCCGCCAGAAGTCATTTTCCGCGATCGCGTTCAGCGGCGGGCAACACGTGTCGTACTGTCCAGATGTCTGCTCCTCGCGTTACGAACGTGCATCCGTCGGGATCACGGCGGCATGCAAGCGGACCGTCGACGTTCGCACCATGGTCGTCCAGCCGATTCGATCGCCGGCATACTTGAACCCGTCCGCACGATCGGTAGAACGCGCTATCCGGCAGGGCACCGCCAACCCGGTTTCCTCGGCATCGCGCACGCATCAAGGTGGAATCCACGTGATCCGCGTTATCCAGGGCGATATCACCACGTTGGCAGTCGAAGCGATCGTCAATGCGGCCAACAGCAGCCTGCTCGGCGGCGGTGGCGTCGACGGCGCAATTCACCGGGGCGCAGGCCCGCGCCTGCTCGACGCGTGCCGCGCGATCGAGCAGGTTCGACCGGGACTGCGCTGCCCGACAGGCGAAGCCCGCATCACGCCCGCGTTCGAGCTGCCCGCACGCTTCGTGATCCACACGGTCGGTCCGGTCTGGAAAGGTGGCGGCGCTGGCGAGGCGGCGCTGCTGGCGGCCTGCTACCGCAATGCACTGCGACTGGCCCGCGACCACGCACTGAAGTCGATTGCGTTTCCGGCGATCAGTTGCGGCGTGTATGGCTATCCTCACGCCGCCGCGGCGCGCGTAGCCGTTGCGACGCTCGAAGCCTGCGCGGCCAATGCCTGCGCGATCACGATCTGCTGCTTCAGTGCCGGGATGGTGGCGCACTATCACGAGGCCCTCGAGCAGCAGACCTGAAGGCCTGGTCTCCCACGCAACAGACGTGGCCCTGGATGTTTTGGGAGGCCCCTGGGAGGCCCGGGTTGATCGCGCGCAGCGGCAGCGTGCCTCGGCGCTTCCCGCCCGGATCGGATTCGGATCGACATAGCTCATGCAGTAGGACGCGCTTGAGGCGTCATTTCAGCCCGCTGGAGCAGCAGCCCGGGCTGGTGCTCGGTGAAGCCGCCAGCAAGGGGCCGGCTGCGATCTTCAGGGGAGGAAACAGAAGGCTATGCAGCCAACCAACTGCGTTCTGCTGCCGTTGACGACGCTGCCGGGTGCGTGGATAGCTCTGTCCCTGCGTGCCCGCTACCGTGATCGACTGATCAGGCTTGCCGGTCCCTTCATGGAACAAGGGGAACACCGAACGCAGTGGAGGCGCAGCTCCCGCTGCATGGATTGGCTGCTGCAGCCGGTGCGGCGTCTTCGTCTGTTGAAGGCGACGACGCTGCCTGTCGAGCTGCACGATCTGCGACGCCGTTTCACTGCCATGACTTATATTGCTGCAGCGCTGGTCGCACTGATGGCGCATCGGACTTGCTGATCCAGTTTGCAGCGACTCTCAATAGCAATCGTCGACCAGCGCCTCAACACGCCGGCAGGGAGTCGGGAACGATGACCCTCAGCCGCTTGGGTTGCGCGCGTGGACCACTGTGCGATACGGCGGACCCGCTTCTCGACAGGTTCCGCCGCTGGAAAGCCACTGATATCAATGGCCCGGAACCGGAGAGCGCATCCCGCTCGATGTCTGCATCCCCCGGGATGGCGGCAGACCCCATGCCTCTGGATGCAGATAGCGACCGCGCTCACTGGCCGGCTTGGATTCCTCGACCGGGATCCGGTGCGTTTCAGCCCAGGCGTCCTGACGAACGCCAGTAACCATCCAGGAAACCCGGGCGCCCGGGAGCCCACCGGAAATCACGAAGCGGCCTTCGCGCATGGTTTCCGCGACGAACAATCCCGGCATCGAGGCATCCAGCGCCGTGAGCTGGTAGCGGAAGTCACGGTTCAGCGCCTCGAACCAGTCAGCCATCTCGATCACCGCCGAGCCACTGGCATCCAGCGTTGCAATGCCGTCATAAATGTTCTTCATGTCCGGCGATTCGACAAAGGAGTGATACAGGTACTTGTTCTCAGGATCCAGCGGGTGATCGATCCGGAAGCTGCCGCCGCCCTTGCTCAGACTGCCGCTGACCTGGACATTCCCGGAGAAGCGACCGGCCAGGGAACCAGTGCCACTGCTTTCACCCTCGACCGCGATGGTGTTTGCGCCGAGGGCCAGGCCCCACACAGCCCTGCTGCCGCCGGCTGCCGTTGTCTGTCCGAATACCGCGGCGGAATTGGCGTTTGCGCTGGACGTGGAGCCATAGATGCCCACCGACTGCGAGTTTGGGTTGTTGAGAACACCGGCAACTCCCGCCGCGTTGAAATCGGTCAGCGTCGAGCTGATGCCCGTGAGGATCCATGCATTGTCATTGTTCGCGACGATTCGCAGCCCCGGACCTGAGCCCGACCAGACCTGACCGAAGTGATTGTGATCGGAGCGCGCCACGGTCGAGGCGGAACCGGTGCCGGCGAAGTTGGCCGACAGGGCAACGGTGCCCGCGCTGCCGCCGCCGGTCAGACCGGCGCCGGGCTGGACACCGGCGATGCCCGTGCCCTGGATCTGGATGGTGCTGCCACTGGTGCTGACGCCTACCGTTCCCGTGCCACTCAGATTCACGCCATCGCGCAAGCCATTGAGGCTACGCACGACATGGCCGTCGGCAATCTTGCTGCCGGTGACAACCGCCGGAGCGATGCTCGTGGCGCCCTGCGATCCGACCACCTCGCCGACCAGCGGCGAAGTGAAGCTCGCAGCTGTGTCTGCGCTGACAGCGTGCTGGGCATTTGCGGCATTGGTGGCATTCACAGCCTGGTCGGCGCTGCCGGCATGACTGGCAAAGCCAGCGCTATCGGCGTTGCCCTGGACATCGCCGCGCAGCACGCTTGCTTCGATGGCGCCGCCGCCATCCCGGCGTACGAGGGTATCGGCTTGTGCGCCGACCCGCGCGCCGGTAACCCGAGTGGATCCACCAGAGCCGGTCACCTCGCCGCGAAGGTCGACATCCATCGCGAACTGCGAGACCGGCGAGGCAAGAATCGGTTGCCGCGGCAGAATCACGTCGCCATTGACCGCCATCTGCAGCCATCGTTGCCTGCCATCGAACTGGCCGGGAAAACTCAGCTCCGCGATCACCAGGCCATCGACGACCGGCCACGCTGGCAGTTCGACGACCGGGTCGGTCGGACCGGTCAGTACTTCGTCGGTATGCAGCGAGAAGCGAAGATCGAATTCGCCCGTCGCCGGCACACCATGCTCCAGCAAGCGACCCTGGTAGCTGAACTGATCGGTCTGGGGCTCCTGAGCCGCCACGCCGATCGCGAAGAACCCCCCAACCAGCAGGAGCAAGGCACGCAGCGTTTCGTTCATGGATGACAAACCTCGAAGGGATGGAAGAAAAGCGTGTCACTGCGCGCGGCGCCGGCGCCGGCCCAGAACCCGTGTTGCACCCGCCAGCGACCCGCGCCGCCGGCACCCGTGCCGGCCGGGTCCGGACCGGCTTCGCCCCGCAGCTCGAAGCAGGTGCTGCGTCGCATCTGATTGTCCGCAGTCCCCAAGTGCCCAGCCAATAGGGAGAATCGGGATCCGGCGGGCATACCGTCACCAGGCGCGCCTGCCTGCAGTGGCAGGCCGGCCAGCGTCAACACGACGGCTGCGAATGCATTGGGGATCAAGCGGGTAGATCGGCGCATGGACTCACCTCGTGTTCCGATAATCGGGTACTGACGGGGTAAGCGCAGGATCGGATCGTGTCCTATCATCGGCCTCCCGAATCCGCCTCGATGCCAGTCGGCACAATCGCCACGGCCGGGTCCACCCTGGGTCCCAGCAACTCCTGCCAGAAAAGTTTTCCTCACCCCGGCTCGATGCGGGGCGTGGGCAGCGTTCGCTCGGGACGCGTAGGGCTGGATGACGATCGGTCGCATCGGCAACCTCATGGGCGCGCTCAAGGTCGAGGGTCCGGGTATGCAGAACCAGCGTTTCGACTACGACGAATTCGCCGACCGGTTCCGCGAGCAGTTCGGCCATGCGCTTGATTGAGAGGCATCGCGATCACGCGGGCCGAGCCGCAATGCGGCAACGGTCGGGGGCGACTTCGTCATCCGTCCAGCGCTGGGCGGCCACCGGATCGATGCGCAACACGACGTGCAACGTGGTTGCTCATGATCGCGCAGGCGTAGCGCTCTACGACAAAGATCTCGGCCAGTTCAAGCAGGCGCGCCTCCACCCAGCAGCGCCGGTGCTCGAACTGCGTCATGCGCGTCGTTCCGGTCGACAACAATCAGCGACTGGCTGATATTCAATCTCCGTTTGCGGGGAAACCTCAGCCTGAAGGCCGGTGCTCTCGTTCAACCGTGGAGAAAGGCATCGAGGCTGGAGATTCTCGCCCGGGGCACCGCGATCGGATCGGTTTGCCTACTTGCGGCCGCGCTCGCGTACGAACACGGTCTTGCCGCCGCCCTCACCCACCGTGCGCGTTTCGATCTCGAATCCCTTGGTCGCCGACATGAGCTCGCGCAACTTGGTGAATCCATAGCTGCGCGGGTCGAAATCCGGCATCTGCTTGGCGATGTAGCTGCCGACCGCGCCGAGATTGGCCCAACCGGTATCGTCCGATGATGCATCCACCGCCGCACGCAGGAGGCCGGACAAGCGCTTGTCCTTGCCCGGATCACGTGCGGCGGCCGGAGTGGCACCGGCAACGGCGCCATCCTTGCCGACCAGGATCTCGGTGTAGATGAACTTGTCGCAGGCGGCGACGAACGGCGCAGGGGTCTTCTTTTCGCCGAAACCGTAGACGGTCAGGCCGGCCTCTCGGATGCGCATGGCCAGGCGCGTGAAATCACTGTCGCTGGAGACGATGCAGAAGCCGTCGAAGCGACCCCCATAGAGCAGATCCATCGCGTCGATGATCAGCGCCGAATCCGTGGCGTTCTTGCCGGTCGTGTAGCGGAACTGCTGGATCGGCTGGATCGAGTGCGAGAGCAGCACGTCCTTCCAGCCCTTGAGCTGCGGACCGGTCCAGTCGCCGTAGATGCGCTTGACGCTGGCGATTCCGTACTTGGCGACTTCGGCAAGCAGGCCGTCGACGATGCCTGGTTGCGCGTTGTCGGCGTCGATCAGCACGGTGAGCCGGCTCGTGGCTTCGGTGACCATGGCGGTTCCCTTTCACTGGCAGGGCCCCAAGGATAGCGCGGGCGCGCATGCGCCGGCCCGGACATGCTCCTGCCGCATATGCCGATAAGCAACGGTTCCTTCCGCCCTGCCGGGGGCGAATCTAGGATCGCCTGACCCCGGACGTCCAAACGTCCAGAAGGTCATACCTGGAACATGTCCGCGCAACTGTCCCCGTCGATTCCACCGATTCCGCTGCCGGAGGCCAAGGGCGCCCTGCTTGCGCAGCTCGTCGACGGACTCGACAGCGCGGCATTGTGGTGGCTGTCCGGCTATTCGGCGGCATTGGCAACGAATCCCGCTGTACGGCCGATCACCGCTGCCGCGCTGCCGCGAGAGGTCGCCGCAGGGGCGCGCATCAGCGTCGTCTATGGCAGCCAGACCGGCAATGCCAAACGCGTCGCCGAACGCCTCGCGCGCGAACTGGAGACGAGCGGGCAGCTCGTGCGCCTGGTCCGCGCCGACGCCTATCCGACCCGCGAGCTAAAGGACGAACGCTGGCTCTATCTCGTGGTCAGCACCCAGGGCGACGGCGATCCGCCCGACGACGCGCGCGGTTTCGTCGAGTTTCTTGCCGGCAAGCGCGCACCCCCGCTCAAGGATCTGCGCTATGCCGTGCTCGGTCTTGGCGACTCGAGCTATCCCCAGTTCAATGCGATCGGCCGGCGCCTCGATGAGCGGTTGGCCGAGCTTGGCGCGCAGCGCCTGTTCGATCGTGGCGAAGCTGATCTGGATATCGAGACGATCGCCGATCCGTGGCTGACCGCTGCATTGCAGCGTGCGCGCGAGGCGCAGCCTGTGCGCGGACCCGCTGCCGCGGTGATTCCGTTGCGCCATGTCGCTGCAGTCGCACCGGCCCATGATCGCGACCAGCCATTCGCTGCGGAGGTCCTTGCCAATCAGCGCATCACCGCACGCGACAGCAGCAAGGATGTCCGCCACATCGAACTGTCACTCGACGCTTCGGGCCTGCACTACGAGCCCGGCGATGCGATCGGCGTGTGGCCACGCAACGCACCGGCGCTGGTCACGAGCCTGCTCGATACCCTTGGCCTGGATGGCGACGCGCCAGTCGCGCATTCGGGCAAGAGCCGCGCACTGCGTGACTGGCTCACGGGACACCGCGAACTGACCCGGCTCGCCCGTCCGTTCGTCGCCGCGCACGCGCAGCGCGCGGAGGACAGCACGCTCGCGGCGCTGCTCACGAGCGAGCGCAGCGAGGATTACACGCGCCTGCTTGGATCGCACCAGCTCATCGATCTGCTGCGCGTGTGGCCGGCGCAGTGGTCTCCCGACGAGCTGGTTGCCACGCTGCGTCCGCTCGCGCCGCGGCTGTACTCGATCGCTTCGAGCCGCAAGCTGGTCGGCGACGAGGCGCATCTGACCGTCGACGCGGTGACCTGGGAAGCATTCGGTCATGCCCACTCTGGGGCCGCATCGGGTTTTCTTGCGGCCGCCGGCGACGACGTGCGCGTGCCCGTCTACATCGAGGAAAACACGCGCTTCCGCCTGCCCGCAGACCCGGGCCGCGACCTCATCATGATCGGCCCCGGCACCGGCATCGCGCCGTTCCGCGCATTCATGCAGGAACGCACGGCGATCGGCGCCAGCGGGCGCCACTGGCTGCTGTTCGGCAATCGGCATTTCAGCAGCGACTTCCTCTACCAGATCGAGTGGCAGGAGGCGCTTCGCGAAGGGCGTCTTCAACGTCTGGATCTCGCCTTCTCGCGCGACCAGACCGAGCGCATCCACGTCACCCATCGCCTGCGCGAACACGGTCGCGAGTTGGTCGACTGGATCGAGAACGGCGCGCACGTATACGTGTGTGGCGATGCCAACCAGATGGCCCGCGATGTCCACGATGCCTTGATCGACGTGATTGCCGAGCACGGCGGACGCGATCGCGGGCAGGCAGCGGAATACCTCGACACGCTGCTGCGCGATGGCCGCTATTCGCGCGACGTCTATTGATCGGGCCACGACGCATGAACCACTCCGCCTGCTGGTGTTGTCGCCCGATTCGCACCCGCCTTGCGCGTGACGCGCTGGACCCCGCTGACCCCTTCTTCGCTGCGAATGCACGACCATGACCACACCATCCTCGCCCGTTGAACGGATCAAGAACGAAAGCCGCCACCTGCGTGGCACGCTCGTGGAAAGCCTCGCCGATGCGCATACCGGCGCGATCCGCGACGACGACACCGTCCTGATCAAGTTCCATGGCAGTTACCAGCAGGACGACCGCGACCTGCGCGACGAACGCCGCCAGCAGAAGCTCGAACCCGCCTGGAGTTTCATGATCCGCACGCGCACGCCGGGCGGGGTCGCGACACCCGAACAATGGCTCAAGCTCGACACGCTCGCGCGGACCTACGCCAATGCCACGCTGCGCATCACCACGCGCCAGGCGTTCCAGGTGCACGGCGTGATCAAGCGCGAACTCAAGGCCACGATACAGGCGTTCAACGACGCACTCGTGGACACGATCGCCGCCTGCGGCGACGTCAACCGCAACGTGCTGGTATCGGCCAATCCGGTCGAATCGCAGGCCCACGCCGTCGTCCACGACTGGGCGCGGCGCTTGTCCGAGCACCTGCTGCCGCGCAGCCGCGCCTACTACGAGATCTGGCTCGACGAGCAACGTGTGGCCGGCGGCGAAGAGGAATCCGAACCGCTGTACGGGAAGACCTATCTCCCGCGCAAGTTCAAGGCCGCGTTCGTCGTGCCGCCGTTCAACGATGTCGATGTGTTCGCCCACGACCTCGGCTTCATCGCGATCCTCGAGCACGGCGAGCTGGTCGGCTTCAATGTCTCGGCAGGCGGCGGCATGGGCGCCACCCACGCCGATCCGGAAACCTATCCGCTGCTGGCCCAGGTCATCGGCTTCGTCACGCCGGACCAGGTTTTCACCGTCGCCGAAGCCGTGCTGACCACGCAGCGCGATTTCGGCAACCGCATCGTGCGCAAGCGCGCGCGCCTCAAGTACACGATCGACGACCGCGGCATCGACTGGTTCAAGAGCGAGGTCGAGCACCGTGCAGGTTTCGCGCTGGCGCCTGCTCGCACGGTCGCGTTCGAGCACAACGGCGACCGTTTCGGCTGGATCGAGGGTCACGACGGGCGCTGGCACCTGAATCTGCGCATCGAAGCAGGCCGCATCGCCGACCGCGGCGAGTGTCGCCATCTGACCGGGCTGCGCGAGATCGCAAGAATCCACCGCGGCGATTTCCGGCTCACGCCGAACCAGAACCTCGTCGTCGCCAACGTCGCCGCGCAGGATCGCACCGCAATCGACTCGATCGCCTGGCGCCACGGGCTCAATGCGCATCGCACGGCGTCGCCGTTGCGCCTCAATGCGCTGGCCTGCGTTGCGTTGCCGACCTGCTCGCTGGCGATGGCCGAAGCCGAGCGCTACCTGCCGGAGTTGCTCGACAAGCTCGAACCGCTGCTCGATCGCCACGGGATTGCCGACGTGCCGATCCACCTGCGCATCTCCGGTTGCCCGAACGGTTGCTCGCGCCCGTACCTCGGTGAGATCGCGCTCGTCGGCAAGGCCCCGGGCCGCTACAACCTCATGCTCGGCGCCGACCGGCGCGGCCAGCGACTCAATCACCTGTATCGCGAAAACATCGACGAAAAGGAGATCCTCGACGTGCTCGATTCCCTGTTCCTGCGGTTCGCCGCCGAGCGCATCGGCGACGAGGCGTTCGGTGACTTTCTCGTACGCAGCGGTGTGGTTCCGGCGACCCAGCGCATCCACCACGTGCAGGTGGCGGCATGAACATGCTGCCGGATCTGGTGGCGGCCGCCGAAGACAGCCGCGCGCTGGCCGAAATCAACCGCTGGCTCGAATCGCGCAGCGCCGAGCAGCGGGTCGCGTGGGCGCTGGAGTCGCTGCCGGCCGCGCACGTGCTGTCGTCGAGCTTCGGCGCGCAATCGGCGGTGTCGCTGCACCTGGTCAGCCGCCAGCACCGCGACGTTCCGGTGATCCTCGTCGATACCGGCTACCTGTTCGCGGAAACCTACCAGTTCGCCGATCAGCTGACCGAACGCCTCGATCTGGATCTGCGCGTGTACCGGCCGAAGATCGGGCGCGCATGGATGGAAGCACGCTTCGGCCGGCTCTGGGAGCAGGGGCTTGATGGCCTGCAGCGCTATGACAGCCTGCGCAAGGTCGAGCCGATGCGCCGTGCGCTCGATGACCTCGGCGCCCGCACCTGGTTCGCCGGCCTGCGCCGCAGCCAGGCCAGTACCCGCGCGCAGGCCGACGTGCTCCAGCTCAAGCACGGGCGCTGGAAAGCGCACCCGCTGATCGACTGGACTGACCGCGATATCTGGGAATACCTCAGCCACCACGACCTGCCCTACCACCCGCTCTGGCACCAGGGCTACATCTCGATCGGCGACGTGCACACGACGCGTCCACTCGAACCGGGCATGAGCGAGGAAGACACGCGCTACTTCGGACTCAAGCGCGAATGCGGCATCCACCTGGAGGTCTGAGAAAGGGGACGGAGGAACTATTCGTTTGAAACGAATAATTCCTCCGTCCCCTTTTCTTGCTCCGCGGTTGTCAGGGTTGACAGCCTTGCGAGATCCAGCACGCGAACAGGTTCACCTGTGCCGGGGTCCACGCCTGCTGCGGGGGTGGCGGCATGTTGCCGCTGCTCACCTGCGAGTAGATCTGCGCCGCCCAGATCTTCACGCTGTCGTAGCTGGACAGATCCAGACTGCCCTTCGTCACCTGCTTCATGTGGGCGACATCGGTGCCGTTGAACAGCGGCGCGATGTCCTTGGCGAAGCTGACCCCCGAAGGACAGTTGGATGCAGAGGCGGCAAGACGCTCACGCAAGGTGTTCATGTGCATGCTCCTGGAAGGGCGGGACGTGCAGTTGGGGACCGGGCACACCCGGCCCGGATCATTTCAGGGTACGGTTCCGCGCGACCGGCGAGGGGCCTTTCGCCGTGGGCGTGGCCGGCACCTCGGGCATCTGCACCGCGCCATTGGCGAGGATCACGCTGAAATCGCCCTGCTGGTGCTGGCCCTGGCTGCCATGGCAGCCCATGCAGCCACCCATGTTGTACTGGCTGCCCCCGTAATAGATGTTCTTGTGAATGCCCGTGCCACCACGCGTGAACTGCGACTCGTAATCGCTGTTGGCTCCGGTGAATCCACTCTGGACGAGCCCGCCGCTGAAGAGCTGCAGGCTGCGATTGGTCTCGACCACGATGTTGGCCAGGTGATAGCTCGCCGGGTTGTGACCGGTCGATGGATCGTTGGTCGTGTAGACGCCCGCGTAGTCCTTGTCGATCGGCTGGTACTGAACGTTGATCAGCTTGTAGTAGAGCCACGGCGAGTTCGGGATGCCCTGCTGTGCGTTGTAGGCGCGAATCGCCGAATGTGCGGCCTGGTTCGCCTTCACGATCGTCGGCGGAATCGCGTTGTCGCGATAGTTGATGCAGATGTAGCCACCCGATGGCAGTGCCGCGAGATCGCTGTTCTGGTAGTAGAGCCGGTTCTTCGGCGGCGAACCCGTCGAGGATGTGCAGTACGCCGCATTGGCAGGCACGAGATCGACTTGCGGCGGCACGCCCGATGCGTTCACGGTCGCGGTGTCGTCCAGGGTCACCGAGGGCGTCGTCGGGCACGGCGCCACCTGATCGGCGCGGCAGCCTGGCAGCGGAGTCCGGATCGCACCGTCCTCATCCTCCACGGGAGTACCCGCGGCAGTCAGGATGTTGTCGGCCTGTTCGAACGTTGCATAGATGAAGTACGGCGCCGATGCCGTCTTCTGGATGATGTGCAGCGCCACGAGCCCCCAGGTGTCCTCGTGGTAGCACGGAGCCCCGCTCTTGGTTTCGTAGTAGCGCACCTTGGCCATGTGGAAGCGCCCCGACTTGAGTTCATCCGGGTTGAGCACGCGCCAGCCGGCCTTGGTCTCGATCGTATTGAGCGGCAGGCTGACGTACTGGCTGCTGCCCGGCGGCGGGCTCTTCTGATTGGTCTCAAGATAGGACTTCGTCGCCGCGCGCACCGCGGGCGTCAGCGATGTCCACCATTTGTTCGTCGCCACGTAGACATACTCGGACCGATTGGCCTTGGCCAGGAACCGGATCAGTTGCGGTGAACTGTTGTTGGCGGCCTTGACCGGTGCGACACCGGCATACATCGAGTCGAGCGTGATCTGGTCGGTTTCGTCCAGATTGATCCAGGCCGTGGATGTCGAAGGCGTCGCGCAGGCCGGGATCGCGTTCGCGTAGGTGTAGACCGGCAAGGCGTCGTAGCCCAGCGAAGGATCGCCCTGCGCGCCCGGATAGCCGGGCGGTGTGCCTTTTCCCGGAAAGATCTCGACCTTGCCGCGAAATGTTTCCCAGACCAGCGGCCCGGTACAGCGGGGGTCGCCGAACCGGCACTTCGGATCGGGCGTATCACGCTGCCCGCGCGCGCCGGTCTGGGCCACGGCGGGCCAGTTGAGCGCGATGAACTCCTGCCAGGCAAACCCGGCCGCCTGCGCAAGGCTGGCGCCGGGCGCACCACCTCCGCCGGGATTGAGTTCCTGCGGAACCGTGCTGCTCACGACGATCGGACCTGGCGCGGGTGCGGGCGCGGCCTGCTCACGATCCGGAGCCGCTTTCAGCGCATCCGCACTCGGCGGAGGCGTTTCGCTTGCCGGCGAAATCGCCGAAAGAAACACGAGCGACAACAACGCTGCCGCGACAATGCGAATATTCATGTCAATCCCCTCGACATGTTGCATGTCTCATGCGCACTGCGGATCGGTTCCGGGCGCACCCAGCAGAAATACATGTTGCGCTGTTGCGCCATGTACCTCTATGGACGATACATAATACGCCGTTTGTATATCATTGCAATAGATAAATCGCCGGCGGATACTTCTCGCGACCCGCGCCACACGACAGTCGCCGCCCGCACTCCGGCGGTCCGGCAAAGCCGCGAATTCGTGCGCCCGTGTGCAATTCGGACCCGTGCCAGGCACACCGGCACTGCGATCGGCCCTGGTCCGGTCCGTGCCAGACCGGCGGATTGTCGAGAAAAGCGGATTCCCGCATTTGCCGCAGTTGCCGCCGAAACCGGCCACCGCGATGGCCGCCGCCGAACCCGCCACGAAACCAGAACTGCGCCGCGCGCCGGCAACGTTCCGGCTTTCATGCACCACGAACGCCTTCCCCGTCGTTTCCGGCAGCAGCCTGCGCGGGCGAATGTCTACTCGACTCTCGGCGCCACTTCGGAACGACCCCCACTCCAGATCACGCGCAGGCCCGTGACTTCGTCGTTGCCGGAAACGAACTCGAAGAGGGTGTCGTCTTCGCGCATGAAGAACGTCGTCTGCGACTGCGCGTGCAACGCGATCACCGGCATGCCTTCGGCGGTCGCCTGCAGCCCCGTATCGACCTTCCGCACGCTGATCAGCAACTGCGACGAAGGCATCCGGTAGTCGCCGGCGTAGCGGAGCAGATGGGCTTCGGGCACTTCCACCGCCGCACGGGTCGCGCGGCCTTCCTTGCGCTCGACCAGCGCGGCAATCCACGCCTGGCGCTGCACAGGCGTGAAGGACGATCGCCACACCGTTCCCTTGGCGCTCTCCGCCAGCAGCAGCGCGACCAGATCCCTTGGCTGCTCCTGACTCAGCCGCCCTTCGAGCATTGCCGAGACCAGCGTGTCGATCGCCGCCTCGGCGGCGCGACGATCTTCCGGCGTGGACTCTGCTGTCTGGACAAGGGCCGCGTTCGCGGCGTAGAGCAGCCTGGACATGAAGGCAGGCGTACTGGACAAGGTCTGCGCGACGTTTGATACCTGTTCGACCGGCATCCGTTGCAGGAACGTCCACACCTGCCGATCCACCGCGGCCATCAACGCACGACCGTCGGCAAGCACGATTTCCACCAGCGGCCGGGTGAGCAGTTCACCGTTGTCGCTGCTGGTCAGGATCACGAGACCCTCGCCCGTGGCCGGCACAACGAACACTTGCGTGCGCACACCGGCCTCGCGCCCATCGTGCGAAAGCACCGTGTTGCCGCTGACGCGAGTCAGGCGCCAGCCCAGTCCGAAGTGTTCGGCTGGCTGCGGGTGCAGCGCCTGTGCCTGCTGCATCTGCGTGAACAGCGATGCCGGCAGATCGGCTCCGCGCGCTACCCACGCCGTGAATCGCGCATAGTCGCCGATCGTCGTCAGCATGTTGGCTGCCGCATTCGGCCCACGATTCTGCAGAGACTGCGTCGGGTACGGCTGGCCGTTCGCCCGGT